>Ga0209930_1003827_pt1 | contig 14349 bp, 7 predicted proteins | sample ThiBiot_500_biof_2_FD_183948 | JGI IMG/M metagenome (GOLD analysis project Ga0209930, IMG submission 183948) | Wastewater bioreactor microbial communities from Cape Town, South Africa - Thiocy_cont_500_biof (SPAdes) | ecosystem: Engineered > Bioreactor > Thiocyanate-remediating >... | reverse complement strand
GCACGCAGGAAGGCACCCCGATCGACCAGTTCCTGGGCGCGATCGGCCACAGCTTCGGCCGCGACGCACGACCGCGCCTGTCGGGCACCGGCAGGAGCTTTTTCCTGCACGATCTGCTTTCCCGCGTCGTCTTCGCCGAGGCGCCGCTGGTCTCCTACGATCCGGCCGCATCGCGCCGCGCGGCGCTTGGCCGTATCGCCTTCGTCGGCATCGCCGGGCTGCTGCTCCTGACCGCCATCGGGGGGATCGGGTTGAGTTTCGTTTCGAACAAATCAATGATCGTTGCCACCAGGTTGGCGATGGACCGCTATAGGGCGGCCGCCACGCCGGTTCTTGCGAAGCCGGTCCTGGAGCCCGACCTCGAGAACGTAGCCGAGCCACTTGAGATGCTGCGGGACTTGCCGGTTGGATATTCCAGCGCCGGCACTCCCGCACCATGGCAGGCTGGCTTCGGGATCGGCCAGCATGACGCACTTCTGTCGGCGTCGGAAGATGCCTACCGGCTCGGATTGGAACGCATGCTGCGCCCTCGCCTCCTGTTGGAGGCCGAAGAAGCGGTACGAAAGAACCTGGCGAGCCCGGTCAGCCTCTACGAGCCCCTGAAGATCTACCTCATGCTCGACGGCCAGGCCCCCGGGATCGACGACGACCTGATCGTGTCATGGATGACCCGGGACTGGGAGCAGGGCCGTTTTCCCGGCCCTACCAACCGCCAGGGGAGGCTCGGATTGGCGCGGCACCTTCGCGCCATGCTGACGCTGGACGATGCCTACGATCCGCTCTACGAGCCGGATACCTCCCTGATCGCCGCCGCCCGCCGCTCCCTCGACCGCATGCCGCTTGCCGAGCGGGCCGAGGCGGTGCTTGCGGCGGCATTGAACCGGCAATCGCCTGGAGACTTTTCGCTAGGTGCCCAAGCCGGCCCGCAGGGAAAGCTCGTTTTCGACACGACGGACGGAGCAGATATTTCCGAGCTGACCGTCCCTGCCCTCTATACGAGCGACGGCTTCAATCGCTTCTACCTCCCGCGGCTTGCCACCGTCGCGCAGTCGCTTACCGGCGACCAATGGGTCTTCGGCGACAAGCTCGGGGCGGCCGATCTCGACGCCCGCCTTTCGCAACTCGGCCCGAACCTCCTCGACCGATACGCCGTCGATTTCGCCGCTTCATGGAATGCGGCGCTCGCCCGGCTGCGATTCAAGCCGCTTGCCACCGGCAAGCCGCAATATCTTTCGCTTGCCGCGGCGGCATCGCCAGGCTCGCCCATTCGGCTGCTTTTCCAGGCGATAGCGGCAGAGACATCACCCACGCCGCGGGACGCAGCCGCCCTTCCATCCGGCGATCCCCAGCTTGGAAAAGAGGGCATGTCGTCGGCCGATCTGGAGCGTGGGCTGTCCCGCATCGGCATCGACCTTGTGGGCCGCAAATCGCAGAACCGAGCCGGCGACGCATCTGCCTCGGCCGGGGCTTCAGGAGGCGGCGTCGTACCGGGCGCGAATATCGACGCGCGGTTCCGGCCCTACCACATGCTGGTGGAGGGACTTCCTGGCCAGAGGCCGATAGACGCCCTGGTCCAGAATTTCCACGACATCTACCAGAGCCTGCTGGTAGCCGCCTCCGGCTCGGGCCAGGGGGGAAATGCCAGCCTGCAACTGAAGCTGCAATCGCTGCGCCTCAACGCCACGCGCCTCCCGAAGGAACTGGCCGGGCTCGTCCTCGCCGCCGCCGACGAATTCGAAGGAAACGCCGCCGAAACATCGCTGGAACGATTGAACAGGAGCCTCGCCCAGACGGTAACGGCGCCGTGCCGAGAGGCTCTCGACAACCGCTATCCATTCGCGGCCGGCGGCGCCACCGAGGTGCTGCTTGCGGATTTCGCGCGTCTTTTCGCTCCCGGCGGCATCATCGACAAATATTTCGCCCAATATCTCGCGCCGCTGGTCGACATGAGCGGTCAGGATTGGCAATGGCGCCATGAAACGCAGCTCGGACAACAGCTCTCGGCCGCGACGCTCAAGCAATTCCAGACGGCGGCGGAAATCCGCGACGCCTTCTTCCGGCAGGGTGAGACAACGCCGGCCATAAGGATCACCATCGCCCCCGCATCGCTCAACGCGGATATCGACATGGCGCTCCTCAGCGTCGACGGACAGATCGTGCAGAGCTACCAGACCGGCAGTACCGCGAGCACAGTGAACTGGCCCGGCGACGCTACGGGCTCGGCCAATCTCAGCTTCACCCCGGCCTTGCCGGGCAGGCAATCGGTGCTTGGCTTCCAGGGCCAGTGGGCGATCCGCCGCCTGCTCCAGGCTGGCACCGTCACGCCGAACGGCGACGCCATCGACGTCCGTTTCGTGATCGGCGGCCGCGACGCTTCCTATACGATCCGGGCAGATCCCGGCCCCAACCCGTTCCTGCTTCCGGCGCTGGCCTCCTTCACCTGCCCATCCGGTTTCTGACGAAGACGGTTTCCGGCAGGACGGCCGCGAAACCGCTCCGCGACGGAAGAGCCGGGCATATGGCCTAACATCGGCCCTTGTGGCAGAATGTCTGCGCTACTTGGGAAACGCAATTTGCCGGCGCCGCTCAGGCGCCAGGAGGCAATTTGAGCGATACCGCCCTTCCCTTCGAAAGCTACGGCGTCAGCCATCGCGGCTGCGTCCGCCTCCTCAACGAGGACAGCTTTCTCATGGAGCCGAGGAGCGGGCTCTGGCTTGTCGCCGACGGCATGGGCGGACACGAGGCCGGCGAGGTCGCCTCATCGACCATCGTGGAACATCTGGCGACCATCGGCATCGCCAGCTCCGCTCCGGAACTGCTTGCCCGGTTCGAAGACCGCCTTGGCCGTGCCCATGAGCAAATCCGAGACATCGCCCGGGCGCGGGGTGTCACCATCGGTTCGACGGTCGCCGCACTGCTGGCGATCAACGGCAGCTTCGCCTGTTTCTGGTCGGGCGACAGCCGCGTCTATCTGGTCCGCGACGGCACGATTTCACAGATTTCGCGCGACCACACGGAAGTGCAGGAACTCCTCGACAAGGGCATGATCAGCCCGTCCGAGGCGCGCAGTTGGCCGAGGCGTAACGTCATCACCCGCGCCGTCGGCGTCAGCGAGGAGATCGTGGTCGATTTCCATCAGGGCCAGACGCTGCCGGGCGACGTGTTCGTGCTCAGCACAGATGGGCTGACTGCGCATGTGGAGGACGCCGAAATCCTCGAAGCCGTCGCCGCCTATCCGCCGCAGACGGCGTGCGAGAAATTGCTCGACACGGTGCTCGGCCGCGGCGGAACCGACAACGTCACCATCGTGCTGGTGCGCATCCGCGGCGAGCTGCAATCCGATTTTGCCGATAGAACCGCCGCGCCGGCGGAGCGGGTCCGGCCATGAGCACGGACGACAGGACCCGCATCCTGCCTGGCCGGGCGGAGACCGGCGTCGGTACCCAGCTCAGCGGAATCTACGAGCTCGACGAGCGCATTGCGTCGGGCGGCATGGGCGAGGTCTATCGCGGCCACAATATCCAGACAGGCGACTTCGTCGCGATCAAGATCGTTCTTCCCGAATTCGCCCGCGACCAGACCATCCTTTCGCTGTTTCGCAAGGAGGCCTCGATCCTCAACCATCTGTCGCACGAGGCCGTCGTCCGCTACCACGTCTTCACGGTCGATCCGGTGATCGGCCGGCCCTACCTGGCTATGGAATTTGTCGACGGGCAGTCGCTTTTCGACGTGATGCGCAAGGGACCGATGGCGCCCGGCGACGTATGCCGGCTCAGTCACCGTCTCGCTTCCGGCCTGAGCGCGGTGCATCGCGCCGGCGCCATCCACCGCGATCTTTCACCCGACAACGTCATCCTGCCCGACGGCCGCGTCGAGCGGGCGAAGATCATCGACTTCGGCATCGCCCGTTCCGCCCATGTCGGCGGCGAAACACTGATCGGCGGCAGGTTCGCGGGGAAGTACAACTACGTCTCGCCCGAACAGCTCGGCCTCTACGGCGGCGAGGTTAGCGAGCGTTCCGACATCTACAGTCTCGGCCTGATCCTCGCCGCAGCGTTGCGCGGGCGACCGCTCGACATGACGGGCTCACAGGTCGATGTCGTCGAGAAGCGGCGCGTGGTGCCGAACCTTACCGGCATCGACGGCAAGATGCGTCCTATCGTGGAGGCAATGCTGCAGCCGGACCCCGGCAGGCGGCCGGCAAGCATGGCGGAAATCGTCCGGATGTCGCGTCTGGCCGCCGATACCGAGGAAGAATGGGACGAGGAAACCCTCGCCGCCAAACCCTGGACCGGGCTCGGGCGGCGCAACGCCGCCGCTGGCGATAATGCCGGCGGAGACGATAAGGCGCCTTTCGTCGAGCATGTCCGACCGGCCTACCTCTCCAAACCGAAACCTGCGCCGCCGAAGCCGCCGGCGCAACGGACGGCTCGACGAGGAACGTCCGGCGTCGCTATCGCCGGGCTCGCCCTGATGCTTGCGGCGGCCGCGGGAACCGGCGCGTATTTCATCGGGTATCTCCCGTGGGGCACTGCTCCCGATACCGCTGGCCGGAAACAGGCAGCGCTCGTTCCGGAGCGCGTTCCCCAGCCGAAGGAAACGGTATCCACGGAATCGGCCGTCAAGCCGGGTCCCGAACCGACACCGGCAGCGCAGCCACCGGCACAGCCGGCAACATCGCAGCCTCTGCCGCAGGCTGCGGCCGAAACCAAGACGGGTCAGCCATCGGCGATGCCCGGCCTTCCTACATCGGAAATCATCAAGCGGTTCGTTGAGGAGGCCAAAAAGAATTCGGCCAAGTCCGGGACCGCGAAGGGCGAAGCAGGCGCCAGCGCGCCGGCACAAGCCGACACGCGGCCGCCGACGCAACCTCCGGAAGATGTAGCTTCAGCGCCGCTCCAGGCCGGAGTGGTGTCGTCGGCGCCACAAGCCACGGCCCTCACGCAATCCACTGGTTCGGCAACGCCGCGACCGGACGTCCAGGCGGCGATCGACAGCCAGCTTCCCGGCTGGACGAAGCTGCAACCTCCATCGGGCAAGGAAGTCAACGCCGAAGGACCGTCGGCCGAAACGGGGAAGAACCAAGCCGGCAAGGAAAGCGGCTCTTCGGCCGGCGTCCCTGAGGGCGCTCCTGCCTCGGCGTCCGCCGGCAAAGCGCCGATATCGGAACGTCGACAAGCGGAACTGAACAGGATGTCGGATGCGGCCGCGCGGCATAAGGCGCAGACTGCGCAAAACACGAGCCCGGCAAACGCATCAGAGCCTTCCGAGGCAGCGCCGGAGGCCAAGGCGCCGCCTGCGGCCGGGCCCAAGCCGGCAACGCCCAGCCAGGCCGAGCCACCGAAGCCTGCCGCCGATGCCGCGCAGGCCCCCGCCCAGACCGCCGCCGAGGAACCGAACGAGGCGACGGCCGCGCCAGCTTCGCCGTCCGGCGCTTCAGGACACCAGGCCGGGGAAACGGATACGGGCGGGAGCGCCAATGAAACCGTCGCCATGAACGTGCCACGACCCAACGTTCCGCCTTCACCGGCCGCGACATTCGAGAAGGCCGCCTTGTGGCTGCGCGATTTTTCGGGCGGCGACTGTTTCTATGCGGCTCCGGACGGTTCGGATGGAACGGCCTTCGGGATCGTCGGCTTCGGCACGGCGCCGGACCCGTTCGTGAAATTGATGAAGGCGTTCGATGCGCAATTCGGGACCGAGCCCGACATCCAGGTCCGCCTGATCTCGCCGGCGCAATGCGAGGTCACCCGGTTCATGCGCGGCTTCGATACGCCAGCCGGAAACGCCCAGGCCCTGACCCTCGACAGGACCTCGGTTTCCAACGGAGCGCCCATCAGCGGTGTCCTTGCAACCCGGGGCGGCCTTCGCTCGAACCTGCTCCTCATCGACCATGACGGCATGACCTACAATATCAACAGGCTGCTCATCGTCGACGGCGACAAGGCGAAGTTTAGCGCCAGGATCTCGCTCGACCCCGCCTCGCGTGCGAAGGGCAAGCCGATGCCGGAAATCGTGCTGGCGATCACCGGCGCCGTCGACATCCCATCGGCGAGCACGCTGCAGGCGGCGCCGGCTTCCGAGATGCTGCCGAAAATCCGCGACGAGATCCGGCGATCAGGTACGCCATTCTCCGCGACGGCGAAGTATTTCCAGCTCGGCGGCTAGAAATGGTCGGCCGCGGCATCCGCACATCCGTCCGTTACCGAACAGGCTGGATTGCGGCAATGGCATTCGGCGCGCTTCTTCTTCCGGCGGCGCCTGCCAGGGCGGAATTCACCGTCTGCAACCAGACGCTCGATGTCGTCAATGTCGCCCTCGGCCAGGAGGTCGACGGGCTGTTCCAGACGGACGGCTGGTGGACGGTAGGCGCAAATCGCTGCGTCAACGTCATCCGCGACGAACTGGCCAACCGCTACATCTACGTCTACGCCACGGACGTCTTCGGCAACGCCATTCTCGAGGGCGGGACCGAGATGTGCATCGACCGCCGCCGCTTCACCATCCGCGGCATCGAGGATTGCTGGCAGCGCGGCCACATCGCCGCGCGTTTCCGGGAGGTGGACACGCTCCAGCAGGCGCGGTGGACGATGTTCCTCACCGGCAGCGGCCCCTGATGCACACCATCAACCCGATCTTCCGGCGCAGAAGGCAGGCCGCGGTCGAACGCCGGCGGCGCGCGCGCCGCGAGCGCATCGTCCTCGGGCTCGCATGCCTCGTCTTTGCCGCGATCGCGGGCGGCGGCTACTACGCCTTCCAGGAATGGCGAGGCAACGATATCGACGAGAATCTGGTGCCGGTCGATACCGGCGGCGACCTGCCGGCAGACGCCTCGGTCTACGTACCGACCATCGTCGACCTGCCAGGCGATCCCATGTGGATCACGCTGGCGAAGGGGAATTCGGAGGAGACGAAAAAGGTCGCCGTCGCCAAGCCGGCCGGCCTTGCCGACCCCGCCGTCTCATCCAGGATCGAAATGCTTTCCGACACGATGCTCAATTCGAGCGAGCATTTCATGACGACGATCCCTTCCACGCAACAGGATTTCGCCTTCTTTCAGGCACAGCGCAACGTGCCCTCTCCCCCCGCCGGCGGCAGCATTGCCGAGAAGCCCGCTCCCGCCGCCCTGCCGCAATCCGAGGCCGTGCCGCAAGGCGGCGGCGCAACCGATGCGGAAGGCGGCTGGGGGCAAACGATCGGCGCCGGCGAAAAAGCCCTGCCGGTATTCAAGAAGACCGAGATCGAAAACAACACCACGGTTGCGGCCGTGGTACCGGAAGCGGATCGGTTCGAAGCGACCGAGGACTTCTTCGTGAAGGTCCTTGTCGACAGGAGCCTGGCGAGCGTCGTCACCGAAAACCACTTTCCGGACAAAGATGCCGCCAGCGCCCAGGAATCGATGAAGCTGCTCTTCGATCGCGACGGCCTCGTCCACGGCGACGTCGTCGCGATGCGCGGTTTCAGGACGATCCGCAACGGACCGCTTTCGCTGCGCCAGGTGTCGCTCTATTCCGGCAACAGCTTCATCGGCACGCTGGCGCGCGAGGCGGACGGGCCATTCGTCTCCGCGGCCGATCCCTGGGTCCGCAACGATCTTTTCCACTATTCCGGCCCTGAGGAGGAAGACGGCCACAAGCGTCAGTACCGGCTGCTCGACGCCATCTACTCGACGGCAGCCCGCAACGACGTACCGAGCGGGGTCATCGGCGAGGCGATCATGTACCTGTCGCGCGGGCACGACCTCAACGCTTTCGCCAGCAGCGACCAGCGCCTCGATCTCGTCTATTCCGACACCGCGCGCGGCAAGGACGGCATGAGCGGGCGCGTCCTGTATGCGGCGGTCCGCGGGGCCGGCACGGATCTGGAATGTTTCGTCTACCAGCAGCAGGGCGGCGACTTTGCCTGCGTCTCGCAGGATAACCGGATCCAGGTCGTGACGACCGCAAGCGGCATGGTGACGCCTGTCAACGGCGTGCTCGCTTCCACGTTCGGTCCGAGCAAGCATCCGATCCTCGACACGGTACGCGTCAACAAGGGCGTCGACTGGGTGGCGCCCGTCGGAACGCCGGTCGTGGCCGCCTTCGACGGGCAGATCACCTTTCAGGGCGACAGCGGCGGATATGGCAATACGATCCGCATCGCCCATCCCGACGGCAGGGAAACCCTCTACGCCCACCTGCAGCGGTTTGCGCTGGCCGAGGGCGTCGGCAAGAGCGTCAAGGCGGGCGACGTGATCGGCTATGTCGGAACCTCCGGCGTTGTGACCGGCCCCTCGCTTCACTTCGAACTTTACCGGAACGGAGTGGCAGTCGATCCCCTCGGTGACGCATCGGCATCGGCTTCGGACGATTCCGCGGTAGCGACGCTCGTCGACAGGATCATCCATGTCGAAAGCGGCGGCAGCGCGCGAGCGAAGAATCCGCTCTCCTCGGCGACCGGCCTTGGCCAGTTCATCGACAGTACCTGGCTCAGGATGATGCGGACCTACCGGCCCGACCTTGCAGGCTCGCTTTCGAAAGCCGATCTGCTGGCGCTTCGCTTCGACCCGACGATCTCGCGCGAGATGGTGCGCAATCTGGCTCGCGAGGGAGAAGCCTATCTGCGCGCCCGTGGCGATGCCATCAGCGCGGGCCGGCTTTATCTCTGCCATTTCCTCGGCATGGAAGGCGCACACCAAATCCTCGCCGCGTCCGAAAATGCGCCGCTTGCCAGCGTTCTTGGAGCCTCCGTCATCCGTGCCAACCCGTTTCTCGCCGGGAAGGACGCCGCCTACGTCATAAGCTGGGCGGAACGGAAAATGGGGGCGCGGGGCGAACAGACCGTATCCGCAACTGCTTCGGCGATCACCACGGTCGAGGAACCGCCCCCGCCAGGTTTTGAAATCTACAGGAGCGCGATTGCGGAACTGGTCGCCTCGATCGACAAGCCGGCGGACAATTCGGCGCCCGATGCCACGCAATCAAGCGTGCAATGAAGATTTCGCTACCGCCGGTTTCACTTGTCCGGATTGAGCCGCATCTCGACCCGCCGGTTGATCGGGTCGTAGGGGTCGGCGCTGCGCGGGTGGCTTTCGCCGAGCCCGACCGCGCTGATGCGGGCGGCGTCGATGCCGTTCGAAGTAAGGAATTGCGTCACCGATTCTGCGCGCCGCTCCGACAGTTTCTCGTTATAGAGTTCCGATCCCGAGGCATCTGTATATCCCTCCACCCGAAAGTGGAGGTTACGCAGCTTCTCATCCTTCAGGGCCTTGGCGAATTCCTCGAGCTTCGCCTTGGCGTCGGCTGTCAGTTCGGCGGAATCGAGGTTGAAGTTGACCAGCATGTCCAGCCCCTTCGGCTGGGCTGCCTCGGTCTTGCCGCGGCACTCGTCTTCCGTGCCGATGCAGATGCCGCGGGATACGCCCAGGCCGGCCTCGCCGGCAAAGAATTTCACGATGTCCTCGGACGACTGAATCTGGCCGCAGAACGCGCTGGCCGGAAAGACCGCCAAGGCGAGCGCGATAATCGAAGCCTTCACCCGCATGCCGCCATCTCCAGTCGGACAAACCGGATGGATGAAACCCAGGAGCAAAAACTGTAGGAGCGCCGCCACGCATAGTCAATTGGAAGCAATGGTTGCGCTGGTTGGCGGCTGGCGACAATCCTGCCTTCCCGATGCGCCCGTCCGCTTCGCTCCGGCACCGGCATGACGCCCGATCGCCCAGGCGAATGAAAACGTCGACAGGATCGCGGGCGGTTATCTCTAGGAGCCGCTGATCTCCGCGCTTCCCACATTTTCTTCTCTCGTTTTCTCCCCGCCTTCCGCGCTTGATCCATAATCCCCGTCGGTTCCTCCCATCGGGAGCACCGATCATGACGGTGATTGCGTGGGGAGGAGCTGGCGCCTCCGCCGTGATGCTGACGTGGCATCAGAAGCCCCCTCTCCGACCCTCTGCGCGGGCCACCTCTCACCCACTCCGCGAGGGAGAGGACACTGCGAACGGCGTAGAGGCGGCAGTCATGCAATCGAATACGGAAAATTACCCGCACCCGGTCTCGCAGCCTCCATTTTGTTGCTGCTGCTCACCGGCCCTCCCCCCAAGGAGGGGCGGGTACCCACCTTGACAGATTGTCGCAGGCAGGGGAGTATTTCCGCATGTCATGTGAGTAGACGTTCGTGCCCATCGCGACAGCGGGGAGCGTCTGATGACGCAGGCATACGGACCTTCTCATTCAGATGCGCGCGGCAGGCTCGGACTTGCAGCGATGCTGCTTGCGGCATGCATCGCCTTGCTGGCGGCGGCGATGAGCATTCTTCCCGCTCATGCCGACACCGTTACCGGACGGCGCACCGCACTCGTCATCGGCAATTCACACTACAGGAGCTTCCCTGAACTGCCGAATGCCGTCAACGACGCGGATCACGTCCGCGATGTCCTCGAACAGGCCAATTTCGAGGTCGTGCTCGGTACGGATCTCGACGGAAAGGCGCTCGAGCGGACCATCCGCGACTTCCTGCGCAGCCTGAACAACGGCGACATCGCCCTCTTCTATTACAGCGGCCATGCCGTCCAGGTCGCTGGACAGAACTACATATTGCCGGTCGACGCCTCCCTCGCCTCGCCTTACGACCTAGAGGCCCAAGCCTATAATTTCAGCAACCTGCTGCAATATATGGGCCAGTCTTCCAATCTGCAGATCGCCATACTGGACGCCTGCCGGGACAACCCCTTCAAGAGCGGTTTCTACTATGTCGGCAACAAGAAGGTCGATGTCGAAGGCAACAGGGGGTTGGCTGCCACCGCGCCGGGGCTCGGCACGCTCATCGTCTATTCCACCGCGCCCGACAAGGTCGCCTATGACGGCTCGGGCAAGCTCAGTCCCTTTTCCAGAGCGTTCGCGGACCAGGCGCTGACGCCCGATGTCGAGGTGCGCGAAGTCGTCACGCGCATCCGCAACGAGGTGATCAAGACGACCAGCGGAAAGCAGGTTCCGTGGGACACGTCCAGCCTGACCGCCTCCTTCTATTTCGTGCCGCGGCAGAACCTCCTCATCATGCCCGACACGGCCGAAATCCACATACCGATGGCGGCAGTGCGTGTGCCGCTCAATCTGCCCTCGCCGATCGGCAGCGGGCAGCAGCCCCTGATGGTCACGCTGACGAAAACGCCGGCCGACGGAGCGCTCTGGCTCGGCGGATCGAAGGTCGGCACGGGAACGGCCATTCCCGCCGACCAGTTGGCCGAACTTGCCTATGATCGCGGAAGCGGCACCGGAGCGGAGACAATCGAATATCAGGTGCGCACCGCCGACGGCCGCACCGCGACCACCTCGGTCAATATCGTGGCGGATGCCGCCGCTCCCCCACCGAAAGAGCCCGTCGTTGCGGCTGCCGAGGAAAGCACGAAGCCCGCCTCGACCAAGGAGAAACCCGTCTCCGACCAAAAGAAGCCTGCCTCCGACCAGCAAAACAAGCCGCAGCTGATCGCCATGGCGGCCGATGTCGGAACCGGCTTCATCGGTGTCGCCAATGACTGGCAGACGGCGCGCGATGTCGGCAATGGCTGGCTCAGGCTCGCCAAGCGCACGGCTGGCGCCCAGGTGGCGCTCGACAACAAGGTGCTGGCGCCTGGCGACCTGGTGCAGGAGGCGGATGTCCAGCATCTCTCCGTGCGGCCGCCGATCGCCGACGCCGGCGAAAACGTGGAGATCGCGCTGGTGCCCGCGGCGCCCGGCGGAAAGGCGAAGGCGCCGGTGGACATCAAGGTTGCGGTGTCGGTCAATGATTGCGACCGGCTCGCCGCCGAACCGCTCGATATCCAGGCCGTCACGGAGGGTGTCCTGCCCAATGAGATCGATGTGCCCGCGGCTCTGACGGCCTGTCAGAAAGCCGTCTCCGACTATCCGGACGTCGGGCGCTTCAAGTACCAATATGCGCGGGCCCTTTACGCCGATGGCCATTTCGACCAGGCCATCGACAATTTGCGTGGCGCCTACGAGCAAGGCCATGTCCGCGCTGGCGAGTTGCTCGGGCGCATCTACCAACTCGGGCTGCTGGGTGCGCGCGACCCCGTGAAGGCGGTTCCCCTGTTCGAGGCCGGCGCCAAAAAAGGGGATCCCTACGCGCAATACTCGCTCGCCAAGGCGCTGATCTACGGCAACGGGACAAAGCCCGATGTCGAGCGCGGCATGAAGCTGCTCGTCAGCGCCGCGGAGTCCGGCCACACCTACGCCATGAACCAGCTCGGCTACGAATACCGTTATGGAACGCACACCAAGGCGGATCCGAAACGGGCGCTCACCTTTTTCGAGAAGTCGGTCGCCCGCAAGGACGTCTGGGGCATGCTCAATCTCGGGCTCCTTTATCGCGACGGCATCGGCGTCAAGAAAGATCCCGAGCGCGCGATGCAGCTCTTCCAGGACGCCGACAAGGGTGGGCAGCCCGCCGCCGCAACCTTGATCGCCCTGATGATGCAGGAAGAGGGCAAGGGCACGCCGGCGGAGTTACTCGCGCTTTATCGCCGATCCGCTGAACGCGGCGACGCCTGGGGAGCGTTCGACGCGGCATTGATGATCAGCGGCAACCCTTCTCTGGCCGACAGCCCGGACGAGGCGGTCCATCTCTACGCGCTTGCCGCCGCCCAGCAGACACAGGATGTTTCCGACCGCGCGACAGCGGCGTTGAAGAAGATCGATGCCGCGGCGGTAGGTCGCCAAGTGCAACAGACATTGATCCGCATGGGTCAGGATATCGGCGAAGTCGACGGCGTCCTGGGCCAGAAGAGCCACGAGGCCGCGACTGGCGCGCTCGGCCGCGAGGCGCCGAAAGATGCCAGACAATTGTTGATCGAACTCACGCGCAAGGAATGGATTTCGTCACGTCCGCGTCTCGACATGCTTTGAGGGAGGAAGCCCGAATGCGGAAAATTGCTGCTCTCACGACAAGCACTTTGCTGGTCGCGCTGATACAGAGCTGCGCGCCACCCCTCGAGCCGAGACAAAGTTTGGATAATCCTCGGCCAACGGCTCACACGGCCAGGCCGACACACAAGATTGCCAGGAAGAGACCGGCAACCCGCATCGCAACAAGCAAGACGGCGGCCCCGGCCAGCAACCTTCAGCAAACTCTGGACAACCGCGGCGGTGGGGGAGGCGGCGGTGGTGGGGGAGGAGGAGGAGGAGGTGGCGGCTCCGGCGGAGGGGGATGGTAGGACCAGGACGGAGTGCTCTAGGAAAGAAGCTGTGGTGATTGCCCCTGCGCCGAAAGCAGTTTGATTGCCTTGCGGTCGAAGGAGACGAAAATCTCTCCCCCAAGCCAGCCGCCGTCGGAGGCGATGACGCCGTCGGCAAAATCACCGCCAGCTTCAAGCACCGCCAATCCTGCCTCGACGGCCGGCCGATTGACGACGGCTGAGCTGTTGATCGAGGATGATAAAGGATATTGGCCGACGGCAAGGCTGGATTCAGCTACTCAATGATCGATGCTTCTGTTCTAGGCTGTGTGGACGAATTGACTCAGGTATAGGTTTTGGGGTTTCGCAGAAGAATCTGGTCTGATTCATAAGTTGCCGACTGATTTGGAGGTCGGCGATGTCCACGAAGATGACGGAAACGGATTGGGCGAACACGTTGGAGGTTTTCCGCGCCTGCCTGCCACGGCGTGGACGCAAAGCCGCGGACGACCGGTTGTTTCTGGAAGCGATGCACTTCTTTACGGTGGAGAATGTGCGCTGGCGCGCGTTGCCGGAACGCTTCGGCCACTGGAACTCAGTGTGGAAGCGCTTTGATCGGCTGAGCAAGGCCGGTGTGTTCGAAGCCTTTTTCGACACGCTGGCCGAGATGAGCGCATCGGCCCATTTGATCCAGATGTTCGATTCCACCATCGTGCGCGCCCATGTCTCGGCGGCCGGCGCAAAGGGGGGCAGCAAGGCCAAGCGCTCGGCCGCTCGCGTGGCGGGTTCACGACGAAAATCCACGCCAAGGCGGATAATTCAGGCGACATCATCGCGTTCGATCTGACCGGCGGCCAGGTGGCAGACACAACTCGTTTCGAGACCCTGCTCGACATAGGGCCGGACATCACCCCACGCGCCGCGCTGGGCGACAAAGGCTATTCCAGCAAGGCTAATCGTGCCGCCACGCGAAGGCGCGGCATTGCCCCGGTGATCCCTCACAAGGCCAACGAGAAGAACACGCCTGCTTTCTTCGCCAAGGCACTTTACAAGGCGCGCGCCCGTATCGAACAGGGCTTCGGACGGCTCAAGCGCTTCAAACGTGTCGCTTTGCGATGCGAAAAGACCGCACAGAACTTCCGCTCCATCGTCAGCTTCGCTGCCGGCCTATGCTTGATCAAATTCGTCCACACGACCTA
>Ga0209930_1003825_pt1 | contig 14353 bp, 15 predicted proteins | sample ThiBiot_500_biof_2_FD_183948 | JGI IMG/M metagenome (GOLD analysis project Ga0209930, IMG submission 183948) | Wastewater bioreactor microbial communities from Cape Town, South Africa - Thiocy_cont_500_biof (SPAdes) | ecosystem: Engineered > Bioreactor > Thiocyanate-remediating >... | reverse complement strand
ATGAATGGTTGATATTCGGTAAAACTCTGGATGGTCAATCGTTAGCTGAGTTAGATTTTGTAACAAACTCTGTGATTAGTTTTGGTACAAAGGATGATCCTTTTCCGGGAGTATGTGGCCTTACAAACTTAGGTAATACATGTTTCATGAATAGTGCTTTGCAATGTTTAAGTAATGTACCATCGTTAACTCAGAAAATTTTATCATTTGACGAAACAATGAATGCCCCAGTTATTAGTGCTTATGTAAATTTAATCAGAACTATATGGTCAGGTGAATATACGAATACAAAGCCATCATCTTTATTGATTAATATTCGTGAAGATTTGCCACATTTTACAAAATATCGTCAACATGATGCTCAAGAATTTATGAACTATTTTCTACATTTAATACATCAAGAATTGACAAATGAAAGAACAGTAATTACGCGCTTATTTCACGGTCAAGTTCAATCAAGTGTTCGATGTTTACATTGTGATTCTCTTGAAATCAATGAAGAGACAATTAGCTTTTTACCATTATCAATGAGCAATGATGTCAACCAATACGATATTATTTATCTTGGAAAATATGGAGAACAGCGTTCGATTTCTATTTGTTCCAATGCAACAACAGTTGGTGCACTTATCGAATCATTTATTCGACAATATTATCCAAAATTATTACCAACACAAATTAAACCTGTCAAAATTGTTGATAATTACGTTATGGATGAATACTTTTCTTGTACACATATCAATGATAGGATCAAATCGTGCCTTGCCTTTATCGAAGTTCCAGAGAAAACCAATGATAAAAAACATCTTCAAGTTGAATTTATAGAAAAGACAACACGAAAATGCTTTCGGCCACCACTTTTCCTTATGGGACCCTCATATAACTGTCGCTATGCGCATATAGTGGAACAAATCAATCAAATTCAAGCTTATTTTTGTTCAATTACTAATGCACCAACTTCTGCATTTAAACTTTACAGAGTTGATAGTGATCTACAGTATCTTCATTTATCTTCAGAAAGAAATCTGAATGAATTATTATATTATTCGGACAAATTAGTAGTTGAAATTGATTCACAATACGTTGATGTATATAAAAATCACGTCAATATTGAATACAAACCTAGAGATGCATCATTAAATACACTACTAGAAGACTTCTTCCGTGAAGAATCCCTTAATGGTGATTACTATTGTTCAAAATGTCAAGGTCTTACAAGAGCTAAACAAAAAGCAGATTTCACATTACCATTACCACCAGTATTAATTATACAATTAAAACGATTTCCATTTGATGTTCATTCTAGTAGTAAAATCGATACATTTATCGATTTTCCATTAAAAGATCTCAATTTAGGCAAATATATTGCCGAGAATTATCGTAATGGTGAGAATATGTTAGCTTCATACGATCTTGTTGCCGTATCTAATCATACAGGCACTTTGACATATGGACATTATACAACATATGCCAAGAATTATCAAAATCAAAAGTGGTATTCATTCAATGATGATCTAACACGAGAAATTAATGATGAAAGGGACATTGTAACTAAAAATGCTTATATTCTAGTATATGTTCATCAAACTGTATCATAATATGCTAACACAACACAAACAATTGTCTAAATAAACATTCTTCTATGTTAATAAAAATACGTACAACTTTTTAATTAGAATAATGAATAAGATACTCAAAACATTGTCAATTCGCAACAACCTGAGTATCAATCAATCACATAAAATTGAATTTAGGACGCAAAAAGTTTCATTTCTCCGTATTGAACAGAGGTACTGAATCCACGTTTCGAACTAATAAGAATTCTATAAGCGAGATAAGAGATCATATTATATGAGAATGATATTAATTGACCATATTGATTCCGTCCTGGATCAGTATCAAGTCCACACGAACCATTATAAATTAAGGTCCAACTTGAACCAAGTTGAAGAGCTGAACCTGTTTGATTAGTGCCTTATAATGTCATTGTTATTGGATCACGTTGGGTATATCATTTGCCGTACAAAAACGTAAATTTTTCATTACAATTGTGCCATTTGCTAAAACTACATAAAAGCCAGTGTTGGTACCACACGTTGTAGCATTAACGGTACAATTACCAAAACTTAAGAATTTAGTACTGCAATTACCATCGAATGCATTCGATGGTCCTTCGGTTGCTACATAATTTCCTCGGCTATTGCCTGGTGTTGCTAACATACTGTCGCCTCCAGAAACTGTATTCCAAATACCTTGTAGAGTATCATTACTACCAATTAATAAAACACCAACTATTTCATCGATTTCAAACGATAATAGAATTCAATGAAAAACAGATCTGATTCTTACCAGTAGTAGTTGCAGTTGTTGTTGTTGTTTGATTTTTTGATAATAGTGCAAGAGTAACTGCAGCAACCAGTATAGCGAGAAGAATAACACTAACTATGGATATGAATACGCACAAACGAGAACAGAAACATGGACAATATTTAGATATAAAACATCTAGACTTTTTTTGGGTGTTTATTTGTGATAAACGACGTCGCTTAATTCGAAATAGTGCTTCAGGATGTGGTCGAATAGTGTTTCTCTATTTGTGAAATAACAAGATATTAAACGAACAAACATATGAAAACTAAAAATTGTGTTTTTACTTTCATACTTATTCTTGAGGGTGAAAGATTTTGCTTATCCGAAGTTGACAATGGTTCATTTTTCTGTTTCACATTTTGTGAATTGCCGGATAAAATAGACTCCGGTACAGATGACTATTGAAAAAAATTATAACGAATATTGTTTTGTTATTCTTCAAAATAATTTTACTGAAACAATGTTTTCTAGATTGCTAGATTTAACACGTGTACTTCGTAAGCTTTTTGATGATCTAATACTTCTATGAATGATACGAAATTGCTTCTTCTGGCGGGCCGAATTGAAATGCTGTTTCATGCTTTGATTAATAAAAAAAATACTACTAAAGAATAATGTCCAATGATGCTACATTTTTCATTCATATATCCTTTTAAAACAGAAGGCCTATGGCTTCACTCATAAATTAATTATGAGATCATACGATTTCGTACGCTGGACTTTGACTTTTGGAAAGGAAAGGAAAAGTCCATTCCAATCTGTGTTATACTGACTCTTCCAGGTAAAAGCTATGGAATGTAGAAAATAAAAACATGCTGTTGAAGTATCTATCATCAATCAGCGATCTCTGTCGTTCGTAATTCTGAGAGTATGGAATAGACTTCCATTGGTTGTTGGCATACTTCTATTTTTTTCCCTTCCTTCTCCTTCTCAAAATATTTTCAAGGAGTAGCTGCATCTATCGACGGACTTGTTGTCGTTGTCGACGAGAAAAATAAACAACAGAAATTGAATTTTAAAATTGTTTCAAGGTAAAAAACAAGTCTATTTACTGATTTTAGATCGATATGGGTGGCCCAACCGGAGTACCGCAAAAACCATCTGCAACTACCAAAGATGTTTTAATAGATTTTCTCGCTGGTGGAACAGGTTTGTTTTTCTCTTTTAGATTTTCTCGATTCTAAAGGTTATCTTGTTTCTTTATTTTATTTTAGCTGTACGTATACAAGAAATACTGTTGATTTGTTATTCGAATGTATGTATATTTTTTGTAGGGAGCTATTTCGAAAACTGCCGTCGCACCACTTGAACGTGTAAAACTTTTGTTACAAACTCAAGATGTAAATCAAAAAATCTCCAAAGGCACGAAATACAAAGGTTTCGGGGATTGTCTCGTTCGATGTATTCGAGAAGAAGGAGCCCTATCACTCTGGCGTGGCAACTGGGCCAACGTTCTTCGTTATTTTCCAACAGTAAATCTTTTTTTTTATTCGATTTCGAAAGCATTCAGCAAATAATTTGTTTTTTTAAAGCAAGCATTGAACTTTGCATTCAAAGAACGTTATCAACAAATGTTCGCTAATTACAATCCCGTTTTAAATCCATACAAATTCTTCGCCGGTAATTTATTTGCTGGTGGTATGGCTGGTGCCACTGGCTTATTGTTCGTGTATCCATTGGATTTTGCTCGTACACGTCTCGGTGTCGATATCGGCAAGTCAGTTAACGAACGACAATTCAAAGGCATGAACGATTGTCTTATCAAAATTTACAAAGCTGATGGCATTCAAGGTCTCTATCGAGGTTTTGCCATTAGTGTTGCCGGTATCTTCGTCTATCGGGCGTTCTACTTCGGTGGTTATGATGCTGGAAAGAAATTCATGTTTGGTGACAATCCAAATCCAAGTTTTCTCTATCGATTTCTTTTCGCCCAATTCATCACCTCATCATCGGAATTTCTCGCCTATCCACTCGATACCATTCGTCGGTAGGTTGATTTGAATTTGTAAAGATCTAGTTTGTTTTCTTCTTCTCTTCGTCTAGTCGTTTGATGATGCAAAGTGGTCGTGGTGATGTTATCTACCGAGGAACATTAGATTGTGCACGAAAGATCGCTGTCACCGAAGGCTTTACCGCCTTCTTCAAAGGCAACTTATCGAATCTTTATCGTAGTGTTGGTTCATCCCTTGTCCTCGTCCTCTATGATGAATTCAAACGATATTTAGTCCTTGCTGGACAAGCATCCTATGCCAAATAGATCTTTAGTTTATAGACAAAAAAAAAGAAAAGAAGAAGATGCGTGGTGCTTTAGATCTAACTATATAGTTTATTACTTTTCTTTTTTCTTTCGACGATATATCCTTAGAGTTATTTGATCTGAGTAATCCCGTCTCTCTCTCTCTCCATATATGTATTTTTTTCTCTTCACCGAGATACAGATTTTTTCTGTGTGTCATAGAATAAACAGTGAAAATACTCCAGCTTTTCAAATTTTCTTTTTCTGTATGATCGATGAAGAAAGAAAAGATCAGCATATTGATTGTCTCACGTGTGTTCTATCTATTTCCAGTTAAAAATAAACAAAAAAAAGTCACCAAACGAAAAATTGATTTTGTTCTATTTATTTGCAACAAGCGAAAAAATGGGATTTTTTTCTTACAATTGCATCACATAATCGACGAAGAAAGAGAAACAGAACAAAAGAAAAATGAAAACACGAAACGAATGATCATATCGGTTCACTGTTAATGTTCTATGAAGACTAGACATATCCACGTATAAACTCATTTAATCGAGTACAAGATGGTGTTGCTTGTTTCGTTGCTTGTCGATATAGATTCTCGTCGTTCATCATTCGTGCACGCCATAGCAATGATTCTTTGTACTGTTGTTCGCGTTGACATTGATGTCGAAGATCGCTGACGTATTCTTCGATGACAGATGTTTCTAATCGGGAGAGATCGGCTTCAGTTTTTGGCATACGAAAGTCTGGTTTAACATAAAATTCAACAACGGGCGAACGTGTTACTTGTCGCTGAGTATATTTTCTAAATGAATAAGTTCGAATTCGAAATAGGATGAATAATGTTAATTTACCCAGTACGATGCAATTGAAATTGTGGATCGCTTACAAATAAAGTTCCCAAAATCGAAATAAGAAATAAAAGTAGATAAGGTAATAATTGGGCAAGCGTGTGAGAAGTCTAAATAAAAACGACGATCTATTGAAATGAAAATTTGAAAATAATGAGCAACAAACATTTTGTGTTGTATTTGTAGTAAAATGGTATGCATGTGGTTGTTGACGACGTCGATGTCCTCGAGTATTGACACCTGAAAATTCATTTTCGAGAACAAACAATGTGATTCAACGATGATTTACCAGTATGTCCGAAGAAAATATTAAATAATTCTTCTGCGGAAAAGTCATCGTCTTCATCGGCATAGTAATAGTATTGTCGAGAGCCACCACTATTATATCCACGATGATGTTGTGGCTCCATAGCGTGACCGTATTGATCGTATTGTCTTCGTTTGTCGGCGTCGCTTAATACTGAAAATGCTTTGCCAATAGCTTTGAAAGCGTCGGTAGCACCTGGTGCTTTACATTTATCTGGATGAAACTGAAATTAAGAAAAAAACAAAAATGAATCGATCGAGGATAAGAAGAACTTCGAAAAATATTTTACCTGTAGAGCTAGTTTTCGGTAGGCTTTTTTCAATTCAGCTTCCGATGAAGTTTTAGTAACACCGAGAATTTCATACAAATCTTTGCAATTTTTTATTCTAAATATGTGTTTTGTGATTCAACGATGAATAATAACGAAAAATTTTGATTTAGCTACCGTCGCACAGCTTCAGCTTCTTCAGCTGTATAATCGCCAGTTGATCCTGACGTTGTTCGATGTCTTGCATGCGTTGATGTTCCATTTGTGGTTGAATGATCGTGATTTGGAGTAGATGATTCTTGAGTTCGACTCTTATTAGTTGATTGATTCGACGAATTTTTGATTCTCTCAAATAGATCTAATGTTAAATATTAATTTACGAAACGAATATTCAATCACTAAAATCACCTTTAGCTTTCTGTGTGGGAAATAAATCTTCAGATTTTTTTATATATCGAATAGCACGTTCAAAATCATCAGCATGAATTGCTTTTTCAGCGAGTTCAAGGTAATGTAAAGCAGAGTCTTTATTTGCTTCCATCGGATGTTATGTCTCTCGATTTGATTGAGTTAAAACATTAAAAATAATGTACAAACAAAGAAGACAAGATAAACTAGATGATTTGTAATGAAATAATCAATGATAATTTAAAGGTTTTTTGAAAGAATCTATTTCTAGAAGAAAAAGTTAAACTAGAAAATGAACTTTAGCAGAAACGAATGATGCAAGAGCGTTGACGCGTCCGTCAATGGGTCATTGCTTCGCCGTTTTTCCTACGATCAAATAAAAAAATAAATAAAACACAGATGGCTTTTCGCAATCATTGGTTCAATGACTAATCAATAAGAAGGCCAGTCTCTATTATCTGAACGACAGATGTCACAAATTGTCAAAGAACAGAAATACCTGTAGAATTTTTTTCTTTTAATTAGATTTACGAATGAAGAATTGTATTGCGTTGTGAAGCCATTGAAAAATAACAATCAATTCTCTGACAAGGCTGTACATCCGACCCTCATTCTGAAAAAAGAAATTCATCATGGGCAACTCGTCAACGAAAACTGCGACTTCTCAAAATGCGGTTGTTCAAAATACGAATCCTTATCCTCCTTCATCCTATCCGACATATAATCCTAATACTTCAACACTCTATCCACAATCAAATACTCTGAATACAGTAATGCCTGTGCCTGCCATCGCTACGAATCCGCCCACAACTGCTTCTCCAGTAATCTATCCAAATCCGAATTTGTCAGCTCCAATTGTCACTCCTGCAATTGGACCTCCAGCTATCTCACCTGTAATGACAACGGTTATAAATACACCTGATATTGAGCCGCCATTGAATTCATCACATCGAACACCTGAACCTAAAAAAGATCATATATCTCCAGAGGATTCACTCATTCGAATGGTATCATCTACGTTGATTTCTCACAAAATTCAACATACACCTCCAATATCCGTTGCACGCAAAACACCTGGACTCTCTGCTGATGACTCTCCAAAAGATGCTCAAGCTTCAACAGCGTCTATGATCCCATTGGCATTCAAAACACCGGAGATTTACAAAAGTCTCGATCCTCTTCAACCGTCAGCTGCTAAAGTATCAGCACAAATATTACAATCAAATCTAGATCGTCATACACCTGATATTCTACCAATTGCCTCTCCTCTTCAAACACCAAAATCAAGCAAAGTTCATCCCTCACCACAGCCTCGTGTATCTTCTAAAACAACGACTACACCAAAGCCGATTTCTACTTCTCCTAATTATCATTTAAATACAACCGATTTGTATGTTAGTCAATTTGCAGTACAAAGTCCTGATGTTACTGCTATGACGCCAACGAGTGATCATCGAAGTACACCGATCAAAGTTCAAAAAGAAACACGTCTTTCTCCTGCTCCTCCAGTTACTAGTAATATATCGACGAGTCCTCGTGTTCCAATTAAGCCCACTGCTTCTGTCAAATCTTTCAATTCTCAATCTAAGAACAATTGTATGTATGACAAATAATAATTCTTGATCTAATTATTTGTCATTTCAGTCACTGAAAAACGACCATCTGTGAAAAAAATAACTCCACCATCAACAACAGCAACAACAACAATAACAATATCATCCAATAATAAACGCATAAAACCACCTCAACACGATGATCCAAAGAAAATCGATGAAAAACCCAAAAGATCACTCAATAGTCGAGAACGCACTCGAAATATCGCGGAATCAGCCACACCATCTCTTCCTAAACAGGCTAATACTGAACGCAAAGTCGCGCCTCCAACTACTCCGCATATAGTTGCAGCGCCAAGTTATTCTTTACGTTCAACAGCTGTATGTAATCTATCCGATGAAGAACAAGAACAAATACCCAAGGAACGAAAACAATCGATTCATGCAAATCCATCCATTTTTAGATATCATTCCAATGCTCGTGAAACTAAACCAGTAGTAATCGATCAATTGAAAATAAACGTGACCATTTTCTCGATTTAGATTGGTAGTCATAGTACAGCAACAATGTTTCAAATGAATACTCGTGCTCGAGAAACCCCTCAGCCAACACCATCATTGTTATTCTTAACAAAAAATTTCACTGATGGAAATCATAAAACAAGTGATAATTTAACTATGGGACCAACATTTGGATCTCTTGGTTTAGAAAATCATTCCGAAAATGAACTCAATGACGACGCCAAAACAGATGTGACTTCAGATGAACCATTAAAACGAAAAGTTTGTTTATCTATTTATTACATGTACGTAAATCGTTATATTTATTTCATAGATTCGTCCGATATCTACAAAAATAACAGAAGAAAATGATTTATCATCATTTGTTTCATCGAGTGTTCTAAGTAAACTCAATTTTCAAACATCTGAAAAGCTTACCACTCGAACAAATAAGACCGATACTAAACCAGTCGATACATCTCGTGAGATATTATTTCAAAAGAAAAACACAATAATTTTTGGTTCTTTCTAGAAAATAATACACTGGATGGACCATTCACATTTCCAGCTATATCACCGAGATCAAAAGCTAGTCAAAGTATCACTCGTAGTGAAAGAATAGTTCACCATCAAAAGAAACCAGATACAGCTAATTAAACTCATAGATTTACATTTCTCTTTTCTTATTCACATTTTATTGATATTGAATTTCAATTTCATTCGACTTGTTCAACTGATTTTCTCATGATAAAATAGTTCGCAGAAAAATCTCGTTCCCTTGAAATGTTTGTTTGTCATGCGTTTTACGTATACTGCTTGTGCAGAAAAATAATAACGAGAGAAAGGATATATAAACTCATTTCAAAGTCCGTCTTTTTTCGATAGAACGAAAAATTATTCGTTTTGTTTCATCGAGATTTAACTTCGATAGCAAAGTGTGAGCGTGCGGTCTACGAAAATTAGTCACATGTCCTCACCCTCACTTTTGGCCTGCGACCAATTTTCGTTTGACCAATTGTCGCGTTCCTGTGAGCGTGTATATCGAATAATAACGAAAAATGAAAACTGCCCCTTCAGTAGGAGGAAAATAAACGCATGAGAAAAAAAGAATAGAGAAGAATGCGAAGTAGTAGAATGTTCGAAAAGAAAAATATGAGAAAAACAATCAGAAAGAAGAGAAATATAACGGCTCACGCTTCGACGAAATAGAATGACTAATTTTCAGACAATGTACGTATATAAGAGAACTGTCTGCAACTGACATCCACATTTACACACTCACATTTTCGTTCGTGTTTCATCATCTCGATTATATTTAAGTAAGTAATCGATCATTTAAATAAACACAAAAACAAAACTTACAGTGTTTAAGGACGCTACAAAAAATGACCTTAAAAGATATTTGGGAATGGTGTTTTCATTGGAGTAACATTACACATGTAGCAAATGCGTATCGTCAAGATATTTGGGTTTCATTTCATACAAATGATCTTTTATTTAAAAAAGCAAGTCTCGAAGCAGTCATGACTGTAGATGCAAATAAACCAAGTGCAAAAATATCCGGTGATCTTGAAAGAGTATCCAATACTAGTTGGGTTAAAATAACCCCGGGTACTGTTCATAGACAAAATAGAAACTCCAAATCGGAAAAGGTAACAATAGTCTCCGTATCTTCATTGGACAGAGCTCATGCAGCTGCAACTAAAGTTACTGGCCAAGTTTTATTGCTCAATTATGAAATTCAACAGAACTTTTCATATATTCTGACTAGAAAAGGAGATTTTCTACAACAGAAATATGGAAGCAACAATTTATTTGAAGATTATTTGGGCAAAGTGCACAAACCATAAACAAATTCGAGGACCAAAAACTATTGAAAAAAAAAACTTTTTTGTTCTGTTTATTTTATCGTTTGCGATTTTATATTCTATATTAATAAACATTCCTACGTCGAGTTCATCTGCATACCAGTATTTTGTTTTCTGATGTTTTTATTTTTGAACAACTGATGATATAGATTTGATAAAAAACAGACGAAAATGAGATAAATGTTTTTCTTTTCATAACAATGTCAATATCACCGAATCGAAGAACAAAAAAAGCAGTTTCTAACTACGAACGAACGAACGAAAGGTCAACAATCAGTCAATTAAAGTTCAGCATGATCAGCATGTAAAGTTGACGTTGCAATTTTTTCATCACAAACCGACGGTGTTTCGAATATCATTGTATATTCGCATCGAGTCGGTTCTCGAACATCGACAGCTTTGTTCTCAATACCACAACGAAGTGTAACGGTCAACGAACGAGCTGGACCATTCCAACATGTTGCACCGTTGCCATATTTCATTTTTGAATATTCATTATTTTTCGGTCCAGACCACGAATCCCAATAGCCAATAGTCACTTCACTGCCGCCACCTTTTGGAATTTGTTTTGCATCTTTGAACATGCAAACACGATAGGTATATTCACGTTCTTCGTAATCATAACATTGATCAATAAATGAAGCAAATTCACCGTCAACTCCAATGTCAACATCACCTTGTCGTTTTAAATCTCTGCAAAAATAAGAAAAGAATCAAAATCTAAGAAAAATTGTCGTCTTACTCATATTGTCGACGAATATCATGTACTCGTCGATCGACTTCATTGTATTCGTTTCGAGCTTGGTCAGCTGCTTGTATCAATCGTTTCGTTTCATCATCGTACTCTGGAGCTAAATCATCATGAATATGTTTTTCATGTTCAAGTGACTAAAATAAAAACAAACAGAAACAAAACTAAATTTCGAATGTTTTAATTCAGCATACCGTTGGTGGTGGTGGTTGATGATCAGAAAAATCCTCTTCACCTTCACCTTCTTCATGTTCATGTTCATCAGCGTGATCGCCTTGTTCTTGTTTTAAATGTTGCTCGGTTTCAGCTGCAATATCCTGAAGATCTACTGGAGGTTGAACGATTGTTTCGGAAAGTTTTTGATACGAATTCGAAATTTGTTCGAATACAGTTACATTGAATGCATCGAAATTAACTGAATCTGCACCGAGAATTGACTAAACAGAAAAAAAACATTCAATTCTCTCTCTTTCGACAACAACATACGCGAGCTTCTTCAACAGTAAATTCACTTTCAAGATCAGTATCAAGTTCTGTATGTTTTTGTAATTCGTCAATTGAAACTCTATTTACAAAATCGAAATCATTTTCAATGTTTGTCTTTCAAATTCGTGTCTTACAATGAATCATGATTTGTGTCTAAATCAGCGAACATTTCACGCATTTGATTTTGACGAACAAGAGCTTCTCGAATAGCACGTTGTTCTAATCAAAGATCGATGTTTAATAATTCGAGAAAATGAAAAATCGAATTACCATCCCAAAGTTTTTGATGTTTTTCTTTGGCTTCATTTTCTGGAGCTTCAGCTTTTTGTTTTAATTCTATTTAAAATTAATAAAAAAAAGAACTTTAAAATTGGCCTCTCATCGAAAAAAATGAATAGACAACCTTCTTTTTCTTTTAATTCATTTTGAGCTTGTTCTAAACTACGTCCAAGTTCATTTAATCGAGCCTAGAATAGACAAAAATCAATTGGCGAAAACAATTGAAAATCGTATTACTTGTCGTTCAGCTTTAATTGTTAATGCATTAGCGATGATTTCTTTCTTTTTAGCAACACCAGCTTCATGTAAAGCACGTTGAGCAGCACGTTCAGCACGAATTTTTTGGCCTAATTCACTAAATAATAATAATTTTCAAAAAAATGTGTCACTACATTTTGATAATACTTACAAACATGTGTTATTGCAAGCAACAGTCGTTTCATATTCATCGGATCCATCACAACAATCTAAATGATCAAAATATTCCTTTATCAAGATTATTTTCAATGTCGAAGATTGAAACATACCGCAGATACCATCTCCAACGAAATGTGAAGGTATTAATGAACCTTTATAGCCTTTGTTTTCGCAGTAGAATTGTCCATTGGGACATGCAGATGTACCTGGTTCATCACTTCCATCTTCAACAAAACAAATGTTTTCTCCGCAAAAGTCACAAATCCTATAGTTCAATACCTCGGCAATCACAGTAATCATCATTAACAAATTCGAATGGAATGGTAGATGATCCGTCAAGACAAGAAAATGGTTTTGTTGTTACATATTTTGATATTACTAAACGAATAAATTTAAATGTAGAGCGTAGGTTAAAATGAATTCGAAATAGTTACGCGATGGTGAGATACCACGCAGCAATGAATGATCAACATTACTACATGAGATTATCGTAATTATAGTTGAGAAAAGAAAAACATTCGTGTAAAATCGAGACATTATTATGTCGACTAGACGAATTAAACTACTACCAAAACGTTTGGATGTATATCATCTGTTCTGTTCAAATTTTATTGGTTCTAGATTTTAACAAATCAATAGCAAGATGGCGTCCCTATAGCAATATAAGAAACAATTTAGAAAAAATTTGACATATTTAATTATTAGTGAGAGTGATACTCGCTTTTCAATATGCAATCTACATATTATTTGGATCTATTGCGCGGTAGATCTCAGGAATTGCCAGATGTTCGGTCAAAAGTTGTAAGAGTTTTCGTTAGTTCAACATTTACAGATACTTTAGCTGAACGAGACTCTCTCATTGAAAATGCATTTCCAAAATTGAAAGACTATTGTCGAGAAAAATATGGACTCGAATTTCAGGTTTATTGAACATTTTATTTCATATCACAAACTAATCGTTTAATTTTCTAATTAAAGTATGTTGATATGAGATGGGGAATCCAAACAGAATCAGCAAATAATCATGGAGAAACAGCAACATGTCTCAAGGAAATTGAAATATGTAAAAAATATTCAATTGCTACTAACTTTGTGGTTTGTTTATTCTCATAATCAACGACATACTTATGTAACTATATCTCCCTTAATTAGGTTCTGCTTAGTCATCGGTATGGTTCTCGACCGATTCCTGCTAAGATTCATGCACCACTCTATGAACTTCTCAAAGATACAGTTTTCAATGAACAAAATCAAAATAATGATGGTGAATTATTAGCAAAATGGTATAAACTTGATACCAATTGTGTACCTCCTGCTTACATTCTACAAGATATTTCATCTATTATACCAAATTTTATTTCCAAAGTAAATCGCAACACTATTCTCGTCTATCAAGAAAATTATTTGAATATTTTACATAGGATGCTGATGAAGTTAAACAAGCAGATAAAGAATGGCGAAGTGTGAGTGCACAATTGAGAGTATGTCTTCGAACAGCAGCACAAACTTGTCTTGACAAAAATCTCATCTCACAAGAAGATTATGATGAATTTTTCATTTCAAGTACCTTTCCTCTCCTCTGATTCTTTACATTCTCATAAAAATAAATATTTTAGTTACGGAGAAAGAAATCATCAATGGTATTCTCAATGCAAAAGACGCAAACGAACGAACATTATGTTTTCTTCGTGAAATCGTTGATATTCGTGATTATATATCGGATGATAAAGCATCAAAATACATTGATATGGCATCATCATCACCACCAACAATTGATGAAGAAGCAGGAAAATTACTTGATCGATTGAAAAATAATCGAATACCAGCTGTTTTGAAATCATCAAACATTTTCAAATACAAGGTTCATTGGCCATCGAAAGGAATTGCTCAACAAGAGCATCGTGAATATCTCAAAGCATTTAATAATGACTTCTATGAAGCCATGAAAGCACAAATCGATCGATGTGCTCAATCTCGATTGAGTGTTAATTCAGACAGTTTACAACATGAAGTGTTAGAACATGCTATTCAATGTAAAGCGTATGTTTCAAA
>Ga0209930_1003823_pt1 | contig 14361 bp, 12 predicted proteins | sample ThiBiot_500_biof_2_FD_183948 | JGI IMG/M metagenome (GOLD analysis project Ga0209930, IMG submission 183948) | Wastewater bioreactor microbial communities from Cape Town, South Africa - Thiocy_cont_500_biof (SPAdes) | ecosystem: Engineered > Bioreactor > Thiocyanate-remediating >... | reverse complement strand
GAAGGAGCTCGCCACCACCGGTGTGCTGGTCAACGCGATCGCCCCGGCGGTGATCGCGACGCCGATGAACGACGACACCGCCCCCGACGTCCTCGCGCACATCACGAGCCTCATCCCCATGAAGCGCGTCGGCCGCGCGGAGGAGGTCGCCGAGCTGGTCGCGTGGCTGACGTCCGACCGCGTGAGCTTCTCCACCGGCGCCGTGTACGACATCAGCGGCGGCCGGGCGACGTACTGAGCCGTCCGGCGACGTTCCGTCAGGCGGCGGCGCGGACGATCTCGCGGATCTGATCGACCCGCCCGACGAGCTCGGCCAGCGGGAGGCGGAACGCGAGGGCGCTGACGCTCACGGCACCGGTGACCCCCGCATCCGGTCCGAGCCGGACGGGCACGGCGAGGCAGTTCACCCCGAGCTCGTTCTCCTGATCGTCGACCGCGTAGCCGCGCTCACGTGTGCGCACGACGTCCGCCCACAGCGCGTCGAGGGTCGTGATCGTGTGAGGCGTCGTCTGCTCGAAGGGGCCTTCGCCGACGAGCGCGGCGAGGGCCGAGGCATCCTTCGCCGCCTCGCTCAGGAGCAGCTTGCCGACCGCGGTGCGGTACGCGGGGTTGCGGCCGCCCACGGCGGAGGTCAGTCGCACCGAACCGGACGAGGGATCCACCTTGGCCCGGTACACCACCTCGGCGCCGTCGCGCACGGCGTAGTGGGCCGTCTCCCCGAAGCGCTCCGCGAGCCGCCGCAGGATGGGCTCGACCGCGAGGCGGTCCGGACGCTGGGCGTGGTTCTCGAACGCCAGGCGGAGGAACTCGTCGCCGATCACATACGTGCCGCGGCCGAGCTGGGCGGCGAGGTGCGCCCGGCGGAGCGACGTCAGCGCGCGATGCACCGTGGACTTCGGGCTGTCGACGGCGGCGGCCAGCTGCTCCAGCGTCGCGCCCTCCGGGCGCTCGGCGAGCTCGATGAGCACGGCGAGCACGCGATCCGACCCGACGAGACGGTCGGGGTTCTCAGACGCGGTGCCCATCTTTCCACTCTATCGGACGGCCATTCCGATAGTCGGGATGGTTGCGCCTCGGGCGGCGGCCCCGCCTCGCCTGGGTCTCTCACCTGCAACGTCGCCAACTCCTCGAGGCTGGGCCCAGAACGCGAGGACCTCGCCCTTCCGACCGAATTCGGGCCCGGATGTGAGGAGTTAGCCGCGCCGTCCCGGACGGACGAGGTTGCGCGGATCCTCCCCGCGGCGGAGGCGGCCCAGGTTCTCCTCGATGAGCTCCTTCGCCCCGATCGGTCGACCGCCGGCAGCGTGCGGCGTGATGATGACGTTCGGGAGGTCCCACAGGGGAGAGGATGCCGCGAGCGGCTCCGTCTCGAACACGTCGAGGGCGGCTCCGGCGAGGGCACCGCGCGCGAGCGCCGCGACCAGCGCGCCTTCGTCGAGCGCCGCACCCCGGCCGACGTTGACGACCCAGGCGTGCGCGGGCAGCAGTTCCAGCACGCGCGCATCCACGACGTGGCGGTTCTCCGCGGTGCCCGGCAGCAGCAGCACGAGCGCGTCCAACGTCGGTAGCAGGGCGTCGAGGTCATCCACACCCACCGTGTCCGGCTCGACGCCGGACCGGGTGATCCCGATCGGGTGCGCCCCCATGGTCGTGAGCCGCTCCGCCAGGACGCGGCCGATCGAACCGAAGCCCCAGATGGCGATGCGCGCGCCGATGAGAGTCGCGAACCGCCCCGGATCGGGGAACGGCTGCCGCCCGCCGAGCTCGCCCGCCCACCGGTGCTCGCGCTGGGCCCGGCCAGCCGCGGGAAGCGACCGCGCCGCCGCGAGCAGCAGGGCGAGCGTGTGCTCGGCGACCGGCAGGTCGTGCAGCCCTCGCCCCGACGCGAGAGCGACGTGCGGCGCGAATCCGGCCGCGAGCACGGCGTCGGGACCTGCGCTCAGTGTCTGGACGAAGACAAGGTCCGGCAGCGCCTCCGCGTAGCGCCGGAGGAGGTGCGACGGCGTCTCGAACACCACGAGAGCCGTGGCATCCGCCGTGCCCGGGGGCAGGTCGCTCAGCGGCGGATAGCGGACCACCTCGGCGCCCGGCACCTCGACCTCGAACCCGAGGTTGTCGGGGACGAGGACCTTCATCGCCCGCGCCCGCTCGGCTCGACGTGGCCGGCGAGTCCGGCGAGGTCGGAGACGCCGAGGAGCCGCATCGTGGCCGTGAGCTGGCCGGTGAGGATGCGGAGCACCGTGGCGACACCGCCCTCGCCTGCCGCCATCAGTCCATACAGCGGCGCGCGGCCGAGCCACACCGAGCCCGCGCCGAGTCCGACCGCGGCGGCGATGTCGGCGCCGCTGCGGAATCCGCTGTCCACGTGCACCGGAACCCCCGGCCCGACCGCGTCGCGGATGTCCGCGAGGCACTCGATCGCCGCGCGCGCGCGATCGAGCTGGCGCCCGCCGTGGTTGCTCACGATGAGCTCGTCGGCTCCCGCCTCCACGGCCTCCCGCGCGGCCCGGGGCGTGAGCACGCCCTTCACGATCAGCCGTCCCGGCCATTGCGCGCGCAGCGCCTCCAGCGACGCGCGGGAGGCGCCCGGGTCGAACATGAGGTTCGCGACCTCCGCGATCGAGCGGCTGCCGCCCGGCGCGAGCGAGACGAACCTCGGCGGACGGCGGACGTAGCCGAGCGCCCACGCCGGGTGCAGCGCGCCGTCGACGAGGATGGGCAGGCTGATCTTCGGCGGCATGCTCAGCCCACGGCGCAGGTCGCGCAGGCGCGATCCGCCGACGGCCATGTCGACCGTGACCACGAGGGCGTCGACCCGCTGATCGATCGCCTCGCGGATGAGCTCGGCGGTGCGGGCGGGGTCCTTCCAGAAGTACAGCTGGAAGAAGACGGCCGCCCCCGGGACGGCGGTGCGCACCTCCGAGATCGACCGCGTGCCCATGGTCGACAGCGTGTACGGGATGCCGGCGGACGCCGCGGCGCGCGCCATGGCGAGCTCGCCGTCCGGATGCAGCAGCCCGGTGTAGCCGGTCGGGCCGATCGCGACCGGGAGCGCGCTCGCCCGGCCGCCGATCACCGCGCGCGTGTCGACCGCGGCGACGTCGCGGAGGACGTCCGGGAGGAGCACGACGTCGTCGAGCGCCCGACGTGCCCGCGCCATCGTGATCTCGTCGTCCGCGCCCCCGTCGACGAAGTCGAAGACGGCGTGCGGTGCCCGGCGCCGGGCCACCCGGCGGACGTCGTCGACGGTGTGCGCCCGCCGCAGGCTCCGCGGCGGACGGGCCGCCGCTCCCGGCGCGCTCATCCGAGCCGGATGAGCCGCGCGGAGAGCTCTTCGGGGAGCGTGACGACGAGGTCGTCGCCGTCCCACTCGAGTCCTGTCGGGACGTCGGTCGGAAACAGCACCGCGGCAGGGCGCGCACCGCCTGCGGCCCCGAACGGCAGCCGGATCTCGGCGTCGCCGCCGCGGCGCCACACCGCGAGGAGGATGCCGTCGTCGTCGGCGAGTCCCTGGGCCACGTGCTCGTCGTACCAGCCCGGGAGTCCGAGGGGCCAGATCGGCATCATCCCCGGGATGCGCTCGCGATAGGCCCGGTACACCGCCATGGCCTCGGCCACGGTGTCGAGCTGGGCGTCGTCGAGCTTCCACATCCCGCCGCTGAGCTGCGGGCGGGTCAGCATCCCGTTGACGATCGCGAAACGCAGCTCCTCCCGTCCGAACTCGGGCTGCGGGTACACCCACACGGCCGCCTGCTCCGGGGTCACGCCGCTCGGGGCCCCGGCTGCGATGGTCGCGTACTTCACGTGGTCGGTCTGATCGCTCGTGGAGAGGATCGAGAACTCGCGCATCGAGGCGTAGTCGATGCGGGCGCCGCCGCTCGAGCAGTTCTCGATCACGAGTCCGGGATGCCGGTCGAAGAGCCCGCGGATCCACCGCAGGAACGCACGGTGGTGCTCGAGGAGCGCGTCGCCGGCGCTGTCGGTGTCGACGTCGGAGCCGATGCCGCCGTTGATGTTGTAGTCGAACTTCAGGTAGCCGAGCCCGTAGTCGGCGATCAGGCGGTCGACGACCGCATCCATCCGCTCGATCACGGCGGACGAGCGGAAGTCGAGCTGATGGCGACCCTGGCTGTCGATCCGCGCGCCGTGGCGGTGGAAGAACGCCGAGTCGGGCAGCTCCTGCGCGACGGGGCTCTCGACGCCGACGACATCGGGTTCCAGCCACAGACCGGGGATCATGCCGGCGTCGCGGATGAGGTCGAACATGCGGGCGAAGCCGTGCGGGAAGCGCCGGGAGGACTCCTCCCACTCGCCCACCGTGTTCCACCAGCCGGGCTCGTCGGCGTACCAGCCGGCGTCGATGCAGAAGTAGTCGGCGCCGGCGGCCGCGGCGGCAGTGATGACCGGCGGGAGCTTCTCCTCGTCGGGGTCGGCCAGGAGCGAGTTCATGAAGTCGTTGAAGATCACCGGCAGCTCGACGTCGTCCGCGTTGGGTCGGCGGATGAGGCGGCGGTAGTCGGTGAGCGGGCGGAGGGCGTCCTCGAGCCGGCCGGGGGTGCACGCGATCGCGAGCGGCACCGCGGCGAACGACTCACCCGGTGCGAGCACGCGATGCCAATGGTGCTCCTGGTCGTTGGGGCCGCCGGCCGAGAGGTAGACGGCGCCCTGGTGGTCGCCGACCTCCCACTGCCATGAGCCGTTGGCCTCGATCTGCCACGCCCAGGTGCGGTCGCGGCCGAGGTCTTCGAGCGCGCCCATCGGGAGGTACTCGGTGGTCGACTGCGTGCCGATGCTCGACACCGAGACGCGCGACTTCGAGGAGTGCACGCCCTCCTCGGTGAAGCCGACGTCGACGATGCCCAGGGACGGCAGTGTGTGCGCGGTCCAGTTGAACTCGGCGAACAGGGTGTTGTGCGGGATGCGCAGGCGCACGTCGTCGCGCCAGCCGGCGTCGCGGAATCGGGCGAAGCCGTTGAGCGTGAGGCTCGACAGGTGCTCGAGCGTGACCGGCCCGTCCGAGTCGTTGACGACCTCCTGCTCGACGCGTACGACGGGCAGCTCGCCGAACGTCGTGAACGTCGAGCGCAGCACGACGCCGTCCGGGGTGCGCTGGACCAGCTCGAGCGTCGAGCCGTCAGGGGAGGTGACGACGTCGTGGCTCACGTACGCGAGCTGAAGCGAGGTGCCCAGCGCGACGTGGCGCTGACCCTGCGGGAGACGTCCGCCGGCGATCAGCACCTCGGCGGGAGTCGTTCCGATCCGCGTGGGGATGTCGTCGAGCTCGGCACCCGCGACGTCGAGTCCCACGATGACGGCCCGGGCGTCGTCGAACGCGATCCGCAGGCGCACGGCGGAGTTCCCCCAGTCGACGAGCTCCGTCATGAGGCGCGGTCCTTTGCGAGGATGCTGCGCTCCGCGGCCCACGGCGCGTCGTCGACGCGCAGGGTGCGGCCGGATCCGACGGCGTCGTCGATCGCGAGGCTCAGCAGCTGGTCATGGCATCCGTCGGCGAGAGGATAGACGGGCGCACCGCCCGCGGCGTACTCCGCCATGCGGCGCATGAGCTCCGCCACGGCGAGCTCGTCGTCGTTGAGCCGGGCTCCGCGGAACGGGTTCTGCCACACGATGTCGTCGCCCCAGGCGATCGAGTCGACGAACCACCCCTCGAGATCGCCGTCGATGCCCGTCGCGCTGCGCTGCAGCGTGCCGGTCGTGGCGTGCCGGGGGCCGACGATGTACGACACCTGGTCGTCGGTGATCTGTCCCTTCTCTCCGTAGGCCTCGACGTGGCGGGGGCGGATCGGGGAGAAGTACTGCTCGAAGTCGAACTCGTACAGCCCGGTGCGGTCGGCGAAGTCGAGGCGGGCGAACGTGCGGTTCGCCGTGTACGGCGCGGGGACGTCGTTCCAGTCGTCCCTGCCTCGGGCCGACAGGGCCGGCACGGGCGCGGCCCAGCCGCTGATCGCGACGGGATCGAAGCCGGCACCGAGGAACGCCCGGATGAGGCTCACCCCGTGGTAGCCGTGCGCGACCGACATCCGCGTGAACGACACCTCGCCCAGTCGCCCCGAGCCGGCGACCGCGAGCCGCGCCGCCATGTGCGGCTGGAACCGGTACTGCTCCGCGACCTGGACGCGCAGGTCGCGGACGTCCTCGTAGAAGGAGAAGAGCGCTTCGCGCTCGCCGGCGGGAGGGGTCTCGGTCAGCACGGCATGGCCGTCTCGCGCGAGCGCCGTCGTGATGCCCGGGGCGATGTCGCGCGGAGTCGCGACGACGACGAAGTCGTATTCGTCACGACGGAAGTCGTCCAGAGAGGTGGTCGCCTCGACGCCCCACACGGAGCTCACGCGGGCGGCGGACGCCTCCGAGCGGGTGAGGATCCGCGCCACCTCGAAGTGCTCGGGGAGCACCGAGGCCGCGCGGAGGAAGTACTCGCCTCGCCAGCTCGCGCCGACGATGCCGATGCGTGTCGCCATCAGAGCTCACGCCCGTTGCGGCCGCCGCCGACGCCCGAGTAGGGAGCACCGGGGTTCCAGTCGGTCGGGCGCTCCGGCTGCGCGCCGTCGATCGGTAGCACGACGGTTCCGTGCGCGCGGGCCGACTCGTAGGCCGCCTCGACGATCTCGAGCGCCTGCAGCGACGAGTCGGGGATGCTGTAGTCCCGCGTGCCGTCCGCGATCTGCGCGGCGAGGAACTCGAGGTGCCGCTGGTGGCCGCTCACCGCGAACTGCTCCACGTCGACGCGCTCGCGGTCGTGGCCCGGGGTCACCAGGGTGTAGTACGGCTCGTACGCGCCGAACTCGATGAACCCGTCGTCGCCGATGATCCGGAACAAGCCCGCAAGGCCCGTGCGCGACATGGAAACGTAGTCGCCCGTGTGCATGAACATCCGCACTCCCGAGACGGTGCGCGCGAGGGTGACGGCATCGGTCTCGACCTGCATGCCGTCGCGGAAGGTGCGGGTCGAGGCATCCGCCGCCGCCAGCACGAAGTCGACGTCTTCGCCGCCGGTGAGGGCGACGAAGAACTGGAGCCAGTGGATGCCGGCGTTGATGATGTCCCAGTTCGTGCACTCGATCTCGACGACCCGCAGCGTTCCGATGTCGCCCGCGCGGACGCGCTGCACCACCTCGAGCGCGGCTGACTGCGCCATCAGCCCGTGCGGGACGACGACGGGCAGGCCCGCGTCCTTGATGAGGCCCAGGATCTCCGTGCCGGCGGCGGTGGTGTCGCCGAGCGGCTTCTCGACGAGGAGGCCCTTGATCCCCGGGATCGCCAGGGCGGCGCGGGTGAGAGGGAGGTGCGTCGGAGCGTAGGTCGACACGCACACGACGTCGGTCGGGCTCGCCGCGAACATCTCCTCCGCGCTCGTGTACGTGGTGATCGCGTCGTCCTTCGCGCGGACGCGCTCGAGGGCGGCCTCGCTCATGTCGGCCACCGCGACGAGCGTGAAGTCGTCCGAGGCCAGCAGCGCGTCGATGCTGAGCGTTCCTCCTGCTCCGGCGCCGATCACAGCGGCGGTCAGCGGTCGTCGATCGCTCATCTTCTCCTCCTCGAGAACAGGGTCACCGGGCGCAGCTCACGCCGGACGTGGGCAAAGTCTATCTGATAGGTTGTCTCCGTCAAGCGGAAGAATGCGTCGCAAACATCCTGACGGGGCACTACCTTTTAGGGAAACTCGGACAGAGGATGCGAATGAGCCAGAACAAAGCGGCCGGCGACGAGGCCGACGGGACCACGAGCGCCATGGCACGCGTGGTCGAGCGCGTCGAGGAGCTCGTCTTCGAAGAGCTGGAGCCTGGCCACGAACTGCCCTCGGAGGGTGCGCTCGCGCAGGATCTGGGCGTGAGCAGGCTCACCGTCCGCGAGGGGATGCGGCAGCTCAGCGCCCGCGGGCTGATCGAGGTGCACAACGGTCGCAAGCCGGTCGTGGCATCCCCCAACGGCAAGGGCGTCGGGGACTTCTTCCGCAATGCGATCCGCCGTGATCCCCGCGCGCTGCTCGATCTGCTCGAGGTGCGTCAGGCGCTCGAGGTGCACATCGCCGTGCTGGCCGCGCGCAACGCGAGCCGGGCGAGCATCGGCGCCATGCAGTCGGCCATCGACGAGATGCGGCGCAGCATCGACACGCCCCAGGCGTTCAGCGAAGCGGACATCCACTTCCACGAGCTCCTCGCGGCGGCGACGGGCAATCAGCTGATGACGATCCTGATCGAGGAGCTGTCGGATTCTCAGCGCACATCCCGCGCCCAGAGCGTGCTCGGGCACGAGCTGCTCGGTCGACGTCTCGACGAGGTGCTCGACCAGCACGCCAAGATCCTGGAGTGCGTGGAGCGGCGCGACGAGACGGGGGCAGCGGCGGCGATGCGGCGACACCTCCGCAGCACCGAGAAGGACCTCGCTGCCGCGCTGCGCTGATCGCCCGGGGTGCGCGAACGCTCCGGCGCGCGCACATCCCGGTGCGCGAAAACGCGGATCGGCGGGTCGACGCGCCGCCGGACAGCCGCGTCCTGCGGCGCGTCGCCGGGCGCATCCGAGGTTTCGAACCGGGTGCGCGTCGACACGGGCGGCGCACCACGAGCCCGCACAGCCGCCGAGCTCGCCGTGTCGGGCGACAACCTGTGCTTGATTTTGCCCGAACCTATCTGATACTTTCCGTAAGCCGGAGAGGAACGAACCTCTTCGGTGGGACACGAGGTGGATCGATGAAGATTACGCAGATCGTCACGACGGTGGTGGGCACGCCCTGGCGCGAGCTCACGTTCGTCGAGCTCGAGACCGACGACGGCCGGGTCGGCGTCGGCGAGGTGCGCATGGTCAACAAGACCGAGACGCTGCTCGCCGCGATCCGCGAGCTGGGCGACCGCTACGTGATCGGCTCCGAGCCCTTCGACGTCGAGCGCATCGCGCACGGCGTGCTGTGGAAGGAGTACGGGCGGGCCGGGGAGGTCGCGCAGTCGGCGCTGGCCGCGATCGACATGGCCTGCTGGGATCTGATCGGTCAGGCCTGCGGGGAGCCGGTGTGGCGTCTGCTGGGCGGACGCTTCCGCGATGTCGTGCCCGCCTACGCGAACGGCTGGTACCAGGGCGACCGTGACCCGGCGGGTATCGCGGAACTCGCGCGCACCGTGACGGCTCGCGGATACCGCGGCCTCAAGCTCGACCCGTTCGGCGCCGCATCGACCGACCTCAGCGCCGGCGAGCTCGCGCGCTCGGTTCGCATCGTCGAGGCGGTCCGGGATGCGGTCGGCGACGACGTCCAGATCATGCTCGAGATGCACGGACGCTTCCGCTCCTCCACCGCCGCGCGCGCCGCGCGCGCGCTCGAGCACCTCGCGCCGGCGTGGATCGAGGAGCCGGTCCCGCCGGCGAACGTCCACGGCCTGCGCAACGTGCGCCGGTCGACCTGGCTGCCGATCGCCACGGGCGAGCGCATCCATGAGATCGAGGAGGTGGCTCCGCTCCTCGAGGAGGGCCTGGTCGACACCCTGCAGGTGGACATGACGCACTTCGGCGGCTTCACCGGGGTGCGCAAGGTCGCGGCCTGGGCGGCGGCGTACAACGTGCCCCTCGCTCCGCACAACGTGTGCGGCCCCGTCGGCACCGCGGCGAACGTGCACGTGGGCGTGTCGACCCCGAACTATCAGGTCCTGGAGCACTTCAACGACTTCGCCGACACGTGGGTCCTCGACCTCGTCGACGGCGCCCCGACGGTGGATGCCGCGACCGGCGGCTTCGCGGTCCCCGAGCGCCCCGGCCTCGGCGTCCGCCTCGACCGCGAGCTCGCGGCGGAGCATCCGAGCAACGGGGCGACCTTCAACCTGTTCGCCGTCGGCTGGGAGCGACGCGAGGGCACGCGCCTCACCGCCGCCATCGGCACCGACTGACCTCTGCACCACTGCTGTTCAGTACCCGCGCGATTCGCGCACCAAGAGAAAGAGGATGGGAATGCAACGCAAGATGAGGCGATCAGTGGCGATCGCCGTCGCGGCCTCCGCCGTTTTCGGTCTGGCCGCGTGCTCGGGAGGCGGGGGAGCGAACCCCACCTCGGACGACGGATCCATGAAGGGCACCATCAAGGTGTGGGACCTGCTCGTAGGCAGTGACAAGAACTGGAAGGCGACGATGGACAAGGTCGATGCCCAGTTCGAGAAGGACCACCCCGGCGCGAAGATCGACCGCATCGCGCAGCCCGCGGACCCGGCCACGATCCACCAGCTCATGCAGGCCGCCGCACAGTCCAAGAGCGGACCCGACCTGATCATGATCTGGGCCTGGGGTGACGTGCTCACGCTGAAGCCCTCGCTCGTGCCGATCGACAAGTACATCTCCAAGAAGGAGCGCGACAGCCTCACCGGCTGGGACGGTGTGACGTTCGGCGGCGAGACCTATGGCGTGCCCATCGGCCTGCAGGGTCTCGGTATCTCGTACAACACGAAGCTCTTCCAGGAGGCCGGGCTCGACCCCGACACCCCGCCGGCCTCGGTCGACGACCTGCTCACGGCATGCAAGGCCCTGAACGCCGCGGGCATCACGCCCATCGGCGGCGGCAACAAGGAGGGCTACCTCAGCGGCTGGACGACGTCGACGCTGTACGCGGGTACGGCCACCACAAAGGAGGCGGCGAAGCAGGCTACGTACACGGCGCCGTTCACCGAAGCGCCGTTCGCCGACGCCGCGGCGGGCGTCATGAAGCTCGTCGACGGAAAGTGCTTCGACAAGAACATGCCCGCGACGCCCTGGTATCCGGACGGCTTCCAGAAGTTCCAGGACGGCAAGGCCGCCATGCAGTTCACGATCTACAGCCAGTTCGGGTACATGACCGACCCGAAGATCGGCCAGTACGTGAAGTTCATCCCGTCCATCGAGAACACCCGCACACCGGAGTTCCTGCCCGCGGGTGCGATGAACGTGTGGGCGGTGACGAGCTTCTCGCAGCACAAGAAGCTCGCCGCAGAGCTGGCTCTCTTCCAGGAGCAGGCGAAGTACCAGCAGGAGCGCCTGGACACGGCCGGGTACTTCCCGAACAACAAGGGCGTCAGCTTCGACGACTTCCTGAAGACCCATCCGGGCGCCGCTCCCCTGGTGAAGATGCTGAAGGATGGGGCGAAGACGGTCCTCCCGGTGCACAACATGCAGGACGCGAAGACGAACGACATCTACCAGAGCCAGCTGGAACTGGTGATGCTCGGTCAGACCTCGTTGAAGGATGCCCTGCAGGCGACGGAGGACTCGCGCAAGCAGCAGTATCCGGTCCTCATGGGCTCGCAGTAAGACGGAGAGCAGGACGATGATGGGCAAGCGCCGAATGCGGAAGTACTCGTCGATCGGGACTCTCGCGCTGTTCCTCGGGCCGAGCTTGCTCATCATCGCCCTGCTCCGTGTCTGGCCGGTGATCCAGGGGGCGTTCATCGCCTTCACGCAGTGGGACGGCATCCGGCCACCGGTGTTCAACGGCCTAGACAACTTCACGCGGATGCTGAGCGACCCCGTGCTGCTGACCGCGCTCGGCAACACGGGGAAGATCCTGATCCTCGCGCCGGTCTGGATCATCCTGCCGCTGCTGCTCGCGGCGGTGATCCAGGACCGGATCCCCGGAGCATCCTTCTTCAAGATCTCGTACGTGCTGCCGGTGCTCGTCTCGCCGGCCGTGATCGGCGTCCTGTTCGTGATCATCCTCGGGCCGGACGGTCCGCTGAACATCGTCCTGAGAGGGATCGGCCTCGGCGCCCTCGCGATCAACTGGACGGTCGACACGACGCTGGTGATGTGGATCGTGGCGGGGATGCTGATCTGGTCGACGTTCGGCCTCGGCGTGCTGCTGTTCAGTGCGGGGCTCGCCTCGATCGACGAGAGCCTCTACGAGGCGGCGCGCATCGACGGCGCGAACTGGATGCAGCGATTCTGGTACGTGACGGTCCCCTCCGTCCGAGGGGTGATCGAGTACTGGACGGTGATGGTCGTCATCATGGCCTTCTCGTCCGCCATCGTGCTGGGGTACGCGTTCTCGCAGGGCGGACCCGGCTACGCGTCGACGACGGTCGACCTCTTCATCTACAACCAGGCGTTCCGCTACGGCGCGCCCGGCTATGCGACCGCGATCGGCATCACGCTGTTCCTGCTGATCGGCATCCTCCTCGTGATCTTCCTCCGGCTCTCGCGCCGCCGGGGTGAGCTCATGTTCGACGATTCGGGGACCCCGCTGTGACCGCTCTGCTCACGCCCGACACCGCTGTCGAGGAACCCATCCAGCCGCATGGGCGTGGACGGCGGCGGCGGCCCTGGTCGCCCACCCGGTGGGTCGTCGTGGCGGTCTGCGCGGCGATCGCCGTGTCGACGATCTACCCCTTCGTGTTCATGGCCTTCACGTCGCTGAAGACCTCGCGCGACTACGTCGACAACAAGCTCGGCCTGCCGATCCCGCCCACGTTCGAGAACTTCGTCACCGCGCTGACCGGCAACCTCGGGGTCTCGTTCGTGAACAGCGTCATCACCGTGGGAGCGGGGACGATCCTGACGGTCATCCTCGGATGCATGGGCGGGTTCGCGTTCGCCTTCCTGCGGTTCCCGTTCCGCGCCGGGCTCCTCCGGCTCATCATGATCATCATGGTCCTGCCGGTGACCGTGTTGATCCCGCCGATCTTCAAGGTCATCCTGGACCTCGGACTCGTCAACACCTACCCCGGTCTGATCCTGCTGTACGTCGGTCTCAGCATCCCGGCGGGCGTCTACATGATGGCGACGTTCTTCATGGCCGTGCCGAAGGAGCTCGTGGAGTCGGCGCGCATCGACGGGGCGTCGCCCTTCCGGGTGTTCTTCAACATCGCCGTCCCGTTGGCGAGACCCGCGTTCATCACGCTCGGCACGTTCACGTTCCTGGGCCTGTGGAACGAGCTGCTCTTCGCCCTGCTGATCATGTCGTCGCCCGAGCAGCGCACGCTGCCGGTGGCCATCACACTGCTGCGCCAGAGCGTGCAGAACCCGACGCTCGTGCAGGATGCCATCATCTCGGCGGGCCTGCTGATGTCGGCGGCGCTGCCGTTCCTGCTCTTCGTCCTCTTCAACCGGCAGATCACGCAGGGGATGGTCGCCGGGGCCCTCAAATGAACGCGCATCCGCCGATCGATCCGGAGCTGGCGGCGTACCTACCTGCCGTGGTGGCGACCCGCCCCTTCCTGGATGGTCTCGAGGGGGTCGCGCGGCTGCGGGCGGCGATGGCGGAGTTCGAGGAGTCGGTGGACGACGTCCGTTCGGCCACGGGTGCGCGGATCGACGAGCGGACGATCGACGGTGTGCCCGTGATCGTCGTGCTGCCGCCCGGGGAGCCTGACCTCGCCGCCGACGGGAGCGGGGCCGCGCCCCGGGGGCCGGGGCTCGCGCCCGGTGGAGGTCCGACGCCCGGTGAGCGCCGGCGCGGCGCCATCCTCAACGTGCACGGCGGCGGGCTCGTGGCGGGAAGCTCGCGGTCCGTGCTCGGCGTCAACGTCCGCATGGCGATGGACCTCGGGTGCGCGATGGTCATCCCGGACTATCGCCTGGCGCCCGAGCATCCCTATCCCGCGGGTCTCGACGACGTGCACGCCGTGTGGGGTTGGCTCGCCGGCGGCGGGCTCGGGGCGGAGGTCGACCCGCGCCGCCTGATCGTGATGGGGGGCAGCGCCGGCGGGCTGCTGTCCGCCGGGCTGATGCTGCGGCTGATCGCGCGGGGCGGGACCCTGCCGAGGGCGCTCGCGCTGGTGCAGCCGCAGCTCGACGACCGCAACACCCGGCCGTCGACGTTCGAGGTCGAGTACGCGCACTTCTGGGATCGGCCGTCGAACGTGTTCAGCTTCGAGGTGTACTTGGCGGGCCTCGACGGGGAGGTCCCTGTCGAGGCTGCGGCCGCGCGCGCCGAGGATCTGAGCGGGTTCCCCCCGACCTATGTGGAGATCGGTCAGGTCGACGTGTTCCGCGACGAGGAGCTCGACTTCGCCGCGCGCCTGAGCCGGGCCGGTGTCCCGGTCGAGGCGCACCTGTGGGCGGGAGCCTTCCACGGCTTCGACGGACTCGCGCAGACGCGGGTCGCGCAGCGCGCGGTGGCCGCACGCCTCGAGTACCTGCGGGGGATGCTGGCACCCCCGCAGGCACCTCAGGAGTGACTTCGCGGAGCCCACGGGGTCGAGTGGCAGCGCGTGGTTGACGATCTGCGTGATGAGACGCGCCTGACGTACCGGACGCACGACGGAACGGCGCTGACCGGGTGGGGCATGGAGCTCGTGCGCGCTGGGGGGTAATCGTCGCCTAGAACGGCGGCGGATCGGTGCGCGGCGGGTCGGTGGGTGGTGGTTCGGTACCGGGTGGGTCGGCGGAGGGTGTGAAGGT
>Ga0209930_1003821_pt1 | contig 14363 bp, 16 predicted proteins | sample ThiBiot_500_biof_2_FD_183948 | JGI IMG/M metagenome (GOLD analysis project Ga0209930, IMG submission 183948) | Wastewater bioreactor microbial communities from Cape Town, South Africa - Thiocy_cont_500_biof (SPAdes) | ecosystem: Engineered > Bioreactor > Thiocyanate-remediating >... | reverse complement strand
TGCGCAAGGAAAATTATCTACCTTCATTCTTTTTTTGTCGTATATAAACAATAATAAACTTGAGACGAGCGAAGTTCGTTTCTATTCTGCATAATTACTGCCACTCTTTTCTTGCGTCTAATTGCTAGTTAGTTGAAAAAAAACGGAAGATAATATCTAACGTTAGTATCGAGACTTCTGTCATCGAGAACCTATTCCAAAATATCTGTCATATTTTTTAAAGAAAATTCCAATTAGACATGACATGTCAGAAGTCAGTTACAATTTTCTTGAAATCATGTAATGTATAAATGGTTAGAACCTGTCGGTCTGCAAAAACAAATTCGAATTCTTTTTCTTTCTTCGCATGTTCCCACTCTAGTCTAGCGAGTAACAACTTGATTAATTTGAACTACGAGAATATAACAAACTCAATTGAAGAATTCTTCGGAGGATATCTGTTGATTTCGAGTATATATTTATTTAATTGTATTTGACAAGTCCATTAGTATTTTTTTTTCGGTATTTTATTTTTAATTTATCTGTAGTAATTGCGTTTGATATCAATGTATTCTTTTGTTATTATTCTTTTTTTGACGTGCATCATTAGAACACTAATAGCTTATTTAAAATGAATTTTCTTCTTCTTTTTTTTTTTTGTTTTTATTTAACAAGGAAAGAAGAACAAGACGAGAGCGAAGAAAAAAGATTAGCGTATAGTAGAGAAAGAAAAAATAGAGAGCAAGACGGAGAAGAAGAAGCAGAAAATGAGAGACGATGCATGAATATTTATATTTATTTAACCATAATGATTCAACAAGAGACTTAGTCTTGTTCATTCGTTTCAGATCTAAAATTATATTTATAGTTAAATATTTCTTTCAAAAACATGGACCTAACAGAGTTCAATCGAACAACGTATTCCACAATGACTATCAAGCCAACATTAATTTGGTGTCTTATCATGCCATTAATACATTTATTTAGTTTAATTTCTAATATACTTTGTATAATTGTTTTCTGTTCGAATATATTCTTTAAGAAACCTATTGCTATCTATTTTATTTGTTTATTAATCAGTGATTCTATAACATTATTAATTGGTTACATCGAAATGATTGATCGAGAATCTCATATGATAAATAAATCATCGTTATTATGTATATTCAACGCTAAAATTATTCACACAATAACAAATTCAGTTTATACATTTATGGAACGATTTTGTTTAGAATGGATGTTATATAAAGTTTTATGGACACGTGTTTCAACACTTATTCTTGCTATTTTAAGTATTCAACGTTCAAGAACATTTTTCTCATTATCATATCATGAATCACGTTTATGTGCATTTTTTGCTTGTATGTTTAGCGTTGTATTTGCAATATTCATTACATGTATAGAATGGATTGGTGTATATTATGATCAAATACCTGATTCGACAGTATTTAGTGATATGTTGCATATAGTTAATGAGAAAAATTCATCGAGAGATTTTTATTTAAATTATTTGAATCGAAATTCGAATGAAACAAAAAATCATTATTCATGTTTGATGACATCATTCAATTCACATTCAACAATGAATCAGGTAAATTTAAACAGAAAACAGATTTTTTAATCACTTGAATAAGAATAACTTGTTTTTATTGTTAACATTAGCCAGACAAATTCATGCAAATAAACTATGAATAAATCTGATTTATAACAAATAGACTGAGTTCCTATGTTGTTAAAGAATTAGACTTTCATTTTCCTTTGACTGTTTTGCTATAGACATAAAGCAGTGTTATTATATATAATCAAATAAAAATATTTGTTATTAAATGCGATGAACGTTGGACCCTAGAAGGTCACATCAATAGATTTACTTCCGTTAGCTTTTTTTCGGAAATACTTTAGAAATAGGGCATCGTTTTAGGTTTAGATAATGAAAAAAAAGATTATGCAAGTTATTATGTTGAGCAAAAGAAATCCGATAGATATTGTGATCCGTTTTTTATTTTAAAATTGAAAAAAAAATTGTTTTTTTTTTCGAGGAACTAATTTACTCACTCGACCGATTCTACTTCGAGCTAGAAATTTGATCTAAATTACTTCAAGGTTCGTTCTATGAGTATATATTTTGAAAGAACGCATAAGAGTATACTTCCTATTTGTAAATAACTTATCGGAAAACATCATATTTGAGATTTTTTTCTACACTCTATGAACTTTAATCTGGTTGTCAAGATCCAAATTCCTATTGACAATCTTAATTATAATGTTTTTTGCTTTTTCTTTAGTCAAATTGCTCAACAGACTCTCTCGCATCCGAATTCTATAATCTTACAAAAACCCTATTATCTACGACTGATCAAACTCAAGAGATTCTGATGACTCTACCATATTCAAAAAATTCATTGCCAAATAATTCTCTATTAATCACAACAATTGAAGTAATCAAACCATCGGATATCATGGTTTTGTTCGACAAACGCTCTTGTTCAATAAAAATCGATTATTTTCTCTGGTTGAAATTATACGATTTTCTCAATTCAGTCAAGTTTACACTCAATCGTCGTGTCATAGCCATTTTCTTTGGCAATGCTCTCCCATCATTCATCGTTGTTCTCGCCAATCTTCTCTCGATAAAAGTGATTTATTTTTCGAAAAGTTTAAAATATCTCAAAGAATCAGCTCGAAAAAATCATCGTAAACGTCGTTTACAAAGTGATCTACGTGCCTTTCTCGTTATTTTAATTGAAAGTTTTTCTATTATTATGATTTCATGGGGCATACCAATTCTTCTAACAATGTATCATTGTCGAGTTTTATATGTTACAGTTATTAGTAATTGTCTTAAAATCAAAGATTATCTTGCTTTATTCTTATTCACTGATTTATTTAATTCATCGACCAATTGTCTTTTATATTCATTGTCGGGTAAATTATTTCGACGAAAATTTATTTCAATTCTACAAACAATTCTAACTTGTGGACGAGGAACAGTCTGGAGTGTAAGACAACATTCAGTAACATTGAAAAATTCACCATTAGAACAACAATTATCAAATAATGCTAAGCAAACATCTCGAGGAGGAAGTTTTCGATATACTGAACGATTGTCGTCACCACTTATGACTCAAAATATTAAATCAAATTCATCACCACGAACAACAATGACCTTTGACCAACAAAAACCAATCGCCAATGAAAAACAACTCGACGACTCAGTATCATTAAGTCTAGCAAAGACAAGTGATGATCAAACAGGTGGATGTACATCAATCAATAGCATGGAGATTGATAAAAATAAAACAAGAAAAACTCATCAATCGATTCGTTCATATTTAATCAACAAAGTTCGTTCATGCAGTACAACAAATCAAAATAGTAAAATCAATATTCACTCGAATCCAACAAATATTTTACCGATTAACAAGAAAAAAGTCAAATCAAAACGTAAACTTTGGACTAGATTTCTTGCTAATGGGCAAACAACAAACGATATTTCATTTTCGACATCATCTCGTACAGGAAGTATAAGTTACGGTTCACAACGAAAAAATTATTCAATGTCTAAAGTTGTATTAAATCAAAATCACATCGATAATTCATCTTTAACTGACAAGAATTTACACGAAACATTGACTAGTCTATAACATTGACGACATGTTCATTGTTCTGTTTGTCTTTCTCTTCAATTTTTTGTTTCTTTGTAAAAATTACAATAAAACTTCTATTGCTTCTACATTAGACACTCATTACTTTCTCAAGTGCATCATGCACATATCAATTCTGTTTAAAAATAGAAAAATCTACCATCATAAAATCATGATTACTGATCACACAAAAAACACTTATTCTTAGCAAAGCATACACTCAACATCCCCCTCCCTCAATCAAAATTCAACGTCTATACTCAATTCAATGACGTTAATGTAATTCGATGATCATGATTATGATAAAGCTAAAAATAAATTAATATCTAGAGAAATACGTATTATTAGTCCAAAATTGAAATGTTCTTCAAAAACAATAATTAACTAAAGCATCAGATTTCTAAAAGGCATCTAACATGTTCTGTAGATGACTTTCTTGTAATATCGAGGTTCCTTAACTGAAAACGACACGTCCTCATTAAAGAAATATGTCTGTAGACATTAAATCCTTTCGCCCCGACGTCATTATCCACGCAAAAAATATTATTAGAAAGCTCAAAGGCTAGTCGAGTACTTTATCTATAATCGCAATACTTTGCTCTACTTTCAAGAACAAAACATAAGAATCATAAAAATACAAAGTTCATCGGATTATAAACAAAATGAAAATATAAACTAACATCATCAACTGCACTACACTCTGTATACTTCATATTTCATACGCTACTTGAACCACAAAATTTAATGTTCCATTTATTATGATATTTTACATTGTATCCGTTACACAAAAAAAATGAAACAATGACTTTTCCATCAGATGATTCTATTTCGCATATGTCTTCATTTAGACCAATAGTAAATCAAAAAAATACGATCGCATGCCGAGGTGTTGATTAGTTTGATCAATCATTTTTCATAAAATATACAGAACTAACACCAGCTTGATGATCATTGAAAGTTTATTTTTTCCATTGACGATAACTTGTTATCAACAATCAGAAAACAAATTAGACGATTCGTCGTTCCAGATTAAACAACATATCAACAAATTGGAAGCAGGCCACTTTCTTCTATTAATCTATTAGCGCAGCAGGCTGTTTCTCTCTCTCGCTCTCTCTTCCGTCTTATGTCTATCAATTTCTTCACACCTTTCGTCTCTTATATTAAGTCGATCGTTTTCGTTTCTTCATCACAGTTAATCAATTCATCAACACCAACGAGTCAACTATCAACAAGCAACCGCATCTACATCAACTCTAACCAACCACTATCACTTCATTATCTATATCTGTTATTTTTTCATTGTAGGATTTTGGACAGTATGTATCGACAAGCTGAACAAGAAGCCCTTATCGCTGGTCATGGTCGTGTAAATCAACTTGGTGGAGTTTTTATCAATGGTCGTCCGTTGGACGATGATGTTCGACGTGAGATTGTTGAAATGGCGCGACAAGGAATTCGTCCATGTGTCATTAGCCGTCAAGTAAATTTGCATTTCGAAACGAATGTTTTCCGTTTTCACATGTGAGTTTTTCTTTAGCTTCGAGTTTCACATGGTTGTGTATCGAAAATTCTCTCACGTTACAATGAAACTGGTTCATACAAACCGGGTCCAATTGGTAAAAGCAATAATCGACGACAAACGAAATCAATTAATACCGAAGCTTATCTCGAGGATGGAACAACTACAGAAGAATCTGATGAAAGCAAAAGTAAATTAATTACGAGGTTTGAAATCATTACAATTAATTTTCTTATCATTCAAGATAATTCATTGAATGACACATTACCATTGCGACCTATTCGAAATGTAAATACACGTCGTTATCGTTCGTCGTTTACTGCCGAACAAATTCAAATGCTTGAACAAACATTTTTACATTCGCCGTATCCAGATGTATCAACACGTGAACGTCTTTCGCAACAATTGGATATCGACGAAAATCGAGTTCAAGTATGTGATTCAACTGATTTTGAATAAATAGGGATCGTTTATATTTGTCTGATTAGATCTGGTTTAGCAATCGTCGTGCTCGTACTCGTAAGACCCCAGCAACGTATTCAACACCTGTTGATTCGTCAGCTTCTGGTCAATCGTTAGAAGAAGAAAATACGATTCCATCGTTTCTTGCCTCGCCTGTTATGGATATGAAATTGTTTGCCAAACCCGACCCAGTCTTCGATCCATCGATTACCTCCAGTCCATCGACAGGTAAACATAATTTCAAATGAAATATTTTGAAATGTATTTTACGTCTTTGTCTGTAGCTTATTGGCCAGCAACGCCCGCGATGTCATATCCATCAGCAAATTCTTCGTATTCATCATATAATGGTTATTATTATTCACCATACGGTTCACCGACCTCCGCATCTTCGTATCCTAGTTACTCACTCTCGTATTCACCGTATCCATCATATTATTAATATATATTTTTTTGTTTTTTGTAAATGACTTCTATTTTAATATTATTTGTTTTTTTTTTGACTTGTATTCTGTCGGTTATTATTGAAAATAAAAAGGTCATGAAACTAAGTTTCACTCAGTATATGAAGATTTTTTATTGAATATATAATTGGTTATCGAACACAAACAATTTTCATTAGATGAGAACAGATAAAATATAACATGTTTTCTATAGACGAGTGAAGAAAATGAAAGAACACAGAAACGAAATCGTTTATTGACGATTGCCATCGGGTGTTAGTGCGCCACGAACGATCATAGCTAGAGTCCACATTTTTGTATCAATTGGAGATCCTGATACAGGTAGAGTTTGTTTACAGTATAAAAACCAATTGTTATGATGTAATGCAGCGCGTGGATGGCGTAAAAGAAAATCGTAGAAATATTCGGGTGCGATTGTATCCATCTAGAAGAACGTACCGTTTGTGTAATGTGGAAAGTGAAGATAGGTGTTGAGGGTGTTTTACTTTGATTCTGTAGTTTTTTTGAACGACGCTAATGGCTTCCCGATGAAGGAAGAATTGAGCATCGAGCATTGGCGATGAAATCGGAAGTTCTTGAATTAAACGTGTGGCGAGATATTCTTCTTCGAAATCAGTTAATGGTGGCAGATTTTTCGAGAGGAATTCTTCGATGTTTAAGCTTGTGGGTTTTGTTTTCGAACTAAGATATTCGATGTCTTTGTCGAATGTTTTTTGTTTATTGTTTGAAGGAGGAATAGAGACCTAAATTGGATTGAAAGAGAAATATGTAACGGCGCATATGTGAAAGTGCATATTTTATTTGAAAAATGTTTTTTTTTAGAATGTTGGACTTGTGTGAGAGCATTACACTAACCGTTGGTTCGCTTTTGACGGTGTTTCGTGAATCAACTTCATCGACATGATCAACGGAAAAAACATAGAAGTCTGAATGTTCGGGTTTAACATTAGTTGTTAAGGACTGTCGTTCTATTGGTGTCTAATGAGTTGATAGAAGAATAGAAATTTTTAATTGAGAAATTATGTTTAGATCCTACTGGACAAAACTCTCCTATGATTTGTATGTCGTCATCGTCATTACTATGAGCAGCAGAAACAGTAGTTGTAGGAGTTGGTTGTGGAAGATTATTTTGAGGAAATTCTTGTAATGCTGAAAAAAAAGGATTACGTGATTGAATAAAAGTACAGGTCAGAATGATCTTACTTGCAGGCAATGATGTATGAGTAGTTAATGGTTTTCGTTTTCTTTGTGGAATAACATTATTGAAAGTTATTAAATAATGTTTTCTACATAATTTATGGCTATTATAACCGATGTTTGTACACTTATTTATTTTCCAGATGCATAATGCTCGCCATTGACGGCCATCATATTTTTCTCGATGTCGATTTTGATCATTTTCAATGAATCGAATGGAATTTTTCGGTGGCGGTGCTGGCAATGATTCTGGTGTTGACGATGGTGATAAATATTGATGAGTTCCAAGTGGAGTAGTCTGTAGGAATGTTTGATAGATATCGGTTAAATTCAGTGGTGTACTATCGAACGAAGTCATTTGAATAATTGATACGATGTACAGTCGTTTTGTGTTGTTTAATATCTATTGTCTATTTCAAACAAAGAAAAGAATGAGATAACGATCGTGCGTATGTGCGAGAAAAAAATACCCAATATATATAATTCGACTATTCGCTAGTGGAGAACGAACGAAAAATTGAGAGAAACAGATTTGTAGTATGTTTCCATTGTACGTGTATGAGGTCAATTTGAATGGTTACTAATCACTGTTTTTTTTAAAGAATACAGAGATAAATTTATCATGAAATACTATCACATATCTATTAGAAATAGTTTTCGATTAGTACGTATTATGCACCACGCTTAATGCATGAAGAAAGAAAGAATGAAAAGGCGCGTGTGCTTGTACATTGTTTGGTTTTGAAATAGAACTAGTTAATCAAGTGTATATGAATTTGAAAGTGAACCATTAGTTAGATGAAACAATTTTATTATAATGTCAAAAGAAAGAAAAATCTAAATAAAATATGTGACGAAGAACTCGAAGGTTTGAAATGTTTGAATAAGTGAAAGGAAAAAAAACTGAACGTAAATTCATTGTTTAACTTGAATTAACTGTTTCTGATGACGGAATATCATGTTCCTCTTCGTCGTTATCCAATCCTGAAAAGAAACTGTCAAGTGCAGCGACGATCTGTTGTTTGAGATGAGTTGATGGTGTTGGTCGAGCATTGTTTATTTCAACAGACGATACACAATCGGCTCCATTTTGGTTACATTTGAGACCGTAGACAGCTTGTCGAAGATATTTCTCCAAATAGGAATTATTACTTTTTTCGTTTATTTGTTTAACTGAGTTTATTGCTTGTTCAATGGCTTGATCAGTTGTAAATGCTCGAGCATTTTTATCATGAATAAGAACATTTAATAACGAATGAGTAACGGGATCGGCTGATGGATCGGCAATATAGTGTTTTAGAGCTAATTCAGCTTTTCGATATACAGGCAGTGTAAGAGGTGCACAGTTAATCGAATAAAATCCATAGATAAATGTCAAGAAAGTTAGACTGTAAAACATTGTGTTTATTGTCTAAAAAAATTTAGTTTTTTTTGAAAAAAAAGAAAAAAAGTGAGTTTATATATCGACAATATAGCATAGATAAATCGTTAATTTGGAGAGAAATTATATTGAGTGCCCACATACGTTATTTAAAATGATTAGATCTTTTACGTCAGTTGCGTAGGCGAAAACAAAGAAACCCAATGAACACAAATTCAAATAGAGAATAAGTGTTAATAGACGTTTATATATATATATACTGACAAAAATATCAATTTTATTCAAAGTTCCTTCTTTTTTATTTTTTGTCATGATTTCTGTACTAAATAATAACTCTTATGGTTAAGTTGCTGTTGAAAACTCATTTATTTTTTACAATAAAATATTCATTCCGGCAAATGACTTCGTCAAAATTCACATAAAATCTGTTAGCCAAGGTTGATGAACTTCTCTTTGTTGAATAATAATAATAAATTTGGCGGTTGTGATCTATCACTAGTTGTTGTTGTTGTTGTTTTTCGTTTTTCTTTCGATTATTTATCAACGAAATATGTTCATCAAATCAGATTCATCTAGTTTTTTGACCGATCGAAATTTATATATTTCTATATGCATTGGTTTAGCGTGTTGTTTGTTAGTATTTATATATTGTGTGTTTCAAATGTATCGTAAAAAGAAGTCAATTCGAAAGAAGCAAACACAATTGATGCCAAATCAACCGAAAAGAAAAAAGCCATCTCGAATACAATCGAAAATCAAAAAGAAAAAATCTAATAAAAAAGTAAATTCAAATCGATATTAAACTCGACAGAACCAATGTGTATCTTTATGTTCGAATATTTTTTATAAAACAAAAAAGAAATCAACGCATATATTGTTTTTTTTCTTGCTTTGTCATGGGTGAATATTTAATCAACTATTAACAGACCGTTCTTTTTTTTTCTTTTATTTTCTCGGAAATAAGTGTATTTTTCGTGGAAAAAATGAAAAGAATTAGCTAAGAGATCTCTTATGTATATTATCGAGATTTCCGTTTAATTAAATAGACAAAATACGTCACGAACATGTTTTTAGTTTCTAGAAAAAACCAATTCGAATCTTTCATCTTCAATTCAATTCTCCGTGGTTGTAAGTTGACAAAGATAAAGAGTGTAATGACTTCATTTTTCATATTGAACTCTTTACCATCTATCAAAGACGGACAAGCCAATATCAAACATATCGCTATTAACAATTCATGACACCGATGAAACGAAAACTAAAGTCACAAGATTTTAATTTAATCGAAACTAATGTGATATATAGATCAATTATGCTGAAATATTTCTTCTTTTTTTTTTTTGAAAAAAAAACATACACAACAAATAGCAAAAAAATCACAATTGATCTCGGTGGAATGTAATTTTTTTTTCTCGCGTCTTGTCTAATTAACATTTGTCTTATTAGTAAAATATGTTGCAATGTCATTTGCAGGCAAACAAACGTCACTAGAATTCGGTCGATTGAATTTTTTTCGTTTGTAGATTAATTTCCAATAAGTTGTATGAATAAATTGAGCTAATTTACAATATTTATTGACACTCGCTTCTTTAGTTAATAGCCACTGTCGAAATGTGGAATTTGTGCCGAAGATTTCATCGGCTAAACGAAGATTTTCACTTAGTGATCGTTCAGTATAACCCGAAGCCTAATCAAATAGAAAGAGCAATTTGGAAGAAATAGGGAAAAATAAAAAAAGCATCGTACTGCATATTTATTTGCTGGCTCACGGCGAAACCAAAGATATTCATTATAAGCTGTTTCATTATTCGATAGATATGTTAAATATTCAGCGAGATCTTTAACAGTTTTAAAATCATACGCATTGATATAGGATTTTTTCGGTGCAAAATGTGTATAATCAGGTTTGCCATCTCGACTAGCTACAATCGGAATTGATGTCGATGAAAGTCCATCGATTAATTTCTCCGTTACATAATCTTCACAATTGGAATTTTCAATTGAAATAACGAATTTATAAGATGCATACAATTCGGAATTTGACTGTGCACGTGACTGAGCTTGTGCTGATTGTGCATTATTCAAACAGCCACCGTAGGAATCAACAGGAATATATTGCATCAATTGTTGAACTAACGTCTGTCGACCATTGTATGCATTGCTTTAAAAGAAAAAAAAATATTTAAAAAAATGTACAATTCGATGAGTATGTGTGTCGTTTCTTTTTTACCAATTGGATATAATCCAAATGATGGGAGCAGATGTTTGTTTTTTATCAAATGGTACACGTACGGGTGCGAAGAGTTTATTCAGATAACTTTTCACATCGAAATAAGTTGCCGGTTCGGGATAGGATCGTTCGAGATTATACCACATAGGAAAATCGATTTCATGCCAATCGTAACCACCTGTTGAATGAACTTCACTTTCAAGAACATAGACAGTTGAATACTGTTGTCGTTCGTCGGTACGTTCTAATTTTGGAAGATTATTCGATGGCATATGTATCGAATGATAGGAAACTAAATCGGCATCTTGTAAACGTGATTGATCATCTGTCCAACGAACAGTTAATGTCAATAGACGAAGACATCGGTCGATAAGATGTTTACGAAGAATTTCATTTGTTAATGATTCAAATTTTTTGTTACATTTTTCTTGTGTTATATGAGAAAAATCACCTAAGAAAAATAAAAAAAGAAATGTGTTTTTTTCTTCTTCTTCTTCTCACATTGTATTGGATCTTGTTCACGGAAAATATGCTGATGACCAGTCCAATCTAATACAAGAAATTCATTTTTATTTTTTGCTGAACGTATTGGTACAAGAAATTCTTTTGATTTTTCCTCGATATGCTCGTGTTTATGGAAGAATTCATTTGATTTTCGTTGTATTTGTATTTGCTGTTGGTCATTATCAACATTAGTTTGATTTTGTAAATAAAGTTGACCGAGAAAATAGAGATTGAGTAGAATTACTCCAACAATTAAATAAAAAACGAAACACTTCAACGACGTTCGCATCGGAAATTGACTAAAATTTTCATTTTGATTCAAACGAAATCATTGTTTTTTTTTTCTTTGTCTACTTCGATCTAAAATATAAAAAATAAGAACGACAAAACGGATTACTATTCGCTGAGAAGCGGGGAATGTCGTTTTTTTGGTCGAACGCTATCTCCGATAAGAGAAAAAAGAACATAGACTTGTTTGATGGTCGTTTTTTTTCTCTTGGGAGATGCTGCTGACAGGACAAAAAAAAGAATTCGTATGCCAATAAATGAACTTTCAATTTTGTATTCATAGAAAATCGAAATGAATTCCAACGAAAAACAGCAAAATCTGCATTCATAATCGAATTGAAATGATGAATGTTGTTTCCTATTGAGCATCATCAACCAACAGCAAAAAACATGCTTTTGTTTGTTTGTCACCAGTGACATCTTCGACGGCATCTTATTCGAAGAAAACTGTTATCGTACTTTTTGCTTTCTTTTCCACTTTTTGACATTCGTATTTATTCAATCAATCAAATAAAAAAAATGTTCATCGTGATTTTGTTCACACTTTTACATATTTCAGGTTTGACTTGAAAATCAATTAAGACAAATATGAATTTAATTATATTTATTCTTTTAGTTTGTCAGAAATACTACGCGAATAGTCACGCGCTTCTATTTGATCCTGATAGTCTGACAGTCGCTGTTGGCGAGAATATTTCCACAACAATTCAATTAGTGTAAAGCAAAAACAAAATAACGAATTGTTCTTCAAACTTTTTCTTCTCGTATTTTCAGTTCGGAACATGACGATGCCATGAATGTTTCATTTGTCTATGGTGAAAATCGTTCGCCAACAACGGATTATATTTCACCAATTGATTCGATTTATTTTCCTCGGCATCCTTCGCACATGCAAATTGTTTTGACAATAACAGGCCGTCGTCCCGGGCATTTAATCGTCGGCTGTAATGTCACATCGAATTTCGATTTCAATCTAACTGAACGAGATTTCCTTCGAATTGATATTGCACGGAGTGTTCGATTGAATCGAGTTATTAATACAGTTGGCTGGTTGTATTTTGCAGCTTGGTCTTGTTCATTCTATCCGCAAATTGTTCTCAATTTTCGAAGACAAAGGCAAGACAGCAAAACCGAACAAATTTGAAATTGATTTTGCATTACTTTTTTTTTAGTGTTGTGGGTTTAAGTTTCGATTTTCTTGCATTTAATCTCGTCGGATATCTCTGCTATTCAGTGTATAATATTGCTCTTTATTCATGGCGTGATGTTCAAGTCTGTCGAATGGATAATCATCGAATATTTGATTTTCTTTTCTTCTAGAATGAATATATGAAATCTCATCCATACGGAGTCATTCCAGTTCTAGTCAATGATGTTGTATTCGGCATTCATGCTTTCATTGCATCGTTAATTACAATAGTTCAATGCTTATTTTTCGAAGTAAATCTATCAACGAAAAAAGAAAACAACTAAAGTTTCTTGTGTTTTGTTTTTGTTTGTTCAGCGTTCGAAACAACGTGTTTCCTATGTAACAACATTGATCATTGGTTTATTTGTCTTATTTTTAACAATTACAACGATTTTAACTGCATTCGAAAAAATGAATTTATTATTATTAATTTATTTCTATTCGTACATTCAAATTGTCGTTTCCTGTATTCGATATATTCCACAGATACTTTTAAATTATCGACGTAAATCAACCGATGGTTGGTCGATTGGTTACGTTCTATTTAATTTTATCGGCGGAATTTTGAGTATCATACAAATGTTTTTCTTAGCTTTTAATTATGATGATTGGTCATCATTGTTAGGTTCGATAACGAAACTAGCTTTAGGTATTCTCACAATTGGATTCAATGTTGTTTTTATAATTCAACATTATATTCTCTATAAAAATACGTCCAAACAACAGTCAGATGATTATCAGATTTTGGATGATAATGCTCATGTACAAACAACAACAACTGATTCTTGATTCGTCTCTCTCTTTTTTTTGCCATGTAAAAATTTCGAAAATAAAAGAAAATCAAGCAAATGTTTCAAGCATAATTAATTTCATTGTTAACAAATTTCACATCTTCAGATGAAAGTTTCTTTCGATTCCAATTGAAACCCCAAGCAATGCCAGTTAATAATGTCATAAATATAGCCGAATAGTAAACAACAACTAAACCGACATGATGTCGACTGACGAAATAATTATGAAATAGAAAACAACTGAAATGAACAAAATTCGAAATCGAACAAACACGAATAACAATTTGTCGAAATGGTTGATCGTTTTCTTTGTACAATGCAATACCGCTTAGTAAAGAAACAAGAATATCACCATTGGATGTCGTACGAACCCAAAGTTGTGCAGCATCACGAGTCGATTGATTCGATATATCACCGCCGAAAACACGAACGGTTTCAACGGGAATTGAGAGATAAATAAAAACTGAGATCCCAGGTAAAATACATGTGGATAAAAAGAATATATTCATTAATGTGCATTTGAACATTATTGGCAAGATATAGTCTATGAATTTAAACAAAATAAAAAGATTCCTATCGGTTTATATATATATATATAAACTAGAGAAGAATAAGAATATCGAATAGGATTGATAAGGGCAAAATAATTTATCTTGAGTCATTGAGATAAAATTGGATTTCTCGTACATGTTAAGGACAAACTCGAATAAAT
>Ga0209930_1003814_pt1 | contig 14382 bp, 16 predicted proteins | sample ThiBiot_500_biof_2_FD_183948 | JGI IMG/M metagenome (GOLD analysis project Ga0209930, IMG submission 183948) | Wastewater bioreactor microbial communities from Cape Town, South Africa - Thiocy_cont_500_biof (SPAdes) | ecosystem: Engineered > Bioreactor > Thiocyanate-remediating >... | reverse complement strand
ATTGATAGGTTTTTTAACGGTCTGCCACCGCCGGGACTCTCTCGCTTCGGATATATTGCTGCTACTGCTGCATACGAGCGAGATGTTTTGGCGAGTGACTTCCTTGACGCAGTCAAAGCGATTAGCGGAGAATCTCTATCTCGCCAGTTGGATGAAATTCTCGCGGACGAAATCGCATTGGGCGTGGTGGAAAATTGCATCTCGACGCGCCTCGAGACTCTGCGGAAGGCTGGCGCGCCTTCTCCCTCATTTGCCCTGTGGTCACCTGGCTTCATGCCGTACGCGACTGTCGCCGCTGCGGCATTGGGACAACCGCCGCCCCAATTTACCGGGCAGCCTCGAGAATACAACGTCGCTCGGGCTATTCTTGGTACCTTGCTGGTAGGGGGCGGGCCAGTGATCGCTCCCACCCTGCCTCCAGGAGTACCCGATGCGGGCCTTCCATATCCTTGGCAAATCGGTGATTTCTGGGGATGGGGGGTCGAGGCGTGCCGACCAAATGCTCCCACAGATCCGTCATTGATTTCAGGGCTCCTCCGCCCAGAATGTGCCTTCGCCGGCAGCAATTCCGCGATTATGGGTGCGACCGAAGCCCTGGCTGCTATCAAGGCCACCTTGACACAATACAGCGTTGCCGATGAAATTGTACGCTTGGTGAAGCAGAGCGCTCACGGAAGCGTGCGATCAATACTTCGAAAACAACTGTCTATCACCTAACCGGCAGGCAAGCACATCAGATCGAATCTATCCGGGGTCCGCGATGATTACCGTAGCACCGACTTCGGGCGGAACACCTCGATCGTCAGCAGTATCATAAACCGCCTTCTTAAACGCTGCATAAGCCGCCCGCGACTGGCTTAAGCTGCAAAAGTGAGCGCCAAGTGCTGTTCCAATGAGAACGCAGCCGATTGTGTTGTCAATGGTGTTGCCAACATGAATCTGAACGTTTGATCGTCCAGGGACTCCTTCTAGTTCGAACCTCCAGTGGTCGTTATGGTCATATCGAAGATGAGCCGAGTAGGTTCCTGCTGGCACGGCAGAGAATAAGGGCTGATTGTCGACAGTAGGGCGCTCCAGCGTGTAGGCGACTACGAGTCCATGAATTGCGATATATCCACTGTTGCACGCGGGACCCACATATTTCCGCATCACTTCAATTTCGACGAGCCTGAGTTCGGTTCTGCTGTCAGAGGCTCGAGTGGAGTATCCAAATAAATGCGAAATCTGCGGGAGAATTGTCCCTCCGCACGCCGCTACCGGGGTGGCTATCAGCCGCCGCCGACTCAAGACCATGCAGTGGCTCTGGCTGCGCATTGCGCTCCGTCATAGTTCGGCCCGCTATCATGCCCGCATTTACGCTTAAAGCGACACGATTACTCTATTAGCTTCACATGGTCGAAACGCCGAGTCAATGAGGTGGCTTCAGAAACGATGACACTCACCCCGATCGCGCACGCTCTCTCCCCGGGGAGGCGGATGTGGGTGACGCCGGTCTTTGTATCACACCGGCTAGCGACGCCGCAGCCCCCCGAAGGGCAAGCTCCGGGTGCTGATTGCGCGGGTATATGCCGCGAACGTCAGAGCATGTTCGATCCCGGCTCCGACCGGTGCTCCAGATTGTCTCAAGGAAAATCAAGAACTTCCAAGCGGCCCTCCAGGGCCGTTTTTGCTTCCAAGGCCCCCTGAACGGCAATTCGGAAGCGAAGTGGAAGCACCATGTAGAAAGTCGGCGGCGGCGGAATCGCAGGTTCGGCGGTTCCAATCCGGAATCGAAGCGCCTCTCGGCGGGAGACAGCACCCAGCGGGCTCCGCCCGCCGCGCGACGGGCGACCACTTGGTGGACGGCACTGAAACCGCGCCCCGACGGCCAGTGGCAGGATTGGCCCCGTTCCTAGCCACCGCCAGCACCTACGGCTCCCGCCCCGGGTCAGGACTGCCAGCGAACCGGTAGGCGGTGTAGTGATCGGCCACCGATGTGTGGGCGCTACGCCAGCTTTTTGCCTCCCGAGGCCATCGCCCGGCTGTTTCACACCGCCGGGGCGCTGCCCAATGTCGCGCCGTCCTGGAACGTCGCGCAGAGCCAGCGGGCGATGGTGGTGCGCCGGCACCCGGAAACCGGCGCGCGGCATCTCGATCTGCTGACCTGGGGCCTGGTGCCGTACTGGACCAAGGATCTGCGGTCGGCGCGGCGGCCGATCAACGCGCGAGCGGAGACGGTGGCGACCTCGCCGATGTTCCGCGATGCCTTCGCGCGCCGCCGCGCGCTGATCCCGGCGCAGGCGTTCTACGAATGGCGGCGCACCGAGAACGGGGCCAAGCAGCCATTCGCGATCGCCCGGCGTGACGGCGAGACGCTCGCCTTTGCCGGTCTCTGGGAAGGCTGGCGCGGCCCCGAGGGCGAGGTGCTGCGCAGCTTCGCCATCATCGTCACCGCCGCGAACGCGACCATGGCGCCTATCCATGACCGCATGCCGGTGATCGTCGATCAGCCCGACTGGCCGCTATGGCTCGGCGAAACCGAGGGCGGCGCCGCATCGCTGCTGCACTCGGCGGCCGAGGACGTGCTGCGGGTCTGGCCGGTGAGCACACGGGTCAACCGGCCAGCCAACAACGATGCCGACCTGCTCGCCCCCCTTCCGCCCGCCTGACGGAACCAGGCGATGACCGAGCACCAAGCCCCGTGGCCCCTTGGCGAAGTGCTCGCCGGCATCGTCGAGCGGGTGACGTTCCACAATGCCGAGAGCGGCTTCGCCGTGCTGCGGGTGAAGGCCCGCGGCCACCGCGACCTCGTCACCATCGTCGGCCACGCCGCCGCCATCGCGGCCGGCGAGTGGATCACCGCCACCGGGGAGTGGGTGAACGACCGCACCCACGGCCAGCAGTTCAGGGCGCGGTTCCTGAAGACCTCGGCGCCGACCACGGCCGAGGGGATCGAACGCTATCTCGCCTCCGGCATGATCCGCGGCATCGGCCCGGTCTACGCGAAGAAGCTGGTGCGCGGCTTCGGCGAGGCGGTGTTCGACATCATCGAAGGCGCGCCGCAGCGCCTGCGCGAGGTGGGCGGGATCGGCGAGGTCCGGGCGAAGCGCATCGTCGATGCCTGGGCCGAGCAGAAGGTGATCCGCGAGATCATGGTGTTCCTGCACAGCCACGGCGTCGGCACGGCGCGGGCGGTGCGCATCTTCAAGACCTACGGCGCGGACGCCATCCAGGTGATGAGCGAGAACCCGTATCGGCTCGCGCGCGACATAAGGGGCATCGGCTTCAAGACGGCGGATGCCATCGCTGCTCGGCTCGGCATCGAGAAGACCGCGATGATCCGCGTCCGCGCCGGTATCGGCTACGCGCTCTCCGAGGCGATGGATGAGGGGCACTGCGGCCTGCCGGTCGCGGAACTGATCCCGCTCGCGGAGCGCCTGCTGGAGGTGCCGGAGGCGCTGATCCGCACCGCGCTCGATCTCGAACTGGCCGCCGGCGCGGTGAACGCCGATCGCGTCGGCGAGACGGACTGCATCTTCCTCGCCGGCCTCTACCACGCCGAGCGCGGCATCGCCGAACGGTTGCGGGCGGTCGCGGTCGGCGCGCTGCCCTGGCCTTGGCGATCTGGATGCGCTGGTGCCAGCCTATGCGGCGACGATCCACAAGGCGCAGGGCTCGGAATACCCAGCCGTGGTGATCCCGGTGCTGACGCAGCACTACACCATGCTGCAACGGAACCTGCTCTATACCGGCATCACCCGCGGCAAGCGGCTGGTCGTGCTCGTCGGCAGCCGGAAGGCGGTGGCCATCGCGGTGGGCAATGTCTCGGGCCGGCGGCGCTGGTCGAAGCTGCGGGAATGGCTGGCTGCGTTGCCGGCTGGAGCGGTCGCCTTGTGACACTTTCGACCGGCCCGTTGGCAGCGGCCGAAGTCGGCCGGGAGCAGGCTGACCGCTTCCGGCGCTCAAGCCAGTCACCTTCACTCTGCGCTGGCGCCGACTGCTGCGGTTTCAGACGCGATACGATCCAGCGCGGGCATCAAATCGTCCGGCAGACGGAGTTCGGCTGCGGTGAGGTTCTCCCGAAGGTGTGCAGGGGACGAGGTGCCGGGGATCAGAAGAATGTTGGGTGACCGGCGCAGGAGCCATGCGAGCGCAACCTGCATGGGCGTGGCGTTCAGGCGCTCCGCCACCTCGGACAGACTGGAGGATTGCAGCGGGCTAAAGCCGCCCAGCGGAAAAAACGGAACGTAGGGGATACCGTCGCGAGCAAGGTCGTCGATAAGGCTGTCGTCGCCGCGATGTGCCAGGTTGTAATGGTTCTGCACGCAGGCGATCTCGCAGATACCGCGGCTCTCGGCGACCTGCGTCGGCGTGACGTTGCTGAGGCCGATGTGACGAATCAGGCCCTCCCGCTGCAGTCCGGCCAGCACGGTGAGCGGTACCTCGATCGATCCCTCGGCTGGCCCATGCATGTCAAACATGCTGCGCAGGTTGACCACCTCCAGCAATTCGAGGCCAAGGTTGCGCAAATTATCATGCACCGCCAGGATCAGCTCCTCGCGCGAGAAGGCCGGGAGCCAGTTTCCTTTCTCGTCTCGCCGGGCGCCGATCTTGGTGACGATGGTAAGATTTTTGGGGTAGGGCGCCAGAGCCTCGCGGATCAACTCGTTCGTGACATGCGGGCCATAGAAGTCGCTGGTGTCAATGTGGTCCACTCCGCTTGCGACCGCCTCGCGCAGGACGGCCAGGGCCGCGTCGCGGTCTCTGGGCGGCCCGAACACGCCGGGTCCTGCGAGCTGCATGGCTCCGTAGCCGAGCCGCTTCACGGTGCGGCTGCCGAGCCGGAAGGTGTCGACTTGGTTGATGCTGGTCATATCGCTCTCCTTTGTGATGTCCCGTAGCTAGGCCCTATTTCCCTACGCGATAACGGGGTACAATCCGCACGCCTTGTGCGGGGTGGCGAACAATGCGAGCGGATCTTAGCGACCTTCAGGCGTTCCTCGCGGTCGCGCGTGCCGGGGGCTTCCGCGACGGCGCGCGCGCGGCGGGCATCAGTGCCTCAGGCCTGAGCGAGGCGGTGCGCCGGCTGGAAGCAAAACTCGGGGTCAGGCTCTTCCATCGCACCACGCGCAGCGTCCTGCCGACCGAGGCGGGCGCGCGTCTGCTGGAGCGGCTCGGACCGGCTTTGGCTGAGGTGGATGCCGCGCTTGACGTGGTGAACGGCTTTCGCGACCGGCCGGCCGGCACGCTCCGGCTCAACGTCCCCGTCAGTGCGGCGCGGCTGGTGCTGCCCCGCATCGTACCGCCCTTCCTCGCGGCCTACTCCGACATCCAGATTGAGGTCACGGCCGAGGACAGCTTCGTCGACGTGCTGGCGGCCGGCTGCGACGCCGGAATTCGCTACGACGAGCGGCTTGAGCAGGACATGATTGCCGTTCCGATCGGGCCACGTATCCAGCGCTTCGCCACGGCCGCGTCTCCCGCGTATCTGCGCCGCCATGGCCGGCCAGAGCATCCCCGCGAACTGATCGGCCACGCGTGCCTGCGTGGCCGCTTTACGAGCGGGACCATGATGATTTGGGAGTTTGAGCGGGATGGCGAGATCGTGCGAGTCGATCCCATGGGGCCTCTCCTTGTCGGCGTTGGCGCGGCGACCGATCTCGCCGTGGACGCTGCGATCGCAGGCACCGGCATCATCACCCTTTTTGAGGACTGGCTGCGACCGCACCTCGACAGCGGCGTGCTAGACCCTGTCCTTGAGCCCTGGTGGCAGTCCTTCTCTGGACCGTTCCTCTATTATTCCGGGCGACGCTTGGTGCCTGCCCCGCTTCGGGCATTCATCGACTTCATCAAAATTTCAGCGGAATGACCGCTTCCCGCCAAGGCCAAACAGGCCAGCGATAACCGACATGGCTGCGAAGCGGCCATAGGGCCAGGGCTGGCCAAGGTGGACTACGGCCCAGCTTGGGCCACTGCCGATCCGCAGGCCGAAGGCCCGCTTCTGTTCGAGTACGGTTGCATGAGTTGGGGAGCAGCGGCCGGGACATAGCACGGTTCAAGAGTGAGAGTTCGGTCGGGCCGGCCGTGACGGGTTGAGGACCGCGAGAGAGGCTCGCGGCGCCCGTCGCGGAGACCCGCGATGTCACGCTCTACCGCTCGCGCTCGCCCCGGTCAGGACCGGGCGAGCCTCTATGCCGAAATCACCGACAAGATCATCGCCGAGCTGGAAGCCGGTCGCCTGCCCTGAGTCCAGCCCTGGGGCGCATCGGGCACCGGGGCGGCGGTCGGCCTGCCGAGGAACGCCGCCACCGGCCGGCGCTATTCGGGGATCAACGTGCTGATCCTCTGGGGCGCGGTGATCGAGCGCGGCTACTCCGGCCAGGCCTGGCTCACCTTCCGTCAGGCGCTCGGGCTCGGCGGCAATGTCCGCAAGGGCGAGCGCGGCACCACGGTGGTCTATGCCGACCGCTTCCGCCAGGGCCATCGACGTGCGGCACGAGGCGTGGGTGAAGCAATTGCCGGCGACGTCCGGAGAGCTCTGGAACGCGCTCATCGGGTTCGACACCGACACGCGCGCGGCGCTATTCGCACATTGTGCGGCGCTGACCGTCAACGCACTCCACGAACCCTGGAACCGCCGTCCGGGCGCGCTGGCCCACGCCGATCGGCTGGCCCAGGCAGTCGGTCTCGACATGGCGGCGGCGGGTTGGGCGCCGACCGTCGAGACCTATCTCGGCCGGGTGCCGAAGGCGCGCATCCTGGAGGCGGTGCGCGAGGCGAAGGGCGAGCACGCCGCGCAGCTGATCGACCACCTGAAGAAGCCGGAGATGGCGCAGGAGGCTGAACGGCTGCTCGCCGGCACCGGCTGGCTGCCCGAGCCGCTCCGCACGCCCGGGTTGCCTGAGGCTGCGGCCGTTCCTCCTGCGGTCAGTGACGAGGAAGCCGAGGGCCCGGCCGACGGTGACGCCGACGCGATCACCGCACTGCCGGCGTTCCTGATCGACGCCGAAGATTCCGCGGTGCCGCAGGCCATCGCCGCTGAGTGACCGATGAAGGCCCGGGGCACCCTGTCTCGGGCCTTCCGAGCTTCGGCTTTCCCGAACCCCGAAGGACCACCCCCATGATCGACAACCCGAACGACGCCTTCGCGCAGTACGACGCCCAGGCCCGGCTGCGCGCCCAGTTGGCGCGCGACGTGACACCGCTCAACAAGACCGCGCTGTTCGCCGTGCTTCAGGCTGCTGGCGTTCAGCGTGTCACCGTTCACTTCGACGGCGCCGGTGACTCCGGACAGATCGAGAGCATCGACGCGACGGCTCCAGACGAAACCGCCGCCGAATTGCCCGACGGCACCATCGAGATCCGCACACCGCTCTGGGACGGAAGCGGCGTGCAGATCGAGACCATGCCTGTGCGCGACGCGATCGAGAAGCTGGCCTACGACTTCCTCGAAGAGGTGCATGACGGCTGGGAGAACGAAGACGGCGCATATGGCGAATTCATCTTTGATGTCGGCGAGCGCACCATCCGTTTGGAATACAACGAGCGCGTGATGACGACCTCCTACTCCGAACACGAATTCTGACGGAGGCGGCGATGGCTCACCCGTATCATCACGCCCTGTCCTCGGCGCGCCTCTGGGGCGGGACCGCGGACGATTACTTGCCACTGCACGCCTGGTTCGACGAGTCGAAGATGCTGACAGCGGACTTTCGACATCGTGCACTTCGGCATCATGCCGAAGGCATCTTCATGGCGGAGCGGTTCTTCGGGCCGACCATCACCATCTCGACCGGGCGCGTTGTGCCGCTGCGGTTGATCGGCGAGCAGCATGTCCGCGAGGACCTCGGCTTCATCCCGAGCTTCGCCGACTGGGGCCGCCGCATCCGCCCCGAGCCATGGATGGGCCGCGCCCAGCCGATCCACCGGGACGTTGACCCATTCGCCGTGACCACCTGACTTGGCGCCGAGGCCGACGGCACATCACGGGATCTCAGCGGCCTCCGCCGCGGCGAGCGCGCCTTCCAGATAGCCGCCGAATTCGGGGGCCATTTCGGCGCCGGCAAGCGCGATCCGTTCGCCCCACGGCGCCGGCAGGGCGATCGGGCGATAGTCCGGATGGGCGTTGCCGTTGGCCTGGTCGGCTTCGGTCGCGGTGAAGGGGTCGGTTGCCCAGTCCTGGATGATCACCTCGCGCGGCCGCCCCGCCTCTGCGCCGAACAGCATGCCGAGTTGGCGGACGACCAGCTCTGGCAGGGCCGCGCGTCGGGCCGCGCGCAGGGCGGGTGGCCAGGAGAAGAAGCCGAACAACGCAGCCTCGGCCGCGCCGGGGAGGCTCGCGTCGTGGAGTTCGCCGAGTGGTCCCGCCTGGCTGAACGCGCTGCCCGACAGGCCCGCCTTGCGCCACAACGGCCGATCGTAGAGTGCGAGCGCCTTGGCCTGACCCGCCATCCAGCCCGGCACGGCGGCAAGCGCCGCCCCCACGGAAGGCGGCAGAGCGGGGACGATCTCGATCCCGCCGATCAGCCGCGGCGGCAGGGCGAGCGCCGCGCGGGCGGCATGCAGCGTCACCGGGCCGGATCGGGTGTCGGCCGTGACGGCAACGCCCGTTTCGATCAGCGCGATGCGCCGGACCGCGTATTCCAGCCGGACCACCCCGGGCGCGAGGCTGGCGGCGACGGCTTCCACCAGCGCCGCAATGCCGCCCGTGATGCGCATGCTCGGCGACTCCTGCGCCAAGCCGTGCGGCAGGCGCTGCGTGCGCCCAGCCTGGTCCTGATAGACGAAGCCGCCCGCCTCCGCCTGCTCGGTGAGGGCCAGCCCCGCCGCCTGCACCGCTTGGGCGATTCGCGGCTGGATGGCGGGCCAGACCCAGGCGGGGCCGAGGTCATAGGCTCCGGCCTCGGTGTGATGGCTCAGCACTCGCCCACCAATGCGCGTACGGGCTTCCAGCACCACCACATCGGCGCCACGCTCCGCCGCTGCCCGCGCCAGCGCGAGGCCGGAGAGACCGGCGCCGATGACGATCAGATCAGGCATCCCACGTCAGCCGAGATGGCCGGTTTTGCGGTAGAGCAGCGCGCCGCCCTGACTTGCCAGCGCCAGGCGGCTGCCAGGCGGCAGACGGAGCCACGCGCCGGCACAGTGGGGCGCGCCGATCACCAGATCGTCGCCGGTTATGCAAATCTTGATTAGGCTAATCACAGAGTTCCTTGAATGAGAACATGCGGCCAAAGATATCGTACATTACAGTAGCTTGTTTAAGTGCGGCATTCGTAAACCGATTCGGGCAATGCCTTCTGTTAACAGGACGATAGACCTATGTCACAACTTCAGCTGCCCATTTACCCCCAGGATCCTTCGAAAGGGCTCCAATCAAGAATGGAGAGAAGGCGCTAGCCGTGGTATCTTCTTTTAGCAAAACCATGATCGGCCATTGAAAGCGACCTCCATCGTACGCTAACTTTGATAACTTGGCGGCAATGCTCATGGGATCATGCTTGAGCAACGATGGTCCGAACTCGTGGAAGGGGACCGAGTATTGGATATAGTGCGCGCCAACAGCCTCGATCTGTCGCCTGACGGTTAGGGCATCGATGCCAGTGAAGCTGAAATGCGGCGCAAACCGCAAATCAACAATGACCTTTGGCCTGACCTGAAGAAGTCGCCGAAGGAAAGTGGCTCCGTGCAGCCGATCTGTAACGACGACAAGCAACTGATGCGGCTTTTCAAATTCCAGCGCGAGCTGCTCCGGGCGATCTGCGACCGGGATTGTCTGTTCGACATCCGGCCGTTGCGCGCGGACGAGCGAAACAACATTGGCTCCACGGAGAGGCATTGGAACCTCAGCCATGTGCTTCGGTCCGCCTGATGATCTCCAGTTCCAAGCTCGCATAGCTCACCTGATGCTGCGACCAGGAATTGCCCCAGTCGGCTTCTCCCATGGAAAACGCCCCAGTTATCTTGTCCTTGTATTCGCGATCTTTTTTGAAGACACGTGCATAGAGCCGGGGCGCTACACCGACGAAGGGCTTGAACAGCACCTTGCCACTGCTCGCAGGAGATACTCCGACATCAATGGACGTTGGCACTGACGTGCTTGCCTGTCCTTGTCCCGGTCTGACTAACTGGTTCGATTCAGCTCGTTCGATCTGCACCTGATCGTGACGCGACTGTCGCTTCGGTGGGGTCCAATTCTCCGGTACACTTTCGATTGCATCGCCGTGCAAGACGATATGGCGGGCACAATAATGGCAGGGGTAAGTCGTCACAAAGAGCCGTGAGCCTACTGTCGATACTCCAGAACGACCTGCGGATAGAAGGGCATCCATCTCAGCATGAACGGAGCGGCTGAATTCTAGAAGTCCGCCAAGCTGCGTCTTCCGAACAGCAATTAGCTTTTCTTGCAACTCGTTCGGAGAAATGTCATTCCCCAAAAGCGCCTTCACTGCCCCCTCGATTAGGAGATTCTGCTGAGTGTTATTACTGCAAAACGGCCCTCTTCCCCCATTGTCGCAGAATGCGCATCTGTTCTCAATCTTTGCTACCCCCGTATCCTCGCCATATACCCCGCCACCGGCCTTGGGGACCTCGTTCGTGCCCGTTGCAACGATATTTCCGCGTTCGTCGACCAGTGCCGCGCCTACCTGCCTTGAGAGGCAGCTACTCTGCAGTTGCGCCGAGTACGCGGTATGCATGGCGGTCTCGTCAATCGATGGCCGACGGATGCGGTCATGCAAAATGATGGACACCAAACGGTTCAATTCTCCGATGAGCCGCGGGTCGACGGCGTCTTCCAGGACTCCACTTTCAGGCATCGCGGTGTCGGGAGTGTTGTCGACAAAAAAATCTGCCTCGTGGAACGCGTCAGTGACATGCTGACCATGCTTGTGGTCAGAATCATCGGCATCGCGCCGAATGAATTCTTTCAACTCTGCTTTTCGGGCCGGGTTCTCTCGACACCAGTGAAAAGCGCGTTGGACAATCGCCGCTCAAGCGCCGGGGGACTGCAAACTACACCAATCAGCACAAAGGCATCCCCGTATAGCCGCCGGAGTAACCTAACCTCAGCAGGATGTTTCAGCGAATCGATAATGTATGCCCTCGGATTGCCATCTGGTTCGACTGGAGCATCCCGCGTGAATACCGCGCCTTGCGCCCTGGCGCGCGCCTCTGCGATTTTCCCGACCAACGAAGCGGCGATGGCAGCGTGATCGTTTATACGTAATGCGTCGCCTTTTTCCTGCATTGCGACTTTTCTTTTCAGAGGGCTGAGCATTTTTAATGCGCCATGCTGTTCTCCCTCCGAACTGTAGGAAGCACGGATCACATCGCTCGCCTTCAGCATCTCGCAGGTGAATTGAGTGCCTCCGAGCTTCGCTTCCTTAAGACACCTGGTCAGCTGGCGGGCAACATGCGAGGAGCCTGCACCAACCGGTCCAACGACCGCAAAGAAAAGCTCGTGAGCAGCCCGCGTCCGCAGGAGGCTGCGGCTATCTGACGCCGACACCTTCGGGCCGGTAGGCTTTGCGACCGCAGCGTGCGCGCTCATCGTTCTTCCATCTTAAGAAAGGCGTCCTGGCGAAACAACGGCACACTCAAGTTTGAACGGGAACCGTCGGATATCCGCCCTTAGCACGCCGCCGCCGCTCACTCTAGCGTGCGGCCCAGCGCCGAAGCGTGATCCCAGGACCGGAACCCACTACACCATTGTTATTGCCTATAGATTAGGTGCCTAGCCAAAATCCGATGGCGAGGCGCAAGAGCGAGAGGTGGCCAGGGCGGGGGGAGCCGGATCGAGTCGAGAGCGCCCGCCGGGCTCTGCCCCCCGTTCTCCGGACCCCTCGATGACTTTAATCGTCCCAGCATTGGCCGGGCGGTCGGCCGCGGCCGCGTCCTTGTCCGCACCCACTGCGTCCGGTCGGGCCACGGCCCATCCTCCATGCTGCCCGGCTGTTTCCGCCCCCGCTGTAAACGGGGCCAAACCCTCGATGCAGCCGCCCTGCGCCTTGTCGTGCGCGCCGGCGACGCGTTCACAGCAGCGCCGTTTTCGTAGCCAGGGTGGGACCCGCCTCGCTGAGCCGCCGGTCCAACGTGCAAAGGGCGGCGCCATGATCGGCGCAGATCGCGAGATGCAGCGCGTCACCGGCCCGCAGGCCGAGCGCGTGTTGATCGGCAAACCGCGCGGCGGTGCGGAACTGTGCGCAGGAAATCGGCAGCTGGACGAAGGTCTCTGCGCTCATCGTGGTGAACACGGCGAGCGCATCCGCTCGGTGCTGCATCTCGATCTGCCCAGACCGCAGCTTGATCGACAGCGCCGAGGAAAACTCTGCCGTCACCCAATCGCTGATCGCCAGAAGTTCCGGATCCTGATCTCCCAGCCAGCGCTGCATGCGCTCGGTCTCTGCCTCATGCGTCAATGCAGCGACGAGCACCGAAGTGTCGAGATAGAGGATCAATAACGCGCCTCGTCACGCATGCGGCGGATGAATTCGCCCGCTGGCTCCGCCTGCATCGGCATTTTCTCGACCATCGCGCGCAGGGCCGCGATGTCGATGCGCTTGCGCGGCGTCTTCGCGGCGACGATCTGCGCCACCGGCTTGCCGCGGCGGGTGATCTGCACTGTCTCACCGCCGGCGGCGCGCTCGACCAGTTCGCTCAGATGCGCCTTGGCGTCGGCGATGCTCACAGTGCCCATGAGGCTCTCCTGACCATCTAGTTGGTCATATATAGCACGGCGCGGGCTGGAACCAAGGCGCCGGAGCGGGTCACCGCTGGGGGCACGGGGAGCTCGGAGAGCGAGAGGATGGCCGGGACGGGGTGAGCCAGGTGGGGTCGAGAGAGCGCCCGCCGGCCTCGCAACCCCGCTCTCCGGAATCCCCCCATGAACCTCATCGTCCCCGCGCTGGCCGAGCGGTCGGCTGCGCTCGCATCCCCGTCCGCGCCCCCTGCGCCCGATCGGGCGTCCGCCATCCTGCACGCCGCCCGGCTTCTGCTGCCGGCGCTGGAGCGGGGCCAGGCCCTCGATGCCACCACCCTGCGCGCCGCCATGGAGGCGGCGTTCGGCACCACCTACGTGGCCGGCACATGGGTGTGGAAGGACGCCTACGAGGCCTGTGAGGTGGCGCAGGTTCTGTTCCTGCGCCGGCACGGGCCGGCCATGCGCGCCCGCGCCGGCAACCCGGCGGCGATGCTCGCCATGCTGGCGAGGCTGGCCGCGCTGGCGCCGACGCATACGCGCCGCTCCGAGGAGAGCGCGGCGCTCCAGCAGTTCTCGACGCCGGTCGCGCTCGGCTTCACAACCTACGCCACGCTGCGGTCCGCCGAACGGGAGGGCAAGGCCTCGCGGCTCGATCAGATCATCGACTGGCTGGGGCGGGATTTCGACGGGGTGATCGTCTTCGACGAGGCGCACGCCATGGCCAACGCTGCCGGCGACACCTCCGAACGTGGCGAGCGCGGACCGTCCCAGCAGGGCCGCGCCGGGCTGCGCCTGCAACACGCGCTGCCCGACGCGCGGGTGCTCTACGTCTCCGCGACCGGCGCGACCTCGGTGCAGAACCTCGCCTATGCGCAGCGGCTCGGCCTCTGGGGCGGGGCGGATTTCCCGTTCGCGACGCGGCAGGAATTCGTCGCCGCGATGGAAGCCGGCGGGATCGCGGCGATGGAGGTGCTGGCGCGGGATCTGAAGGCGCTCGGCCTCTACGCCGCGCGGTCGCTGTCGTACGAGGGGATCGAGGTCGAGATCGTCGAGCACGCGCTCAGCCCCGAGCAGGTGCGCATCTACGACGCCTATGCCGAGGCGTTCCAGGTGATCCACGCCAACCTGGGCGAAGCCCTGGAGGCGGCCAACGTCACCGGCCCCTCCGGCACGCTGAACCGACAGGCAAAGGCGGCGGCGCGATCGGCCTTCGAATCGAACAAGCAGCGTTTCTTCAACCACCTCATCACGGCGATGAAGGTGCCGACGCTGATCGCTGCGATCGAGCGCGACATCGCCGCGGGAGCCGCGTGCATCGTGCAGCTGGTTTCCACCGGCGAGGCGCTGCTGGATCGGCGGCTGGCGGAGATCCCCGCCGGTGAGTGGGCCGACGTCCAGGTGGACATCACCCCGCGCGAATACGCCCTCGACTACCTGGCGCATGGTTTCCCGACGCAGCTGTTCGAGGTCTTCACCGATAGCGAGGGCAATTTGCTCTCCCGCCCGGTGTTCCGCGAGGGCCAGCCGGTGCAATCGCGCGAGGCGGTCGAGCGCCGGGACCGGATGATCGAACACCTCGCCGCCCTGCCGGCTGTGCAGGGCGCACTGGATCAAATCGTCCAGCGCTTTGGCACCGATCAGGTCGCCGAGGTTACCGGGCGGTCGCGGCGCGTCGTGCGCAAGGTCGCCGCCGATGGCAACGA
>Ga0209930_1003809_pt1 | contig 14401 bp, 14 predicted proteins | sample ThiBiot_500_biof_2_FD_183948 | JGI IMG/M metagenome (GOLD analysis project Ga0209930, IMG submission 183948) | Wastewater bioreactor microbial communities from Cape Town, South Africa - Thiocy_cont_500_biof (SPAdes) | ecosystem: Engineered > Bioreactor > Thiocyanate-remediating >... | reverse complement strand
AGAAATATTCGTCTTTTATTCTCGCTGATGATATAGTTCAATTTTATATTTTTGGACAAGTTCGTCGATCTACTCGTTTTAATAATGTAAATACTGTGATGGAATCGTCACCATACGGCTATCATCATCATATATGATGATCGCCTCACGATTCTGAATGTAGACGGGTTTTTCTCGTTCCCGCTGTACAAATCACTCCCTTCAATGCGAACAGCGATAGATGGGGCTACTTGATTGGCTATTTACATTGCAGACGTAGAGAGAAGAGAAAAAGAAAAAAAGAAACATTTAAAAGATGAATTAAGTCAATTTTGTTCATGTACACTTGATTAATTGTTTAGTATAGCATTCAAACGTGGACTCTCTCTTGAAGAGAAATTGCGTGAATTAAACAGAAAAAAATCCATACTGGATTATTTTCATGTGCACCTGAGAATCCAGCATGAAACTATTGATTTTGAAGGATTCTTCTTTCTTATTTTGTGAATGATGTGACTAAATTTAGATAACATACTGTTATATTAAGCAATAAAAAAAAAAGAATTGTAATATGTATCTAGAAAAAAACTACTTTTCTTACAAAATCCCCTCATTAATGATCACTCTACTATTCTAAACGATTTTAAGAAATCTCGTGAGTGTTCACAATAGAGAGGTTTTACTGGATATTGTTGTATATGTATCATCTCTCCAGTCAATAGACTCACAGGACATATTTCCCGTTACAGATACATATAAAGAGACATATGCAGGTCGTAATTTATGTATGAACTTGATATTAAGTATGGATTATATTAATAAATATAATCTTTGTGGTAATGTTAAATATCAAAAAGTTATTATTGAATATCATGACCATCTATTATCAATAAATATCGATCCAAGTCAATCCGAATCATCTGGTTAGAAAAAAAAGAGAGAAAAGATTCATTCAAGCTTTCAAGACATATTCTCTGTTTCTCATCCTCAGGAAAGATGTCGTGTACAAGTTCATAAAAACTACTGTTGAATAAAATGTTGCCTATTGGATTTGATGTTGATGATATTAGATTTTGTTGAGATTTCCAAACGGATTAGAACACCTTGCAAAACAGGTGGCGATGATTTATTTTTTATAATTGTTTTATTTATTTTAAATTTTAACATATTCAATTGTTTTTTTTCTTTCTATGCATAATAAAGATAATTAATCAAATTTTTATTCTCACTATGCGAAAGAATAAAATTTATTATAGTGAAATCATGTTGCATATTGTTGTTGTGCTTTATTTATTTTTTCAAAATAAAACTTATGAAAATTCGAATATTTGTTCTTTTTTACATATTCATTATGAATTACTAATTTAAAATATTTTAAAAATTTTGAAATTATTCAGAATATAGTTATAGTTGCCTTTTAGTTTCTCTGGCAATATTCATCCAAAAACTAGTATTAAAAATAATTTTTGCATATTTAATTTTATTAATTAAAATATTTTCAAATTAAATGTTAATTATCAAAAAAGAAAATAAATTTTTGAACATAATGATTAGAATGATCAACAACATAAATATTGTTTTGTCTATTAAAATAAAAAATCTATCGAATAATCAAATTAATTTCCTTAACCATTTTTTGCTTCTTTATACCAACATACTCATCCTCTAAAACAAGTCATGATATTAATCATTTATTTCTAGAAAGAGGACTACCATGTGAAAAAATTTTAAAAAATGTAACTGTGTGTAGATGAATATATTGACTGTAGTCATATCCGGAGGTTGTTTTATTAAATGTCATGTCTTGTAATTGGAGAAAGCATCAAACTTGGATTGTTGCATTTGTCTCAATTGTCACGTTGAGTCAACTTTTTCTTCTGAACAGAGATGTTTTTTTACACTCACTTTATCTTTATTATATGCTTATTCAATAATATTTATCTGTGAAAAAAAGAACAACAGAAAAAATGCCTTGCTATAGTCATTTTATTTTATGTAACATTAAAGGAAGTATAGAAATCTCGTTCTCTGTTTCTTCTTTTTGTAGAAGAATGATCATTAGTAACATAAAGATTTGGTTCTACATTTTGGTCATTCTCTATCAACCAATAGAAGGTGTAGGTAAGTTTACAAAAGGTTCTATTATTTCTTTGAAAGATACAAAGAAGATTATCTATCAATCATAAGTACTGTTAACATGCTATATAGATAGATAATGCAATAAAACTATAAGTTATAGACATCAATCAGATGAAGCAATACTTTCGATAGATTTTTAAGTTTAAATTTTCTTATATTTATATTTGATTGATTCTTTTCATACATCTTAATTGTGTATATAATAAAGCAATGTCAAGAAATAAATTCTATATTTTACATCAGTAATAACTACCTTAAGAGTGCGAATTAAGTGCACAATGTTTTTTGATACAGATAAAAAAAGATTTGAAATGATGTAGGAATCTTTATATGTATCTTTAATATTATAGAAGTATCTTATAGTCAACCTAAATTATCTGGTTGTGCACAATGGAATTCTCATGGAATCACATTGGCCGACGAAACAGTAGTTGGTATCGAGCCAAAAAACATCTTCATCGATAGAAACAATACTATTTATGTACTTGATCATGATAACGGGCGAATTCAAATGTGGAACGCAAATAGTAAAACACCGATGACAATTCCTCTAGATTATTGGCTCGAATATAAGGGTTTTTTTGTGTCTCTTGATGAAAGCATTTATATTGGTCATGAAGATGACGGTGCAATAGAGAAATGGAGTCGAAATGGGACGAAAAGCGCTGTTGTAATGAAATTTGATGACTCTTGCTTTGCACTGTTTGTCGATATTAATAATTACCTTTATTGCTCTATGATTAATAAAGATCAAGTTGTGAAGCAGCCACTTGATGGTATTACGAACATGTCAATCAGAGTCGCGGGTACTGGAATTCTAGGGGATGCTTCAGATATGCTTACTTTCCCTCGTGGCATCTTCGTTGACATTAATTTAGATTTATATGTCGCTGACTATGGGAACAACAGAATCCAACTCTTCAAAGCCGGACAGTTGAATGGCACTACAGTAGCAGGAGTTGATAGTACACCAAGTATTGCCCTCTATAATCCTACAGCTGTGTTCTTGGATGCTGATGGTTACTCATTCATCGTAGATACGTTCAACTATCGTATCATTGGATCACGATCAAATGGATTTTTCTGCGTGGTTGGATGTTCACATGTCATAGGCTCAGCATCTGATCAATTAGACATGCCATTTTCTGCTGCCTTTGATAGTTATGGCAATATCTATGTCACTGATACATTCAATAATCGAATTCAAAAATTTAATTTATTAACAAATATTTCAGGTAAGTAAATTTCATTTCAAAATCCATCTAGTAAAAACTGATTAATGGAAGATCTAGGTTAAATTGACACATGCCTTTAATATATTTGTTTTAAATTATAAAATTGTTATCATTTTACAATTCTCTACTTTCGAAAGACTGCAATATTTGCGAAGACATGAATAATAGATACTCTATTACAAAACATATTTTAGCGACGCCATCTAGGAAATAAAATAACATTAATTAGCTTTTTTTCTCGTTCCTTGTGAATCTACCACCATAGTTTGAATTTATGAGAAAAACGCAGATCTTTTAGTTGATTTTTGTCTATTTCAACGAGAATATTTCTCTTATGTCAATATATTATAATAGCAACTAAATTTTATCTATCATAAAGATTTTTCTCGAAAATAACTATTTGATACTACACATAAAACTATTATAAATAAATTCAAAGAATTCTATGTGTTGATGGATTGAAAATAATTTTAATTTCCAAAATGAACTACATAATATTAACAGATGTACCTTTAATCTTATTCACAGTTTGGTTTATACCCATAACTGTTGTACTAGTACTAGATTATATACTCGATTATTGTTCATTTATCTTCATTCATTAACGATAAGAATAACTCTTTTGTTCTATATTCACTTGTAAATATTTGCTAATAACGACTGTTTTTATCTATTAACAACTTCTGTAGTTTATCAAATTTTAATTAGAACTTTCGTTGAATTATTTGAATGAGAATATATCGTACTTCAAACGACAAATACAAATAGACTATTTTTTTTGTTGAACTAGTTGATTAGCAGTGTGTTAAGAAACATATCAGAAAACAAAAAGATCTACGACTTATGATAACTCAATCTTTCACAATTTTTTATGTACTTTACCTTTTAGCCCAATAAGGATTCGATGCGAGAGACATTTTTCTGTCTTGATGGTTTGACAATGTTCTCATATAAGATCGATTGATAGTTCATCATACTTTGTTCTTTTCTCCAATTTATAACTAAAATATCATGTAACTATAATATAGAAATATATTGTGAATTAATTTGTACTATAGTCCTGAGAATGAAATACATTCATTACAATCTATATTTCTTCTCTAAAATTGATAATTTTGTTTATTTATTTTTACATAATAGATAATTCATTAGTTGTTGAATCAATATATTCATCCAAATTAACTGAAAATAGTTCAACGTTTACACGTATCAACTGTGAATCACCAGATTATTATTATGAAGCTATAGAAATTGATGTGATTGAGAGTGGTTGTTACAGTCTTACCAGCAATAGCACAATCGATACTTACGGCTATATCTATAAGGATAAATTTTATTCAATCGATTCAACTATCAACTTGGTTTCTGAGAGTGATCGAAACTTGCGTAGTAATCAATTTGAAGTCATAATTCAACTTCAAACTAATACAAAGTACATATTGGTTGTGACAACAAATGATCCAAATGTGACAGGGGTCTTTTCATTACTTGTAACTGGACCAACAAATGTCAGATTTAATCGCATAAGTAAGTATCTCTCTATTCGGTCGAAAATAAATGAAATTTGATAAAATTAGGATATGACGAGAATATAAAATTTTGTTTAAAACAAGCTAAAAGAGACTTTAAAGTATATAAAGATAACATTGCTATTTATTTTTATTTCAGACTATGAAAGAATAATGAAAAAAAATCTTATAAATTGTTGAATAACTTACAAAACTCGAACACATTTTGTAGTGACTTATGTAAAATTTTTCAGAGAAACTTTATAGTATTTGTAATAACGATGATTTTACATTTTATTTTTGTAAAATTCATAAACATTCTCCTAATACAATTTGATTTTTACTTCAGAAAATCACTTGGAAAATCTGTTATCAGCTACAGAGAATGATGTTTTCAACCTATAGTATCAATCTTGGTTCGTCGTTCATCAAAATCTTACATCCTAGTAACCTGATTTAGAAATAAAACTAATTAAGTGTGAATTTTTTTCAATTGATTCTATTGAAAACATTTTGAAAGAATCATAAATAGATTGTATTTCTAACATGAGTCAGGTGATTTTAACATATTTAGATCAGTTTTTATAAAAATCTTGATGAATAACCATTATTTCATGTTACTATTCTTCCATATACAGGTACAAAGCATAGATTAGGGAGGAAACTGATTGTAAGTGAATTTTATAGCATTAACACCTTATCAACAAAGATCATCAACTTAGACGATGTTTTTGATCTAATATAGTTACAACACTCATAAATATATTTTAAATGGTAAGTTGAACAAGGGTATTGACATCGGCAACTATTAAGAGATTAAGTACGGTTTGTGAACTTTTAATATTGTTGTATTTTATATAAATTTTTGAAGTTAGTCGATGCATTTTCTCTTCTTTGAGTGATAACATTATAAGTATATTATCTAAGAAAAAATATCACCAGTTTTCATCATAATATGAGCATTTATATTTTATTGATAATATCTATTTCGTACTCCGACATATATGCTGAAACTGGTACTTTTATATATTTTTGAAGAAATATAGTTTGAAAGAAAATATATCTTATCATTTATACTTTCTTTTCTAAAGCCAATGAGTGAATTTTAATGTTCATTTTAATTTCAATAGATCCATCAATGAGCATACAATCGACATACTACTCATCGGAGTTGACGTCAGATAGTCAAAACTATTCACGCACTGGCTGCTGGACATTAGAATATTATTATGAAGCTATAGAAATTAATGTATCAGAAACCGGTGGTTATAGTATTATCAGCAATAGTACTATGAATACATATGGCTATATCTATGAAAACAACTTCGATGTATTCAATCTCACAAAGAACTTAATTGCAGAAGATGACGAAAGCGGATGTGATGATCATCAATTCAAATTAACAAAACAACTTCGCGTAGAGACTAGATATATATTGATTGTGACAACTTTTGATCCAAATGTCTTCGAAACTTTTTCAGTGGTTGTAATTGGACCAAAGAACGTTAGTTTCAATCGCATCAGTGAGTAGTATCATTTTTCTTTCAATAGAATTAGATTTAGAAAATATAGTTTAAATGTTAATAAGCTCTAATTTTTCTCCACAATGATAAAAGAACCTAGAAATTCTGCTGAAAAATACATAAAATTATCTAAAGGATTGATTTCTTATTCAATAACTTTGCTTAATAAATGTACTAGCATAGTCGAAAATACTTGAATGATATTGATTAAATCGAGTTAGTACATTTTATAGAAAGTTGACTCAGAACACAATACTATCAGTAATTTCAATAGAATTATATTACATTCTCGATTATCATGTAAGATTCTTTATTTTTGATATTCTGTTTGACTGTAGTATCTTAGAAGAATGAGATTTCTTCTAAATCAATGTCTGTAAACATTATATCAAACAGAGAAGCTTTAATTATTCACTTTCATTGAGTTTGTGCAACATCAATCATCCATTTCTAAGTTAAATTCTAAATTGATTATTTATTGTTTATTAGGGTTCGTTCATATTTAGGTTTTCTGCAATTACAGCTCACCAACTTATATTTGCCATTGGGTATTGTTTTGACAAATATAATATAATATAGGACTTTAATTATATTTGTTGAGATTGATAATTTTATTATTCAGTTATCAAAGGAATGAAAACATTAGTTATAGAGTTCAAGGATATAATGATGCATATATAATGTAAAGAGCATCACATATTTTACTAGACAATCTTCATTTAATAGTAAGATATTTCCTTCTAATTTTCTAGGTAAATTAATAAAAGAAATTAAGAAACAAGTAAGAATATATAATTATGATATAATAAATTGTTAGACATCTTTATATACTTGTGCGAACTCACTAATATAGGCAAATCTTGTTTATAAAAGAGTCATTTGAAGATATATCCAGTAAAGAAAGAGAACAGATCAATGTTTTAGGATTATATATACATATGAAGATTATTTAATATATTTTGCTATATTTAGCTGATATTCCACCTGTTATTCAATCGATATACTCATTGAATTTGATTATCAATAGTCAAGTATATGATCGTACCGGTTGTGTCGGAGGATATTATTATTATGAAGCTTTACAGATGAATGTTATCACATCTGGTCCATACACCTTTTCAAGCAACAGCATGATCCATACATATGGTTATCTCTATAGAGATCATTTTAATCCATTTAATGTAACTGAAAATTTACTCTTCGAAAATTATGACGGATGCGGTTATGGTCTATTTAAACTCGCTGCTTATCTTTATTCTAACACTACGTACATTTTAATTGTAACAACACTTGCACCGAATGTTGCAGGCTCAGTCGAGATCGTTGCATCGGGCCCAACAATCGTCGCTTTCAATCTAATCGGTGAGCATTTACATATTTTCCTCAACTCAGTCACGAAGAGTATTCAAAATGGAAAGCGCTTATTTCTTGTTGACAAACCTATTAATCCTATAAATTAATTAATCAGATTGTAGCTAAGATATGAGTATCTCGATCAGATTCTCGATGAATACTGTTGAACTGAAATTTTTCAAAGAATAAATGAATATTATATCTCTCTTAGCTTAACCGTGAAATTAGCTAACGCATGATGAGTAAAATAGTTATGTTCAGATTCATGATTTTGAGAATAATGTTAGTATTATTGGTTTGAGAAAACTATTTATGAGTAGACACGAATGTTATTTGGAATTCTTTGTTATTTATTCAGAGTTTAAATTCTTAAAAGTCCTTCTATGACAGTGCGAACTAATTTCAAACATTCTTCTTTAGTTATGGACTATCTGTAGACCGAAACCGATAGCCAAATCTTGTTCATCATATAGTTATTAGAGAAAAACGTATATAAAGGGAAGAAAATAGGTCAATATTATAAAAATGATTATTTAATAGTTTTTGCTATATTTAGCTGATATTCCACTTGTTATTCGATCAGCATACTCATCAGCTTTGAGTGTGAATAATAGTCAAGTATATGGACGTGACAAGTGCATATGGGAGAATTATTACTATGAAGCCATACAGATTAATATTATCAAATCTGGTTCATACACTTTTTCAAGCAACAGCTCTATGATTCCATATGGCTATCTCTATAGAGATTATTTTAATCAGTTTAATATATCTGAAAATTTACTCTTCGAGAATTGTGGCGGATGCCATCATCGTGATTTTAAACTCTTAGCTTATCTTCATTCCAACACTACGTACATTTTAATTGTAACAACGTTTGAATCAAATGTTGCAGGCTCAGTCGAGATCTTTGCATCAGGCCCAACAATCGTCACTTTCAATCGTACGAGTAAGTTTCTGCAGTATGTGAATAAATAATATAGAAACAAAATCTATAGCAAAATTTGTTTTCGTCGCCATTTTCACTATAAACCTGCGATACACCTTAAAACATTTTATTCTAAGCACAAAATAAAATGCTTAGAAATGATTTTCATATGATGCACGTTCAAATTCTCTGTATATAACCAAATCAGCATTTAGTTTTTCAAATCATATCATAGTGCTGCGAACAGTTTTAGGATTCAATACAGTACTATTCTTATTCCTCCCTTGTATTCATTATCGTCTACGTTCGAGGTCTTTACACTGTTTCGTTTAAAATTAATGAATGTTGTGAGATTTATAGAACTTCATTTATACTTCTCTTTTGCCTCTTTCTCGCATAATATTGTTTTGTAAACATTTTAGTATTTCTCAATCAACGTATAAATCAAAGCTGATTGCAAGTACTCCAACATACCTTCGACAATGTGGAAAAGGAAAGTATCACTATGAAACTATTCAAGTGAATGTGCAAATGAATGGTGTCTATAGTTTTAATAGTAATAATACCAACATAACATATGGATATATTTACGAGAATGATTTTGATCCATCGAATCCAACTAACAATCTACTTGCAGAGAGTAGTATTAGTTGTCGTCGATACTACTTCAAATTTGGAACTTATCTTAAAATTAATAAGACATACATATTGGTTGTGACAACATATGAACCATATGTACAAGGAGAGTTTTCATTGTTTGTAATTGGTCCAAATAATGTCAGTCTAAATCGTATTAGTAAGTATTTCTGATTTTCTATTAACAAATTGGCAGTGACTAACGTGCAAAGTAACTATCAAACTATTTATATATGATTTATTTTTAGTCCAAAATCCAAGTACTTGTACAATCGGTGATCGATGTAAGTCTCATACAAAAACTATTGGTCTCACTCTTGATGATATTTTACGTTATGAAATCTTGCAAAAGACGAGTTTCAATAATCAAAAATTGATTGTGAAAATAAGTGCCGCTGGGACAATGATTATGTTTGCTGGAGGTTTAGTCAATAGTATTTTTTCTTTGATAACTTTTCAAAATAAAGAGTTACGAAAAGTTGGCTGTGGAATTTATCTTTTGGCATCATCTATTACTTCTCTTTTTACAATATGCATGTTCACAGTCAAATTTTGGTTTGTTATTCTCACTCAAATAAATACAACATCTGTTAGTCTATCTACTTTTCAAGGAGGATGTAAGATTATTGAACCACTTCTTAAACTTTTCTTATATGTGGACAGTTGGTTGAATGCTTGTGTTGCTATTGAACGAAGTGTGAATATATTTAAAGGAGTTACATTCGATAAGAAGAAGAGCAAACGCACAGCTCGATTGATAATCGTAATTTTGCCAATATTTGTCATGAGTACGATCATTCATGAACCTATTTATCGTGATTTATTCGAATACAAAACTGAGAAATACAAGCCTATCGAAGATGAATTAATGAAAAATTCATTAATGCAGAATAAAACAGAAGAATATGAAATAGAAACCTATGTTTTCTGTATAACACGTTATTCTCATTCCATACAAGATTATAATACTGCCGTACTATTGTTTCATCTTGTAGCTCCATTCATTGCTAATTGTTGCTCTGCTTTATACATCATCCTTGCAAGTGCTCGACGACGATCAACAACCCAAACTAAACAAACTTACAAAGAGCATTTTCTTGAACAGTTAAGTGAACACAAACAATTACTGATTAGTCCTGTTATTTTGCTTATTTTATCATTACCTCGTCTCATCATTGCATTGATATCGGGATGTGTAAATGCATCTGACAATCCTTCGTTATATCTTTGTGGCTATTTTATTTCATTCATCCCATCAATGCTTATCTTTCTCGTCTTTGTTCTGCCTTCAGATTTATATAAAAAAACATTTACAGAAACTATTCAAAGTTACAGACGACTAATTCGTCAATGATTAATATCTTCAATTTTATGGTTAATATTCAAAACTACCCTGAATAACTATTGTAAAACGATGACAACAATCTTTTGATATGCTTATTGTAATTAAGTTTTGTCAGCAACATTTCGCTCATCGCGTCACATCACATTTTCCCTTTAATCTTTTCCAAATACATTTAAACAATATCAATATTCATTAAAAACTTGAAAATCAAGAAAAGAAATTTGATTAAACATACTGGTGTCATCTAAAAGATGCCTTATTTTTGTATAAGAAATTAACTAGAACCTCTGAATTTGATTGATATTTTGTTAAATTCTATTGAATAGTCATCAAATTATCTTTACATTTCTAGTACTTTATAAGAACACAAATATCGAGCAAAAAATCACTCAAAAAGCACATAAACAAAACGATCGTGATTATATTTTTCAAACTAAGATTTCGTGCATCTATGATAATCTTATCTTGCAGAAATAATCTATTTTAATTATTCTCATGAAAAGTGTGACATATGCAGTTTTATAGAGTCAATATATCATTATAGATGTTTACACCCTGATTTTTCAAATATCGTAATATTTTTAATATTGCTAAAAACTATATTTGATATTGAAGAATCAATTTTCATAACGAAGAGTATACCTATTAAATTAGAATCATCGGTATTACTCTCACCAGAATTCTAAGATATCTCGCGATCGAAGCTAGTAGACAAAAAAATTATTAGATGCTAACAATCCACCATATGCGTCTCTCAAATGATTAAAGTCCACTTTAGATAAACCTTGACCACGATAGATGGTAAATGGTTTCTTATGATCTGTTCCAACAAATTGTTTGATATGTAATTTAACAATTTATTCGCGAAGATCTCGAACAAAGAAGTCCATTTTAATTACGTGTATTTTTATTAATTCATAAACATGATACTAAGTCTTTCACTTAAGAAAAATTTGTAATAAAATTCGATCGAAATTATTTTAATTTTTAATCAAATTTGAGTTTTCATTCCGAATTATGAAATTTTGCATTTTTGAATAAAATTCGATCAAAACTTTGAATTTTCAATGAAATCATCAACAGTCTGACCAAAGAAATACATGAATTCATCATTAACATTTATTATTCTTAGATAATTTTATAAGAAGAAGAAGAAGAAGAAGAAGAAGAAGAAGAGAAGAAACACTATTGACTAAAGATCACACTCGACGAACATCTTCCACATATGTTAGACTATTTTTTTCGCAGACGAACGAGGTGAATGAGAAAAAAGAAAAGAAAATGTCGATCGATATTTATATGAACGGAGTTGTTTCATTTTTTCTCATTATATGAGTGTTATCAATGAATGAAACATTGTCTTTGTTGTGGATTGAACTTATGAAAATGAACAACAAACGAATTAAATGTCTTCTTAGTACACGATCGCGTTTGCAAAACCATTTTACAGTTGTAACAATGATTCAAATGTACTTTGTTATTTTTAATATTAGTTTCATTTGTGGCTTTATGATTTTGTTCGTAATCTCTACTCGTTTTCGTTCTATTTGCCATTTAATACAATCAAATATTCACTTGGTATCGTGTTCACCTTTTCGAAGGTATACTTAGCGATTGTCTTAATCAAGGAAGTTTTACTAATGTTTGTTTACATTCTCTGTTGCTGTATATATCATTGGTTGGGATTGTCAAATAGCGGTAGACAAGTAACTTGGATGAAAGTACATCGATGGTGTATCGAAGCTACATGTCTTCCAGTTCTTTATCTTGCCTTTCTCTTCGAATATTTAGTCGGTCAGACAAATTTCATATTTGATGAACATCAAACATATTATTTCGCGATGATCTCCTTGAAACTTCCTCTTTTTTTCATTATGCGTTTTGCTGAAAGTCGATCTAATTTTGTTTTGAATCACTTGGAATTATTTTTGCTACGGGAAACATGTGAATTTTTTTTTGGATGATATCTTACATAAGAAATAAATATCTCAAAAGACAATGACGAATTATTCGTCTCTTAGTCAAATGAATTTGTTTTTGAAAAGATCCATTCACATTTCCAAATAGAATACTCATTGTATTTGAACCTTGATTTGCTATTGTCAAATCCGATAGATTATCATTGTTAAAATCACCAACTACAACAGATGTTAGATCACTACCAATTTCATACGTATATCGACTATAGAATGAACCATTTTCATCTCCATACAATATTCTTATATATTATTATCAATGAAATTGTCAATAGCTATATCAACTGTTTGAATCATTGTCGAAGTAATCTATTACGAAAGATATTGGGTTATTGTCTGTATTGTATCTTATTCGACTACTAAACGAATTGAAACATACTTCTACAATAGCATAAGATGAAAAATGAATCAATATTCAATCGATGTATCTGTTCGATTTTCAGAATATATCCGTGGAATTCTTGTTCCAAATACACTATCAAAAGATAACAACTAAGACAGTCAGAATTGCCAATAAACTCAACAGAATCAAGAGTTTCTTTCGACAGCATCAAATAGATATTTCGAAAGAATAATCAAAATTAAAACATGTCATATGACAGAAGTGACTCTGCTTTTGGATAAATATATGTATCTATTTAGAGAAATCAAATCAATGAATATGATGAAAAATACCTTTGAATGGAGGCTCAAATAAAACTTCACTTAGAATCCAATGAAGACTATTTGTTTGATTAGTTTATGCCAAGTTATCACGTAGTCTATCGGATTTCGTGTAATATATGGATATGATGTTCGAGAACTTAAATTTTCCCTCAAACATATTTACAATAATTCATCAATCTTAGAACCTATTAAAGAATATATTCTCAATACAAAACAATCTCATTGTATCAAGATACAAATACTTATCGATCGATACGAGAACATTCTTCGAAAATTCGCACCAACAGATACGTCTGCTGATATTGTCGATACATTCGTTGCTTTGATTTGTCTACGAGGTCTAACGAATCTGTCAATCTATGAACAATTCAGTACATATCAAGCATTTTCGCTTGCTATTCATAGATTTGAACGAATTTTGATCTATTTAACCGGATTGTATAATATTACTCTCGATCGTATAAATTTCATCAAATCAATAACTTCCGAAGTTGAAATAATTGTCGAAGAATTTTTTTCACATTCGACTCAACATAATGGACTGTTGATAGAATTTTCATTTTCATGTGCAGCGGCATTACAAATCCTTCAGATGGGCTATGCATTCAACTTATCTCAATTTGCCATTTATCGAAATAGAAACATTGATCAATATTTGAACTTACAACCTGAAACGTTTGATTGTCGAAAAGATAAAAATAGAGAATATTCTAAAGAAATCTTAAACAATATTCAACGTTTACAAATGCTTCAAAATACACCATACTTTTTCTTAACATTTCTGCCACAATCATTACAAAATTTGTATCAATTATTAGTTATCAAACCCATCGATCAAAACGATTCACTACCATTAGTTATTCTTCTGTCTGAATCGCTCATATTCATTGAAAGTATTAGGAAAAGTGATTCTATATTCTACTGTGGTCTATCCATTCTAAAACCATTCTTCGAACAGACTAACTTAGATATCTATGCTTCTGTATTTTTCTATGAAGAGAATTTTCCCTCTGAATATCTCAAACATTTGCCCAATCAATATCCTTGCTTTGACTTAAAAATGTATTATAATTTCATTTGGTTTCAATGGTGTCGAGCTGATTTACTAGAATG
>Ga0209930_1003801_pt1 | contig 14438 bp, 14 predicted proteins | sample ThiBiot_500_biof_2_FD_183948 | JGI IMG/M metagenome (GOLD analysis project Ga0209930, IMG submission 183948) | Wastewater bioreactor microbial communities from Cape Town, South Africa - Thiocy_cont_500_biof (SPAdes) | ecosystem: Engineered > Bioreactor > Thiocyanate-remediating >... | reverse complement strand
CATACAGCGGATCGGCCGACAGCAGGGCACGCCGGCCTTGAGGCGTGACCAGCACGAAGCACGCCAGCAGCACCAGCAATGGAATTGACGCCGGTGTCGTCAGCAGCAGCAGACCGATTTCTACCGGCAGCATGAACCACGCATCGCGCCGTCCCTGCCCCACGATCTGCCATGCATGAAGCAGCACCAGCGCCCAGAGCGGCCGCGCCAGAACGAGCGGGCCGAACTCGGCACCCGGAAACGAAAAAGCGGTGATGGTCGCGGTCAACAGCACGGCCAGCACCGCATGCTGCGCGCCGACAATGGCGCGGCTGAGATTGAACAGCGCCCAGAACGTCAGAATGAAGCAGAGCTGCGCCAGTAGATAGACGCCGAAGATGTGATGACCCGCGAGACGGAAGGCCACATCCGCAAGCCAGAACGCAAAGGGCGGCCCGAGCTGGGTGCCGACCTGATGCTCCCGCCCGAAGGCCAGCACTGTCGCGACGTCACCCGGCGGGCTTCCATAGAGCAGCCACGGCAAAAACAGCCACAGCGCTGCCTGCGCCAGCACCGCCAGCCAGAACATCAGGCGAGGCCGTGCGCGGACCAGTTCAACGATCAGGGATGTGAAACGCATGAAACGTCCGAACCGCGGTGCGAGCAGCGTCCAGTGATAAAGCCCGCGGCACGGGGAGGCAACCGGAGCGCTTACGCGGTCAGGACAACATCCTCAGATATCGTCAGCGTTTCGATCATATCCGGCATCACGGCTTCATCGAGCCCGTGCTTGCGCCGCGCCGCGGCCACCGGCGCGAAAAGGCGGCGGTGATGGATGGTCGGACCGAGCCGGTCCAGCGCTTCGAGATGCGCCGGCACGCCATAGCCCATGTGCTGCTCGAAGCCGTAGCCGGGATGATCGAGCGCGAGGCGGCACATCAGCCGGTCGCGCGACACCTTGGCGACAATGGAGGCCGCGGCGATGGAGACGACAAGACCGTCGCCGCCGATCACCGCCTCGCAATCGCAGGTGACGTCGATCCGGTCGCGCCCGTCGACGAACACATGCTTCGGTGCCTCCGGCAGCGCCCGCACCGAGCGCGCCAGCGCCCATAACGACGCGCGCAAAATGTTGTCGCGCTCGATCCGGGACGGCGGCGCAACGGCGACCGACACCAGCGCAGTGGCGCAGATTTCCTCGAACAGCTCCTCGCGGCGTTCGCGCGTCAATCGCTTGGAATCGTCGAGCCCCTTCGGCACGCGCTTGGGATCGAGAATGACGGCCGCAGCCACCACTGGTCCCGCCAGCGGACCGCGCCCCGCCTCGTCGCAGCCCGCGACCGGCCAGACGCCGCGCTTGAACAGCGCGCGCTCCCGCCGGAAGCTCGGCGGCGCGACCGCGATCACGCCCTTGCGTGGCGCCGCTTTCGCCGTTGCTGCTGATGGCTTGCGAATCATGGCGCGATGCTGGGGCGGTGCGCTCACCATCGCAAGCCGGAACTTTCATCCATGCCCGTTATTCAGGGACGAGGACATGAATTGGCTGTCCTAAAAAAACGCTTTCTTCTCCCTCTCCCCGTAAACGGGGAGAGGTGAAGAACTCTCCTGCCGACTTTCAGAACAAATCGAGCTGTTCGTTGATGCGCTTGGGCCGCGCGAAATGCGCTGTGGTCAGCTTCGAGCGCCGTTTATTAAGTCCGAGCTTTTCGCAGGCGATCTCGAAGCGCCGTCCGATCATCCACGCCATCGGCCCGGTTCCCTTCATGCGCGTGCCCCATTGCGAGTCGTAGTCGCGGCCGCCGCGCATGTCGCGGATCAGCGTGAAGACATGACGATAGCGGTCCGGATAATTCGCCATCAGCCATTCGCGGAACAGGTCGCGGACCTCAAGCGGCAGCCGCAGCAGCACGTAGCTTGCTTCCTTGACGCCGGCATGGGCGGCGGCATCGAGAATGCGCTCGATCTCGGAATCGTTCAGCGCCGGGATCACGGGCGCGACCATCACCGTTGTCGGAATGCCCGCCTCCGCCAGCATGCGCAGCGCTTCCAATCGCTTCGGCGGCGTCGAAGCGCGCGGCTCCATGGTGCGCGCCAGCTTCGGATCGAGCGATGTCACCGAGATCGCGACCTTGGCGAGATTGCGCTTGGCCATTCGCGCCAGAATATCGATGTCGCGTGTCACCAGCGCGGATTTGGTAACGATGCCGACCGGATGCGCGGTGCGCTCCAGCACTTCGAGAATACCACGCATGATTTTGCGCTCGCGCTCGATCGGCTGATACGGATCGGTGTTGGTGCCGATCGCGATCATGCGCGGCTCGTAGCCCGGCGCGGCGAGTTCCTTCTCCAGAAGTTCGGGCGCATCCGGCTTGACGAACAGCTTGGATTCGAAATCCAGCCCCGGCGACAGGCCGAGATAGGCGTGGGTCGGCCGCGCGAAGCAATAGACGCAGCCGTGCTCGCAGCCACGATACGGATTGATCGAACGGTCGAAGCCAATATCGGGCGAATCGTTGCGGGTGATGACCTTGCGTGCGGTATCGAGGGCGACCGTGGTCTGGAACGGCGGCAGTTCTTCGAGACTCTGCCAGCCGTCGTCGAAGGCAACGCGCGCCTCCGCCTCATAGCGTCCGCTGGCGTTCGACTGCGCGCCGCGGCCCCTGCGCCGCTGCCGGTCGATGGCGACTTCGATCTCGGCAAAAGGCGAAGGCGCCTCCGCCGGCCCCTGGACCGGAGATTGGGGCGGCGCGACCGGCGGATGTCTGAGGGCATTGGACGCTCTGCTCATGCCGCCAACATAACATCGAATGAGAACAAAACAAGAACTTCAATTTCTCATCCCCGGAGAGGATCGCCCGGTGCCTGCTTTGAATGCCTGCCGCAAAAAGCTGCACCGAATGGGCTGTTCTGCCTGTGACAAGATGATAACCATGCCCCTGCAAGCATTTGGCGCAGCATTCCGGTCGTCACCTTATGATCAGCGTTGTCATTCCTACCGAAGGCGTCGAACAGCCGGTCGTGGCCACGCTCGCGGCCCTGGTTCCGGGCGCGGCGGCAGGAATCATCCAGCGTGTCGTGCTGGTCGACCGCCCGGGCTCGGACACCATCGAACGAGTGGCCGATGTCGCCGGATGCGATTTCCTGAGATTCGAGGGATCGCGCGCAGCAGCCCTTGCCAAGGGCGCCGAACAAAGCCGCTCGCCCTGGCTGCTCTTCCTGCGTCCCGGCGCGGTGCTGGAAAGCAGCTGGATCGATGAAACCACCCAGTTCATGGAGAGGATGTCGGCCAGCGGTCAGCGGCGCGCTGGCATCTTTCGCTATGCCCGCTCGCCCTATGAAGAGGCCACGGTGCGCGACGGCGTGCGCCTGCTGGCGCGCCTTATCTCCGGCCCCTCGGCCGATCAGGGCCTGCTGATTTCCCGCGATCATTATGAGCGGATCGGCGGTTATGCGCCTCAGGTGCGGCGCGCAGAGGCCAAGCTAATCTCGAAACTCGGCCGGACTGGCCGCGCCATGCTGCGGACCCGGATTTTCGTGGCCGCCTGACATTAGTTGACTGCGTCAAATTACTGATTGACATCGTCAACAATCAAGGAGCAGATTTCGTGCAGGACGAGATATGCCCATGCCAACCCCATCCGAACTTCCCGACGGCGCAGCGATCGACGCCATCCGACGGTTTAACCGCTTCTACACCCGCAAGATCGGCGTGCTCGAGCAGCACCTGCTCGAAAGCCCGTTCACCCTGACCGAAGCGCGCGTGCTGTTCGAACTCGCGCAGCGTGACGACCTGACCGCCCGCGACATCGGCACCAAGCTGGGCCTCGATCCCGGCTATCTCAGCCGCATCGTCCACGCCTTTACCGAAAAGAACCTGATCACGCGCAAGCCCGTGCCGTCGGACCGGCGGCAGTTCCGGCTGTCGCTCACGGCCAAGGGCCGTCTGGCATTCGGTCGCCTGAATCAGGAATCGCAATCCGATGTCGCGAACATGCTGAGCGCGCTGCCGGCTGACGACGGACAACGCCTCGTGGAAGCCATGACCACCATCGAACGGTTGCTGGACGACGAGGCGCCCCGCCCCGCACCCGTGCTGCGCGCACACCGGCCCGGCGACATGGGCTGGATCATCCAGCAGCATGGCGCGCTTTATGCGCGTGAGTACGGATGGGACATTTCCTTCGAAGCCTTATGCGCGGAGATCGCGGCGCAATTCCTCAAGACCTTCGATCCGGCGCGCGAGCGCTGCTGGATCGCGGAGATCGATGGCCGACAGGTGGGCTCGGTGTTTCTGGTGAAGCACACCGGCGACATCGCCAAGATCCGCCTGCTGCTGATCAATCCGGCGGGACGCGGCATCGGTCTCGGCAAGACCCTGGTCGATGAATGCATCGCATTTGCGCGCGCCTGCGGCTATCGCAAGATCACGCTCTGGACCCAGAGCATCCTGCTCGCCGCGCGCGGAATTTATCAACGGGCGGGCTTCGTGCGTGTCGCGACCGAGCCGCATCACAGCTTCGGGCAGGATCTGACCGGCGAGACGTGGGAGCTTGAATTGTGAGGCGGGGGCGTGACACGCGGCACTCCCGCGTCACGCCGGAAGTCATCGCCTATCACGCCGCCAGAGCCCGGCGGCTGCGTTTGCGCGCCTATCGTCAGGCCCTGCGGATGGCTCTTGCCGCCATGACGCGGGCACTCCGAAGGATCCGCTCCTGATATTCAACCCTTCGCCTTGCCGCGTTTCAGGTGTTCGTCCAGCCGCGGCATGATCTCGACGAAGTTGCACGGCTTGGTGCGGTAATCGAGCTGATGCGACAGGATGCCGTCCCAGCCGTCCTTGCACGCGCCCGGCGAGCCCGGAAGAGAGAAGATGTATGTCGCGCCGGCAACGCCCGCGGTTGCGCGGCTCTGAATGGTCGATGCGCCGATCTTGGCGTGGCTCAGCATGTGAAACGCAATCGAAAAACCATCCATCCGCTTCTCGAACAGCGGCTCGATGGCTTCCGGCGTGACGTCGCGGCCGGTGAAGCCGGTCCCGCCCGTGGTGACGATCGCATCGACACCGGGATCGGCGATCCACGCCCTCACCTTCGCGCGGATCGCTTCGATGTCGTCGGTGACGATATCGCGCGCGGCGAGATGATGGCCCGCTGCCGTGAGACGATCCGCCAGTATGGCTCCCGACTTATCATCGGCCAGCGACCGCGTATCGGAAATCGTCAGCACCGCGATGCTGAGCGGGATGAAAGGGCGGGTCTCATCTGTTGAGGACATCGCGTTATTCCTTGGCCGTCACCCTGAGGCGCGAGGCGGTTCTTACGCCGAGCCTCGAAGGGCGACGGCATTGACATCGTCATCCTTCGAGGCTCGCAGCAAAAGCTGCTCGCACCTCAGGATGACGGTCCTCGCTTTTCTATAGCTGCACGCCCGGAGCGAACGTGTTGCAGGCCTGCACGCTGCCCTGCTGGTAGCCGGTCATGAACCAGCGCTTGCGCTGCGCCGCCGAGCCGTGGGTGAACGAGTCCGGCACAACACGCCCCGTCGCCTGCCGCTGCAGCGTGTCGTCCCCGATGGCGGACGCCGTGGTCAGCGCGGCGTCGATGTCGCCCGCCTCGAGGAAGCCCGGTCGCTTCTTCTCCTCGCGGTTCACCCAGACGCCGGACAGGCAATCGGCCTGCAATTCGATGCGGACCTGAATGGCGTTGGCCTCGGCCTTGCTCCCGGCCTGCTGCTGCATCTGCGTCGCCTTCGGCAGAATGCCGAGCAGGTTCTGGATGTGATGCCCGGCTTCATGAGCGATGATGTAGGCGGCGGTGAACTTGCAGGCATTGCCCGAACAGCCGCGGAAGCGCGTCTCCACCTCGCGGAAGAATCCGGTGTCGAGGAAGATCTGCTTGTCCGGCGGACAATAGAACGGGCCCATGGCCGACTGCGCCATGCCGCAGCGGCCGCCATTGGTGGCGTTGCGGAACAGCACGATGCGCGGCCCGCGATAGGTCTGGCCGCTGGCCTTGAAGATTTCGTCCCAGCGGTCGTCGATTTCGCCGAGCACGCCGGCGATCATGTTGCCCATCTCGTCGGTCGGTGCGCCGGCCTTCGGCGGGCTGCCGGTCCTTCGGTCGGTCTGATACGAGGGGGCCTGCTGCTGACCGCCGGTGAGAATTTCCGCGCCGCCGATCAGGATGCGCGGATCGATGCCCACCGCCCAGCCGATCAGGCCGAGAACAATGACGGTTCCAATGCCGAGGCCACCGCCTCCGCCCATCGGGAATCCGAAACCGCCTCCGCCGCCGAGCCCGCCCCCGCTGTCATCGCGGCGATCGTCGATGTTGTCGCTGCGGCGGAAGTCATCGTAACGCATCGTAATTCTCCTGACCCGGCGGGCGCGCGGCACTCAACGAGATGGAGCCGCAAAATATCCTGTTAACGATTCATACATTGCCCGGCAAAAATTGCCTAGCACTGTCTCACGCGGCTTTTTCAACGTGTTTCAACTCCGCGACATGAATAACGGCTGAATTTCGCAACAAGTCGCGCATGCCGCGAATAATTTCCGGCGATGAGCTGGTTGTTCAACGCGTCGCATGCGTTTGCGATCCACGATGCGATGCACCTTCGGATTCAATTTCGGATTCGTCACAAACATGTTTTCGATTAAGCCGATTTTTACCTTGGCCATTCATGGTGATGACAGTCGGATTTGTTAGTCCCGCGTCGCCGACTGCGTCGCCTGAGTCAGGTTTTGAGTCATGGTAGTGTCGCGTCGCGGGGCGTCTGCAAAGGCGCCCCGCACTCAATTTGAAAATGCTCCGAGTTCGCACATCGTCATCGGCGATTGCGTCGCGGAAATGTCGAAGATGAAAGCCGGATCGGTCGATCTGGTTTTTGCGGATCCCCCGTACAATCTGCAATTGAAGGGCGATCTCAAGCGCCCTGACGAATCCCATGTCGATGCCGTCAACGACGACTGGGACAAGTTCTCATCATTCGCTGCCTATGACGATTTCACGCGCGCATGGCTACTTGCCGCACGCCGCGCCATGAAGCCGTCGGCGACGATCTGGGTGATCGGCTCCTATCACAATATTTTCCGCGTCGGCGCGATCATGCAGGATCTGGGCTTCTGGATTCTCAACGACATCGTGTGGCGCAAGACCAACCCGATGCCGAATTTCCGCGGCCGCCGTTTCACCAACGCGCACGAAACTATGATCTGGGCCGCGCGCGACGAAAACGCCAAGGGCTACACCTTCAACTATGAAGCGCTGAAGGCCGCGAACGAGGATGTTCAGGCACGTTCCGACTGGACCATTCCGCTGTGCACCGGCGAGGAACGCCTCAAGGGCAGCGACGGCAAGAAGGTTCACCCGACGCAGAAGCCGGAAGGGCTGCTGGCGCGCGTGTTGCTGTCGTCGTCGAAGCCCGGCGACCTCGTGATCGATCCGTTCAACGGCACCGGCACCACCGGCGCTGTCGCCAAGCGCCTCGGCCGCAGCTACATCGGCTTCGAGCGCGACAAGACTTACGCCAAGGCCGCCGAGGCGCGCATCGCCGCGATCGAGCCACTGCCGGAAGCGACGCTTGCACCGTTCATGACCGCGCGCGGCGCACCGCGTGTCGCATTCGCCGAACTGGTGGAACGCGGCATGATCGTGCCCGGCGCCAGGCTGGTCGATTCCAAGAAGAAGCACGCTGCACTCGTGCGCGCCGACGGCGCGATCATGCTCGGCGACAAGGTCGGCTCGATCCACCGCATGGGCGCGCTGGCGCAGGGTTCGGAAAGCTGCAACGGCTGGTCGTTCTGGCATGTCGAGACCAAGAAGGGCTTGCGCCTGATCGACGAGTTGCGCGCCGAAATCCGCAGCGAGATGGCCGCCGGCTAAACTGCCCAGCGACAACAGGAAAGATCGGAAGGCCACATCCAAACGGTGTGGCCTTTTTGCTGCGCAGCCAACCGAAACAAAAATTCAGGTTGCAAAATACAACCTAATAATTACGTTAATACAACTTATAGGTGTGTATGGATTTCGTTGCTCAACCCTCGTGTGATGGAGTTCCGGTTATGTAGTTTGAAACATCAAGCGACATTTCATCCGATCAGGTTGCTTCTATTGAAAAGATACTCAGACAGGCCGCCATCGAGTCGAAGAACGAGAAGTTCTTCGGACCGAACGACAAGATCGAAATTGTGAAAAACCCGAGCGCGCCCTCGGTGGAACAGTTGGCCCGGGAGGGCATGGGCATGAAGCCCATGGGCAACCCGACCGTTTGCGCGATCGCTTATGAGGCGGCACGCAGAGCCTGCGGCGGAAACACAAACTGCGAAGCGCTGGCCTACATCGCCTATCAGATCTGCCTCCGGTCCTGATCTTTCCGGAGGGACTGCCGCGACTTGCCAACATGCTCGCGAGGCCTCTTCCGCGAAGAAGTCTCGCGAGCAGGTGTCGAACGCCCGTTGCCCAACCGGCTTTTTCCGTGTCATGACCTCAAGGGACCTTGAGGAGCGCATCATGACCATTCTCATCGCAGGCGGCGGCATCGGCGGGCTGACGCTCGCGCTCAGTCTTCATCAGGTCGGCATTCCGTGCCGCATCTTTGAAACCGTGCCCGAGTTGAAGCCGCTCGGCGTCGGCATCAACGTGCTGCCCCATGCGGTGCGCGAACTCACCGAACTCGGCCTGCTCGACAAACTGGACGCCGCGGGCGTGCGCACCCGGGAACTGTCTTATTATTCGAAACACGGCAAGCCGATCTGGACCGAGCCACGCGGGCTGGACGCCGGATACAAGTGGCCGCAGGTCTCGATCCATCGCGGCGTGCTGCAGCAGATCCTGTTCGACACCGTGATCGAACGTCTCGGCCGCGACAGCCTTCTCAACAGTCATCACCTCGCCGACTTCACCGAAACATCGGACGGCGTGTCCGCGCGCTTCATCGACAAGGCGACCGGACAGGATGCAGGCACCTATGAAGGTGCGCTGCTGATCGCAGCCGACGGACGAAGGCGCGCCGATCTGGAACGGCCGCATCCTCTGGCGCGGCGTCACCGAGACCACGCCTTTTCTCTCCGGCCGTTCCATGATCATGGCGGGCCATGAAAGCCTGAAATTCGTCTGCTATCCGATTTCAAATCCACTCCCCAGCGGCAAAGTCCGCGTCAACTGGATCGCCGAACGCTACTTCCCGCCGGACCATCAATGGCGGCGCGAGGACTACAACCGCGCGGCCAAACTCGACGAATTCCTGCCGTGGTTCGCGGACTGGCGGTTCGACTGGCTCGACGTGCCGAGCCTGATCCGCAACTGCGAGCATGCCTACGAGTATCCGCTGGTGGACCGCGATCCGTTGGATCGCTGGACCTTCGGCAAGGTCACGCTGCTCGGCGACGCCGCGCATCCGATGTATCCGATCGGCTCCAACGGCGCATCGCAGGCGATCCTCGACGCGCGGGTGCTGACGCGCGAACTGCTCGCGCATGGCACAACGCCCGCAGCGCTTGCCGCCTATGAAGCCGAGCGCCGCCCGGCGACCACCGAGCTTGTGAAACTCAACCGGCGCAACGGCCCCGAGCAGGTGATGCAGCTTGTCGAGGAACGCGCGCCGAACGGATTCGGCACCGTCACCGATGTGCTGTCACGACAGGAACTGGAAGACGTCGCCAACACCTACAAGCGCGTGGCGGGTTTTCAGGTCGATGCGCTCAACGCCAAACCGCCTATCGTGCCACGAATAGAACGGCGGGCGGGACTGTAAGCGCGCCAAACGCGGAATCAGCCGCGCAGCAGCCGGTAGCGCTTGTGCATCAGGCAGGTGTTCACGACGAGAACGTAGTCCTGCATCGCCTGATCCTGCTTGATCGCGCCGCCTTCAGCCACAGCGCCACCGGCAGACTGGGCCGCATCGGTCGCGGCATAAAGCGTGCGCGCCTGACGGAACGATGACACCGGAACGAGTGACGCAACACTGCCGGCAACCGACAGCGCCGTGCCTGCGGCCACCTGCTGCTGCGCCTGACGCGCGGCGGTTTCCTGCGGTGCGGCCTGCTGGCGGCACTCGGCGAGATCGCGGCGATACTTGTCCTGATTGACGCGGTGCATGTCGACCAGCGGCTCATAGAGCGGCGGAAGGTCCGCAGACTGCGCCGTTGCGGTCGGAGCGGTCCCCGTCGTCGCGACGGGACCGCTGGTTGTGTTGCAGGCAGCAAGAAGAAGGCCGAGACCGGCCAGCGCAAAATAACGCATTGGAAATACCCCCGTATTCCATCCCCAAAGTATGGCCGGAGGTAAGCACAGGCGCGGACATTCGGCTAGTGCGCGCGGAACTCGATCAGGATCGCCACCCTAACGGACCTGACTGTGGCGATTAGTTCAGATCTTGTCGGCGGTTATCGCGAGTCTTGTAACCGTTAACCTTTCATTAAACATGTTCTTGTCGTTCCGGACCACTTGCAGTTGAATGCCTCGCAACAGGGTTAATGTTCCACTAACGGATCAAGCTGAAATGAGCGCAATTTCGGACGTGGCAACGGAAGATGTAGCGCCGAAAGGTGCCGATCAGAAAACGCCACCGGGCGTGCTTGTCGATGGTCCGGTGGTGGACGCCAAGTTTCTCGATTCCTACATCGCGTTCGGCCTCATGATTCCGGGTTCGATCGCGGCGCTGATCTGGGCATTCACGCAGGGCATCGGCTGGACGGAGATATTGGTCTTCGTCGGCATGTTTTCACTGACCACGGCCGGGATCGGCGTGGCCATGCATCGCTTTCTCGTGCATCGAAGCTTTCGCTGCGGTCCGATCATGCGCGCGTTCTTCTGCGCGATCGCCACGATGGCCGTACAGGGCTCGGTGTTGAAATGGGTTTCCAATCATCGCCGGCACCATCTTCATGCCGACCAGCCCGGCGACGTCCACAGCCCCTACTATGACGGCGCCGGTAACCGCTATGTCAGCTACCTGAAGGGAATGCTGCATGCGCAAGGCGGATGGGTCTGGGATCAGGAAACGACCGATGCAGAATATTATGCCAAGGATATTCTGGCCGACCCCATCGCGATGTTTTTCACGAGAACCCGCTGGTACTGGTACGGATTGTCGGCAGTTTTGATTCCGGGCGCCATCGGCTACGCGGTCGGCGGCGTCCATACGATGATCGGCTGCGTGCTGTTCTCCGGCCTGTTCCGCAGCTACGTCATGACCATGGCGACCTCACTGGTCAATTCGGTCTGCCATAGCGACGGCCGCTACGGTTACCGCCGCTATGAGCTGGAAGACGGCACGACCAACGAACTGGTCACGACCATTCTCACCTTCGGCGAAGGGCTCCACAACAACCATCATAGATTCCCACGGGACGCCTATCTTTCACACGCCTGGTACGAAATCGACATCAACGGCGCGATCATTCTCGCACTTGAAAAGCTCGGGCTTGTGCATGACGTTTTTCGCGGCGGCGAGCGCAGCCGGTCCTGACCGGAAAGACCTCTCAAACGATCGGGAAGCGCTGACGGCATAGCCGCCTCGTCCCTTAACCGGGAAGATCGCCAAGTCCGTGCGCGATCACCTTGCGCATGACGTTCGGCAGCGCCTCGTCTTTCAGCGTCGCGATCGGCGCCCAGCGCATGCCCGCCGGGGCACGGGTTCGCGTCGCAACGCTTGCCGTATAGACGACGAGTTCAAGCGGGAAATGCGTGAACACATGCGTCACCACGCCCGCCTTGCGATGCCAGCGCGACACCTTCAATTCAGGCGCCTGCGCGCGCGCTGCGTTGTCCTCTTGATAGGCAAGCCAGTCGGATGTCGGCACCTCAAGCATGCCGCCGAGCAATCCTTTTTCCGGACGCGTGCGAACCAGCAATTCATCGCCGCGCGTGACGACGAAGGCCGCGCCGCGCCGCAGAGCGCCGGTCTTCTTCGGAGCCTTGCGCGGAAACGTCTCCTGATCGCCGCGTTCGCGCGCCGCGCAGTTGTCGTTGAGCGGGCACAGGCCGCAGGCTGGTTTCTTCGGCGTGCAGATCGTGGCCCCAAGGTCCATCAGCGCCTGCGCGCTGTCGCCCGCGCGCGACGGCCCGAGCAATGTCGCGGCCAAGTCCTGAATCAGCGGTTTGGCTTTCGGCAATGCATCTTCCACCGCGAACAGCCGCGACACCACGCGCTCGATATTGCCGTCCACCGGCATGGTCCGGCGATCGAAGGCGATCGCGGCGATGGCGGCCGCGGTGTAAGGCCCGATGCCCGGCAAGGCGCGCAGGCCCTCTTCCGTGTCGGGAAACACACCGGCATGGTCGCGCAGCACGGCGGCGGCGCAGGCGTGAAGATTGCGCGCGCGCGAATAATAGCCGAGCCCGGCCCACATCCGCAGCACGTCGTCCAGCGACGATGCACCGAGCGCCGCCACCGTCGGCCAGCGCGCGGTGAATTTTTCGAAGTAAGGACCGACCGCCTTCACGGTGGTCTGCTGCAGCATGATCTCGGACAACCACACGCGATAGGGATCGCTCGTCTCGCCTGGCAAGGCCCGCCACGGCAGGCGGCGACGATGCCGGTCGTACCATGCGAGCAGCAGCGCGCTCCGGTGACCGGACACATCCTGCGATTTTCCGGATGCCGCTTTGTTTCGCCGCACGGCTGCGCCTGCTAGAGTCATGCTTCCTTGTAGGCAAGACCCATCCACATGAACAAGCCCGGTCCCATCTCGGCCAAGCCGTTATCCGCACTGCTCGGCAGCGCGATCAACGATGCTTTCGCCAAACAGGGCTTCGCCTCGCGCGAACTGGTGACGCGATGGGCCGACATCGCCGGGGCGCAGGTAGCCGCCCATTCGGAACCCTTGAAAATCCAGTGGCCACGGCCGGTGGAAAACCAGCCGCTCGAGCCGGCCACCTTGATCCTGCGGGTCGAGGGGCCGATGGCGCTGGAAATCCAGCACACCTCGGACGTCATTCTGGAGCGGGTCAACCGCTTCCTCGGCTGGAACGCAATCGGCCGCATCGCCCTGCGGCAAGCGCCGCTCTCGCGCAGGCCCGCGCCAAGACGCACCAAAAAGCCGGATGTCGCAGCCGTCGCCAGACTGGAAGCCGATCTCACCGTGGTGGAGGATGCGGAGCTTCGCGCCGCGCTGGCCCGGCTCGGGGCCATGATCAAGCGGAAGTGACGGGGCGCACAGGATACGTCTTGGGCCCGGCATTGCCACAATCATGGTTTCAAGCTACGGCATGATCCTCGAAAGCGGGCATAAAGCGCCTTTTCGCACGCAATTTCCGGAGCAGACCGTTGATCATCACGCGCCGCGCCTTTAACGCCGCCCTCTCCCTCGCTGGTGTCGCCGCCATTGCCGGCATCTCTCCATGGCAGTTCATCGCGGGGGCAAGCGCCCAGAGTGCGGAAGAGATCGCCAAGCCGAGCGCGCTGGGCGACATGGCGCTCGGCTCCAAGGACGCGTCCGTCACCATTGTCGAATATGCGTCGATGACCTGCCCGCACTGCGCGGCCTTCACCCACGACGTGTTTCCCCAACTGAAGAAGGAATACATCGATACCGGCAAGGTGCGTTTCGTGTTCCGCGAATTCCCGCTGGATCAGGTCGCACTCGCCGCCTCGGCGCTGGCGCGCTGCGTCGCCAAGGACGATGCGCCGAAGTATTTCGCTGTCATCGATATCCTGTTCAAGCAGCAGAACGACCTCGTGTCCGATGCGCTCGGCACCATCAACCGCGTCGGCAAGCAGGCTGGCTTCAGCGAGCAGATGATCAAGGACTGCGTGCAGAACGATCCGACGATCCAGAAGGGCATCCTCGACAGCCGCGAGTTCGCCTACAAGACGCTCAAGGTGAATTCGACTCCGTTCTTCTTCGTCAATGGAACGCCGGTCCGCGGCGAGACCTCGTTCGACGCCTTCGAAAAGCTCATCAAGCCGCTGCTCAAGAGCTGAACGTCTGCGGGGTCTCGTTCGGGAACCCGGCAAACGTCCTGAGATTCCTTTGAAAATCCCCCGGAATCTCGCCTAAATCGCGTCTAAATCCCTTGGGAAAAGCCTTCGCGCCCGGTTGCCCTCCCGGGCCCGCGCCGCCATTGTGCAGGCCAATCGAGGCGCATTCCGCGACTCAGCTACACTGGCACAGGGCCGCTACGACCTTGCCCCGGCTGCATCTTTCAGCCCGGCCAACAGAGCACCGAATTCTATGAAACTGACGCGTCTTCGCCTTCACGGGTTCAAGTCATTCGTTGAACCGACTGATTTTCTGATCGAGCCCGGCCTCACCGGTGTCGTCGGTCCGAACGGCTGCGGCAAATCCAATCTGGTGGAAGCGCTGCGCTGGGCGATGGGCGAAACCTCCTACAAGTCGCTGCGCGCGTCCGACATGGATGCGGTGATCTTCGCGGGCTCGGGCAATCGCCCCGCGCGCAACCATGCCGAAGTGGCGATGACGATCGACAACACCGATCGTTCAGCACCCGCCGCCG
>Ga0209930_1003783_pt1 | contig 14501 bp, 14 predicted proteins | sample ThiBiot_500_biof_2_FD_183948 | JGI IMG/M metagenome (GOLD analysis project Ga0209930, IMG submission 183948) | Wastewater bioreactor microbial communities from Cape Town, South Africa - Thiocy_cont_500_biof (SPAdes) | ecosystem: Engineered > Bioreactor > Thiocyanate-remediating >... | reverse complement strand
CATATAAAAAGAGCAAGAAAACGTTAAATATACGTAAATGTCGCCTAATGATGAAAACAAGCCTTACCGTTATGTATGCATGAATGATTTTAATCGGTTGATAAAAAACAACATATTTACTGTTTTGCTAGTCTCTTTTTAGTTCGAACAGAGCTAGTTCTTAATAACGAATACAAATCTTGTTTGTTTTAGATAATCAATAATTCAAGTTAGCATCAAATGACGCTCTCAAACAAACGGTTTATAGCTGATTCTCTCTCAAAACTTGAGACAGAGACTTACAATCCAATATCAGGTTTTGAAACAGAACCACTCGTTTCGTTAGAAGAGGCTGTACAAAACATTATTCCATTTGTATCTGATATTATGAAACACGTTACAACTGCAAAGGAAAAGTGTAGAAAAAATACGTCACTCTCTGTAAATGAATCAGCAGCTATTTATCTTTATACAATGCCAGAGTCCATCTATGGAAAGTTAAACGAAACGCTTCGCAATGAAGATCGATCTTCTTTGAAACCATGGTTTCCTTATCTGAAACTATTTCTCAATGCAGTTAAGAAATTACCACCATGTGAAGCTATGATCTGGCGTGGTGTCTACGGTGTAGTTGCTTCTGGTTTTCAACAAAATAATATACATACTTGGTGGAGTATTACTTCATGTTCCCGATATTTTCAGTTAGCGCACGGTTTTATATGTGAAGACGGTACTCTCTTCTCAATCAAGTCTTTATACGGTAGAGACATCAGTATGTATTCAGCACAGGCAAGAGAAGGTGAATTGATACTTTTACCTGGTACACACTTGTTGATTAAAGACACAACCTCAGATCCTGGTGGTATTTCTACAGTACATTTGGAAGAATGGTAAGTTTTTCAGAAGACTTATCAAAACACTAAAATCAAACTGTTGATGATGTAGCTATTAAAACATCATATAATGACTACGTGTATAGATATAAATTTCTTAGAGGAACTATTGTACTTGTCAACTAATATTATGTTCATTTTAGCTCAATTATTCCTGAAAAAAAACATGTTATGTTATCGTATCATCAAAATGACTTCGAATTGGTTTCCAAAATTTCTGATAAGATGAAAGTCGAGAAAATTCCAGCATGGTTTCAACCTTATGAAACGTATAGTATTCATGACAGGTAAATTTTTCTAGATCGTTAACTTTTTAATATATCTCACCATCATAGAATTCTCATTTAGTTTGTCTGTTGGAGTAGAAAACGCTGTAGTTGTTTGCTGTTTCATAACATCAGAATACCAAGCATCTCTCGAGTGTCGATTTGAATTACAATACGCTAAAAAAAGATACAAAAAAATTATTGCATGCATTCTCACAGATCCAGATACTTGGATACCTACAGATTGGTTACACACAGTAATTCACGATGTTTCACGAGTTGAATTTCATGAAATCACCGATACACCAGATGTCGACTACGTCATGCAATGGTTAATGTATTATATGAAAAATGCAACTCATCCAAAGAGTAATTCAACATTAATGACAGATGATGAACCAAGTTACATATCCGAGTTAATCAAATATGAATATCAACGAAACAGTCGTATTGAACATTTCATGAATCCAACAAAGTCATTTCCAATAGAAGAAAGTTATATTAATTTATCTATCGTGAAGACTAAAGATCAACAAAACATTGAGAAGAAATTACAAGACAAAACACATGAAATGACCGTCTTGGGAACTTATGAAGAAATATACAGTGCAAAACATCCAATCCAAGTCAAGGATATGCTCGACGAATGTAAATATCCCGAAAAAAGAGTCCTTGTGTTTGGACGAGCTGGAATCGGAAAATCAACATTTTGTCGCTATGTTGCTTATCAATGGGCTAAAAGATTACTATGGCCACAATATGAACTACTTTTAATTATACCACTACGTCGTCTAACAGCTGATTTATATCCATCTGATAAAACGTATTCTCTTCTTGATATTGTTAAACGAGAAATCTTTACATATAAAATGTCTGAAGATGAACAAAACCTGGTCGAAAAACAATTAAATTCACCGAAAACTTTATGGATACTTGATGGCTATGATGAACTACCACAAAGCATTCCATCCCATTTGGAGGGTTTACTCAGACAGCTATTAAACCATGCGCATCACATATTAACATCACGTCCATATAAAAATACATTATCTTATGATGTCAACTTGGAGATAACTGGCTTTACAGATGCAAATATAGAACAATATGTACATCAGTTTTTCTACCAACTTAAAGATGAATCGAACGATATATCATCGACAGAACAATCATTACTAAAATTTTTGAAATTAAATTCGAGCGCTTTTGGTGTTGCCCATATTCCAATAAACTTAGATCTTATCTGTTCTATTTGGAGTAATGAAAGGCTGCCTTCGATCGAAAATGTTACAATTACAAAGTTATATACTGGGATAATTAAATGGTTGTGTGAACGATATTTACAATCACAAAATATCGACATTAAAAAGCTATCAAAAGATGTTCATGAAGTCTGCGAAAAAGAACTAGAATTTTTACAATGCTTAGCCTTCGCGGCTATGAAGTCGAGCACCATCATTATACCACCGTCATTACTGGAAGAAGCATCAAAAAAAGCAAATTTATCATTATCAAGCGACTCAAATATACTAAATTTTGGTATACTCAAAACCTTCAACAATGAAGGTATCGGTAGTCAGCACGCACGGGAAAAAGATCATTATTTCCTTCATCTCAGCTTTCAAGAATATTTCGCCGCGAGACATATAATCAAGCTACTAAAGACAAGCGCCGATACAAGAGACATTAAATTCCTTCGAACCGCTAAATATGACCAACGATATGCACTGATGTTCACCTTTACAGCTGGTTTATTATCTGACTCTGATAATATCGAAGCACGTGATCTCTTCTGGGATATAATCTTAGGAAACCCGGTTGATATCGTCGGTATTCGACATTTACAACTTGTAATTCGTTGTTTAGACGCCAACGCAGACATTTCTATTGTCAAACACCACGAAAACATTTTTCACTCGATCACTAGAATTATACACCAAGGTATTCAGCAACAAAATGCACTCTTGTTGCGACCTATAGCATCATCATTGAGAACAACACAATTCATAGGATCACATGCACATCTACTAAACGAAATATCCAAACTTTTAGAGTCAAACGATGAATCAATCATACATGCCACGTTTGATTTTATCATCACCATACAACCCTCAAATCCTACAGATACTTTTCTTCAATCAATACTTACCCTTCTTCAACACGATGATTCTTACACCAGCGTGTCTGCGGCCAGTGCTATTCATTTCATAGGAGACAAAGCAGCAACAACTGAAGTGACTAATAAGTTAGTGAGTGTTCTGGACGATCAGCGTGAACATGTCAGAATGAATGCATGTGAAGCTCTCAGATCGATGGGTGAAAAAGCAGCAAGAACTGAAGTGATTAATAAGTTAGTGAGTGTTCTGGACGATCAGAGTGAAGATGTCAGAATGAATGCATGTGAAGCTCTCAGATCGATGGGTGAGAAAGCAGCAAGAACTAAAGTGATTAATAAGTTAGTGAGTGTTCTGGGCGATCAGAATGAATATGTTAGAATGAATGCATGTGAAGCTCTCAGATCGATGGGTGAGAAAGCAGCAAGAACTAAAGTGATTAATAAGTTAGTGAGTGTTCTGGGCGACCAGAGTGAATATGTCAGAATGAATGCAGTTAAAGCTCTCGTATCGATGGGTGAAAAAGCAGCAACAACTGAAGTGATTAATAAGTTAGTGAGTGCGCTGGAACATAGGAGTGATCGTCTCAGAATGAATGCAGTTAAAGCTCTCGTATCGATGGGTGACAAAGCAGCAAGAACTGAAGTGATTAATAAGTTAGCGAGTGTTCTGGGCGATCAGAGTGAACGTGTCAGAATGAATGCATGTAAAGCTCTCCGATCGATGGGTGAAAAAGCAGCAAGAACTGAAGTGATTAATAAGTTAGTGAGTGTTCTGGACGATCAGAGTGAATATGTCAGAATGAATGCAGTTAAAGCTCTCGGATCGATGGGTGAGAAAGAAGCAACAACTGAAGTGATTAATAAGTTAGTGAGTGCGCTGGAACATAGGAGTGATCGTCTCAGAATGAATGCAGTTAAAGCTCTCGTATCGATGGGTGACAAAGCAGCAAGAACTGAAGTGATTAATAAGTTAGCGAGTGTTCTGGGCGATCAGAGTGAACGTGTCAGAATGAATGCATGTAAAGCTCTCAGATCGATGGGTGAAAAAGCAGCAAGAACTGAAGTGATTAATAAGTTAGTGAGTGTTCTGGACGATCAGAGTGAATATGTCAGAATGAATGCAGTTAAAGCTCTCGGATCGATGGGTGACAAAGCGGCAACACCTGCAGTGATTAGCAGGTTAGTGAGTGTTCTGGACGATCAGAGTATAGATGTCAGAATGAATGCAGTTAAAGCTCTCGTATCGATGGGTGAAAAAGCAGCAACAACTGAAGTGTTGATTGGAGTTCTTGGCGTGATTGCAAATTATGGATATTATTGGGGTAAAAGCTGGGTGGAATTAGGTTTAGGATCAGTGTCTATTTTAGAGAAGCTCGATCCGATTATGATACTTAAGTGTTACACGAAGAGTAAAAGTGAAGTTGACCATATTTTAAGATCGGTTTCTGTGGTATCGTTTATCGGTATTTTTTTGAAATCAAGAAATTTGGATTGGCGGTCTGTCATTAGTCATATTGCTTTTTACCGAGGTGTGGGAATCAGTATGCATGATAAAAAATTCATAGTTTATGAGGATAAGGAGCCTGTTGTGATTTGCGTAGACGATGAAGTTTGTAAGAAACAGTTGTATGATTTTTTGAGTGCGGAAGCAGGTCAATATGGATTGACACTATCGTCTGATCCCAGTACGGAGACGAGAGCGTGTAAGAGGAGACGCTCTTCAAGATCAAAAGATCAAAGGAAATCATTACGAACATGTAGCTCCTAAGCTATTTTTTCTCGTTATTATTCGTAGTTGTGTATCAATGGCGTATTGTTTTTAGTTTGAAGTTACTGTAGTTTTCGTTGACTGCAATGTTGTTTGCGTAGTGTCAATAAAAAAATGTACGTTGATTATTGTAGCTGAAAACGAAACATTCTAACTGACTGGTAGATAGTTTTTGTATATAATCTGTCTTCTTTTATTGATATAATATACTTCTCGTCGATTCAGTTTTTCTATTCATGTACTTTCGTTTTTGTATCTTTCCTATGTACGTGGTTGATTCTCCATTACTGTAGTTCTTTTCGAAGATAAAGGTTATTTGCGTATTATGTATTTGTCTACCATCATTAACAATCTTCTTCATATGTTCGTTTATTGTACTTTCTCTATTGATATATATTTTCACTTTTTTAATTTTTTTGTATTTCCATAAATAAAAACGAATTTGAACTTTTGCTGCTAATCGAAATGAATTTTTAAAATTCACTAAAATCACCAGAATAACATATGAAGAATGATCTACTATATGTACATAAGTGATAATTTTGATTGATATATGATCATGAAGATTTAATAAGGCAGATATTTATTCAAATCACTTAAAGATCTTCATTCATGTTCGTACATTGACAATTGACTCTGAACTTTTATAAATGATCAAAATAATTACTACGTCATCAATTACGCCCAATCAAAAATTGGAGTAACTACCTTCAACCTTATTCTACGTAGTTTTGAAAGTTCATGAAAAAAAAATTGGGCCTGACCGGTGATCGAAACCGGAGCCTCTCGCACCCAAAGCGAGAATCATACCATTAGACCATCAGGCCATGATTATTCAAAATGAACATATTTTGCACACTCTCACTAAATTAAGGTAGGCATACACATGATTTTTTTTTGTTTGAGCATATGTGAGTGTTTTAAACCATTAGTTGATTAAAATAAAAGCTTTCAAGATTGTTTTTTCTTTTTGCATTTGAACAAAAAGAAAAATGAATCAAACATCGTCTTTTCGGAGCCTTATAAGTATCGCGGATGTGCTTTTCCCTTTATTCAAAAATTCAATTATTGTCATACGAGTTTATAAAATTGGATTTTTATTAACCTTTCTACTTGGTTTTGTCAGTTGCCTGCTGAGTTTATCAACATTCATGCAGGCAACATTTCGAAAACATTCCACCGGATGTTTATTCATTGCTCTACTTATGTCAAACATATTTTATTTAATCATATGTGTTTTTGATTTCGTTGAATTCGGTTTACAGGTTCGTTTTTGGCATCGTACACCCTATACTGAACTGTGTCGATTCCGTACATTTATTAATAATTTCTCTCAATTTACTACAGCTTGGTTTTTAACATTTATCTGTATTGATCAATGGATTCGAACACGATTTCCATCGCAAGCAGTTCGTTGTTGTCAACGAAAAAACACTTTGATTGTTATCATCATTCTATTACTAATTGATATCGCTCTTCATGCTCATATATTAACTTCACGATTTGGAGAATTAATTCCTCAATATACGATGTTAGCATGTGGACCGTATATAACAGAAGAATCTTATTTCTCATTTTATTTCAATAGATGGTCAATAATTCAAATTGTTTTGAGTTTTATAATTCCAATGAGTCTTATGTTAATTATTGTAGCTGATATAGTTATTTATAATATTTATAAACGAGCATCAATTCAACCCAATCCAAGTTGTTTGGTTACGACAACAGAAGTCATACTTCATAAAAAACAATTGTTCATTATAACAGCCATTACTGTTGCTCTTCTATGTGTAACATCAATTCCAATAACAGTTTATCGATTTCGAATGAAAGTGAATACAAATTATCTTGATATGCTTGCACAACCATTGGATACGTGGGCGATATTAACATGGTTTCAAAGTCTTAATTATGCCTTGAATTTCTATTTATATATATTTATTTCAAGATTATTTAGGAAACAATTTCGAAAGTTATTTTGGTTCATTAAAAAATAAAGATTTAAGCTACACAACCTTGACCTAATTATACTACAGAGTAAATCTTCTAGCATCATATGATTTTTTGTTCTAATCCGATGAAAATTCTAATCGAATAAATGTCCATGATTTTTCAAAAAAAACACTTATTGATCAAAATGAATCTAAATATAAAACTAATTAAATTTTGTTGAACAACGTATATATGACATCGATGCGTAGTTGTCAGTTTTGTAGCGTCATTACAGAAAAAAGCTACACAAATGAACGGAACGACGGCAATAAGTACAATTTCACTTGAAGATTTGCTCTTTGCAATGTATAAAAATCCCATTCAAGTCATTCGATTATATCAAATCGGTTATGCAATAACATTTCTACTTGGCTTTTTGGGTAATATCGCCAGTTTATTGACATTTTCTCGATTAACATTACGAAGAATTTCGACGAGTTGTCTTTTCATGGCTTTGGCGATTTCGGATTTGTCATTTTTATTCACATGTATATTCGATGTAATTGAATTTGGTTTTCAAGTAATTGAAGATTTAATTTTCATTTGAAAATAGGAAATACTGTTGTTGTTGTATAGATTCAATTATGGCGTCGAGTATCCTATGAGGCATTATGTCGATTTCGTATGTTCATCATGAGTGGAGCTCAATTCAGTTCAGCATGGATTCTCGTGTTCATATCTGTTGATCGATGGATTCGAACACGTTTTCCATTCAAATCAAATCGACTTTGTACACCAAAGAAGATGTTATTTGCCGTTTTTATCATGTTGTTGATTGATATTGGTCTTCATTCGCATATATTAACTCCAATATTTGGCACACTTATTCCTGGTTTTGCTATTGCTGCGTGTAATGCAAATTTAAAAAATGTGTCATACATTCTGTTCTACTTTTTGGATTGGACTATCGTACAGGTAAATTCGAACAAAAACTCGGCGTTATTTTTCAAAAAATTGTATTGTATAGATTGTTTTCGATTGTTTACTGCCAGCAGCACTTATGTCGAGTATATTAATTCATATTATTCTTTATCTACGTTCAAGAAAACGAGCAGCTAATCTACCAAATCAATCAGCTCGACAACAAGTAATACAAAGACAAATGTATATTCTTATGTTTGCGAGTATTGGTATTTTTCTGGCAACTTCATTGCCAGTTGGAATTTATAAAATTCTTTCAATACGAGAACGATCGATTTTATCAAATCTTCAGCAAATGATTACTGTTTGGACAGCATTTGGTTGGTTTCAAAGTTTAAATTATGCCGTGAATTTCTATATTCATTGTTTAACTTCAACATTATTTCGAAAAGAATTCTTGCAACTCATTGGATGTGCTCGTTTAGCAGGACGAAATCATATATCAGTGCTAGGTACTATAACAGTTCAAGGACAAGCAACTTCTATGAAACATTAACCTTGCTATTGTATTGTGTTGTCACTTTGTGAAAAACATTTTTTTGCGTATATATACGTAATTATCCTATCAGAAACAGATCTAACGTTCGATTCTTAATAAAAGAAAACACAATTATCGTTCTATTTCATCAAATACAGATTTGCTGAGTAACATGCGAGAATTAAAAGTAGATTCTGCTCCGAATGCAATGGGACGAGCTAACGAATATCCTGTTTATACGAATCCAACTATAATCGTTCAAATCTATCAAATTGGCTATTCATTCACATTTCTTCTTGGTTTCATTGGCAATCTATTCAGTTTATTAACCTTTTCTCGGCCGACATTGAGAAAAGTATCAACAGGTTGTCTCTTCTTAGCATTGGCTACTTCGGATCTGTTCGTTTTATTTAGTTACATATTCGATTATATTGAATTTGGTTTCACAGTAAATATTTATTCAATAGAAAACTGAAATCTTTTTGTGTTTTTTTTCTACAGGTCAGTTTTTATCCAAAACTTGCCTATGCTGAACTATGTCGATTTCGTACAATAATCATGTACGGTAGTCAAGTATTATCCGCATGGATCTTAGTAGTTGTATCGATTGATCGATGGATTCGAACACGATTTCCATTTAAATCGGGATCAATTTGTACACCGAAGAAAGCTTTAGGAATCGTTGGCGTTCTCATAATTATGACTGTTGTTCTGCATGCTCATATGTTAACGCCCATGTTCGGTACACTCGTGCCAGGCTTTGCTAATGGAGCTTGTGGACCGGATTTTAATCGGTACAAAGTCTACAGTAAATTCTATTACATACAGTGGAGTATCATTCAGGTAAATTTCAAAATGCACCGACAGAATTAGGTCAAAAATGTTGTTAAATTTAGATTTTTACAAATTGTTTATTACCGGTAATCATAATGCTTGTCCTTGTCATTGACACAATCATTAAAATTCAATCAAGAAAACGAACTGCAACTCAAGCAACACAGAATATCTTCACAAATCAAACTAGTCAACGACAGAATCAATTACAAAAGCAAATGTTTATTTTAATGTTTGTTAGTATTTGTGTTTTTTTTCTAACAAATCTTCCGTTGACCTTATACAAAATCATCGCATCACAATTAAGTAAAAATCTCGAAGCTGAAGCAGTTGCATTTAGTATCAATTGGACAGCATTAGGATGGGTTCAAAGTTTAAATTATGCCGTTAATTTCTATATTCATTGTTTAACTTCAACGTTATTTCGAAAAGAATTTTGTGAACGAATGAAATCACTCATTGGTCGTAGTTCTCATGCACCCACCGGACATTCGCTTGAACTTGGAAACACACGAACACAGACTTTAACTACAAAATAATTCTTTTGTTGTAAATCATAGAGTTTAAAATATTAAAAAAAGAATAATCTAGGATTCAATTATGAAAGTTGATAAGAAAAAGAAAAAGAAAAAGAAAAGATGACGTACAACATCTTTTCGTATCGCGTTTTATTCAAACTGATTCAATGACACATATAACAACAATTGAAAGTGAGAAAGATATTTTATCTACACTTGCACTTCAACAAGAAAATCTTCGAGAAAATGTTTCCATCGAAGAACAAACTTCGGATGGTTTTGTTGTTCTTAAACATCGACCTGAATTACTTCGAAAAATGAATGACTGTGCTCGAAGTATAATTGCAAAAGATTCTAACTCGCAAGTCATTGGTTATGCATTGACAATGTTGCCTAGATTTGCCAGTGACATTCCTGAACTTGCACCGCTCTTCTTTTGGATTGATCAAATCGAATATAAGAATCAACCTCTTCGAAATTACACGTATTACATTCTCGGACAAGTGTGTGTAAAGAAATCCTATCGAGGACAGAAAATCTTTCAAAAAATGCTCGACAAACATCGACAATTGTTTAGTCAACAATACGAATTATTGATTACGTTGATTTCAAGTCAAAATCCACGATCTCTTCATGCACATGCTAACATAGGGTTTCAGATAGTGCATCAATATAATGACGTAGATACAGATGAAACATGGCATATTGTTATTTGGCAATGGAGCGGAATGACGTAGAAACTTTGCTTTTATCTATCTTCATTAAAGAATAACTAACTAACTTCTATTTTCATTTAAAAAAAAAATGAACTCAACAACAACGTTAACTCCTCTCGAAGTATTCTATTCCTATTTCTCGAATCCGTTACCAGTGATTCGAATCTATCAGATAGGTTATACATGCTTGTTTGTATTCGGATTTCTCGGTAATCTTGCAAGTTTATTAACATTTTGTCGAGCAGCATTGAGAAGAATTTCAACGAGTTGTTTATTCATTGTTTTGGCTATTTCGGATACATTGTATCTGCTCATCAATGTTATTGATTATATTGAATTTGGCTTTTCTGTAAGTGTTTGATAGTTTAACATGATTTATTCTGATTTTTCTCTCGAAATATAGGTTCAATTCTATCGTCGAATTGACTATAATCAATTTTGTCGATTTCGTTCGTTTGTTACGTTCACTACACAATTATTATCTGCATGGATTTTAGTTTTTGTCTCAATTGATCGATGGATTCGAACACGATATCCATTTAAATTTACTCTCATCTGTACACGAAAAAACGTTTTGATTGCTGTCGGTTGTGTTTTAATTCTTGACATTCTCATTCATTCACATATGTTAACACAATATTTCGGCATGCTTATACCAGGTTTTGCCAATGCAGCTTGTGGACCCATGCTAATCTATGGTGAATATCTAAGATTTTATTACTATACTTGGTCAACTATTCAAGTAAAATTCGAAAAAAGAAAACAACTAAAATATTTTTTTTGATATAATGAAATTATTTAGATTTTTACAATTTGTGTTGTACCTTCATTTCTTATGTTAATTATTCTCATTGATGTTTTCATTTATATTCGTATGCGTAAACGAACAGTTGTTCAAGTCAATGCTATTCAAAATCAACAGAGAAATCTTCAAAACCAAATGTTCATTCTCACATTGACAAGTATTGGCATTTTCTTTTTGACAAATCTACCTGTCAGCATATCAATCACTGTTTTATCACGAGGAAATACTGTTCGACAAGATTCATTGTCAAGTACGACGATTGTTAGTTCACTCACTTGGCTACGATGTTTAAATTATTCCGTAAATACTCTCAAATCTCTCTCTCAAACTTGATCATTATTTTGTGTTTTTTTAGATCAATTTTTACATCTATTGTTTAACATCAACATTTTTTCGACGAGAATTTCAGAAACAAATATATATGTTGTATTCTTGTTTTTTATCTTGACAGAAAAAAAAACAACCTTGATTTGTCATTGAATAAGGTAGTAGGTAATCAGATTTATTAGAAAATAAAGCAATTTTATCACGTCATGTCGAGTCGAGCCGGAGAACATTGACAACCATCGACAATACACTCTTGTAAGAAGAACTAAACGAATGAGTGCTCTCATATATACGTATACATTTATATTGTGTGTGTAGAAGAGCGTCAAAATCGAATTGACACGTTCTTTTCTTCTCTGTGTAAGTAGATCACGCACATGAATTGTGATGAATTTAATGATGAAATCACCTGGCAAAGAACATGTGTACATATGCATTGATCATGTCAAAATCGTTAAATTAGATGCGTTCATCATTGAAATTTGTATACATGCGACCGTTTGATCTTCTTCTTCTTCTTCGTCTTTTTGAATATTTTATTTATTGTTTTTTCTCTATGCTAATCCATAACGTCAACTGAGATATCTCTCTCCCTATCTCTAATTCCATTAGTCTATTCTTTCTTTCTCGTTCTCTGTCTCTCTCTCACTTGTATAGAAGAAAAAGAGAATAAGCATAATCTTCGTTCATCTCGTATATCGTTGTTAGTACGAATATAAGAATAAAAAGAAAAGGGACTGAGGCGACTCTTATTGTTACACAATCATTTGGCAAACAAAAATATGTCTAGATGTCAAACAGTGAGACAAAACTGTCAAATCGCTCATGATGTTTCAAGTTAAACAAGTAATCTTATTTAGTCTGTGTAAGTTCATTTCTTTTTTGGAATATAAAAAAAAACACATGCCGACATCGATCTGTTTTTGAAGTTTATCTTACGATTATCCATGGTGTATTTTCATCTGGAAATCTACCTGAAATTCTAACGAAAACAACCAATCAAACATTTAATCTCTCATCGACAGCGATTTTAACTTGTCACATAAGAAATCTCGGCAATCATCATGTAACTTGGTTTAAATACGATTCAAAAACATCAACACCCTCACCATTAGCCGTCGGAGAAAATCTATTTACGACGGATAAACGTTTTTCTATTTCATCCTATTCAACTTCATCCGTCGATTCCTATTGGTCATTGGAAATCTATCATGTTAATCTATCCGATGAAGGCACCTATCTTTGTCAAATATCTCATCGACGTTTAAGTCGAAGTGCATCCATTCATTTACATATTCAAATACCTATGCTTCTCTTGCCTGCCTATGTTTATGTTTCACCAGGCACAAATGTTAAATTAAATTGTAGTATTTTTCTTGATAATTCAACGATAAAAAATCCTGTTGAATGGCATTTCCTGTCCAATGAACGTAATCAAACACGACCTGAACATATTCATATTGAAGAAGAATTTGTTAATCATAGTCTTATTTCATATTTAATCATTCAACATGCACAAATTTCACATTCGGGCCTTTGGTCATGTAAATACAAACGACAACGACGTACGGCAAAGTTAATTGTCGATCGAGATATCCAACGTATGAATGCCCTATTAGCAAATCAATCGAATAGACTTTTTTCCTCGTTTCTTTTTTGTCTGTTTTTTGTAAACATCGTATTTTTATCTCAATGAACAGTAAAAAGTCAGATAATTCCTATCTGTCTCTATTCTCATACGGAGTTAATTGATAATCACACGAGGTGATCGACTTGCTGAGTTCGAAGAAGGATAAGATACTCTCATGTGAATAGAGAGCGAGAGAGATGACATATATGAAAAAGATAAAAGAAAGAGAGAAAGAGAAGACAGATCGATTGAGATATTTGCATTTCTTTTTTGTATAGACTATTAAGCTGATCCTTGACAAATCGGTCAAGCACGAAAAAGAAAAGACAGACTTCTTATTTTAATAAGCAAAATTTAACAGAACGTGTGGAAAAATGTTACTAATTACAATGATTGACTAAAAAACGATACTTGAGCATGTCTTGTCTATTATTATGTCATACGATCTAATGAACATGAAATTCGAGTACAATTGTATAAACATGATTCTTTTGTTGAGTTTTTTTTTATAAAATGCAATTATTCTCGATAGTTCAAAGCGATTTTTCCGTATTGATAACAAATTCATTGTCGTTGTTTCGAAACATATCTGCAGCCCAGCCGTGGTTACCATTCCAAATCACATTTAGATTCTTCAATGTCTACAAATGAAATTTCATTAAAAAAAACATAACAATTCAATGATATTTACTGTATTTGTAAACAATGCATCGAGAAGATAGGTTCCAGCTCCGTAGCTGATATCATTCTCTGAGAGATCAAGTGATACAAGTGTCTAGCATGATGCAGAAATAGTAATTGCGTCTATTTATTTTTCGTTGAAAATTCTTATTTACGGTATTATTGCGTAAGAAGTCAGAAATTTGTTCGATTCCTCCATCTTCGATTTTATTCCGAGCAAGATTTAATGTATTTACAGTCTAAATTCAAAGACACAATAAAAAGTTTTTTTTCCTATCCGAAATAAATCTTCTACTGGATTCGTTTTCAATGCAGAGAGTAGATATCGAACACCGCGTGTTGAAATTTCATTTGAACGAAGATTTAATACAGTTAACGTCTAAGAAAAATTCATCGTGAGAATATTAATTTTCTTTGTTTGCTTTTTTTCAATACTTCGTTCACTTTTAATGCATTTGCTAGATGTCTTACTCCTTCATCACCAATTGAATTTCTATCGAGATTCAATATTTGAAGCGTCTACAAAACACAGAAATCGAATATATTTTTTCCCAAGGGGGAAAAAGCGATACTTCATCTA
>Ga0209930_1003781_pt1 | contig 14502 bp, 9 predicted proteins | sample ThiBiot_500_biof_2_FD_183948 | JGI IMG/M metagenome (GOLD analysis project Ga0209930, IMG submission 183948) | Wastewater bioreactor microbial communities from Cape Town, South Africa - Thiocy_cont_500_biof (SPAdes) | ecosystem: Engineered > Bioreactor > Thiocyanate-remediating >... | reverse complement strand
AGATGATCGTCGCATTGCTGGAATAGATCGCCTCCGGAATGAGACGATAATGCAATGGCGACGGATAGAGATAGACCGGCACGCCGCTTGCCAGCGGCAGGATGGTGCCGGCCGTCAGGCCGAAGGAATGGAACAGCGGCAGTACGTTGAACAGCTTGTCGCCACTGTGGAAATCGACGCGCGCCTCCGCCTGCGAGACATTGGCGAGGATGTTGGCATGGGTGAGCACCACGCCTTTCGGCGTGCCTTCCGAGCCGGAGGTGAACAGGATCACCGCCCGGTCGCCGGCCTTGCGGGCGACCAGCGGGCGCCTGCGCAGGAGGAGGCCGGCGATCTTGTTCCAGGCGGAGACGGTTTCGCGCAGGTCGTCGAGATAGACGATGCGCAGGCCAGAGGCCGCCAGACCGTCGACGACCGGTTCAAGGCGGGCTTGCGTGATGAAGGCGCGCGAGGTCAGGATGGTGCGCACCTGCGCCGCAGCGCAGGCGGCCTTGAGGTTGGAAAGACCGGCGGTAAAGTTCATCATCGCCGGCACCTTGCCGGCCGACATGAGGCCGAGCAGGGAGACGACCGTGCCATTGGCGTTCGGCAGCAGCAAGCCGAGCGCATCCTCTGCCGGGAACATCGCCTTGAACTTGCCGGCCAGCACGCGCGCGCCGGTCAGCATGCGGCCATAGCTGAGCCCTCCGCTCAACGGATCCTCGATTGCCGCGCGGCCCATGCCGATATCGCGGGCGGTGGCGACGATTTCCTGCAGAACCGTACCGGTGCGGCCGCTGGTCTTGAAGACGAGATCGGACATGATGCGGTAGAGCCCGGCTGCGGCGGCCTGCCGCCGCTTGCGGCCCTTCAGTTCTTGATCGACAGACAGGCGTACCGGCTCGGCGATGGTGACCACCACCTTGGGGAAAAGCTGCTTGCGGATCTGCGACGAGGACAGGCGCGACATGATCGAGCGTTCGAGACCATCGATCTTGATGGGCACGACCAGCGAACCGGTGCGGTCGGCGACCATGGCGGCGCCGTCATAGACCTTCATCAGGCTGCCGGTGACCGTCAGGCGTCCCTCGGGGAAGATGACCAGCGGTTCGCCACCCTCGACGCAGCGGATCAGCGAGCGCGTCGCCATCGGCTTGGTGGGATCGAGCGGGAAGGCGTTGACGATCTTGAGGAAAGGCCTCACCCACCAGCGCCGCGCGATATCGGTGTTGATGGCGAAGACCGGCTGGCGCATGCCGCGGCTGTCGGTCAGCGCCATGGCGAGCGGCGCATCGAGGAAGGAGACGTGATTCAGCGCCAGGATCGGCGTGGCACCCGCCTTGGCAAGGTTTTCCATGCCATGCACTTCGAGGCGGAAGAAGGCGCGCATCAGGATCGAGATGAAATCGCGCAAGGGGCTTGTCGGCAACACCCTGAACATCGCGATGGCAGCCAGGATCGAGGCGACGCCGAGGCCGATGGCGATGACGGCGAGCGAAGCGCCGGCCGCCTGCAACAGCGCGACGGCCAGGCCGCCGACGGTCATGAACACGGCGTTCAGCACATTGTTGGCGGCAACCGCGCGGGCGCGCTTTTCCGGCTGCGCCCAGGCCTGCAGGGCGGCGAAGCTCGGCACGATCAGGAAGGCGGCGCTGATGGCGGCGAGCGCCAGGTCGACGGCGACATGGATGGCGCCCGGCTGGGCGAAAAAGGCGCGCAGGCCGTCAACCTCGACGGTGGCGACCGGGGTGCGGGAAATCAGCAGGCCGAGATCGATGGCGACAAGGCCCGCGAGAACGGTGCCGACCACGGCATGCAGCAGCACGATACGGCCGGCCGACAACCAGGCGGCGATCGAGGAACCGAGGGCGATCGCGATCGCGAACACGGTCAGATAGGCGGTGATGATGATCTCGCCTCCACCGAGGCTCTTGACCAGCGGCGGCAGAATCGACAGCATGATCGCGCCCATCAGCCAGAACCAGGAAACCATCAGCGATGTCACCAGCATCCGCCGCTCGCCGCAGATCTCGCGGGTCAGGCGCATGGTGGAGCGCAGGATATTGGCGTCGATGGTCAAACCCGGTGCGGCCGGCCCGGTGCGCGGAATGAGGCAGCTCGCGCCCCAAGCGATGGCGGCAAAGCCGACGACCAGGGGGCCGAAGACAGCCGGGTGATCGCCGCCGCCGGCAAAGGAAATGCCGGCGAAGATCGTGCCGGTGAGGATGGCGATGAAGGTCGCACCCTCGATCCAGGCATTGGCGGCCGGAAGTTCGGCGCTGGAAAGCTGTTCCGGCAGGATGGCATATTTGATCGGCCCGAACAGCGCCGAGCCGACGCCGAAGAGGAACAGCGCCGCCATCATGCCCTCGATGGAATGGAAGGCGATGGCGGCGACCGCCAGCATGGCGGCGGCGATTTCGCCGAGCTTCAGCCAGCGGGCGACGACGGCCTTGTCGAAGCGGTCGGCAAGCTCGCCGCCAACCGCGGAGAGCAGAAGGAAGGGCGCCATGAAGATAGCGCCGGCCAGCGTTACCAGCGACGCCGCCTCGTCCGCGCTCAGCTTGGCGAGGATAAGAAAGACAAGCGTGTTCTTCAGGAAATTATCGTTGAAAGCGGCGAAGAATTGCGTCCAGAACAGCGGCGCGAAGCGCCGGGACAGCATGAGCGGCTTTTCCGCGAATGTATCGGCCATGGTTTCCTCCTCCGGCAGCGCGTTCCCCGCCGGCGGCTCAAAATGAGCTTGAACGCTGTTCATTTTAAGCTAGAATAATTTTGATCACTGTTCAATCTCTTTTTTGAGCACTGCTCAAAATTAAATTTCCGGAGCATGAATGCCTATTTCCCCCGAACAGAAAGAGGAGCTGACGCAACGGATCCTCGAAGTCACCGAGCGGCAGATCGCCGAAAACGGGCTGGCGGCGGTTTCGACGCGCTCGATCGCCCGCGAGGCCGGGTGCTCCGGCGGCTCGATCTATACGCGCTTTTCCGATTTTGACGATCTGGTGCTGGCGGTCAATTCGCGGGCGCTCGCGCGTTTCGGCGCGGTGCTGGATAGGCTGGCAGCGGAGGCGGGCAACCTTTCCATCGAGGACCGCCTGATCGCCATGGCCTTCGCTTATCTCGATTTTGCGCTCAGCGAACGCAATAGCTGGAGCGCGCTGTTCGAGCACCGGCTTGCCGATGGCGATACCCTGCCCGACTGGCATCGGCGGGATCACCTGCGGCTGTTTGCCTATATCGAGGCTCCGCTGCTTGAATTTGATCCCGAACTCACCGAAGAACAGGCCGGCCAGCTCGCCCGCACGCTCTATTCGGCCGTCCACGGTATCGTCTCGGTCAGCATCGAGGACCGGCTGGGGCGGGTCGAGACCGAGGTGCTGCGCCGCCAGATCGCCGTCGTCCTCCAGGGTATCGCCGCCGGCTGGCGGCAGGTTCCGCCCTCGCGCCTGCTGGCGCGCTGAACCGAATGGCCCACTTCGGCGTTTTCCGCGGAAAGGCAAGGCCCGGCCTCGCCGCCACGCAGGGAGAACGCCGCGACCATGGACCAGATCATCGCTGACCTCTACCACGAGACCCAGACCCCCTACCCCGTCATCTTCGCCCGGCTTTCGGCCGCCATCCTGCTCGGCGGGCTGATCGGCTGGGAACGCGAGGTGCATGACCGGCCAGCGGGCCTGCGCACCCATATCCTCGTCTGCATGGCGGCGACGCTGTTTGCGATCATCTCCATCGAAAGCGTGCATATGGCCGGTTTTTCCGATCCGCAGGTCCGAATCGACCCCCTGCGGGTCATCGAGGCGGTCACCGCCGGCGTCGCCTTCCTGGCAGCGGGCACGATCATCCATTCCCGCGGGCGGGTCAACGGGTTGACGACCGGCGCTGGCATGTGGATGGCTGGCGGCATCGGCCTGGCACTCGGTTTCGGCCACTGGTTCATTGCCCTGTTTGCCACCTTCGCCTGCCTGATCGTATTGCTGCTGCTCGCCCGCATGCAGATCGCAACCGCCAGCAAAGACAAGCCCTCCGCCAAGAACTCCTGAAAATGAAAGGTCCGCGCCGGCTTGTTTGCCGGCGCGGACCGAAATGACGCGTAGCCGCAAGACTCCTGAAAGACTCAGCCGGGCGAGGTCCGCCGGCAGTTTCCTGCCCGCCCGCTGAACGCTCGAAGCGACGGCGAACGGGTAGTCCGCTCCGAAACTTCACGCATCGTATCAAACCTCTCCGATCCATTGGATGTCGGAGCGTGACGCCTCAGAACGTCTGCCCGTCGCAATGGTTCCGAAAAATTTGTCCGGATGGCAAAAATTTCGGCTCGACGATGTCAGCCCATGCGCTCCGAGGCATAGGAGCCGGGGCTGGCCGGGAAGACGACGGTGCGGTTGCCGTTGATGAAGGTGCGGTAATGGATATGCGCATGCACGGCGCGGGCCAGAACCTGGCTTTCGACATCGCGGCCGATCGACACGTAATCCTCCGGCGACTGCGCATGGGTGATGCGCGCCACGTCCTGCTCGATGATCGGGCCTTCGTCGAGATCGGCGGTGACGTAATGCGCCGTCGCGCCGATCAGTTTTACGCCACGCTCGAAGGCCTGCTTGTAGGGATTGGCGCCCTTGAAGCTCGGCAGGAAGGAGTGATGGATGTTGATGACCCGGCCCGACATCTTCTTGCAGACGGCATCCGACAGAACCTGCATGTAGCGGGCGAGCACGATGAGTTCGGCGCCCGACTGCTCGACCACTTCCATCAGCCGCGCTTCCGCCTGCGGCTTGTTCTCCTTGGTCACCTTGATGTGGTGGAAGGGGATGTCGTGATTGACGATGACCTTCTGGTAATCGAAATGGTTGGAGACGACGCCGACGATGTCGATCGGCAAGGCGCCGATCTTCCAGCGATAGAGCAGGTCGTTGAGGCAATGGCCGAAGCGCGACACCATCAAGAGCACCTTCATGCGATGGGCGCCGTCGTGGATCTCGGCATTCATGTCGAAGCGCGTCTTCACCGCTTCGAAGCCATCCTTCAGCGCCGAGAGCGACACGCCTTCCTGGCTTTCGAAGGTCAGGCGCATGAAGAACAGGCCGGTTTCCAGATCGTCGAACTGCGACGAGTCGGAGATGTAGCAGCCCTGCTCGGCCAGGTAGCCGGTGATCGCCGCGACGATGCCGCGCGTCGATTTGCAGGAGACGGTCAATACGTAATTGGTCATCATTCGTCCTTTCGCGACAGCCTCTCGCTCCGGCTGTCCAGTTGCAGTTTTCGAAGAGGTCGTCCTGCCCGAACCTTTCGGGTCCACGCGAAGCCGCTTCGTGTCGTCGCTGGAATTGCGCTGGCCCTTGGCATCCGGCCCCTTGCGATCTCTCCTCGTCGTCATTCGATCCACCCTTCGCAACGGGGCGCCCGCCACCGACTTCCGCCAAGAATAATCAAGACTGTCGCGAAAGCTGTTCCGGTTGCGTCCTCCGCTAAGCGATTCTACGCAAGCCTTATGCCCTGGATGGTCGCGCGACAAGCATGACCCTGCGCCGCGCCAGCACGATTCGCGATCTTCCATTTGTCGTTCGGTAACCACACCGCAACTTGGGGATAGCTTCCGCGCGCGCAATACACGCCATCTTAAGGGCTGGGCGGTTTTCTGGAACCGTGGCCGCGATCTGCGGATGCGCGGTTTCGATTTTCAACCTTGGCCCACGGGTGCGCGACGACCGAACGACGGATAGAGACACGATGACGATCATGGCCCAGTTTCCCCGACACCTGCCGAAAAACGAAGAGACGGGACGGCCGCGCACGGCGGCACAGCCTGTAACCTTCTCGGGAACCGTGGGACTGTTCATGCCGGCCCACCCTGCGCTCGCCGCCACACGGCTGGCCGCGCTGTTCGTCAGCCCCTGGGGTTTCGAGGAGCTGTGCCTGCGCAAGACCTGGCGCATCCTCGCCGAAAAGCTTTCCGACGCCGGCATCGCCAGCCTGCGTTTCGACCATGCCAATACCGGCGACGCCCTCGATCATGAGACGCCGACGCTGGCGCTATGGCGCGACACCGTGATCGACGCCGCCGCCGAGCTGAAGCGGCTTTCCGGCGCCGATGGCGTCATCCTCATCGGGCAGGGCCTTGGCGCAGCGCTCGCCGCTGAAGTCGCCGGCCATATCGACGGGGTATGCGGCTATGCGGCGCTGGCGCCGGTCGTGTCCGGCCGGGCGCATCTGCGCGAGCTCGCCCTGTGGTCGAAAATGACCGAGGATCGCACCGATCTCGAACCGGGCGGCGATCCCGTCTCCGGCGGCTCGATGTTGGCCAGGAGCCTGTCGGAGGATATCCGTGCCATCAACCTTTCCAGGACGATGGCGCTGCCGGCGCGCGACTGCCTCGTCGCCGCCCGCGCCGATCGTCCCGGCGATGCGGATCTGGCAAACCGGCTGACCGAACTCGGCGGTGACGTCGTGACCGTCACCTACGAGGGATACGACCGGCTCGTCGGCAACCTCATCTTTTCCAGGCCGCCGCTGACGCTGATCGAAACCATCGTCACCTGGGTGAAAGGGATCGAGGCCGGCCGGCCGCATCTGCAACCGTTTCCGGTTTCCCCGCCCGCGGTGGCAACACCGCTGGCCGGACCCGGCTTCATTGAGACGCCGCTGCGTTTCGGCGACAATGACCGGCTCTATGGCATCCTCTGCGAACCCGCCGACAGCGACGTCAAGGGCGCGATGGTGCTGATGCCGACGACCGCCTATGAGCGCCTGTCCGGCTGGGGCCGCATCGCCACCAGCACCGCCCGCGATCTCGCGTCGGCCGGCATTCCTTCCTTCCGCTTCGATGCCGCCAGTGCCGGCGACAGCCCACCCCTGCCCGGCGCGCCGGAGCAGATCGTCTATTCCGAAGCGCAAGGCCAAGATGCGGAAGCGGCCATCGATTTCCTGGCCCGGAGGCGGCCGGGGCCGATCGTGATTGCCGGCCGCTGCAGCGGAGGTTACCTCGCCTTCCATACGGCGGCGCGCGACAAGCGCATCCGCGCCATCCTCGCCACAAACCCCTACGTCTTCTATTGGGACGGCAGCCAGTCGCTGGAAGAGCTGATGCATTTCATGCCGCAGCAACTCAGCCAATACGGCGTCAAGGCATTCCGCTTCGGCACCTGGAAACGCATCCTCAACGGCGAGATCAATGTCAAATATGCCGTCATCAACATTTCCCGGGCGATCCAGCGCCGCATGCTCGCCGCCGCAGCCCCGATCCTGAAGGCGATCCCTGCCCTGGCGCGCGAACATCGCGCGGTGCATGGCGCCTTCCGGGCGCTGGAGGAGCGCGGCGTGCCCTTCTCGCTGATCTACAGCGAGGGCGATATCGGGCTGGATTATTTCAAGCTGCATTTCGGCCCGAACGGCGAGAAGCTGAAACGCTACGCCAATGTCCGTCATCAGATCGTTGCCGGCGCCGACCACAACCTGTCGACGGACGCCGCCCGCGATCTTTTCCTGCGCGAAATCACCGCCATGGCGCTGGAACATAAATAGCGCTTACAGCCGGACGATCCTTTTGCCGCCGAGCTGGCCGATCTCGCCGGAGGGGAGTGCTGCCGGATCGGTATCGCCAAGCGGCATCAGCCGGAGCGAGCGGACGCGCCCGGGCGCCAAATGGAACCAGTCGTCACCGGGCAGATAGCCGTCGATGGCGACATGCACCGACTGGGCAAAGCGGTCGGCAGACAGATCGAGCCGCCAGCCGGCCTCGTCTCGGGTCAGCGAAGCCTCGATTGTTGCATCGTGCAGGGCTGCCATTCGCCCCTGCGGGAAGTGAAATGCCTCGGCGATAAGCACCCCTTGCGCATCCGTCAGGCTGGCGACGGTGACGTCATGCGCGGGCGGGCCGAAACGATAGGCATAGGTCGTGTCGAAGAAAGCGCCGAACAGATCCGTCGCCGCGATCTTCTGGGCGCTGCGCCCCTCCAGCCGCAGGTCTCTACTTCCGCGCACCACCGGCTGCGTGCCGCTGCGCAGGCAAGCGATGTCGAGGCGGAGCTCCACCTGGTCGGCCCGTTCGTTGACGAGATGGATATCGAGGCCGTTCGTGCCTTCGTCGGTCAGCAACAATTGCAACGGGCGGAAGGCGCGTTTCAGCGCAAACCATGCGGGCTTGGGCGCGCCGGTGGCGTCGATCACGCCCCAGCCGGGGCCGGGCAGCAGATCCTGCAATGTCCAGACCAGCGCCCCATGGCAGGAGGAACCCGTCCGTCTCCATTCGGCGAAGGTCGCCTCCATCACCTCACTGGTGACGGCGCGGGAAAAATCGAGATAGCGGGCGGGGTCTTCACGGCGCAGCCGCACTGGGTCGACGCCATAGAGCAGATGCAGGTAATGCTCGCGGATATCCTCGAAATCCCAGGACGCGGCATTGTCGCGCGGCACCCGCGCCTTCCACAGCGGATGATGCACCGGCGGCACGGCGAGATGGCGGTCGAGCGTTTCCTGTCGCGGCACGTTGGCGAAAGCGAGGCATTCGGCGGCGAAGCGGATATCGGCGCGGCGGGCGTCCTCCAATGAGCGGCAATAGGCACCGACGCCGTAATAATGGGCGATACCGGCGTTCGGCTGAAACGGCAGGGCGCCGCCATCGGGCGAATTGGCGACATATGGCACATCGGGCCGAAGAGCGGCGGCAATGCCGGGCAGGATCTCGTCGGTCAGCGGCCCGGTCCAGAAACGTTCGGGCAAACCCATCATCGCCGCCTGCTGGTGGATTTCGCTGCCGCCACACAGCACGGCCAGCGATGGTGCGCCCTGCAATCGGCCCAGCAATTGCGACGCCTCCGTCTCCACATGGGCACGGAACGCCGCATCCTTCACCGGATAATCGAAATTGGCGAACATGAAATCCTGCCAGACCAGCAGGCCCATTTCGTCGCAGAGATCGAAAAAGGCGCGCGTCTCATAGACCATTGTGCCGCCAATGCGGATCATGTTCATGCCCGCCTCCACGGCCAGCGCCAGCAAAGGCCGATAGCTTTCCCGCTCGCCGGAAAGGCGGACAACATCGGCGCTGGTCCACACCGCTCCACGGCAGAACACGGGAACGCCGTTCACCGACAGCGAAAAATCGCTGCCATCCGCACCACGATCGATGGCGATGCGACGGAAACCGGTGCGCCCGAGCGTTTTCGCAACGCCATCAACGGTGAGCGAAATATCGTGCAGAATCGGCGCGCCATGGCTGTGCGGCCACCACGGGGCGATGCCGGGAAGATCGAGCTGCGCATGCCAGCGCCCTTCTCCGTCGCGCTGCATGGCGGCGTGCTGCCCGGCGCATCCGAGCGTGGAAGCCGCCGGCTCACCGTCGATGCGCAGGGAAACGGAGAGAAATCCGACGCCATCCTGCGACAGCGTCGAGCGGATCTGCAGGTCGTCGATCCGCCCCTCGACCTTCGGAAGCAGCCGGATCGGCCGCCATGGGCCGACAGCCTGCACGGAAGGGCACCAACCGGGCATATGGCCGAGCAGCGTGGTACGTTGCAGGCGGAGACCTTGCATATCCATCATCTGCGGACGCCAGCGCGCCCTCGGGCCGGCTGCTTCAAGAAACGGCGTCAAGGCCCGGAAATGAATCGCCAATCGCTCGCCGCCGAAGAGTTGCACCTCGACATCATGGGCCTCGAACATGCTTTCGCAGGACAGGATCGCGGCGTCGTCAAGATAGACATCGGCAACCGTCGCCAACCCCTCGAAACGCAGGGTAAAAGCGCCCTGTTCGGTCACGGGAAAATCCAGAAAATACCAGGCGTCGCGATCCTGCAACGGGATTGGCGCTGCGCGGTCGAAACGACCGGCGGTTTCCAGCGCGCCGGCGACCGTGCCGGGGACAGTGGCGGGCAGAAAGCCGTCCAGACGGGCGGCGTCTGCGGGGGTCGCGCATTGGCCGGCCGGTGTGAGGACCATCCGCCAGCCATCGTCAAGCCTGTCATTGTCCTGTGCCGTCATCGTCGCCCCCGGATTCGTCACTCCGGTTTTAATGTGACGGGCAGGATCAGTGCAAGGATGTCAGCCGATCTTGCGGCCAAGCCCATCCAGCAGCCCGTCCCAGGCTTCGATGGCCGGGTCGAGTGCGGCGGCCAGCGTATCGAACTTGCGGCGCGTCACGGCGCGGGCAAGCTGGAACTGCACCGACTTGGCGACCTCGGAAATTTTTCGCGCTGCTTCCGCCTCATCGGCAAAACCGCCGTCCATCCAGTCGAGATGGCTGCCGAGCAGTTCGAAATTGGCGCCGAACTGGCGCAGCGTGTTGAAGGCATATTTGTGAAAGAAGCCGAAAGGACGCTCGGCCACCATCGCCACCTGCGCCGGGAAGACAGCGGCAAAGGCACGCAGCGGATTATCCTCCGGCCGGCGGCCGTAGTGGAAGGCTAGTAATTCTCCCGCGACCTTGCGCTGATGGGCTTCTTCCGTTGGAGAGGCCGGGAATTTGGCGAATTCGGTATAAGGCAGGAAGGGCGGCGCACCTTGAGGCGCATCCACCTGGAACAACCCGTCGAAATCCGCGCCCTCCAGCCGGAAGAAACCGCCATTGTGAAAATAATCGAGGCGGCCAGCAGCGCTGTCCAGGCGGTTGATCGCCACCGTCGTCTTGCCATGCTCCTGGCCATAGGCGACGCCGCGCGTATCCGGCATGAAGAAGCTGTCCATCTCCAGGAGGCACAACCGGCCGCGCCCGATCTGCTCGGCGACATGGCCGCGCACATCGTCGAAGATCGCCAGCTCGGTGACGCGAATGCCGTAGAGACGTTCGAGATCCTCCAGCGGCACCTTGAAGAAAGTGAACTGGTCGCCCTCGAAATCCTGGGTCAGGGTAAAGCCCAGCATCGCCTCGGGTGCCGCGCCGAAGGCGGAGAGCACCTCGATCCACAGATCGACGTAACAATTCGTCTCCGGCCACATCCGCTCCGCCGCATGCAGCGCATGCGGCGTATAGGCCTGCGGGTCGAGCCCTGGAAAGATCGCGTCAGGCATGGCCGGCATCAGCCCCACAATGCCGTGCGGACATGCTCAGGCCACTGCTTGACGTCGAGACCGTGATGGGCAAACAGCGCCAGCGCGATGCGTTCCAGCCCGAAGCCGACGCAGGCGGTGTGGGCGACGGAGCCGTCTTCCAGCGCCAGTTCCCATTTCGCGCCAAAAGCGTCCTGATGGTAGTTGAAGCTCATGCAGGCGGTCGGTTTGGCCGAGGAGGTCACCGGGATGAGCAGCTCGAACTTCAGGTTCTGGTCGCGCTGGTTGTTGGCGAGCATCCGGCCGGCGCGCCCGAAGAACGGGTCGTTGGCGACATCGATCTCGACATCGAGGCCGACGAGTTCCATCATCTTCAGGCCGCGATCCATCCAGCTCTGACGGAAGTCGGTGACATGCTCCTGCGTGCCGACGCAGACATATTCGCGCATGCGGAACAGTTGCTGGCGGGCCGGATCCTTGGAGGGTTCATGGCGGAAGCAATAGGATTGCAGGTCATAAAGCGCGCCGGTTTGCGCCACCTTGCCGCGCCGGGCAATCGTCGGATAGAGCGGATAGCAGGCCGCCGGCGTCAGCACGATATCGGTCGCCTTCTGCCCCTCGGTCCAGTCGCCGTCCTCGTCCATGCATTTCAGCAGGCTGATGTGATCCAGCTCGCAGCCGCAGAAAGAGTGAACAGTACCAGCCAGTTGGGGAAAACTCTTCATGTAACCGCTCTTCTCGAAGAAGGCGCGGTTCATGCCGGGCGGAAAGCGGATCGCCTCCGCGCCGTCCGCGCCGCCGAAGCGGTCGATCAGCCGCTCGAAGCCGGCGATGACATCCTCGAACTGCCCGCTGCGACCGTAGAGGCCGTCAACGCCGGTTTCGATGAGCAGACCGGCATCGAAAAGCCGGTCGAGAAGCGATACCTGCATATCCATGATGTTCACCCCAGGAGACTGTTGTCGAGTTTATGGACGAGCAGCATCGAGGCGACGTTGCTCAGGATACGGTCGTTGGAAATCATCAGCTGCGCCGAATGGACGTCACGCAGGTGCCGGCCGAGGCTGAAGGGCGTGCCGTTCTTGTAGCCCATGATGCCGCAGATCAGCATGGCATGGTTGACGATGGCAAGAATGGTCTCCGACGAGCAGAGCTTGACGTTGTTCATCGCCACCGAGAAGCCCATCGACGACAGGCGCTCGGGATCGGCCTTCGCCTCCTCATAGGCCTTCAGGCCGGCGACGATATTGGAGCGCACGGTCTGCAGCATGGTCGATACCTCCGCCAGCCTCAGCGCTCCCGGCGGTGTCGTACCGGGCGTCTTGCGAGCCGCCGCGCGGACAAAAGCTTGCGCCCGCGCCACGGCATCCGCCGCGATACCGTACCAGACGCCACTCCACAGAAGATGCGAGGCGGCGAGCATCGATTGGGCCGCAATTTCCGCAAACGGTTTCGGGAAAATCTGCTCCGCCGGCGCCACGCCGCGAAACAGGAAACCGTCCGAGCAGGTGCCGCGCATGCCGAGCGTATCCCAGACATGGGTTTTTTCGAGCGTATACTGGTCCTTCAGGAAAACGGTCATTACCTGGTCGGTCGAGACCGCATCCGCATGGGCGCGCGAGGTGATCAGGATGGCATCGGCATGATCGCCATAGGAAATGACGGTCGCATCCTTTTCCAGCCGGCAAATGCCACCGGCCACCTCGGCGGCGCAGATGGAGTTTCGCAGGTTTCCACCAATACCGCCTTCGGTGGTCGCGGACCCGAGCAGAAGCTGTTCGGCGGCGATACGGCGCATGAATTGCGTGTGCCAGGGGCTCTCCAGCCCATGTTCCACCAGGCTCGACAGCTTGATATGGTGCATGGCGAAAACCATGGCGCTGGCGGCGCAGGCCTGGCCGAGGATCGAGCAGACTTCGGCGATCTCTGCAAAGCCCGCCCCCTCGCCCCCGAGAGAAACGGGGATCTGGATGCCGAGCAGGCGCTCGGCGATCATCGTGTCCACCGCTTCGCGCGGGAAGCAGGCCCTCGCATCGACCGCGTCGGCCTGTCTGGCGGCGACGGCCGCGACCCGCCTGGCGCGGGTCTCGAGACTTGTGTCGGGGATGACGACGGCGACGTTCATCACGCAGCCTCGCGGTCTGTCAACAGCCGGACACAGCCCTCGATCGCCGCGATACTGGCGAAGGAGCGGCGATTGAGCATGGTATCGGGGAACTCGACATCGAAGGCCTCTTCGATGCCCAGCATGACCTGAACCGATGCGAAGGAGGAAAGTCCCGCCGTATACAGATCGGAATCGTCCTGCAACTGGTCGACGGATACCGGCAGGTTACCGAACTTCACCAGCAAACCGCGAATCGTCTCGTTCATCTCGACATATCCTCCTAAACCCGTCCGGGGTGCGGTCCTTCGCACCGTGTAGTTGATAATGGGAACGGATTTAGAGGAAAAAGCGTAAGATTCGTCTAAGGAGCGTAGTTAAGCAGCGATTTGGAAAATGCCTAAAATTCTAGCGGCGGTTGTCTGCCGAGACTTGAAGGCTTGGTTTGGCATGAAAGAAACTGCACAGCTATTTGAAATAAAGAGATTTTTTCAAACATCAAACATGCGCTGGAATATGGCCGGCCCGCATTGCCTGCTCCAAAACGGATGATTGGGATTGTATCAAATTGACTTGCAGCGTCAGTCCGCCGCAGGCGGATAGACGTGTTTGCCGCCACGATAGTCGGAAACGGCATAACAGCCGCCCTCGGTCCGTTGCGCCGAAGAGAGATTGAGCGGCGCCTTCCCGTGGCCGCCGGGAATATCGAGAATATAGGTCGGCTGGCAGAGGCCGGAAATCGTGCCGCGCAGGCTGGCAACGATGGCCCGACCCTCTTCGATCGACAGGCGGAAATGCCCGGTCCCGGGCGCAAGATCCGGGTGATGCAGATAATAGGGCTTGACCCGTGTCTCGACGAAGGCGCGCATCAGTTGCCCAAGCACTGCGGGATCGTCGTTGACACCCTTCAGCAGAACCGTCTGGCTGACCATGGCGATGCCGGCATCGACCAGCCGGGCGCAGGCGGCACGCGCGTCCTCGGTCATCTCGCGCGGATGGTTGGCATGCAGCGCCACATAGGTCACCTTGCCGCTTTCTCGGATGGCGGCGATGAGATCGGCGTCGATCCTGTCAGGCTGCACCACCGGCACGCGCGTATGGAAACGGACGATCTTCACATGCGGGATTGCCGCCAGTCCGCGCATGATCGCCGCCAGACGGCGCGGAGACAGGATCAGCGGATCGCCGCCGGTGAGGATCACCTCCCAGATCTGCGGGTTTGCGGCGATATAGGCCAGCGCCACCTCCAGCTTTTCGGCCGAAAGCGTGCCCTCGCCGTTCGGCCCGACCATTTCGCGGCGGAAGCAGAAACGGCAATAGACCGGACAGACATGCACCGCCTTCAATAGCACCCGATCCGGATAACGATGCACGATGCCCTCGACCGGACTATGCGCATGATCGCCGATCGGGTCGGCCAGTTCTTCCGGGCTGGTGCG
>Ga0209930_1003767_pt1 | contig 14570 bp, 16 predicted proteins | sample ThiBiot_500_biof_2_FD_183948 | JGI IMG/M metagenome (GOLD analysis project Ga0209930, IMG submission 183948) | Wastewater bioreactor microbial communities from Cape Town, South Africa - Thiocy_cont_500_biof (SPAdes) | ecosystem: Engineered > Bioreactor > Thiocyanate-remediating >... | reverse complement strand
AGATTTTGATTAGTTCCTTTTCGTTGACTGATATCCGTCGATGTATTCATTGATGATGAACTATTTTGTTTGCGTAGAATTGATCGTGTACGAGTTGTTCGACGAAGATTCTGTGATGTCAATGATGCATCGAGATCAATCGATGAATTAAATGAATCCATTGGTTTTAGTCGAGGTTTATTTGCTGGTGATTGTGATGGCGTTCGACGAATATTTCTCACTTGTTCACGACCGAAATCAACTTTTCGATGCCGAGATGAACTTGTCGTCGTATCGGTAACGTAAATCGAAGGCAGACCAGATTGATTCGAACGTGAATGCGATACAAATGATTCGTCTAAAAATAGATTAAACATTTGTTTTCATTTTCTTTGATTTTATTTTACCATGATCCGATGAATTGATTGTTATTGACGAACTTTCGAGATTGCGATGTTTCTTCTTTTTTGAATTCGATATTAATTGTTTACGTTGTTCAGGATTAATTTCGAGAGCTTTTTCAAATTGATAAACATACCACGAACATTTCGAAACTAATTGTTCGGCATGAGTTGTATCGATACCCATTCGGCAAAGAGACGTTTTCAATAGATCTTGAGCTTGTTGTGGTTCTCGATGATAATGTTGACGTGGAGGATTTTTTAACCAGGCTGTATAGTCATTATATTTTGCTTTTAATGCGATAACATTTTCAGCTATATGAGCAGCTTTAGCAGCACGAGAAGGGAATGATGGCGTCGGTGGCGGTCGAATACGTTGTCGAAAACTTTTATTAATCGGTGGTAAATGAAGATTTGACGTTGGATAGGAAGATTCTTCTGCAAACATTCTATTGTCGATCTGAAATAGTGATTGTTCAGTTTATACCAAGAATACTTGACTTGAAGAAGAAAAAAAACACGAGAGTGAGTGAATAAACTAAAAGCTTGCTAAACAAGAACGATTAATTGATCAGTTATGAAGCTTCACCAACATCGAAAATATTCGACTGATTTCAACAAAAGCAAAAAAAAACGAGAGGTTTTTTCAATCATCATTGAAAACGAGCGGCTTACTCTTGTTCAATCTTTTATTAAATGACGTTCGTTTTTGCGTGACAATCTAAAAAAAGCGAGAGAGAGAGAAGGGAAAAAAGAAAGAAAAAAGAGAATTCCTGCAACTGATTTGATTTAAAGACAACAATGACAATTCGAGTTATGTATATATATATTTTTTTCAAATCCTATGAAAACATTATAATCAGGTAGAGAATATTCGATACGTAAAACCTTGTCGATTATTTTTCTTTTGTTTTTATTTGATAAAGAATGCAATCACGAAATATTCAATTGAAGAGATCTGTAAAAAAAAATCATACACACCCACATACATGCGCAAGAGAAAAATAAGAATGTCAAGTGATTTTCAAGTTGATGTTGACTAGGGAAAAAATGGTCAAACAGATTAGAATTAATTTGTTATACAAGGTCGGTTAGGTTGACTGTTTTGAAAATCTTCATAATTCAATGACAACAAGCGATGATTTTATTTTTAAGATATTCTCTAAACATTACTAACACGACGATTGAATATCTTAATAATCTCAATTCTCGTCGAGTTGATGAATGAATATATTTGAATTTACCAAAATTGAGAAAATAGGTTTTTATTACTTCGATTTTGAACAGAAATGGTAACGAAGTAAGTAAATAATTTGTCAAATGAATATTCAAAGATGATAACAAATGTTAGCCATCAGATTGCAGTACAAATCCAGGCAAAACAAATATTTACTGCTAAGATATTTAAACGATTATGAAATCGACGAATAAATATTATTGATAACGAATAAATCAATCCGAGAGGGATACTTATTCCAAAGAGAGAGATTTAACAGGTGAAAAACACTCTAGATATTCTTTCAAGGTAACAAAGTTAATTAACCAATCTCGCTTCGGTAAATTCAAGTCAGCATGTGCCTAATATCCTTTTTTTTCTTTAATTAAGAAAAAAAAAGCAACAACTATAACAAATAACAAAAAAAAACACGAAATGTCTCTAGAGAACGCCCCATTTCTCTTCGAAAGCTGCACAAACTTTCGAACATGTCAACGCAGCTGACAATGGATACGATGAAATCGATATGGTATCTTCATGATAATCAATATTGACACTGCCTTTAGCCATAGCACCAATGACAAAAACAACAGGCGAATCAGCATCACCACATTCATTTTGAACATAATCTCGAATATTAACGAGATGTGTGTCAGCTACACCGAACGATGTTGAAATCTTCTTGCATCCAACAGGAAAATGATCGGTTATCGGATTTTTAATAACTTTCAAGAGTTTAATTCCACCTTGAACTGAATCCTGTGAACGAATCGATAGTTTATGCAAAAGTTGAACCATTAAACCAGCAAAACGATCGAACGTTCGCGGAATACGCGTTTGCGGATTGACTTCAATCAATATTCCTTTATGTGTATGAATATAAACCTTTAGGAAACAAAAAAAAACAAGATAGTTATTTTCTATTTGAATTTCTTTTTACTTGAAGTAAACCAGCTCGATTCAATGGTGAATCCAGGAGCATCAATAGACATTGATGTGTTATGTCAGGTCGTGCATTCGAATTCGGATCACGTTTGTATTTCAATAGATGATTTTTATGTCGATCACAATTGAGTAGTTCGTAGACTTTGCCGATTTTAATTGTTTCTAAATTGGCTTGTTCAAGAACGACGATCAAACGTTTTTCGGATGTTTTGACTTTTTTTGCTTTATTAGCAAGCGTCGAGTCGATTTGTTCGTCTTCTTCGACAGCTTTCGAACGTTTGGAATTCTTCGACATATCTGGAAAATGAAATGAGATTTGAGACGATTTTTTTTTGTTTATTGTACTCGGCAGAAAGAGAAAATATATGTATAATAATATGTTGCACAACAAAAAGATAAATGAGAACGAGAAAGAGAATATGAGAAGAAAAGTGATTGTTCGAATTTTGTTAAAGACTTGCGCCCATCTTAAATGCAACATTATTATTTCGTGTTGGTGATTTGGTTTTATCATTCGTTTGAACCGGTGTATCTTCATCGTCGATTTCATTATCCAATGGTTCATTTTCGCCATCAGAACATTGATCTAATTTCTCGAAACCTTTTCGTCGATTCATCCAATCGCCGAGAACTGATGTTGGGCCTGTTCCAGTCGATTTAACATCATTCAAAAACGTATTCAATCGTCGAACTTTACGAAGATTTCGTTTACGTATACAACATCCGATGACAACAGCAAGAAGAACAGGCAGAACGAAAAATGCCATAATAATCAATGATAAACGAAAGTTTTTATCACTCAATGATATTCGTTTACTGAATGTTTCTTTCGGAAGATCTATGAAATAATTTTCAAATTCGATTATATCAAAATCGAATATTCAATTCTCTACCTTTTCGTTTGGCGAGTTCGAATTTATGCAATGAATTTCCGCGTGATGTTGCTGCTAATTCACCGACATAAATCTCTCGACCATTGGCTGATATCGCAATATCATGTGGTGCATTTAAATGCTAGACAAATCGAACTTCGTATCGAAGATTTTATTATCAAAAAACAAAATTCCTACTGGATTCGAATCAAATGATGTTAGAATATCTCCAGTACGTGCGTCGATCATATAGACTTTTTTCACGGATGTTTCAGTTCCACCTGTAACAGCGAATAAAACTGTTCCTAAAATAAAAATTGTTTCGTCAAGAAAAACTAAATAAACAATCAAATCGAACCATTCGTATTCGGTGCAAATTCAATTGCGTAAATCGGTCCGATGTTTTCTTTCATTTCGACGCGAATCTGTCGTTGAAATTCTCCTGTTTGGGCATTTAAACATTGAATACGATAATTTTCTCGATCGGCACCACATAATAATTGAGCATCTTCATTTAATGCTATCGAATGAACGATATTCCATTGATTGGGCAATGGATAACCTTCACGATCGTGCATGCCATTCATTGGCATGCCCCATTCAGTTATATATTCACCTTTACGATTGAATTTTATTATTCGACTATTGCAATATCTAAGAAAACAACAACAAAACGAAATAAGAAAATAAAATCCATCGATTGTTTTTACCCGTCAGCAACGAAAAAATCTCCATTTTTCATCACGGCTACATCAGCTGGTCGACATAGTTGCGTTGGTCCGGAGCCTGATTGAAACATTTCTCCGACGGTTAGTGCCGGATGTGTTAAATCCGTGGGTTTGAACATAAATACTTGATGCATAGCAATGTCAGTGAACCAATAATTTCCGGCATGATCAATGGTAAGACCATGTGGCATGTAGAACATTTTTGCACCCCAATTCGATTTCACTTGACCTGTACGCGCATCGAGATGTAAAACAACGTTCTCATCAATCGGACCGTACATTTCATTACGAAAACGATAGTTATCGGTAAAATATCTTAAAAGTTAGAAACAATAGATATTCGAATCAAAAAAGAAAAGATTATGTTTACTTATTCTCCCATTTTCTTGATCCTCGATGAAATACGACCAATTCATCATTCGTTTTTGTCATTGCTAAACCTCCGATTTCACCCAAATCATTCGGCAGATTTTTCGTATCCGGCCATGCATCAACACATTGATACAAATTCGCTAGAAAACGACAACATATGTCGAATCAAATATTCTTCCATTTTTTACACGAAGAAATCATCACAATGACAACATTAAATACAAACACAATATCGAATTCTCACTGTTCATAATTTTCGCATTATGTAATTTAACAATTTGATCTTTGCCATAGGTTAAATGTGTTGGCAGTAAATAATCATAGTTTTGTGCGTCAACATATTCGTAATCCGGTAGATTCAAATGCGACAAGATTTTATTGATATCGAAGCCTTTATTTCGTTGACGCATATTTTCGACATCATCCATGTAATCGTCATAGGACGATTCATCCGTTTGTTTGCCTCCAGGACTCATTGCGTGTTCAGCATGCGTATGATGACCTCCGGCGCCTGTTTCACCTATATCCGACGGTTTACGAGGCGGAACTTCGCTGTCATGAGGAAGAAGACTAGACGAAAGAAAATATATTCAATCGAAAAAGAAGAATCGATCTACTTGATTAATGAACTGAATTCATTGTCCCAACAGGATCGTATCGGTGGTGTGCCAGTCTTTTGTTTGCCATCGGTTGTTTTCGATGGTAGAAATGAATACATTGCATAAATATTGCACATTTCATCTTTATGCGTTGGTCTACAGATAGATTTTAGGTTTCTTTTTTTGATTCGATAAAAATGCGAATTTACCCAACACGAACAACATCGTCCGCATCGTTATCGTAAACACATTGACCAATTAGATAATCATCGGTTCGAACTTCGATCGGTGTTGCTAATGGATAGAATGATTGAGGCCATTGCGGATCGCCTTTTATGATTTGTGTTGCAGAACCATCGCGAACACGATAGAGAGAATTAACTCGAGCTAAAAACGAAGATTTATTTTGAGCGAGGCTTTTTTTTTCTCGACAAACCCCATTGATGGGCGTGAACTCGTGCAGCAAAGATCGATATCGATGGTCCATTGTAACGACACGAAAATGGTGTTCGAACAGCTAGAATTCAAAGATTTCATTCGACATATTATTTAGAATTTTAATTAATTACAATGAGATTTCGGTTTTAAATAAATCTGACTGGTACCCGCCAACAGTACACCTGCTTGATATTTTCGTCTAAATTAACAATTGAAACAAAAATATCTTCACATTTTTTTTAACGCCCAAACAACATACGGCTTTCGACTCATTGTTAATTGATTTCCTGACTTATCATTGACAACTGTTGTTAGATAATGAATATTAACAACAATATATTTATACGGCGTATTACGACCAACCGGAAATCCAACATCTGCGCAACAGAAAAACGAGATTTTGCATGACAAGAAACAAAAGAAAATGAACAGACCATCGGGTAATGACACTGATGGTGCGTTGCGAGCCCAACCATGAATAATTAACTGCTCCGTACTGCCACATGCTTGACCCGATGCCCTAAGAGAATTGAATGTTTTTTTTTATTAGCCAAATGACATTTTTCAACTAACCAAACTTGTTTATTCGAACCCGGACTAGCACAAGCAAATGTTAACATATGATGAGCCGCATTCATTGTGACTAGAGGTGTGAAACCGACTAGCAAAGAAAAAAAAGCAAAAGCATAATTCATTCAACTTTTGTATTATCTCGTTCGTACCAATTGCTAATTCTTGATCGGGTAATTCATATTGAATAAATGCATATTGATCATCCTAGATAAATAAAATCAATATTCGATCGATTGATGAATTCATTTGAACAAACTTGTGTTGAATTAAATTTTGGCATTGTTATATTGATATTAAACGTATCGTCTTTATTTTTGGCATTGGCTGTTTGACCTTGTTGATAGAAATTAAATGCAAGTATAAGACAGATTTTGAGGACGGTTGTTGTTGTTGTTGGTAAGTTTGCCATAGTTGTTTGTTGTGAAATGAAAACCGAGCACACAAGAAGAGTGTTACATCTAGAAACAAAACGGACAAATAGTTGAGATATTCTTTTTCTTTATTTCTTTTTTTTTTCTATGAAAAAAAAACAAATTGATATGCTTGAGAATGTAGTTATCATTTCGAAGATTATTTGTCGTTATCATTGAATGAACTGAGTAAACTAGCGAGAAATAAATTTTGTACAAAATCGTTTTTACGTTTTTGGGAATTATTCGATTGAGAAAGAGACGATGAAGGTGATTCATCACATAATTTTCGTAATAGTGATGATTCACATTCAATTCCTGATGTTTTTGTTGTCAGTAGAGCCGATGATTGTTGTTGATCGATGGTTGTTGTTAATGGTGACGGCGGTGCCGGTGCTGGCGGTGGAGGTGGTGGTTGCTGTTGTTGAGCGACAATCTGCGCCCATGTTTGCTGAGAGTTATTTGTTGGCATTGGCGGTTCAATAACAAGTGCTGAAGAAAACAATGAATCAAAAAAATCATTTTCAACATTCGAGAGAACATTCGACGGTGTTGTTTGAGCTGGCGGATTTTGTGTTGAACGTCCATTAGCACGAAGACGTTCACGTTCGTATTGTTGTCGAGTTAAAGTTTGCAAATGAATCGAATTCGATGACGATGAATTGTTCGATGCTGCTAATCGTCGAACATTTGTTAATTGAGTTAGAAGATCGGCTATTGGATCACTGCCATGATTGGCCGATGATGAATCAGAAGAAAAATGCTGACTGACAGTACCACCACCACGGCCACCTAATATTCCGCGTCGACTCGGTGTTCTCAATGGTCCTCGTCGAAAACTCGCTCGTGTACTCGAACCAGTCAGATCGTATTCTCGATTCGACGAGCTTTGTCGAGCATAGGAGCTCAATGTCGTGCCAGGTGTCGACGGTGTTTGTACTTGTTGATGTTGATGTTCGTTGGCTACATGTGCAAGTAAATCGCCGGTCATTAAATTCGGCTCGCCATTTGCCATCGATGCACAAATCGGACAAATGACTTCGTTTGATTGTTGTTCATCGACATGTTTCTGCTGTAAATGATTGAATAGATCTACTGTTTGAGATGAATCATTGAGAAATGGATAAGAAAAACCCATATCACCACAAAATGGACATGTATACGATTGAGCTTGATCAGATGTATATCGTTCACCATGATAATACAAATCAAAATCTTGACGAGTTAATATACCTAATGAAAAAGAAAAATTTCGATATCGTTGTTGTTTTTCTCTCTTTCTCTCGAGCAAAATTTACATTGCATAGGATGTTCATTTGCATGATTACTTGATGTTTCGCCTTGTTCATAGCACGTCGAACACAAATCATAATCATAACAGATTAAACATTTATAACGTTTCGATCGAAAATTGCTTTTGCCACATGTATCACAGCTCACACCTTCATGTGCAGACATCAGTTCAATAGGCGTAAAAACAACAAGAAGAAAAAAAAACTTTATCAGTTTCTGACACAGCCACCATAAGACATGTTCTTCGTCAACCAATGAGAATCGACCTCTATCTCGATGCGATTTAACATATATTTGCAATTTAAGAAGGATAAGAATAGAATAGGAAAAGGAGGAAATGATTTCATTCGTTCATTTATTTATTCATCAAAAAGGAAAAAAAGAGTTTTTCAATGACCACCACCGAATAATTCTCGAAGACCAGCATCATTTTTACAACTAAAACAATGAAATTTCACAGTTAAATACAAACAAAAATCGAACGCATATTTACCCTTGAATGAACTGGTCTTTATTTAATTTTTTTCCTTCGCTTATTCCAAGTGTTTTAAATACTCCAACAGCTAAATCTTTTGAATAGTTTACATTAGCCTTCTCTGTTTTACCAGCAATCGTTAACTAATAATCAACAATAGAAAATTAATAAGACAAAGTGCAAATTTTCATTTTACAGAAGCTTTAAGAAAAGCAGCGAGTTCTTCTAAATCCATTTCACCATCTCCGGAAACATCACACCTAGATAAAACTCATTAGTAATCTTTCTTTAGAAGAAAAACGACGTCATTTGCTCACATTTCAAAAACATATTTCAAATGACTATCTAAGTCACCGGGTGAACCAGCAGCAACAGCTAATAGAAATTCAGTAAAATCTATTGTACCGTCATGATCTCGATCGAATACCGCAAAGACATGACTAAAATCAGATCTGTCAATTAAAAATCCATGTCAACAGCATGAACATACTCGCACAAGACACTTGCATGATCGTTTTCATCTTTAATCTCTTCATAATATTTAATAAAACCATTTTTATCCATTCGACCCGACGGAAAATCGTCCCAAAAAGTCTAAAACAAAAAAGCAAATCTCTAATCTTGAATTCAGTTCGAAAATACAAACCGCATGTAAATCGATAATTTCTAAAAATACAAATAATTTAACCTCATCAGTCATATGGATTTTCTTACCTTCTTCGCTCAAACGTGAACTCGCTCGTAATAGCGCAATACCTACAATCAAATGAGTTGTACGACGAAGATTGAAAATCATTTGTAAACAAACTATGAGAACTTAATTCCCTTGATGTGTTATTCTTGACAACGACTTTATTTCCCATATTTGAAAGCAAGTAGAAATCGATCTGGAGAAGAGAGGAAAGCAGGAAAATCAGAAATTCATCTTAAATCTATTGAAAACTCAATCGGAAAAAAGATTTTTACCGGATTTTCAAGCAGCTTTTGTTCTTTTGACTATTGATTGACAAATTTAAGGACAAAACAAGTTGTTTTCTTCTCTCTTTTCTTTCTTCTTCTTCTTCTGTCGTTGTCAATCGAGAAATAACAACAACAACAACAACAAATGAAAATTGATTTAGATGAAATATATTGTTACATAGGACAATCATATTAACATCTAGAAAAATTTCTCAATCAATAAGCATTCGAAAAAAAAACAGAATAGATCGCCTTCTTCTTTCTCAATAGGAACATACCAACAGCATACAAATAGAACAGATAGCATGCTCTTTCCTCCCCGAAGCTAATTCGATAATCAGATCTATTCTTGAATAATCATGCAATATACAAGATAAAGAGGAAAAAAAACTGTCCGTTGTCATCTTCTTTTTGTTTCGAAATACAAAAGAAAACACATAAAAAGATTGTTTCGTTAGGATTAGTACCCAATCCATCTTTTGATGAAATTAAATGTTCGCCATATTCGACTTTGTGTACGAATCCAAAATGGTCCATTATCCATAAGAGCAAAACACCATTGTAGAAGTTTTTCTTCAGTTAATGAATTCATTATTCCTAACATTAATTCATCGACACCTTGAACTTTCATTTTCACGCCTTGTGTTTCATATTCAACTGAATTGACTAACGTACAAAGACCAAGTGAATCATAATAGAAAACATCTTTAACAGCTTTTGTTTGTGGACTATGTTCAGCAAGAAGAGTTTTGAATATGTCTAAAATATCATCGACTTCATCCGATGCGTACATATTCGTTACGACTAAGGCGATGAACACATTTAATTTTTTACATTCATTTATGAGAATTTTCACGTGATTCAAATCGGCATACGAGCCTGGTGACACACAATAGATCAAACAAATCGGATTTTTTTCTTTAATTAAATCTTGAGTATATTTTGCAACATCAAATTTTGTCCAATCTTCGATGCCAGGCGCATCCCAGATACGTATCGAGCAAGTCGATATGGTTACTGACTTCGTATCAATCGATGATGTTGACGTGTAGATTTCTTGATATTCGTATGAAGTTATTTGTGATGTACAAGCATTTCGGCCGGCACTTGTTTTTGCCAGATCTTTTTTAAGAATTGCATTGATCAGTGTACTTTTGCCAACACGTGGCGAACCCAAAAGAAGAATATCGAATGCTTTGCCAAGCGCTTGATGAAGATATTGTTGAATACTCTCCTGAGGAATTTTCTCTATGGCTGATTTAACAACTTTACTGACAAGAATTGGTCGTTCTTCAGGAGTCGATGGAGTTGGAGATATTTCTGGCTGAGTAGTAGGAACATCATCATAATCATCATCATCGACATCTGGCACTACAATAAAATATCGTAGGAACAAAATTTTGCTTTGAATGAATTATTTATACTTTCAGTATTCGAAGTAGACGTGCTTAGTACTTGTCTTATTTCCGGTTCCAAACGTTGTTTTTGCATTGCTTGTTCGGCAATAAACTCTAGTAGATATTTTGTTTTCATTATCATTTGAAAACGAGAATTTTTATGTTCTTTTCTAAAAAGCGAGCTATTTTCCATAACATGTTCATAATTAGCAGCGATATAATATTGATTTGGATCAAGTTCAGGATTTCTTTCGCAAATCATTCGAATAATATCGCCATATGTTGTGACTTGAGGAGTGACAGTTAGTGAAATAACTTCGCCTGTTCGACGAATATGAATGTCGATTGAACATTCCGAAGATGATGTCTGAAAAATAATCTATCGAGAAAAAACAAAGAACAAATGTGAATCCTACCATCGTATTGTTCTACAATAGAGAAAAGAACAAAAATGTGAGTTTAAAAGAGAAGAAGAGATTTTTCTTATCTTATCTCAGAAGTCACTTTGAAACAGTCATCATTTCGTCAATTTACGTTTTTCTTTAAAATGTCATTGGTAAACACAGATCCTAATCATGTCTACAATCGTATACAATCCATTGCGCCCGAAGAAGTACTTGAAGTTGCAGCTGAAAATCTCCGACGATCACAACGTGAATGTGAACTAAAAAATCCAAAGTTTGTTGCCGATCATGCAAAAGCCAAATTACAAGAATTTACATTTGTTGTTTGCGGTGCACCACGAACGGGTAAAAGCACATTGATCAATGCAATCGTTAATAAAGATGTAGCACCAACAAAACCTGGTCCAGCTGCAGTTACACTCGAAACAACTCGTTATACACTCGAAGGTAATTGTCCTGAACAAATCGATGAAACAACTGGAGAAATTTTACGTGAAAGTCAAAATTTTCTAATTAACATCTGGGATACGAAAGGTATAACAACATGGGATCAAAAACTATCGAATATAATCACGGAAAAAAACCCAATGTGTTTGATTATTTGCTCATCTCCGGGTTCATTTGCTAAAGATGAATTCATTCAACCATTGATTAGTCAATGTGTAGCATCGAAAGTATTCGTTGCACTTGTTTGTACAAATAAATGGAACGATAGCGATGAAAAACGACGAATAGTCATGGAAGAATTTCATCATTTATTCGAGGTTAATTTTCTTGTTTTTCAATTATTTATTTCCAACATAGTGGCTATTGTTTTTTTTAGGGATTTAAAAAAGAAACTTCAGAAGAAAATGAAATCACATTTTATGGAAATATTGGATTGATCGCCACGGTCAACAGTGTTCCATATTCGAATCGACGAACGGGTATTTATAAACCAAAGAGTGGTGTTAATACATTGATCTATGCGATCATGAAATCATTAAATGAAGATCAATTATTAGGATGGTGTTATACTCTCATGGAAAACGATGGATTCTGGTCACAAATGCAAAATCAAATACAAGATTTTTTTACACAAAAATTTACGTATGGTAAATCAATTCTCTGGTCTTTATCAAGAGGAATGACATGGTTCAGTAGTTAAAACATGTTTTTGTATTTATTTATTCATTCATGATTAAAAATAAAAACTAAAGTTATTAGTCGTCGGATGTGTGATGTGAAAATTCTGCACGATGTTTTCCATTACTAATATCTTTACACATGTTTCCCCATTTACACCGTGGAAGAGTTTTACCGGAACCTGCTGCTAGAAAGAAAGAAATTTATTCATAAAAATAAATTAATAAGATATAAAAAGATGCTTACCAGCAGCTCCACCGCTTTTTTGTTTATATACTTTTTCTCCGTGAGAATATTTGGTTAGATGATCACTCGATTTGTTTGAGCATTTCGAATCACGACATGGGACGAGAAAATCAGCTAAATCTTTATGCCGATATTTTGCACGATGCAACGGGTCACCTAATTCTTTGCAATGTCCATCATTTTTACATTTCTCAACGTTATGAGGTTCATGTGTAAGATGAGGTTCCTTGTCCTTATTTCGGCAAAGTTCAGAGAAACGACATGGATGTGAATATTTCGTAATATGTGCTTTTCCAGCTGCATCAGTCATGTATTGAAGAAGACAATTAACATCATCACGACAAACGTATCGAGGAGAGGAAGATGCACCTGAACTGTGGCCATGATAATCTGCACCAGAGCCAGAACCGTGACCATGATAACCTCCGCCAGAGCCAGAACCAGGACCTGCGGGTGCAGGGGCAGGTGCAGGAGCGGGAGATTTGTGAGATTTATCAATTGTGGGATGTAGATCAAGTTGTTTTTCAAAGGTCACAAATAGATTTCTAACCGATACTTCTTTGGTATCGGCAGTAACATAAATATGTTCCAAAACAGATAGATCAAGTTCATGTTTGGTAAAGTCACAAGTGATTTTTTGATAATTATAGATTGCATTAGCACCTGCTTGATACAAAGTAACGCTACCTTTGGAACGATCTAGTTCAAGACAGTAAGTTATATAATCATCTGTATTACTTCCAATATGAAAATGGTTTGATTTAGCTTTAAATACTTTCTTTGTTAAAAATTTATGATGCTGAATGGGTTGTCCCTTATTGATATATGTTGTTTGTTCATGATAATTGCCATCATGAGAATCAGTTTTTGGAGATATATAACAAAGCAAACATTGATCATTAGGTTGATCCTCGTTCACTTCCATTTGTTCTTTAGATAACATAAGCATCATATCGCCATTAATTGTTTGCCAATAAATATAAGCAATATTTTCAGATGGTTTTTTATTATGTATACTCTGATATAGTTCATATGCTTGAGATATTGTCAAAGGTATACCAGCAAGTTCTTTAAAACCTGATGGCGGAATTGTTATTACTGCACCTTGAATAGGTCTTGATGGTACGTGAGCAATATCTCGTTTATATTTTACCATTAATGCATCGACAACTGCTGTTTGATAATCAAGTCGTCCTTGATCCTGAGGTTTTGGGCCAGCTGGTCCAAAGGGATTACCAGAAACAAGACCTTGATGTTGTAAAATAGTATAACGATTTTTGAAAACAGCATTGAGAGTTTGACGTGTTTGATCTTTGAATGAATCGTAAATATTTTGTGCAACATAGATATGATCAATATAATCGATGGGAATCAATTGTGGTAAATGTGCTTCTATAGTATGATGTGAATCAATGGTCAACCAACGTTGAAAAATAGTTTGGAGATCTATATCCATGGATTTCAAGTTTCGTTCTAAACTAGTAAGAGCCATAAGTTCTAAAGCAATACCATATTCGAAACCCGGAATTGACGCATGATATTTCGTATTATGATAATGTTTGACTCGTCCATCAGCTGTGCCTGGATCAGTCAGCCATTGACGCCATTTGTATGCATTTCCACTTTTACCAAAAGTTGTTGCTGCACACATGGAAAAATCCGCATCAGGATGATGAAGAATCTCACGTTTAAAAACAACAAATACATCTCCGTAGTAATGACCCAAATGCGGTCCAAGTATAGCGAAAACACGTTTATGAGTACCAAATACTTTGTCAGTTTCAAAACCAATGCCTGTCATATTCGTGTGAAGTTCTATGGAGGCTTTAGCAATTTCAAATGCTTTCTTCTTCATAATTTCTAAATCATTGGCTGAGAATGCACCAGTTAGAGTTTTTTCTGCTCTTTTAATATTCTTAGCATATTCAGCTGGATCTAGGAGCTTTGGTGGTGGTGGTGGTGGTGGTGCCAGTGCTGCAGGATCAACAGGGTCCGGAGGTGGGAAATTAGCCTTAGCAAATATTTCACTAACAATGTCTGTGATGTATTCTTTCACTAATTTAGCATATTCTGGAATGCGTATATTGTCAATACGTCGCACTCGAGCATGCTGCATAACAGAAGTAACAACGAATTT
>Ga0209930_1003762_pt1 | contig 14579 bp, 12 predicted proteins | sample ThiBiot_500_biof_2_FD_183948 | JGI IMG/M metagenome (GOLD analysis project Ga0209930, IMG submission 183948) | Wastewater bioreactor microbial communities from Cape Town, South Africa - Thiocy_cont_500_biof (SPAdes) | ecosystem: Engineered > Bioreactor > Thiocyanate-remediating >... | reverse complement strand
TTTGCTTTTGAAGATCCACCGCGACCCGCCCGCCATTCCAGCGAACGTCACGCAATCCCGCTCCGTAATTTCCGTGATGGACGCCGGGACGCCGTGTTGAGCGAGGTAACTCGGTGAGGCACAAACTGAAAATTTCAGCGTGCCGACGCGCATGGCGACCAGTCCGGAGTCGGGCAACTCTCCGATGCGGATCGCGATATCGATACCTTCCTCGATGAGATCGACGATCCTGTCTATGAGCAGCAGCCTCGCGTTGATCCGGGGATAGGCGTCGAGGAACGACGCAATCATAGGGAGCACGTGCAGACGGCCGAAGCTGACGGGCGCCGTGATGGCAAGCTCGCCAGAAAGTTCGGTCGACTGCCCAGCAATCCGACTTTCCGCGCGTTCGAGGTCTTCGAGCACTTGCCGGCAGGTCTTCAGATAGTCCCGTCCGGCATCCGTCAACATCATGCGCCGAGTTGTGCGATCGATAAGGGTGCACGCCACATGGGCTTCGAGTTGAGACAGGAGCCGGCTGACGTTGGTCAATGGTTCGCGGAGGCGGCGCGCGGCTGCGGACAGGCTGCCTGCTTCAACTACGGCAACGAAGACGTGCATTGCCCGAAACCGGTCCATCGTATCATTCCATTAAATGGAAATATATTTGCCAAATATTCTATCTAGCGGCGAAGCGACCAGCGCGCCACTTTCCAGTTCAGTGAATTGCAACCGGGAGTCGATGCGATGACGGCAAAGCTTTACGACCTCGAGCTTTCGGGTAACTGCTACAAGGTGCGCCTGCTTTGTGCGCTACTCAGCGTTCCTCTCGAAATCATCCCAGTGGATTTTCTCTCAGGTGCGCATAAGAAATCGCCCCTGATCGAGCTTAATCCGTTCGGCGAGATTCCGATTTTCCAGGACGGTGATCTCGTGCTGCGCGACAGCCAGGCAATTCTTATCTACATCGCGCGCAAATGGGGCGGTGAAAACTGGCTTCCGACAGATCCCGCAGGCCTAGCGCAAGTGAGCCAATGGCTCGCGGTTGCCGAAAACGAAATCGCTCGCGGTCCCAACGACGCGCGATTGCACGACAAGTTCGGTTTCAAGGTCGACATTGAGCGAGCGCGAAACAACGCCGTGCATGTTCTCGGCCTATTGGAAAAGCGTTTAGCCAAAGCGCAATGGCTGGAGCTTAGCCGGCCGACGATAGCCGATATCGCCTGTATGCCCTACGTCGCACTGGGTCACGAGGGAGGCGTCCCGCTCGACGGATATCCGGCCGTCAACTCATGGGTCGATCGGGTCAAAGCGCTACCGGATTTCATCGGCATGCCTGCAATTTAAGGCGACGTGGATGCTCCTTCGGCATTGGGGCGAAAATGGATACTCATCGTTACATCTCCGACATCGCGTTCACAGCCGCGGTCAAGGCTGAGCAGGAATGTCATGGTTCGCGTACGCAATACGAGCGGATGGAGAAGCTCAAGGGTTGGGCAACTACCGTAACGCCGGATTTGGCTGCCACCGTTGCGGCTGCGCGCTCGTTCTATCTCGGTACAGCGAACGCAGAATGGCAACCTTACATCCAGCATCGCGGGGGGCCGGCCGGGTTCTTGAAGGTTCTTGACGAGCGCACGCTGGGATTCGCCGACCTGTCCGGAAACCGGCAATATATTACCGCTGGAAACCTGTCCGAGAATCCGCGCGCATTCATCTTCCTTATGGACTACGCGCGACGCCGGCGCGTGAAAATCTGGGGGCGTGCACGGATCGTCGAAAGTGACGACGAACTATTGTCCCGTTTGCGACCGTCGCAAAGCAATGCTGTCGCCGAGCGGGTGATCGTTTTCGAAATCGAGGCCTGGGATCGCAACTGTCCTCAGCATATCCCCCAGCTTATTCCCATTGAGGACGTCGAAGCCGCTCTCGATGTGCTCCAGAAGCGAATTCTACAGCTTGAGAGCGATCTTGAACGCACGCGTTCCGCGCTTTGAACGCCAGTCTTCTCAATGCCAACCTGTCGGGAGCGCAAATTGAATAAGCGAGCTGGTGATGCCTCGGTCTTGGCGCGATTGTGAACCGCCGATCACTGGAACGGCACGATCGTCAAACATCATCCGCGCCGAAGTCGGCGCGGGGTTAGCCCGGAGCTGCAATCATGCGAGCCGTTAAAACCTGCATTGCCTTATTGGCCGCCATGACCGTTCCCTGGTGTATTGTACCACAGGAAACGTTTGCGGCCGAAATCGATGCCGAAGGCTTGCTGCACGCCGCTCAGGAAGAAGGCAACTGGATTCTACCGGGCCGTGACTACGGCAACCAGCGCTTCTCTCCGCTTGACCAGATCACACCGGCTAACGTGAAACAGCTCGTTCCCAAGTGGATCTATCAAACGGGTATTCCTGCAACATTTCAAACCAATCCACTTATCGCCGACGGCGTGATGTTCATCACGACCCCGTTTTCGAACGTCGTGGCGTTGGATGCGCGCTCAGGGAAAGAACTTTGGCGATACGATCATAAGCTGACGCCCGGCTACAAACTTTGTTGCGGTCCGGCCAATCGTGGCGCGGCGTTGGGCAGCGGGCGGGTTTTCGTCGCGACCGTCGATGCTCGTCTCGTGGCGCTCGATGTCGCGTCTGGAAAGGTTGTCTGGGACATTCCGCTCGTCGATCCGAGTGATGCCCACTTGGACGGCAGAAGCGAAGACAAGGCGTCAGCCCTCGCTTCCGATGACGCGCGTCACGACGCGCATGTCCAGGGTCAAACAGGCGTTGGCTCGGCAGCCGCACCGCTTGTCGTCGGTGACCTCGTCATCGCAGGAATCAATGGTGTCGGCTACGGTTTGCATCTTGATAGCAGCAGGCCGGGCTCGCCACTCGGCACCGTCGTCGGCGTCTCGGGGCGGTTCGGACGGCCTGGATTTATCGCGGCTTTCGACATCAAATCCGGCAAGCGTGTTTGGCAATTCGACACGACACAAGCGGGATGGGAAGGCGGATATGTAGAAACGACGCCGGATGGCGTCCTGCTTCATCGCGATATCGATGCGGAAAAAGCCGAAACGAACTTTTCCGACTCCTGGCGCTACGGCGGAGGAAGCAGTTGGCCGACGCCCGCCTACGATCCCGCGCTCGGTCTGATTTACATCGGCGTCGGCAATCCTTCTCCGCAGGCCAGCGGGGCGACGCGTCCAGGCGACAATCTCTACACGGTATCACTCGTCGCACTCAACGTTCGCACGGGCAAGCACGTGTGGCATTACCAGCTCGTCCCGCACGATGTTTGGGGCTACGACGTTGCGAGTCCGCCTGTTCTGTTCGACGCGACCGTCGACGGCAAACCAGTTCCGGCAGTAGGACATGCGAGCAAGCTCGGATGGTATTACACGCTCGATCGCCGGGATGGCCGATTGCTGTTCAAGTCGGAGCCCTTCGTTCCGCAGGAGAAGATGTTCGCGCGCGCGACGAAGGACGGCGTGCTCATTGCCCCCGGAGTTGGCGGCGGGACGAATTGGTCACCCACGTCCTTCGATGCGAAAGCGGGAACGGCGTTCGTCGCGGGCATGCATATGCCGTCTCTCTATAAGACTGGACAGATTCCTGCGACGAACGACAAACCCGCCGTTGAGTTCTCCACCATTGAACCCGCGAACGTTCCGCGGTGGGGAACACTCACCGCCATCGATGTCGCAAAGACGGGCAAAATCGTCTGGCAACGCAAGACCGACGATCCGCTCATTGGCGGCGTTCTGGCGACGGCCGGCGGCGTCGTCTTTACGGGCGAGGGCAATGGGCGTTTCTCCGCGTTCGATTCCAAATCCGGAGATCACCTATGGAGTTTCACTTGCGGAGCCGGCGTCAACGCTCCGCCCGTAACCTTTGCCATTGATGGCCATGAGTATGTCGCGGTCGCTGCCGGAGGGAGCCAGATTTGGGGCTTCCGGCAAGGAGATGCCATCATCGTCTTCGGCTTACCGGATTGACCGTCGTCGCAGTTATCAATCACGGCACGTTTCGACCTCGCAGCACCTTTGGAAGCGTTGTATCCGGAAGCAGACCTAAGCGCTGCGGTGGCAGAAGATCGAGCTACTCATGTTTCGATGTCAGCTTCTGATGCTGTGGACCGCATCCGTCACCCACACTCCATGATCGACACCAAAACTGTTGCGGCTAAGCCAACACAACGAGAGCCGGCAACGATCGTATCGACCGGCCTGCACTCAGCGGCGCATACCGGTCGATGCAAACGATCATCGGCACTACCTACCGAACGTCGTCAAAAGCGAAGCTTCATGGACGTCGATAAAGTGCGTCCGAGAGCAAGCATCAACTCCGACGACATGGTGTCGCCATAGGCGACATCGGATATATTTTCGGCCGAGTAACGCCAAGACACATTCTTATTATGCTTGTAGATTGCTGCGCAGTCGGTTCTCAAGCTAGAGCTTTGAACGCACCTACAGCCCGCTCGCAGCAGGAGCCTCGTTGACGGCCGCGTCCTTCACGCGACCAAACCATGCCGCATATACCGTCGGCAGGAACACCAACGTAAGTATCGTCGCCACAAGCAGGCCGCCCATGATCGCAAATGCCATCGGACCCCAGAAGACGGTCGGCGCGATCGGAATCATTCCGAGTACTGTCGAAACGGCCGTCAACATGATCGGTCGGAAGCGCAGGCTACTTGCGTCAATAACGGCCTGCACCACGTCTTTGCCCTGTGCACGCTCGTTTTCGATTTGGCCAATTAAGATCACCGCATTCTTGATGATCATGCCGAGCAACGCCAGAATACCTAGGATGGCCACGAAGCCAAGCGGACGTCCGGATAGAAGAAGCGCGCCGACGACACCGATTAATCCGAGCGGAGCAACGCTCAAGACGAGGCCCAGACGCTGAAAGCTTCGGAGTTCGACCATAAGAACCGTCAGCATAATGAGCAGCATGAGCGGAATAACCGCGACGACGGATGCCTGAGACTTCTGGCTTTCTTCGACCGTTCCGCCAATCGCGACGGCATAGCCAGCAGGCAATGTCTTTCTTAACTCATCGATACCGGTTGAAAGCTGATCAGCAACCGTTTCTGGCAGAGATCCTGCTTTGACGTTCGCTTGAACTGTAAGTGTCGGAATGCGGTCGCGACGCCAAACGAGTGGGTAGTCTTGCGCATACTCAAATGTTGCAAATTGGCTTAAGGGTGCGGTCCGGCCGTTGGCTAGAGACACTTGCAGATTGCGCAATGTCGCAAGCGATACGCGCTGCTCGTCGGTCGCCCGCGCAACGACATTTATGAGATAGATATCGTCACGCACTTGAGTAACCGTGTCGCCGGAGACAACCGTATTCAATACCGAAGCGAGTGCGCTGGAACTCAAACCCAAAAGTCTTGCTTCATCCTGATTGATCGTGATGCGCACCTCGCGAACGGGCTCGATCCAATCGAAGTTGACCTTTTCCGTTAATGGATCGGATGAAAGCACCTGCGCAAGCTTGAAAGCAATTTCGCGGATTTTCCCGATTTCAGGCCCGCTCACGCGATATTGGATTGGCCAACCCACGGGTGGCCCAAGTTCCAAAGGCGAAATGCGGCTGACGAGACTTGGAAATTCATTCGCAAGCAATTTTTCAAGCTTCGCTTGCAATCGCTCCCGTGCCTTTACGTCCTTGGCTACGACAACGGCCTGAGAGAAAAAATCATTGGGAAGCTGAACATCGAGCGGTAAGTAAAATCGTATGGCGCCTCGCCCGACATAAACGCTCCAGCGAAGAACGTCTTCATCGTTCTTCAGCACTTCGTCAAATCTCTTGGCGACGTCCTCGCTCGCGTAGATGGACGCATTCTGCGGAAGCCTCAGATCAACAAGAAGCTCTGGGCGATCGGACGCTGGGAAAAACTGATTTGGAATGAGCGGCAAAGCCAGTAGTGATGCCGCAAACAAAGCGACCGTCAGCAGAATGGTCGCCCATTTCATCTTGACCGCTTTACTCAAAAAATTGCGATAGGCTGTTAAAATCTTGCTTGGCTCGGCGGGGCCTGTCGTGGCAGGAGGCTTCAGAAGGACCACAGCCAGAAGCGGCGCGAAAATAACCGCGACGAACCAAGACACGATCAATGCGATCGCAACAACGGCAAAGAGCGAGAAGGTATATTCTCCGGCCGAACTCTGCGCGAAGCCCACAGGAACGAAACCTGCAATGGTCACGAGCGTTCCGGCGAGCATGGAGAAGGCATACGTGCGAAACGCAAACGTTGCGGCCTCCATCTTATCGTCGCCATGAGACAGTCGATTGAGCGTCGCATCCGTCGTGGTCATCGCATCATCGACGAGCAGGGCGAGCGCGATAATCAGCGCGCCAAGAGAGATGCGCTGCATGTCGATATGCACCAGCTCCATCACCGAAAACACGATTGCAAGTGTCAGCGGTATAGAGAGTGCAATGACCAGTCCCGGGCGCACCCCGAGGCTTATGAAACTCACTGCCAGGATAATGGCGATTGCCTGCCAAAGCGACGTCATGAACTCGCCAATGGCGCTTTTCACCGTGACGGCCTGATCAGCCACCAGGATTGGCTCTATACCGATCGGCAAATCGGTGGTCGCTGACGTCATAACTTTTTTAATATTCGTTCCTAACGCCAGGATATCACCGCCGTCGCGCATCGAAATGGCGAGGCCGATTGCAGGTTTGCCATTGACGCGAAAGAGAGGCTGTGGTGGGTCGGCATAGCCTCTCCGTACCTGAGCAATATCGCTCAGACGCAGCATGCGGCCGTTCACGGCAAAATTGATGTTCATCAGATCTTGCTCGGATCTGAAAGCACCCGAAACGCGAAGCGAGACTTTCTCATCGCCTGTCTGGATCGTTCCGCCGGGACGAACAACGTTCTGGGCCTGCAATGCGCTGATAAGCGCCGAGCGATCGATACCCAGAGTTGCCAGCTCCTTCACGGAAAATTCGACAAAGATCCGCTCGTCTTGTGCGCCTAGTATTTCGATCTTCGAAACGTCGGTGACCTGCAGGAGTTTTGAGCGAATGTCCTCCACGTAGTCGCGAAGCTCGCGTCCGCTAAAGCCATCGGCAGTGAATCCATAGATGATGCCGAATGTGTCGCCGAATTTATCATTGAAGGCCGGGCCGATCACGCCGTTGGGTAATGTGTGGCGCATGTCGCCGACAATTTCGCGAACGTGCCTCCACGTATCGGCGACTTGGTGGGCGTTTGTATCGCCGGTCAGATTGACGAAGATCGTCGTCAGGCCCGCGCTCGTGGAGCTGCGCATATAGTCGAGATGCGGCGTCTCCTGCAGAGTGCGCTCAATCCTCTCCGTCACTTGCTTGACGGTGTCGTCAATCGTTGCTCCGGGCCATGCGGCCGAGACAACCATCGTTTTGATGATGAATGCCGGATCCTCGTTTCGCCCCAACCGGAAGTACGACATTACCCCGGCGACGACCGCGACAATCATCAGATAAACAACGAGTGAGCGATGCTTCAGCGCCCATTCTGAGAGATTGATGCGCATCAGTTTGACCCGAGAATGCGAATTTTTTGACCGGGATGGAGCGCTTGAACGCCCGCCGTGACGACAACCTCACCGGAATCGAGCCCGTCCGCGATCGCAACTGTTGCAGGGTCGAAACGCGCAACATCGACGTTACGCGACGATACGGTATCGGTGGTTTGATCAACGACCCACACTGATGGACGATCGTTTATCCTTGTCAGGCTGCTTGCGGGAATTTCAATGACGGGATCGGCGTTCGCGTGCACCGTTCCAGTCACCGTTGCACCGAGCCGCATAGCTTCGGGCGGATCGGTAAGGCCAATCTTCACCTGAAACGTTCGCGTCGTCGGATCGGCTTGCGGCGCCACTTCCCGCACGCGCCCCTTTGCGGTGACCTTCGGATCATCCGTTAAATGGACAAGCACTTGAGTGTCGGCGTCTGCGGCGCGCAACGCCCGGGCAGGTACATCAAAAACGGCGTCGCGACCTTCGTGCCGTGCCAGTCGAACGATCATTTGTCCAGCCTGAACGACTTCGTGGGAATCCGGTCCTACCGCCGTGACCACTCCCGGCGCATCGGCCTTAAGCTCGGTGAAACTGACGAGATCATGTGCCGATTCCACCTGTGCTTCCGCAGCGTCAACCTGAGCCTTCGTCGTTTGCCGCGTTTTTTCCGCCTGATCGTAATTGGCGCGCGTCGTCCAACCCTGCGAGAGAAGCTTCGCCTGACGCTCGTAGCGATTGCTCGCTTCGACGAGCTGCGCCTGAGCAGCGGCAAGATTGGCTTGCGCCGAGCGCAAAGCATTCATTTCATTTTGAGGTTCAAGCCGCGCAATGATCTGCCCGGCCTGGACACGATCGCCGACACTCACAGTACGTTCAAACATGCGTCCGGCGATCCGAAAGCCGAGAGATGCTTCGTCGGCCGATTCAATACGGCCGGTCAGGACCAGCGGAATACCGACATCCCTTTTCTCGACCGTAATGGTGCGAACGGGGCGGACCTGGGCGTCTTTGTTTTCAGGCTGTTGGCTGCAGGCTGAAAGAGCGAGAGGGGGCAAAGCCGCCAGCACGCAAAATCGGAGAATACGAGGAATGAAACGAGAAGCGGCAATGACAACGAGCATGGGCTAACCCATCTAAGGAAGGACAATGGTTCCCCCAAATGCTTCGTGTCTTGGCGGCAACCTCTTCCCACGGAGATAGCCGCTGAAAAATGCCGCTACATGACGACATACCTCTCAATGACTTTGCCGCTGCAATGCGCGCTCGTAGATAATAGGGAAGGGAACGTAGACGTCTCGTGAAGACTAGAGAGCTAGCGACCGGTGGCAATGATCACGATCAATACCGTCGTAACTGCCAATAACGAAATACTGCCAGCTTGCCACTGACGCAAGATGGCTTCTGCGCGTTCGACGGTAGAAGTGCAGATCGTCATCATACGTCGAATTATATCTGCCGCAGATGCGACGTCTATTTCCCGAGGTTGCCTCTTTTGATTTAACCAAAGAGCAACCAAACCGCCGCCGATCAATATCGGCCAGATCGCAGACCAGAGATCTGCAATTGAGTTCACCTCGGATATTGGAATTGCATCCGTCAGCGAAAGCGAGAGCCATGGAATAGCGATTGCAAAAAAGGCCGTAGCCAACCACGGCACAAGCAAACCTGAAGCCGTCGGCGTTCCTCTTGGATCGTGCGACGCGCTGCCGAGGCGAGTCACAAAAAAGAGCATCAAAAGCGTTGTGCCTGCGGCGGAGAGAGCCGCAAAGATCGCAAATGCCCCTTCTCCGATAAATGGCTTGACCGCTTCCTTTGCTAGATAACCGCCGGTAAACGGTAAGCCCGCAAGCGCGAACGCGAGAACTGTCGCCGGTACGAAAACCAGCCATCGGTTACGTCGGTCGGAGACGCCGATACCCGCTGCTAAAAATAGCCCGCCTTTCACCAAGACATGATGAGCGCCATAGAATGCAGCCGCAATCGCCACCCCGGCATTTGCCGTCGCCAGGCCTACGCCGATCAAAGTGGCGATAACGCCCATCTGGCTAATGCTCGAACACGCAAGGATGGTTTTTGGATTGGCTCGAGTGATGCCGACCGCAACGCCATAGAAAGTCGAGACTATACCGGCCATCGCCAAACCGGTGCCGACGTTCACTGATCCAGCGTCAAACGGCATGAAGCGAATAAGCCCGATCACACCGGCCTTGACTGCGGCGCCGCTCAGCACGGCAGCGGCGGAGATAGGCGCTGCCGTGTACGCCAGAGGCATCCAGATATGCAACGGCGCGAGGCCGATCTTCAGGCCAAAGCCGAGAGCAAGAAAAGCGACGGTGAGATCGCGCCAAGGTGATGGCGATAATCCTGCAACGGCATCGCGGATCAGAAGACTGTGACCCGGAGAAGCCGCCGCCAGCAATACGAGGCCGATCAAAATGCTCGCTTCGCCTGCCAGGGCAAAGCCGATGTAGGTGACGCTCGCCCGGCGCGCATCGGGCGTCATCGTGTGCATGATCATGCCGTAAGCGCCGATCGTTCCGGCTGCGAGAAACAAATAGAAGCTTGCGATGTCGGCCGACATGACGACGCCGAAGTTGCCGAGCATCGCCGTCAGCCACCAAGCGCTGAAGTTGCCCGCATTCCTCGATCTGCGCATCTCGGTGGCCGCATAGAGACCGGCGCAAATCCAAAGGATCGCCGCTGCGGCAAGCAGCAAGGCGCCAGCGACATCGAGCGCGAGATGGCCTTGAAAGAAATGGGTCGCAAAAACGATAGAAGGATCACGTCCCGCGAACCACGCCGCCGCCAGCGCGGGAACTGGTGCAATCACCGCAAACTTCGGCATTCGCGCTCGTACCGAAGGAAAGAGACACAACAACAGTAGAACGCCTGGTAGCGCTAGAGCGGAAGAAAGCACTATCGTTGCATCCGTCATCGGCCGGCGCTCCCGAGAAAATGCGGCAGACCAACCTGCAAAAGCTCCAGGGATTGCAACGGCAGCAGTCCGAGAAGCATCGCGCAAATCGCCAGCGATAGCGGAAGGGATTGACGCCAACGATCGACCTTTACACTGAGCGTCGGCAGCTCAAGGCGAGGGCCGAGCATGCGCGTCATGACGCGGATCACATATGCTCCAGCGATGAGCCCTCCGGCGACGACCGTCACGGCCCACCACCACTGGCCTTCTTCAACGCTTGCCGAAAGCATCAGCCACTTCGCCACGAACCCGCCGCTCGGCGGCACGCCCATTAGTGAAATTCCAGAAATCGCAAAGGCCAGAACCGTCAACGGCAACGCTCGCGCGACGCCACCGAGATCGTCGATGCGATCGTGCCCCAGAGCTTGCGCGATCAAACCGGCTGCCATGAACATCGCGGCTTTGGCGAAGGCGTGCGACACGAGCTGAATCCATCCGCCGGTCCAAGCCGTGGCGCTCCAGGGACTGCCTTCAAATCCCACGACGAGCGGGAACAGCAGGAAGAGATAGCCGATCTGCGCGACGGTGGAATAAGCGATAAGAAGTTTCAATCGCGCCTGACGGAAGGCGACGATACTGCCGAATAGAATGGCCGCCGCGCCCATGACACCCAGCACCTGCGCCGCCGCCAGACTGCGCGAACCAGGAAGGACGTCGAACCAGATTCGAATGATGAGAAAGAACGATCCCTTCACGACCAGAGCGGATAGGATTGCACTTGCGGCAGGCGGCGCGCCTGCATGGGCTGGCGGCAACCAGAAATGCAGAGGAAAGAGCGCCGTTTTGGCGAGCAACCCCGCCGTCATCATCGCTACAGCCAGAGAGACCGCAAGTTCCGGCCGGATGCGCTGATGCAAAAGAATGATGTCGAGCGTTCCATACGCGCCGTAGAGCAGCGCAACCCCAAGCAGATAAAAAATCGATCCGGCGAGCGCGAACAAAAGATAGCGCAACGCGGCCGTGATGGCTTCGGCGCGCCCCGATAGCGCAACGAGAGGCACGGCGGCAAAGGTGAGCAGCTCAAGCGCAACGTAAAGATTGAAGAGATCGCCGCTTAGAAACACGGTGTTGAGCGCCGCCCATACCGCCAGCAGCAACACCCAAAAGACAAAAGGCGCGCGTGCTTCAAGTCCATCGCGCGGTATCGTAAAATCGGCGCATGCATACAACGCTGTGGCGGCGATGATCAGCGCCGTCGTCACCAGCATCACGGCTGAAATGCCGTCCGCGCGCAGCGTAATTCCAAGAGGCGCCGCCCAATTTCCTAAAACGTACGCCAATGGCCGAGACGTCATCCAAACGTCCAACAGGATTGCAAATCCGAGGATGAGCCCAGCCGCGATGACAGCAAATGCCGTGCGTTCGGCAGTGCGTCCCCCCACAGCAGTTGCAATCAGAACGCCGCCGACAGGTACGACGATCGCGAGAACCAGCAGATATCCATGTGTGCTTGCGGCGTCCAAACTGGTCGCGGCATCCGCGATCATCCCTCGGCTCCATCTGAATCGGTTTGCTCAGAGGATGCATATGCGAGCGATACACGTCCGGAGACTTCCGACAATCTCACGACAAGCGCGACGGCGAGCGCAGTTGCCGAAAACGCAACGACAATCCCGGTGATGACAAGCGCCTGAGGCACGGGATCGCCCAAATATCCGGCAGCGGCCCCTCTGCGCGCGACGACGCCGAGCACGAGGAACACGCCACCCCCGAGGAGATTGAAGCCGAGAATCTTTCGCAGCGGATGTGGATCGGTGATCAACTCGAACAGGCCAAGCCCGATTAATATCGCTCCACATAATCCAAACAGCGTCGCTGAGGTCATGACATGTCTCTCCTCTGCGGCGGTCCGGCGACCAGCATGACCAGCGTCGCGGCGACCGCAATCGTCATCGGGATTTCGACGGCAACGATCAGCGCCTTGGCGTAGTCCGGCGGATAAGCGAGAAACGATCCGACAATTCCAAAGCCCGCAAATCCCAGCAGTAGAAATGCGCTCGCGCCAGAGACGAGCGTCAACCGCAGGAGATCGTCATTTGTCCGGGGCATCCGCATGAGACCGGCGACGATTGTCAGCATCCACATCGCCGCGAGCATGGCGCTCGCCTGAAAAGCGCCGCCTGGGTGATCGGCTCCCGTCCACAGCATATAAATTGCCACAAGGACGCCAATTGGCGGCAGCGTCTGCGCCAGAAATTTCAGTACGCCGTCCGGGTCGGAATAGCGCCAAAGCACAGGAGTACCGCCCCAGTCACGATCCGCCGCCAATGACCAGCACCCGACAAGCGCCAACACCAGAACGACCTTCTCCAAAAATGTATCGAAAGCCCGATAAGAGAGAAGAACGGCCGTCACCGGATTTCCGACGCCGACAGCCGGAAGCCCCGCCGAGGCTTCTGGCGCAAGCGTCGGCGCCGGTTCCGGTAGAGCGACAATAACCATAGCGATTGCAAGCGAGATAAAAGCGCAGAACAGACCGGCGATGAAACGAAATGAACCGTTTGCGGAGCGTTCGCTATGCTCGACCGGTAGTCGCGAAAGCGTGCGCAGCAATAGTGCCCCGGTCACGCCGCTGCCGATGGCCGCTTCCGTCAGGGCGATATCGATGGCCCATAAGCGAACCCAGACGAGGGACAAAAGTAGTCCGTAAACGACGAACCCGATGACCGCTGCGAATGTGCTGCGAACGGCCACGATCCATCCGGCGACGAACAGGATAAGAATTGCGAGGCCTACATCGACGATAAGAGCAACCATCATGCTTGCGGCCTCTCCTGCTGCGCCAATCGGGCAATGAGTTGAGAGACCGTTGAACTTGAGAACTGCACAAGAACCCAGACACAGACGATTTTGAGAGCGAGAATACCGTCGGCCCACGGTAGAAGTCCGAGTGCCACGAGACCGAGACCCAGATTGTCCGCCTTCGTTAACGCATGCAGACGCGTCAACGTATCTGGAAATCGAATGAGGCCGACCGTACCAGCGAGAAAAAAGAAAGCGCCAAATGTAACCGCGACGATCGTAAAGATGTCTCGCGCCAAGAGTAAGGTCATTGCCGTTTTCACTCCCGGTCCTGCCGATCGCCGGAACTCGTGGCGAACGCGATCGAAGCGAATGCGGCGAGTAGCGCCAGCGCGAGCGCGACGTCGATGATTGCGGGTTCGCTCACGGCGGTCGCCATCAATAGAAGCGCTGCGATGCCACTGGTTCCAAGAAGCTGCGCCGACATCATCCGGTCGGCCAATGTTGCCCCCTTCAGAACGCACACGAGTCCGAGGATCAGAAGACCCAATACGAAAGCCGCGACCGCGAAAAGAAAGTTATCCATCGTTTCGCACCGCCCCTGCCGCCGCACGAAAGAGACAGGCATCCTTGGAAAGCTGCTCGACGACCGGCTGACGAGTATCCAGGCAATGAACGAGAACGTTTCCGGTCGCGTCGGATTTTACCGGCATGGTGCCGGGCAAGAGGCTCGAAAGTGCGCAGAACGCGCTTCGGGCGGGCCCAGCTGAAATTGGGCAAGAAAACTGGACATAGCCCGGATTAAGCGGAAGCTTCGGGTCGAAGGCGCGCTTGGCGACATCAAGGCCGGCGATGACGGACTGCCGGAAGAAATGCAGCGTGAACTTGAGCAATGGCAGCAAAGACGGATGAGTCGTGGCTGGGGGTAGCAGGAACAGGCTGACCCACGTTGCGATGATCGCGGCAAAAATACCAACGGCGAAATCGTTCCGATCACCCAATGTCAGGATGACCCAAAGAGCGAAGAACATCGCTCCTCGAATAGCAGCACTTCTCCAGAAGTTCGACGCGTTGGACGCAATGTCAGTCATGCAAGCAACTCTCGAACGGCAACATCTAGAAGTTCGACGCTTTCAGAAACCTAAATCCATCGTCGTCTCTCGCGTCTCCTCAGAATGAGCCGAAAAGTGAACCCAGGACAATAACCACCACGAGCGCGACGACCGCCCCGACGATCGCAACCATTGCAAGATCACGGTAGCTTTCGCGATGGCTCGTGCCGCATACGGCAAGCAGTGTCACGACGGCGCCATTGTGCGGGAGACTATCGAGCGTTCCGGCGCTAATGACTGCAACACGGTG
>Ga0209930_1003757_pt1 | contig 14590 bp, 16 predicted proteins | sample ThiBiot_500_biof_2_FD_183948 | JGI IMG/M metagenome (GOLD analysis project Ga0209930, IMG submission 183948) | Wastewater bioreactor microbial communities from Cape Town, South Africa - Thiocy_cont_500_biof (SPAdes) | ecosystem: Engineered > Bioreactor > Thiocyanate-remediating >... | reverse complement strand
GACTTCCACGGCCACCAGCACCAGCACCAGCACCAGCACCACAACCAGTTCCAGTTCCAGCTCCTCGAGCTCAAGCACCAAGGACTATTCACTACTGCAATCTTCTCCACTAGAGTAACGACAAAACCACCCACTCCTCATCCACCTGCACACACACAGTGTGTCGATTTGTAAACTCGAATGTAATAACTGCTCCATGCCATCATCAACACTATCTATCATCGAAGCAACAAGGCCAAGAACTCCGACACGTTGAAGGGTACCGGAATGGTGAGTATGTCACTTGCTCGCGCCTCTTGCTCGTTGACGTCGAGTGTCGATGGGAAGCCGGCGTCGACGAGCTCGCTCTCGCGCTTGAACAGCGCACTCGCTCCACGCCAGTCGCCTTGATCGATCAAGAAGCCAGCGCGAGCGATGAGCGTCGCACCACTTCGAGGCAGAGCGCGTCGATTGACGAGCCGAACGCCCTTCCACCGTGCAGGCGGCTTGTGCTTGGTGAGGAAGTGCGTCGCGCAAAACTGTAGCTGCATGATGGCGTCGTACACGTGCTGCGCATCCAGCGCCTGCAACGACGCGTGTGTGAGGTTCAGGCCATGCGGCAGCTTCCAGATGCGCGTAATGTCGCCGATCGCTCGCTCAATGTCGCGCAGTTGTCGCACATGCGCCACCAGCACCTCTCGCTTGTGCTCGAGCAAGTCCGACAGCTCCTCGGCCGTAAAGTCGGCCGGGATGTACAGTCGAGCGTGCGTCGTGTCGATCAGGTACCCGAACGGAACGGTGCTGTCCTCATCGGCGTCATCGTCGTCGTCGTGGAGCACCGTCGGAGGCTCGGTACCAGCGTCGTTGCCGCCTTCGCCATCGTTGACACTTGGCGCAGTTGGCTGCTCGTGGAACTTGTTGACCTCCCACTCGGGTTCGCTGCTGTTGGTGCTGCTGCTGCCGTTGGCGTTGTTGGGTGCGAGTGGAATGCCCTCATCCGCGTCTTCGACCAGCTGGCTGAGGTCCACGTTATCGGCAGCATCGGCATCGGTATCACCGTTCTCGGTCTGGAACGCTGGCGCCTCGATCGCCGGAGTTGGCTGATCTTCGGGATCGAGCCATAGCTCGGACGCCACATTGCGATGGAGAACGATGGTCCAGTCTTGCAGCAGCGATACCGCCGGTCCGTCAGCATCCGAGGTGGGCTGCAGCTCGCGCTCCGATGGCGGCTCTCCAGCACGAGCGGTATCGGTAGCGACAGGCGCATCGAGCTCACGAGGCGACGCCATGGGCATGTTGCTCGCGCACCACATTTCGAGTCGATGAAGAGAGCCTGGTGTCAGCGGATGCATCACGATGCCGGGATCGATGAACACTTGCTTGACGCCGAGCTCACGGATGCGACGACGATAGCGCTGCAGCTCGAGCGTCGTTTGCTTGCGCAGCTGGAGCTTCATGCGGATCTCGCCTCCGTGTCGGCGCACCAGCGCGAACAGCTTGGCGGGATCAAAGTCGAATGGCACACGCAAGATGTTCACGTCGGCAATGTACTCGTACGGCACACCGGAAGGCCCGAAGGCAAGAGGCAGATCGGGCCAGCAGTAGTACTTGATCTTGAGGCCGCTCTCGAGCAGCGTGTTCAAGGCTGCTCTCAATGTGTGTCAGCTCGAGTGGATTTGAGAGGCTCACGCACTCGAATGAGGATGAGCTGTGCTCGATTGGGTTTGCGAGCTCCTTCAGCCAGAGTTGCTGGATACCGAGAGAGAGAGAGAGAGAGAGACACCGCATCGATCGTGTCAATGACTGATCCAAGTCGAAGGGCGATCGAATGGCGATCGGTACGCACGACCAGCAACCTCCATGTACTTGCGCGCAGCCACAGAGGCCTTGGCTGCCAACGGCGAGCGTCGATCATAACCCGAGGAGTACAAGAGATCATCGCGCTGTAGCTCATGCATCATGCTGCCGATATCACCGATCGATATGTTGTTGTCGGTACGAACATCGCGAGGCTGCTGCTCTTCGGCTGGCGTGGTATCTGCCTCGGGAGCCTCGATCGACAGGAAGCGAGCGACCATCGGAGACACCAGCAAGCCGTAGCGTCGAGCTTGCTTGTAGAGGAAGTCCAGCTCGCCTGGAGCAGGCGGATCGACCTGTGTCAAGGCACAGAGCTCGAGCACGCTCATGTACTTGAAGAGACGCAATCGTGTGCCGACGCTGGCGATCGAATGCTGCAGCCACCAGCGACGTCGAGGATCGTTGTTGCTGCCTGGGATATCGAAGCGAGCGACAATGTGACCAAGCTCCCCGTCATTCTCTGATGGTGTTGATGGTGATGTTGTAGTTGGATCGACAGGAGCGCCATCTGATGGTGAGGTCGACGATGGGTCTTGTCTTGAGGCCTTGGAACCTCGAGGCAGCGTGTAGAACTCGAGCAGCAACGGCGACGGCAGCGATTGCAGCAGGCGCAACGAAGGCTCCGCGGTACCGTCGGCACTCGCGAGCTTGGGCGAGCTCTCGCTGTTCGACTCGGCGTGTTGGATCGCCTCATCGAGAGCCGTCAACATGGATTGCAGATATTGCAACGAACGCATGTTGTGCTGCACACGGTCGTCCGATCGAGACGCCAAGAGATCGGGATGCACGCGTTGCATCACGCGACGCAGGTAGCTGTCGAGTGCCTTGCTCGCGTTGCGTACTTCAGCCGCCTCGGCCGATCGACGACGTGCTTGTGCCACGTGAGCTGTAGACGATGCGGATGGTCGATGTGACGACGACGATGATGATGATGATCCACGGTGCCTCCCATGCTTCGGTGAGGACTTGGCATGAGCAGACGACGATGCATCATCACCTGACGCACTCGACGATGATGATGTCGTCGTGTATCGAACCTGTCGCAACACTGTCTGCTGCTGCCATCGAGTGGAAAGATGATATCGTGGTCGAACGAGACATACGGAGGTGCGGATGAGATGAGATACTCGAGGTCGTGTGAGGATCGATGAAAGCAGCGTGCGCAGCGACATGACCGAGCGACGGGCAACAACGAACAGCGCCATCGCTCCTCGCTCGACCTCGCTCATATTATTGACAGGCAACACAACACAACACACAGCAACGACCATAGCGACAACAACGACCACAACAACAAGGCTCACACGGAGTTACTGACGAGCACCGTGTGATATCAGCAGCGAGGCAATGTGCTTGTGGCCCTCGCGAGTCGCAGTGTCGAGCGGCGACTCGGATTGCCGCACGACCACGAAGCCGTCGGCTGCGTGCTCGTCGAAGCGCGTGTATTCCATCAGCACCTTGCAGTTGATATCGACGCGAGGATGCTTGAGCAGCTCGACGACGGCTTCGAGGTGCCCGAGCTCGCATGCCGCGTGGAGTGGCGTCTTCATCCAGGGATTGGGCGCCTCGATCCGAACCGCTGTCGATGTCGCAGTCGCGGCGCCAGTGCGCGGAGAGATCGGGGGCGAGATGGTCCTCGTGGCCGCGAGAACGATGCCTGCTGAATGGCTGGAACTCTGCGGACGTGCTTGTCGAGGCGACGTGAAGCCTTGTCTTGGGCTGGTGGCAGCGTCGGATGATGGCTGCCGCGTCGCTTGCTGCTGGCCTCTCGGACTCGTGCTTGGCGATCGCGAGGCTTCGCTTCTTGGACTCTTACGACCTCCTCCACCGAGAGCAGCGATTTGAGGCGGTGGCGCCGAGTCCGATGGCAGGGGGCTCGATGGCTTGATGTTCAGGCTCGGGATGGGTTGGTGTGGCTGTGGCGTGGAGTCGGTGCCTTGTTGCGGCGACTTGGAGCGCTGCAGCGAGTCCACCGAAAAGCTGGCGTCGTTGCTGAGGTTCGGGCTGCTGCTCGCGTCGGGAGTCAAGTCGGCCGACGTGGCAGCCGAGGTGGCATCGGGCGATGCGGCACGTGGGCCGGCCGAGGCGCCCTTGGGCAACGAGATGGTGCCGACGGTGAGCGGGTTTCGCACAGCGGCGGCCTGCGAGCGCAACGACGTCAACTCAGATGGCAGCAGGCTCGCATCGATCGAGGGCTCGTCGCACGCCGTCGAGCCGGGCTCCGAGTGTGTGATGGGCACCGAATCTCCGAGTGTGCCCAGCGAAGACGAGAGCGTATCGGCGTCGAGGTCGGTGTCGGCGAGCGTGACAGGAGGCTTACCGAGATGGCCGAGGTTGGGATTGATGTTCGGCTGCGCGAGCAAGACGCGAACCACGGCAGCGGCACCGCTGCGGCACGCAAGGAACAGCGGCGTCGGATTGCCGTCGTTGCACGAGACTCCTGGGTGTTGCAGCAGGCGCTCGACGATGCTGGCATGGCCACGCTCAGCAGCGGCACCGAGCGGCGTCGAGCTCGTGGCACGGGTCGTATGTTCAGGCTCATTGACGAGAATGCCCGGTTGTGACAGCAGGAAGTCCACCACTGTCCATGGTAAATTCAACGAGTAAGTTGGATTGATGATTGGATTGGTGATTGATGATTGCAATGATTGGATTAGATTGATTAGATTGGATTGAATTGATGATTGGATTGATGATTGGATTGAATTGATGATTGGTGTACCACTCAGATGGCCATTAATGCAAGCGGCATAGAGCGGTCGTACGGTCTCCGAGTCAGTCTCATCGATCGAGATTCGATCGGGTTTGTTGAGGCGAGCGGGATCGAACGCCAGGTGCTGGCGCACCGAGCGCAGATGACCCAGGGCACACGCGTAGCTCATCGATTCGCTCTCGAGCACGCGCATCTGCCGCTGCATCTCGTGCGCGGCCAGGAGCTGGCGCTGCTTCTCCTGGACGATCGTGAGCTCGAGCAGCTCCTGTTGCTCGCACAGCGAGGCCGAGAGGTCCGTGATGCCGACCTCCTCGGCAGCATGGAGGAACAGCCACAGGAACTCATCCTGCGTGATCGGGAACGCGCTTGCAAAGGCACTGGTCGGTTGTGTCGAGAGAACTGGTCGTTTGGCAGAGGACGAGGCCGAGGGCGAGACCGAGGTCGAGGCCGTGGGCGCTGCCGAGAAGGCAGTCGTCGTCGCAGTGGTGGCGGCGCTCGAGGTGTAGGCGCCCGAGGTCGTGGCATTGCTCGAGGTCATGCGTGCACGCTCATCGCCGCTACTGTCCGCCGTCGTGCTGGCGTCACGAGATGGCCGAGAGACGGCGGCAGACGATGCGCGAGAGATGCTTTGCTGTGAGGATTGCGGCGCGAGCGGCTGCTGCTGCTGATGCTGCTGCTGTGCCTTGGCGACAGCGTCGCGACGAGCCTGCCGCAGCGCGGCGATATCAGCGAGACAACTCGCCATGACAGCATCGATGTCGATGATCAAGTCGCTGGACGAGAGCATGTGGCGCAGGAAGCGACGCGCGTTCTGCTCGTTCATGCGGTTGCAGTTGGGGCGGAAGGGGTCGTACGGCGGATCGCAGTAGCGCGCCCACAGCTCGAGCGCCGCGGCGCGACTCACGACGCGACCAGGACGCAGAGCCTTGCATGGATTGTTGCCCTGTACGGAGTGGTGAGAGAGAGAGAGAGAGAGGGAGAGGCGATAGCGAGCAAGGCATGCGGCGAGTACCATGATTGTGAGTGAGAGAGAGAGAGAGGTGCAGGAGGAGCAGCGGCAGCAAATGAATGAATGAATGGGATAGAATGTGAGAGTTTAGTGATAAGGTCAACGTGGCAGTGGGGAGAGATTGTGTGATACAAGGAGTCGATGTGCTTGGTGGCTCAGCTCGCGTTGACGAGCGCCAGGGCATGCTGGAAGCACGCGGAGCTCGGCAGCATGCCTGCCCACGAGCTCATCTTGTGCCGCAGGTTGTGGTTCTGCACGCGCGATCGCAGCTCGTACGGATCGCCGCTTTGATCGTTGAGCAGCAGCCGCAGCCACAGATTGGCGAGCTCGCACGCCGCCACCTCGACCGTCGAGTAGGCGCCGAAGCCGCGCGAGTGCGCCGTGGCCCACTCGCTCGTCACGCGGTCGAGGAACTCGTACGCCTCGTGCTTGGGCTTCTCTGCCACGATCGATGCGGCGCCAAGGAGAGCCTCGGCGACCCGCGAGGCGTTGGCGAGAGTCGCCGACTGGCTGCGGTACTGCTGCAGGAGCGAGAGCGCCTCCTGCTGCGTCCACAGCGTGCGAGCGTGCGACTTGGGCGCCGGCGGATTCCACGGCAGCGTACCGACGCCGCTGAGGCCCGACGCTACAGGCGACGACGAGAAGGTTGGCGTGGAGCTCGACGAGAAGGTCGGTATGGAGGTGGCATCGAAGCTGAACGGCGGGGCACCATACGCCGTCGTCGTCTTGGGCGGCGAGAACTTGGGCGCCGAGCTCTTGGGCGACGAGGCGCGAACGCTGCCACCACCGCCCTGGAGCAGGTACAGCAACACGGCACAGCTGTGCTTGCAAAAGCCGCCTCGCTGGTCTGGGCACGTGCAGTTGCAGTCGAGCGAGTCCTCGTCATCGTCCTCCCACTCGACCGACACCTCGTAGTCGCCGTAGCCGCTGCTGGACGTCACCGAAGCCTCGAGCGCGTTCGAGCCCTGCGACACGATCGTCACGTCGCCGACCAACGAGCTAGCGCGAGAGGCCGAGCCCTTGCTGCCGAGCGAGTTGATGAGGGTCCGAGTGAGGAACGGGATGCTCATGGTGTGCGAGAGAGAGAGAGAGAGAGATGTGCGCGAGCGAGCGATGAATGACGAATGGCGCGAAGAGACGAGAAGGAGAAGGAATACGCGAACGAAACCTCGAAACTCTTCGTGGAAGCCGCTTTTCCTCGTAGGGAATATTCCTTCGCGCCTCTAAAGACTCCTCGTTCGTTGTTCTCTGACGGAAACAAGCCGAGAATACTGGATTCGGATTCAATATTCAATTGTTTTTGTATTCACAAGAGGTTTGAGAGACAACCTGATCACACGAGAGAGCGAGAAGGGAGGCTCATTCGATCGAGATGGCTGGTGCTTGCTTGATGTGGGTACCGTCATATTGCCTTCATCGCTGGTTCAAGTTTACAGCGTCATCATACGGCATTCGCTCCTCCTCCCAATCGAAGAGCGAGGTGGAGCGTCGACTCCTTCTGGATGTTGTAGTCGGCGAGAGTGCAGCCATCGTCGAGCTGCTTGCCGCCAAAGATCAGTCGCTGTTTGTCGGGATGAATGCGCTCCTGGGCTTGGATCTTCTGCTTGATTTCATGGATGGTCTCGGTCGGCTCGATCTCGAGAGCGATCGTCATGCCATTGAGGGTCTTGACGTAGATCTGCATGTTTCTTGAGAGTGTTGAACTTGGATTGGGGTTGAGAGATGAAGATGAAGATGAAGAGCAGGAGGGATCGATCGATCGAGCCATCTCAGCATCTCTCTCTCTCTCTCTCTCTCTCTCTCTCTCTCTCTCTCGTGCAAACCTCTTGTGGATCGAGACCACCAACACCACCACCAACAACATGGCGACACATTGCGCTTACTCACGCAAGATGCGACTGGATTACGAGTGGCTCGAGCAAGAGGCCATCGGCACGATGGGCACCGAGCGCGACCTGATCGCCAACACGTCGAACATGTCGTCGCTGCTGTTCCACTTCCTCAACGCGCTCAAGAACAACTCCATCAACTGGTGTGGCTTCTACCTCACTCGTCCGAAGCCTCACTCGTCCGACGACACGGCCACCTCCACCACCAGCGAAGGCGGCGACGAGACATCGGGCAGCAGCAGCAGCAACAACAACAAGAGCAAGGTGGTGCTGGTGCTTGGGCCGTTCCAAGGCAAGGTGGCATGCAAGCGCATCGAGTTCGGCACAGGAGTGTGCGGCACAGCAGCGGCCACGAAGGTCACACAAGTGGTGGGCGACGTGCACGAGTTCCCGGGCCACATTGCGTGTGACGCGGCATCGAACTCGGAGATCGTGGTGCCGATCATGAGAGCAAGATGGCGAGGTATGTGTGCGCGAGATCGAGCACGAGAGATCGTTGGATCGATGGATCGATGGATCGCTCGAGACACACGAGACAAGGCAGCGACTGCTCACATGATGATGATGATGATGGTTTTTGCGGTGATGTCGATGATTGGATGGGGTCGGTATGATGCTCGTGGTGGATGGGGGTTGTTTTGGGGGCGGGACACATCGAATGGCAGGTGCTTGGAGTGATTGACATTGACAGCAACCAGCTCAACACGTTCGACGAGAGCGATCGGGTCGGATTGGAGCGAGTGGCTCGAGCGATCGCATCCAAGTGCGATTGGAACCTGTTTTAGTTTCGGTCAGTGATCGATCAATCAACCAATCAAGAGCGAGAGCGAGAGGAAGAGCAGGCAAGTCGATCGGCATTGGCTTGGAGGCCATGCAGAGGGCGGTCAACCAATCGCTCAATCGAATCGAATCGAATCTGTGGGACTGATATGTGAGTGTGTCTTGTTGGTTCAATGAATGAATGCATGGTCAATGCGTGAGTCTATTCTTCTTCTGGTCTTGATGAAGATGATCGAATGAGAATCAGGAGATTGAATCAAGACCAATCTCTCTCTCATCGAACATCAACGAGCTGACACGACACAACGAGAACCAATCAGAGAATCACAGAGAGAGAGAGAGAGAGTCGATCAGGTGCGAGGAGTTAGTGCATGGCGGCTGAGAGAGCAGCGTGCACCGGCGTCTCGTTGATGGAGGTGAAGAGCTCGAGCGCGACGGCGAACAGCAGACCGGCCTGGAACACGAAGAGGCCGAGGATGCGGCCCGACATGCGGTTCATGCGGCTGCGGTACGCGTCCTGCTGCAGGCGCGGCATCATGGTTCCGGCGATCGTGGCGAGGAACGAGCCGCCCGAGAGACCCTCGGCGAAGCTGTCGACCAAGAGGCCAATGTGGCCGCCGAGCGACTCGAACCACGAGAACAAGAACACGAGGCCGAACGTGAGCGCGATGGTCCACGCCGCGATGAACACCATGAAGATCGTGAGCGTGATGCCGCGGCGGTTCAACGACGGCGGCGCGGCCGGCGGCGGCTCCGACACCTCGAGCTCGCTCGACGAGTCTCCGTTGTAGCGCTTGGTGGGCGTGCTCTCGAGGAGGTACTGCGCCTCCATCTCCTCGACGTGGTCGCCCATCATGTCGTTCACGACCTCGCTGGCGTCGGTGGCGATCTGCGACCTGAGCGTGCGCGCGAGGAGAGCCGCACTCTCGAGCGCCGTCACGACGGTCGTGAGCTTGTCGGCGCGTTCGCGGTAGTGCTTCTGCACCTGTGAGGCGTACTCCTCGCTGGCGTACGATCCACGAGCCTGCACGACAACAACAACAACAAGTCAGTCTCGCTGTCTATCTCTCTCTCTCTGTGACGAGCGTACGTACCAAGATCTCCTCTTGGAGCGTCAGTTGCTTGCGCAGCTTCTTGGCGATACGTTCGAGCTCGGGCGCGTCGCCGCCTTGCTCCTCGGGATGCATGTGGTGCTCGATCTTCATGAGCGCCACGATCAACAAGCAGCCGACCAAGGTGCCGACGAAGAGCGCCACGATCTCGCCGACCGACATGGCGCTCGCGTCAATGGCGCCGTAGACCGTGGTCGAGATCGAGAAGCACAACATGCCGACGGCGAAGAAGATGGCGCAGAAGAGCACCGAGTGCAGCTTGGCGTTCGAGGTCGTGGCCATGTAGTCCAGCGACGTCGCAAAGGTATTGGCAATGTTCAAGAAGAAGATCGACATTACGAAAGCCCACGAGATCGAGAAGGAGCTGGCGGCTTCTGCCATGACAGCGGCCTCGGGCACGGCATCTGCACCGACACGCCAAGGCAATCAGTATCAACGGCGAGCTGATAGAGTCCCTCACTCTCTCTCACGTACCAATGGCCTCCAGCATGACCATGAACTTTCCAAAGTCTCCGACATCGCGCTGCCGCTTACGCTTCTTGGGCGTGATGAAGGCCAACAGCGCCCACACGATGAACACCGACAACACGAAGCCTGAAGCCGAGACACTCACGTACGTCGCGCCGCTGAGTGCTACGTCGAAGGTCGACACCATCCAATACCCAACGAATCTCCTCCTGCTGCGGTCGAGCGCGATGTCACACCAACACCGCTTCAAGTACACCAACCAACGTAATCTACGCTCGGTTCTTCAGTAGAGCGAAGGAGGAGGAGGAATGAAGAGGCGAGGAGAGACCAGCCGTTTTATACGCGGCGGCAGCAGCGACTTCTGTCCGGGGCACTCTCAACCCGGGGCATACTCTCACCGGGGTACATTCAAACGGGGCATACTCTCACCCGGGGTACATTCAAAACGGGGCATACTCGCAAATTATCTGCCAACGCCAGGAAAATGACGGCTGGTTTGCTGCTCCCTCGATCTGTGGGTGTGGCGGCGGTGTGGCGGCGGTGTGGCGGCGTGCAGGGAGATGAGCGACAGCCGACAACGAAAATCGATCGCCGCGAGTTCGCCTGGAAGTCGCTCCGAATGTGCATCGTGTGCAAAGTCAGTGCGATTTCCGGCCGCGGCTCTCCTTTATTAGCGCGGCAGTCTGCCCCCTTGCCTCATCCTGCCACACCTGCCACACCTTCCGCACCTTCCGCACCTCCGTTGATCTCCTCCCTCATGGCCGCTCGATCGCTTGCCTTCGCGGCGATGTTCCTCCTGGCGTTGGCTGTCGCCTCGGCGCAGCAGCTCTCCACCCCGAGTACGTGTCGGCAAGCCCCTGCACCGCTTCGTGATCGCTCGCTCACTCTTGCGCCCTTCCACCACAGCCACCACTTGTGTGACGTCGTTCGACTCGCTCTCGGCCGCGCAGCAAGCCATGGTCGAGAGCTGCCTCACGCAGACCTTCTCGGCCAGCGGCACCGAGTGCGTCGAGCGCTGCGTCGCCTTCTCGGTGGCGCAGCTCTCTCCCATCTGCGCGCCCAACACCAACACCCCGATCCAACTCTGCGCCTCGGCTTGCGTCGAGTACCAGCTCGAGTGCGGCGCCCCGAGTACGTACAGGGAGCATTTCTACCATCGCCGCCGCCTTCCTTCTCGCTCACTCGTTTGCCTTGGCTCCTCTCCTGTGCAGTCGACTGCTCGAGTTTCTCGACCGACGCCACTTTGTGCGTCTCCGCCACCAAGCCCTCGATTTCGGCGCTCCTCAGCGACGACGCTGCGGATGACGACGTTGAGTCCGATGCCGATGGCGAGTCGGGCTCTGATGCCGATGGCTCTGCTGAGGATGACGAGTCGGGCTCTGATGCCGATGGCTCTGCTGAGGATGACGAGTCTGGCTCTGATGCCGACCAGGACGAGGACGAGGACGAGGAGTCGTGGCGTCCTCCCAAGGGCGGCAAGCCTCCCAAGGGTGGCAAGCCTCCCAAGGGCGACAAGCCTCCCAAGGGCGACAAGCCTCCCAAGGGCGGCAAGGGACCTCGAGCCTCGCAGTCGGCTCCGAACGGCGGCGACTCGCAACGCGGTCGTAAGGGCCGCCCTCACAAGTTCGCCGTCTCGGCGGCATCGTCCGTCTCGGCGGCCGCTGTTGCCGTGATTGCCGCGGCTGTGCTCGCTGCGGTCTTTTGAGCCTCCTGTCCTTGCGATGCCCTTTCTCTCGCGTCTTGTGTGCGGCATCGAATCACTTCTACTTTCCCAAACGGCCAATGAATAGGGAGCGAGAGTGTACATACACGTCAGTGCTCGTTGTCGTGACCTTGAGACGCTCTCCTCCTTCCCCTCCCCGTTCCCGCCAACTGCCTGAATGTTTGGATGCACATGTATTGTATGAAGCACGGCACTGAGCCGCTACTTGTACTTGCAGTTGTAGGTGGTGTTACACTCTCTCTTTCTCAATGCGCCCTCACGGCTTCGTTGTCCAAAATCCTGCGTCGGCAATCTTCACAGTTGCCGAGGTTGCTGTGCCTCCGACGATCAACTGCTCACGCCAAGTCCGAAGCATCATGCATCAGTGCTGCTGCTGCTGCTGCTGCAATTCCTTGCAACGTAGGAGGGGGAACGTACAAAATCAGGAACCAACGAGAAGGTGTTGCGAGGCACTCGATTGGCAGCCAGCAAGAAGAGCGGCGTCGAGGTTCCTGCGACCAACAGTGCCTTGTTGGCCAATGGCTTGTCTCTCGGACACGCTTCGGGCAGCAGTGCCACGACACCAAAGTCCGAGTTCGAGAGCGACACGCCGTTCGGCGTGGTAAGCGAGGGGCTGTTTTGCATTCGCAACACCGAATCTATCACAAGCACGAACACGAACATGCACACGCTAGCAGTGAGCCACTGACCTCCCCCCTGCGAATTTGCTCACATACCCTCGAGAGGGAGGCACGAAAGCAGCTCGTGAGCCACTTGATTGATCGCTGGCGATCCGAGAACAATGACGTTGCTTGGCGACTCGCGACGAAGCTCTGCCTCCTGCAGGAAGCTGGCATCCGACAACACGGCCGGAGAGCTGCCAATCGATTGATACAGCTGCGTCGCCAGGTACCAGGCGTAGCGCTGGTAGTCTCGGTCGGCGGTGTCGTTGCTTGGGTAGACGATCGTCAGAGGTCCGAGCAGGACGGCAGCCGCTCCGAGGTGCTCGGTGAAGGCCGCATTTCGCTGGCGGGAGGCGGGCATTGTCGGTGCCTCGCTCTTGCTCTCGCTCTCGCTCGATGCTTGGTCTTGCTCCTGCTCTTGGGCTTGGGCTTGGTGCTTCTGCTTGGAGTTTTCGATGGCTCCAGCGATGAACAGCTGCAAGTCGGAAGCAAAGCTCGGCTGTTGAGTCTTGAACATGAGCAGGCCGGCACTGGTCAAGCGATCGACCAAGAGCACCTCCTTCCATCGAGGCATGACCGACGTGCCGATCTCGACCAGAACCGGCATCTCGAGCGGCGGAAAGGTGGCAATCAGCTCGCTGTTTTGGTGTGTGATGCACGACTCGAACGCGGCTCGCTGCAGAGGTGGCAGAGGCAGCGTGGCAGGCAGTCGACGAACGGGAGCATGGAAGGCTTGTGAGGCAAACAGACCGCTGCACACACAGGATGGCACTGTAAGTGCTCTCACACACACCAACAGCAACACCGTCACCCTTCTTGCCGTCGACATTCAAAGGACGTACATGACGATATCTTGGTTCTGCACTGCAAATTGCACAGTATACGGAGCATCTGCCGAAATCACGAGAGCGTCAGTGTTCGGGTTCAATCACTCGGTCACAAGGGCGCAATCTGGCAAATACCTCGATCTTCGTACGGCAGGACGATCACTCGATGCGTATCGGCTCGCCGAAGAGGAGTACGAGCGCTCATTCGTGCGAGCGCTTCCAAGGCCGCCGTTGCACTCTCTACATCGATCAGACCCGAGAACGATTGCGTAGCTCCCGAGCCTCGGCGCGATTGTGGAATCAGCATCCATGCGTCAGCTCGGCGCTCGAATGCCGAAAGCAGACTGTCGAACTCGACGTGGCTGGCAAACACCAAGATCACAGGGCAGCCATGCTCAGCATCGACGCAGTCTTGCGTGGGCGGGTACGCGAGGGCCTGGCGAACCGAGTCGTCGAAATCGCGATACGTGAGTGCGATCGACGAGTTCTCCGGAATCTGTGGCAGAGCGAATCGTAGCGACACGCTCGTCTTGCTCGATCGACGCTGTTGCTGCTCTTCTTGCTGCTGTTGCTCGCTCGTATTCTCAGGGTTGTTGTGGTCGGCAGCTTGGCTCTCATCAAGCTCTTGTTCCCACTCGAGCACGAGAGGCCACTCGGAGGTGCACGAGAGCACGCTGTCGGTGGCGGTCGTGTTGCGGACCTCAAAGTGAAGCGCCGACGGATACGCTCCATCAAAGCGTGCTTGCGAGTGGAGGGCCTTGTTGTTGTTGTTGGTGTTTGACGAGGAGAGGAGCGACAGTGCGAGTTCGGTGGAGGTCTCTGAGTCGAACGCGAGACTCAGAGACTGAGGCCGTTCGTGCACCAGCACCACCGGCAGCGATCCGTACGGTGAAGCGAGCTGGCCTTCGTAACACGACGGCAACACGACGCTGCTCGTGGTGCTGATGGCCACGCGAGGCACGTCGTCCTCGCCTTGGATGGCACAGCGCCACGAGAACTCGGGCAGCTGTCCGATAGTCACCGGCGAACGGCGCGAGAGCTCGACGTAGATGGTCAAGTGCGTTCCGTTCGGCCATTGTTGAGCATGCCACGTGTCGGCAGCGTAACGCGTACTATTGATCTCGAAGAAATCCACGCCATAGCACGCAAGCATGAAAGTGTCGTTCGAGCTCACCTCAAAGCGTCCAAACTACGAGGAGCGACAGTACGATGATTGTTGAGAGGCTGAGCTTTCATGAGTGTGAGCGAGGGACAGGGGCGGCGTACTGCGGGTAAGGTCCAAGCTTCGGCCTCCATGTTGTGCTGCATCAACGTCAAATGGAGCTGCGCTTGTCTCTGGCTCTCTTGGTGGAGGATCTCGCGACGGTATTGCATCACGTGGTTGTAGGCTGACTGGCGCAGCTGGTTGCGCTCCTCTTCCGACACCTCGGGCGGCGGCTTGGCCTTCGACTGAAGAGCCGCCAGCTTCTTCTGCAGCGAATGCAGCTGCCGCAGTGGGTCGTTCTCGTCGCCGGGAAGTTCCGGTTCATCGACGCGCTCCTCCTGCTCGACCTCAACCTTGGTAGCCGGTG
>Ga0209930_1003755_pt1 | contig 14597 bp, 14 predicted proteins | sample ThiBiot_500_biof_2_FD_183948 | JGI IMG/M metagenome (GOLD analysis project Ga0209930, IMG submission 183948) | Wastewater bioreactor microbial communities from Cape Town, South Africa - Thiocy_cont_500_biof (SPAdes) | ecosystem: Engineered > Bioreactor > Thiocyanate-remediating >... | reverse complement strand
GAACAGCTGCTGGTCGACAATGCCGCCGACGTAGCCGCCGACGAGGCCACCGATCGCCCCGCCTAGGCCGGGCAGCAGCAGATTGCCGAGCACATAGCCGCCGACGGTGAGGACGATACGAGCCATCGTGATTGATCACTTCGTCATTGCCGATCTGAAATGATGGATAGACATGGTAAGATTTGCAGCAGTGGCAGGGGATATTTGCTGATGGCGCGAGCCAATTATCCGCTCGCAAGAACGGAGGATCGATGGCGATCAAGAGCCAAAATCGCGCTCAGCAGCGGAGAGTGCTGTTTGCCCGCGTGGGGTGGATGAGATTCTATGGCGGCCCAGTTCCAGGTGACGAGCGGCCAATAGGCGGCGGTCGTTACAACAAGCGAGAGATCGGCCACGAAGTTTATAATTTCCGAGAGACGGACGGCCGCTGTTATGGGTACTTCCAGCCGACTATGTCGAGCCACGAGATTGCCTTGGAACGCATTGACCCCGATGGCGCAGACAAGGAAAAGCTGAAGCACGTTCTCGTGATCTTTGTTGCGCGTCGACACCCAGAAGGTGGCCAAGTCATCGTGGGCTGGCACAAAGACGCGGAGGTCCTCCGCACAAACGCCAGACGTTCGCCCGGCAAGCCGCGAGGCTACGGACATTTTTGCGTTGCGCTGCGACGCAATTGTGTTCTCCTGCCTGAAGAGAATCGAACGTTCGAAATTCCCGCTGGAAAAGATGGCATGGGGCAATCGAATGTTTGTTATCCATTGGCTGGGGATGGCTCACGTAAGCGATCCCAATGGATTGGTCAGGCTCTGGAATTCATCGATGATTATCAAGCGAGCAACATTCTCGACAAACCGGAGGCAGCCGCCGAACTAGACAGCGCTATTGCGGCCGAAGAGGCGCTTGCTCGCTCGAAAGGTCAAGGATTCGCGCGCAACCCGCTTGAAAGACGAGCCCTCGAAGATCATGCAATGAAGATTGCAAAGAAATACTTCCGCAATGAAGGCTTCGATGTGGATGATGTCTCGGCCCGTCGCTCGTACGATCTGTTGTGCAGGCGAGGCACTAAAGAGCTTCATGTTGAGGTGAAGGGCACCACGACGGATGGAGATGCAATCGTACTTACGTACAATGAAGTGAAGCATGCATGCGACCGGCGCAATTCGTGCGTGCTTTTCGTCCTGCACTCGATTCGACTCAAAGGGAAGAAAGCATCAGGTGGAAAGCGATTTGTCATGGATCCTTGGCGACCCCAGCAAGCGAAGCTTACGCCCGTCAGCTATACGTACCGCCTCCACTGATGGATTCTCACAGTGCATTGCCCATACTCTCGGCTACTTGGCTCGTAGCATGGTCAGTTGAGGATCAGCGGTTTCGAATTCAGATGTCGGAGATGCCCGGCATCCGAAACGCATGGCGGAGCTTTGCGCGCCACCACGGCGAGAAGCCGTGCTGGACCACCTTGCCGGCCTCGCGGTAGCAGTGGATCAGACCATCGCCTGGCGAGACGTAGGCACAGTGATGGGCTGGGCCCTTGCCGGCGCCGAACAAGAGGATGTCGCCGGGTAAAGCTTCTGTCGGGTCGATCTCCTCGGCTCGGGACTTGAAGCCGAGATACATCCGAGGCTCGGCGCGATAGAGATGCCATGTCTCGGGATAGTCGAGCGGGATCGCGATCTCCCCGACAAACGGCTGGGCGACGCCGCGGATAAAGCCGATGCAGTCGCAGCCCACGCCCTTGAGCGACGCTTGGTGGTGCCACGGCGTGCCGAGCCAGCTCCGCGCCTCGGCGATCACTGCGTCCCGGGTGAACATCAGCTCTTGATCGGATAGGAGAAGACCTTGTCGTTGCCCGGGATGTGCGGCTCGCCGCGGAAATTCAGGATGTTGCCGAACCGGGCGTGACAGGTCTCAGGAGTCTTGTCGCAGCCGGCGATCAAGCGGACCTGGTCGCCGCCCGCGATCGGCCGCGGCATGGGCGTGAACAGCTGGATCGACTGGCCATTGTGTTGGAGCACTTCGGTCGCAGCGCCCGCGTTCGCGCCTGTCAGGAAGGTACAAACGCCGAAGGTGTAGAAGCCCGTTGGCCGCACAGTTGGCACCGTGAAGGTGTCGCCGCTCGATACCGCTGAAATAGCGAGATCGTCGGTTAGCGGCCCAAGCACGACCTTGCATTCGGCGCTGCCGAGGTCGGTGCGACAGAGCCGCGAATATAGCTTGCCCGCAACCTGTTGCAGCCGATTCGCAATGCCGCGGATCTCGGCGGAGAAGCGGTTGTCGGCGCGCTTCACTTCGCCAAGCGAGCCGCGACGAAGCAGCACGCGGCCTTGCGACAGGTCGGCCCAGTTGACGAGGAAGATGTCGATCTTGGCGCCATCGAACAGGCCCGCGGACAGGTCCTCCGCTTTGAGCGCCTCGTCGTCGAGAAATCCGTCCACATCAAGGTTATCGACGGACAGGTCGGCGCCCGACTTGATCGCGCTCGGCAGGAATCCGGTTGCGGCCACGTAGGTCAGACCGTCAATGACGAGCGGCTGGTCGTGATCGGTGAAGCCGCGGACCCAGCCGTCTGTGCGTTCCAGGCGCCAGCAGGTCGCAAGCGTCGTCACCTCGCCGGCTAAATGGGCGGCAAGCGCTGCCGAAACAGTCTTCATGGTCAGGTCCGGATTTCGATCAAAGCGATCGAGGAGACTTGCTGGATGTGGTAGGCGACTGCCATCACCGGCAGGTGATCGGTGTCGAAGCGCACCGGCACGTCGAACAAAAAATCGGCATAGGGCTGCGCGGCCGGCGCCGAGCTGAAGGTGACCAGGCCGGTGAGGTGATCGACATCGACCGACACCGGGCTGCCGCTGACGCGAACGACCACGGTGCCGGCCTCGGGCTTGGTGATGACACGCTGGTCGGCGGAGGGGCCTGAGGCGTATTGCTTGGTCAGATGCCAGATCAGCGGGTCCGCCGTCGGCGCCAGCGGCTCGGCCTCCGCTTCAAAGTCGTTCCAGTCCCGGAAGCGGAATCCATAGGCGCGGCCCTTGCGGGCGCGGAAAAAAGCAATCACCTCCGCCATCTGCTCGCGGGTGCGAATGCCGGTCGAGATGTCGTATTTGGCGCGCGCGGCCGACCAGTTGACATTGCGCTGTTCGAAGCCCGAGGCGACCGCGATGATGTCGGTCGAGAACTCTGGCCCTCCCGTCGCGCCGCGCGCCACCGCGTCGGGGAACCGCACGTCATGGAATCCGGTCACAGGTTGCGCTCCGCGCGCCGCAGCGCCGCCGCCATGTCGGCAGTGATCTGGCTTTGCGCCCGCCGGAACGAGGCGGCGTCCGGCGTCGTGACCGCAAAATTGAGCACGATTGGCGCCGCCTTCGTTCCGCGCCCGTAGGACGCGGCCTCAGCGCGATTGAGCACGCGCTCGCCGCGCTGCAGAATCGCAGGCACTTCGTCCGGCGAAAGGAACGCACCGTCATGCAGGCGTGGTGCGTTGCGGAAGACCTGCGCTGGTGCCCAGTGCGGCGTCCCGCCCACCCCGACGACGCCACCTTCGTGGAACTTGAAACCGAACAGGCCGCCGAGGACGCCCCCGACATTGTTGAGCGTTGTCAGGTTCGTCCCGAACAGGAAGTTCTTGAGCGGGTTGAGGACGGCAAGTTTCAGGATTTCCTTTTCGATGTCGGCGAGCGCCGCGCGCCCGGCATCCGCCCAGGATTTCCAGTCGGTCTTGCCCTGCGCGATCAGGGTCGCAAAGTGGTTGAAAGTCGTGTCAGTGATGCCCTGCAGCGCCTGCATTGCGCCGTTAGAGCGGGCGAGCTCCTGGCCTTCGGCGCTGGCGAGATCGATGCCCTTCTGCCGTAGCTGCTGCTCGGCCTGCAGCTGCGCAATGATGATCGCCCGCTGCGACTCGCCCTGGCCGGTCAATTCGATCTGCTTCTGCAACAGCTCGATCTGGTTCTTCTGGCCCTCAATCGTCTGCAGTGCGGCCGCGCGCGCCTGCTCGCCGTGCAGCCGCGCATAGGCTCCGCGCAGCGCATCGATGACGCGCGCGAGCGTCGTCTTGGCATCGCCTTCAGCGAGGGCCTGCGCGATGATCAGCGGACGGAGCGCCTGCTCGACCTGCATCAGTCGCTGGGCTTGCTCGGTGGAGATCGTGCCGGCCGCCACGGCGTCATTGAGCTTGCGCTGCGCAGCGGCTTCAGCCGTCAGATCAGTGGCCGACTTCGCGGACTGCGCAGCTTGCTCCGCGATCTGCTCGCGAAGGAGCTCGCGGGCTCGGGTCTCGGCATCGACGCCATTCTGCACGGCCTCCGTCAGCGCCTTGCGGCGGACTTCCGCCTGCTGGGCCGCCGCTGCCCCCTTGAGCCAAGCATCCGCCAGGCCGAGCGTTGCCCTGGTGTTGACCTCGACGACACGCGATTGGTCGATATGCGCCTGCGTGGCGTCCGCGCGCGCCTTGGTGCCGGCCCGCGTAATGTCGGCTTCGGCAATGGCGACCGGGATCGCCTGTCCGGCGAGTTCAAGCCGCCGCCGCTCTTCGGCGATGGCCGCCTTCTGCGCCGGGGTCTTGGCCTGAAGGGCCTGGATTTCCAGTTCGTCGAGGCGGCGGGCCTTCTCGGCCGGATCGAGCCAGCTGCGGATGGCCCGCGTGACGGCGTCATAGGCGGTCTCGACCTGCTTGAGGTCGGCGACCTTCTGCCGGATCAGAGGGTCATCGAGCGCGGAACGGAGTTGCGCCTGGCGGGCCTTGAGCGTCTGCAGCTCGTCGAAGCCGGGCGTGAGATCGCGCGCCACCGTGCCGGCGCGGACCGAGAGCTCGTTGGCTCTCGCTTCCTTCGCCCGGACTTCAATGTTGGCGAGCTTGGCCTCGATCTTGGCGATCTCGGCGTCGACCTCCGTCAGCATCCGCGTGTTGAAGTTGCGGGCCTGGGCCGCGAAGCGGGTCGGCGGGTTCTCGATCAGCGCCTGGAGGCGCGCACGTTCCTGCTGAAGCTCCTTCAGCCGCTCGTCGATCGGCGCTCCGTCGAGCGCCCGCGAGATCGCTCGGCCCATAGCGTCATAGGCATTCGACGCCATGCGCCCGACGAAGTCCCAGGCGCGGCCGAGCGCGGTGGTTGCCTCGGATGCGTTGACCAGGCTGCCTTTCAGCGCATCGAGCAGAACACGCTGGGCATCGGTACGGTTGTTGTGATCGGCAAGTGTGCGGACGTATTGCCGCGTCCGATCGTCGAGGAAGTTGAGCTTCTCGTTAAGCGAGTCCGCTCCCCGGATCGGGTCGGCAAAGGCGCCGGCAAGCTCTTTGGTCGCGGTTGCGACATCGGTGCCGGTGGTCGCTGCGTAGTTCTTGACGACCTTAATCAGACCTTCAAACTGCGAGACCGCGATCTTGCCGGTTCGCAGGAACGCGGCCTCCATCTCGCGGGCGGCGGCGACCGAGACATTGCCGGCGGCGGCCGACTGCTCGGCAATCCGCTCGATCTGCCCGACCGTCGCGCCGGCAGCCCGGCCGGTGCCGGCGAGCGCGACCTCAAGCTCCTTCTGGGACTCGATGTAGCGGTAATAGGAGTAGCCGACCGCAGCGCCAATCGCCGCAATGCCTCCGACGATCGCGACCGTCGGCGAAATCAGGCTGGTCAGGCCCTGCCAGACGCCACGCAGAATGCCGCTGACGCCCGCGCCGGGGCCGAAGATCTGCGCGATCTGCGACCCCTGCTGCATCAGCACCATCAGGGGGCGCTGGCCGCTCGCGAGCGAGACGACCACGTCGTTGAGCTGATAGCTCAGGTTGACGAGCTGGTGCGAGGCGAGTTTGCCGGTGGAGCCTATCCCGCCAAGGGCTCTCGCCGTGGAGTCATAGCGGGCTTGCGCCAGGGCGTGCGCGGCGGCTTGCTCGGTGGCGGTGATCGCGCCCGCCTTGAATAGGGCATTCGCGTCGGCGATCTCGGCGTTGAGCCTCCCCTGCGCAGCGCCAAGCGGATCGATCTGGGCACGCAGTGTGGCGGTGCGGGCCGCAAGATCTTCAGCGGCTCGCGCGGCCTCTTCGAACACCGCGGCGGAATCCCGCGCAGATTTGGACGGCCCCGCACCGACGCCGAGGACGGTATTGAAGCCGCGCTGCGCTTGATCGGCAGCCGCGGCCTGCTTGGCGGCCTGGGCCAGCCGTTGCAGGCGTTGCGTCTCGCGGTCTGCCGCGGCGCCCGCGGCGTCCATCGAGGTGCCGACGCCGCGGAACGCGTCCTGTCCCGCCTTGCCGACCTCGTCGAAGGCGCGCTTGACCTCCGCCTTGCCCTCGACGCCGAGGCGGATCGAGACATTTGTGGTGGACATCGCTCGCTTACGCTCGCGGTTGCGTCGTGCTCATTCGGAGTCTCGGGCGTAGGCGCGCACGATGATCGGTTCGATCTCGGGGAGGAGTTCGACGAGCAGCGTGTTGAGCGCGCCCATGGCGTCGGCGAGGATCAGCACCGCGCCGAAATCGAGTGCGTAGACGCCGCCCATGACGGCACGCACCTGTCCGGCCGCGCGCTTGAGCACGCCCCAGGCGGCGATGCCGTCAGATGTTTGGGGAGCGTGCTCGATGTATGGGCAGGTGGCACAGGTTGACGAACAGGCCGCGCAGTAGCCATCGCCCCCGCCGAAGTGCCATTCGGCGAGAGCGATCAGGCGTTTTTTTCCGCGTCCTGGATCAGCGCCGGACCGACGTAGAGGCGGTCGATCGCATCGAACAGCGACCAGATTTCCAGGGCGGCATCGATGGTCTCCTTGTTCGGCTCGACGGGCTTGCCGTCCGCATCACCGATCCCTTCCCACCCGGCGATGCCTGAGTGTGAGAGCGAACGCGTGAAGGCGACGCCCGCCTTCACCATCGCATCCTCGCTGCCTGCCCGCAGCACATCGGCCGCGGCGGTGCGAGCGAGCAGAATTGCTGCGACGGTGATCGGTCGAAATTGCACACGGACGCCTGGGACCATGTCGAGCCAGAACGGCTCGCGGTCGAACGCGAGTTTGAGCATGGGAGCCTCTCGGAGTGAGATAATTGATCAGTAGGCCGACACGTCGTTGACCAGCGCTGCGGTCAGCGTCTTCTGCAACGTCGGATCCTCTGCGGCCTGGAAGGCGAAGGCGGCCTGAATGCCACCCGGCCCGGTGATCGGCTGCTTCGGCTTCGGCAGGTAGACTTCGTGCACGGTGAACAGAAGCGACTTGTCCTCATCGATCTCCCACCCAAACGACAGCTCGCACGCGGTGCCGGCAACCGCCTGGTCAAGGAGGACCGTATCCGCGAAGCGAATGTTCACGGTGCCGGTGACGCTGACCATTGCCGGATCGGAATCCTCGATCCGACCGTCCGGCCGGATCACCTCGACCTTGTCGAGATTGTTGGAATAGGTGAGTTCCGCCGAGACGATCTGCCCGAGCACGGTGCCGTTGCGCTTTATCTCGCCCATGAATTGCGAGAACCGCTCGATCACCGCTTCGGTCGGCGTCCCTGCGCCGGACGATCCGGCCTTGGTCTCGCCCTGCGCGATCAGGCTTATAGTGGCGTTGAGGAGCCCTGAGCGCTGCAGCTGGATTTTCATGGAATTGGCGCGCACGCCGAAGTTCATCCCGTAGCTCGGGACTTCCGGCATGCCGACCTCAATCGCCATGGATGGCAGCGTGAGTGCGCCCGAGACGAACGTGTGGGTGAAGACGCCTGTGTCTTCGACCGAGGTCGGTGCGCCGAGCAGCAATTTCAGCCAATAGCCGAAGTTGCGCAGATCGACCGGGACGACAACGTCACCCTCGTTGTTGACGACGTCGCGGCTCGGCGGCAGCGGCTCCCGGCCGTAGCCGAGCAGATCGCTTGCGATCAGGTTCTGCTCGTCGCCCAGCGCCGAAGAGACAAAGGGCAGCTTCTTGTAGCCGGCCACCGGCGGCGTGCCGTAGGTCGACTCGAATGCCGCAGCCATAACGGCGTTGGCGCCGCGTGCGCGTGCCATGGAATTCTCCTGATAGTGATTTGGTTCAGTTCAGCGGGTCGGAGGTGCCGTAGACCGCGACGATGGCCGCGTCGGCCCACCGGCCGGCGCGAGCGCCCGCGGTTTCCACATCGTCGGTTGCCGGCGCCTGCGCTTCGATGAAGTCGCACAAGCCGCCGAGCGTGCGGTCGCCGGACACCGCCACGCCGATCGAGCCAAGCATTTCGTCGAGCACCTGCTCGGGCGACTGCGAAGACGTCTCGTAGGCGGCGAGTTCGATCGGGATGCGGTGGCTGTAGACGTAGACGAGCGGGGAGAGCATCACCTCAGGCTCGCCTGGATCGCCATCGCGAACGACCACGAGACCACCGGGCGGAATCCGCTCGGGCTTTGCGAGATTGCGTCTCACATCGGCATTGGGCAGTGCAGATGACAGCAGCGCCTTGATCGCATCGAGCACCTGCTCGCGCTTGCTGCTCACGGCGCAAGTCCCACCGTGACGCACAGGATGAAGACGAACGATAAAAGCGTCAGGACGATCGCGATCGGCCGATCAATCATGTCGATCTCCAGCGATTGGCGATGATGCCGGGCACGCGGTCGGCCCATTGCTGGGCAACGCTCGCGATATCGAAGCGCTTCTTGAGCGTCACCTGCGGAACCAGCAGAAAGACCACCACCGTCGAACGGCCGGCGAGCCGGGTGTAGGTGGCTCCGCTGCGCGTGCGACCGGTGTTGCCACGCGCAAGACCACGCTTAGTAAGCCGCGCATTGTCGGCAACGAGCAGCGACGGCCCGCCGCGCCGATATACGAAGCGCAGGCGCATCCCAGTACGACGTTCCCAACCGCCCGGCGTGATCCGCTTCATTGCACCGGTGGCGCTGATGCCTTTGACGCCCGCGGCCGGCGTGGGGATCGCAAGCCAGAAGCCACGCTGCGATCGGATCGTCACCCCGCGATCGAAGGCATCGACGATATTCGGCGCTTTCGACCAGACGAACGATGCGGCCTCAAGACTGACCGCCCCTTCCGGATACGTTCTGCCACGCCAGGTGTTGGCGAGACGCTGACCCAGTCCGGCATCGATGACGTCGGCTCGCAGCTCGCCTTTGAGCCCGTCCGTCACCTCACGCATGGCAGCGGTGACCGAGCGCGCGGCTGCACCCTCCACCTCGCTTAAGCCTTTGGCGAGGTCATCGGTTTTGATCGAGAACCGCATCGGCTCAGCCCTGCGGGGACGCCTCGCAGGTCCAGATCAGTCGTTCTGCGTCGATGGTGGGCGTGGCGATGACGGCGAAGATTTCACCTTCGATTTCGACCGAGTCGCCGGACGCCGGATTGGGCACGTCCACCCGGCGCACGTCGATCAAGACCGTCGGCACGACCGCACGGCTGTCACCGAAGCCGACGACTTGGTCCGGGCGCTTCGGGATGACGCGGACGGTCGTTCCGTCACCGGTCCCCCCGAGCCGCCAAAGGGCGTCGCGGGCAAGCGCCGGATCGCCAAACAGCGTGTCGATCGCGGCCGCGAACGCCGTCATTGTGGTCAGAAGCTCGCGTTGAGACGCACGCGGCCGATCGTTTCGCCGGCACCGCTGCCCACCGCCTCGATGGCAACACCGATCAGCGTATTGCTGGCGACGGTCTTGGTCGTCTCTTTGGCGGTGTTGTCCCAATAGATCTTGTCGCCGACCGCCCAGGCCTGCGAGCCGACTTTCTTGAGATCGAACACGCCGACCAGCGCGGCCTCAATCGGCTCACCGTTCGCAGCGGCGCCGGTGGCGACACCGAAGATGGCACCGACAAGCAGCCCGTCGCCCGACGCGACGTCATAGGGTGCCGTGAGTGTGATGGTATTGCCGGGTTGAACATAGTTCTTCATGGCAGATGTCCTTCTGAAACGACGAAGGGCGGCTCAAAGCCGCCCGCTCCGTCAGTCTGAGTTCAGGGCTTGAGGGTTATGCGCCGGCGTTCTTGTAGAGGCCGCGCCAGTCGATGGCCTTGGCGCCAAAGTCGAGTCGACACTTGATCTCAACGCCGTCGACATCGAAGCCGTTGCGGGTCTCGATGTAGGCGCCCTGCTGCCCTTCGAGATAGGCGTACTCAATCGTGTCGATTTGGGCGGGATTGGCGGCGAGATACCAAGCCGTGGCGCTCGCGTTGTCGAGCCGTGGCTCGGAGATTGGGGTGAGCGTGCGGATCGATTGTGGCACCACGTCGCCGGTCTTTGCCGGCACCAGATTCTGCGCGATCAACTGCTCGGCCGCGAGTTCCAGCGCCGCCGGCACGATCAGGAAGGACGGGCGGATGTTGAGCACCGTCTTCTTGTCGAGACCGGTTTGCTTGGCCATCGCGGCACGTCCGTCACCGACCGTGGTGACGCTGAGCGCCGCGCCGGTGCCGGCGAGGTTCTTGTGGGTTGCATGGAAGAGCGCCACGCCGTCGGCCATCGCGGCGTTGGCGGTGACGATCGCCCAGACCACATCGCTTTCGAGCGTGGCGATGGCGGTGCCGTACATCCGCGTGATGCCGACCACCCGGCCGTAGGTCTCGATGCGGTAGCTCTCCTTCGACTCGGCGATGGTGCCGCGCTTGAACTCGCCGCTCTCGTTGACCTTCAGGAGCTGCGGCGCCTCGCCGATTTGGACCCGGTTCATCGCCTTGAAGTCAGTCGCGAGCACCTGCCGGCAGAAGGCCACAAAGGTGCGCGGATAGGCATCGTAAGCTTGGCGCAGCGTTTTGTTGGTGACCGCCGACAGAATTTCCGGGAAGTCCGAGGTCGAGTGCAACGCGCGGGTTGCGATCTCGTCGCGCGAGAAGCCCCGGACATTGACGCCGGCATTCGCCAGAAACTCGCGCGCCAGCTCGAGCAGTGTCATGCCGCGGTATTCGCGCGCGGGTTCGCTGAGTGGGAACAACGTCGGGCTGTAGCGGTGGAGGAGCGCATTCGCCACCGCGTCGCGGCGAGTCACTCGCTCGTCACGTCCGCCGAGCGGTGCCGAGACATGTGGGAAGACCCGCGTCCGATCCGCAGTCTCGGCGACCTTGTCGAGGATCACGCGCCGCGCCTCGTCGACCCCGACATTGCGCTTCACCAGGTCGTCGGAAAAGGCACGCTCCAGCCCGAGCCGGGCCGCGAGATCGTAGATGGTCGAGACCCGGTCGCGCTCGATTTCCTGGGCGCGCGCAACGAGTACTTCCGCCGTCGGAGCGGCAGGCGTCGGCGCCACCGTCTCGGCCGCCACCTGAGCGGGCTTAGACGGACGTGCGTCGGCTCGTGATCGCTGTTCCAATCCTTCCTCCTTGTGATCGAGGATCCCGGGCAAGGCGAGATCACCGGCGGCGTTCGGGTCGGGCGTCGCCGGCTTGGCTTGTGCATTTTCCATGATGTTTCTCCTGGGAGTGGTCGCGTCATCCCGGTCGAGGACGCAGGGCATCAAGCAGTCAACCGAGCGGAAGCCGGCCGCCGGGTCGGCCCCGACCGGGACCGCGGAGATTTCGAAGGGAGTCCAATCGACTGCGCGCCACAGTTCAGGCCCGCTATTCGGTCGCGTGATCTCGTAACGCTGAACTTGGTATCCGACCGATACCGCGCGGATGTGCCCGCTCCGGATATCGTTCCAGACCGGAGTGACATCGTCGCGCTCGCTGAAGCGCACGCGGGCAAGTCCGCGGCCGTTCTCGATACGCGCCGTGCCCGGCACCACCGAGCCGATCACTGCCTCAAGGGCGAACCGATCATGTACCTTGAGGAGCGGCGCACCGGCGTTGAGGCGATCGAGATGGACCTCGGCAGGGTCCATGCTCAGCTCCTCGTCGAACGGTTCGCCGAAGAACGGCTGGCGCCGCACGCGAGCGCCGGTCGACCACACGACTTCGATGGAGCGATCCTTCTCGTCGAGCGTGGTCGGCAATAGGTCAGCGGCCCGCCGCAAGGCAGGCACATCAATGATGCCAAGCATTTTATGTCCGTTGGCTTAGTTCAGAGACGAACTGTTAAGCAGGCTTGTCTGCTTAGGTTGGCTTGCTCAGCTCGGCGGCCTTTGCGACCCGCTCTTCTAACTCTGCCAGTGTGTATACCCACTGATTGGCAGATGCCTCTCGGCAGTCGCTCAAGAATTTTTTGTACCCGACGAAGATCGAGTACGGATTAAACATTCCAGCCGGTAGATTGGTCGCTACCAGGTCTACGAGAGCGCGGATGGGCGTCGGTTTGGATTTGATTACAATTTTTCTGCCGAGTTGACGTGCCTCGGCCGCAAAGGCCTTAGCCGCATCATCATAGTCGTGACGCGATCGATAGATATCGATGATCTTCTCTCGCAAGCCCCCAAATTCCCCACTCTTCTTGATTGCGATCAACTCACTCCAAGTGAGCACTGAAACGTCCGGCAGGACGATAGATGCGACGTTCTGAACTAGATCGGCTGGCTCAACATTCGGCGCGTTCTGCCTGGCGAAGTGCAACATCTGATCGATAGCTAGGCGCTCTTCCAGCGTGCAGGCGATGGTGCACGGAATGCGATTGTTCAGGAGAGCCCAGACACGCACAGCGTCTACCGCAGTTTTCGCGGCGCCCTCTGCTTGCTCAATGTCGTAACCATCATTGAACCGCGCAACACCCGCACGCTTTTCGAAGTATGCAAGGAGCGCGTTGTGCGCAAATTGTCTTGGTTCTTCGGGTTCCGGGTAATCGTACCTGTGCTGGTCGCCTTCCTCCCAACGAGGATAGCCTTCGAAGTGGAATTCATCTCTTAGCTTTGCAATTGAACCACCCTCGACATCTGACATCGGAACGAAGACGTCGCTTAGATAGCGTTGTTCTTTCTCATCTACGGATGCTGTTTGAATAAATTTTCGAGAGAAATCCTTTTCGCCGATATCCTCGACGATCACACGATCAAACCATAGGAAGTTGAGCTTTGATGTAGGTTCGCGCGAGCCGCCACCGACCGCCGTGGCTGCGCTTACGAATATGTTCGTTTCCATGGAGAGTCGCCGAGATTGGAGCACAGACAATTCAGCCAAGAATGACAGAATGAAAAAGCAGTGTAACGCTCTTTGTTGATCGTCCGCGCGCTCCGATGCCCCTCGGACTTCGCAACCATCCTAGTCAGTTTGCGAGATTGCGGGAGCTGGATCTGCCTGCATCACCCCAGTCTTCGTCACCTTACGCGGATCGCTGTCGAGAACGAGCCCGAGCGCATCGAGCTTGGCGTTCATCGCCGCGATCTCGGCAAGCACCGCGTCCGGGTTATGGCCCTGCCGAGCGATAGCTTGTGCCAGTGTCATCGTGCCGGATCGCATCGCCAGCATGTCGGCCATGGCGTCTTTTAGCGGATCGACCGCCTCGAAGCGCGGCGGCGACCATGCGACCGCGATCCTTGGCTGTGGGAGGCGTCCGGCTGCCCAGGCTTGCTCTGTGAACCAGTCCCAGACCGGCTGGCAGAACATCGGAATGAACAGCTGCCATTGAACGGCGTCGATCATGCGCCGGAACTCGACGAGCCCGGCGCGGATCGACGAATAGTTGACCTGGCTCAGATCTCCGGTGAGCAGTTCGTAGGGCAGCCGAAATCCAGCCGCGACGATATGCAACTGCGCCCGCAGCCATTCGGACACCGCCGCAGTCGTGGCCGGTTGATTGAACTTGATGTCCTTGCCCCCGCGTGCGTAGGCAATAAGCCCGGGCTCGAACTGCTCGACGCGATTGCCATCGGCATCCACGACGGATGGGGCGATGCCCTGCTCGCCCTCGTCGGCACCGAGCACGATGCCGACCACGCAAGCCTCGGTCTTTTTGCGGACCAACTCGGCCTGCGTCCAATCGTCGAGGTCGCGCAGTGCCCGCATGACCGGCGTGCCCCACGGCACACCGCGCACTTGCGCGCGCTGCTTTTCGTAGAGATGGACGACGTCACCGGCAGGTACTGCCGCACTATCGAGTCTGCGGCTCAAAGACACCGCATGATCGCCGGGATGCTGGCCGAACAGCCAGTAGGCGCGTCGACGGCCGATCGCGTCGAACTCGATGCCCTGCAGAACACGCCCACCGTTGGCGAGATCGCCGTTACGCGTGCCGTCCAGAAGGTCGGCTTCGATGATCTGCACCTGCAACGGGACGTCGAGCCCGTCCGTCGCCCGCCGCGGGCGGCGCCGTAGCAACACCTCGCCGGCCTCGACCATCTCGCGGCAGGCCAGCGTCTGCAGCCCGTAGCAGTCGAGCTGACTGTCCGCGTCGCAGTGGGAAGACCAACTCTCCCACAACGCGTCGACTTCGCGATCGAGCTTCTCGTTGCCGCTGGCCGCGCGCGGAATGATCCCGGCGCCGACGATATTGTTGACCAGAACCGACACCGCCTTGGCGGCGTGCGGATTGTTGCGCACCAAGTCGCGCATGCGGTCGCGCAAGAGCGCGCCGGCCATCGCGATCTCGGCATCGGCCGATGTATTCGGCGCACGCCAGCCGTCCGTGCGCCGGCCGCGCGCCGCGCCGTCGTAGCCGCGCGTCAGCACCTCGAAGCTTTGCCGTGCCAGGACACGACGAACGGCGGCACGAGGGGCGACCGCGCCGATGGCGCGATCAAGCCAGGTCGCTTGCGCCATCAACGATCGCCGCGGGAAAACCCGGCATAGCCGGCGACAGG
>Ga0209930_1003736_pt1 | contig 14665 bp, 13 predicted proteins | sample ThiBiot_500_biof_2_FD_183948 | JGI IMG/M metagenome (GOLD analysis project Ga0209930, IMG submission 183948) | Wastewater bioreactor microbial communities from Cape Town, South Africa - Thiocy_cont_500_biof (SPAdes) | ecosystem: Engineered > Bioreactor > Thiocyanate-remediating >... | reverse complement strand
CACCATAGCACAGTCCTGGTTGGTTGTTGATGCTCGGCAACGAGGCGACACAACCCGCAATGGTCGGCAGCGTCGATTGCTGCACGGTGGCTTGGAGGTTGACGACCACTTGCTTCGTGCAAATGTCACACGCAATCGTGAGCGTCGCATTGTAAACGCCACAGTTGCTCGCTGGCGCCGCGAACTGAACCGTAAACGATGTGGCTCCGTTCGAGGCGACGATGATGACGTCAAGCGGGCTCGGAACACCGGCCGTGATGGTGAAGGAACCAGCGTTGCTGGCTGGCTGTGTCAGCACCGGCGCACGGAGCGTCAACGGACGCGGACCCGCATTCGTGACTCTGATCGTGAGTGTGGTGGTGGAGCTCGGTGCCACGAAGCCCATGTTGGTGCCTGAGGCAGTCGATGGCGCAGCTCCCGACGAGATGATGCTGCCAGTGGCTTGATTCGTGAGACCGATCAGCGGTGCACGTGCGACTCCACGCAACACCACTGAGATCGACCCAGAGCCAGCGAGAGACGGCGTGTACGTGACCGTGAGCGTGGCGGTGTACGTTCCAGCACATGGCGCTGTGAACGAGAGCTGCATGCGTCGACAGGAGGTGTTCGAGAGATTCGGAGAGCCGGGGCCGTCGGTGATCGAGAAGCTCGACGCTTGCGCACCCGTGATCGTGTACGTCACCGAGCCTTGGGCGGCGTTGATCATGAACAGGTCGCTGTATGCCACTTCGTTGAGAGAGTCGGTGACCAGCACAGTGCCGGAGGCTCGAGAGGCACCAGTCGATGGAACGGGAACCGGCGTGCCTCCAGTTGGGCAGCCGTACAGTGCAGCTTGGCATTCCAGCGGCCTGTAGGGATACGATGCCAGGTTGGTGCATGCTAAAGCTGCGTCAGCCGACAGGTAGCAGTGGTTGAGCTGCCCGACAGTCACCAACTGCTGTGTCGAGGCGTAGTGCAAACCGGCTGCACTCGCATCAAAGTTGTTGGTTTGCTGGTTGGCATTTGGACCGCGTGACGGGTACGAGGCCCAGTCGTTGTTGTACTTGCCGTATCGCACGTCAATTACCGGCGGACGAGAATACGAATTAACGTAAAAAAGTGCACCGGTGATGGGGAAGAAGCCGTCGGTGGACGAGGTGTCATAGTACACGATGGTTGCACCGTCCGTGAAGCGGAAGACGCTGCCCGACACCCACTCGATTTGACCTCCGAATGCAAACGTCCACGAAGCCTCGGGGCCCAAAAACGGTGAGGCTACAATGTCGGTGGGAGACGTTAACGGAGCCACGGCGATGTAGCTGCTTGGTGGCGACAGCTGAACGATTCCAGTGAGAACGTTGACTGGATCGTAGGCGATGGCGTAGTAGCTTGAGGTCGCTCCGCTCCATGTGACGTCGCGCAACACGATGCCCGACGACCCGGCCTGCCACACAGTCGAGATCGATTGCGTCGCGTGATCGATGATGCGAAGAGAGCGACCAGATTGATCGATCAGCATTTGCACGAGAGTCGTTTGAGCGCGGTTCTTGATGACACTCGGGAACGAGAGCAGCGCGTTGGCCGGAATGCCGTTGTCACCTTGCGTCGGATACGACGAGCGCGTGCCACATGTACCAGCAAACGTCGTGATCGATCCACTCGAGGCAGGCGAGTACCGAATCACACAGTGTCGCGAGCTATCGACCACCAAAATGTCGGTCGAGCCCTTGTCGACCGTCAACGATGTCGGGTTGACGATCTGTGCCGGAGTGGCTACTTGCACTTCGGGCAGCTCTCGATTCGGGAAGAAGTACAGTCCTCCTCGTTGATCGACGGCATAGAGATTGTTGCTGATATCGACCGCCACCGCTCCCCATAAGGGCGAGACGTTCGGATTGGCCTCGAGGCGTTCGATGACCGAGACTCCGGGCAGTTGTGGCAGCGGAAGGTGGTAGACCACACTGCCGGTACGCTCCGACAAGTAGATGCCGAACAAGCCCGTGTGCACGCCAGTGAAGACCGGTGTCTGCTGGCTCGACTGAAGCACACCGAACTGAGCAGTTGGCAAGCCCACTAGCACTCGGAACGTGCAGCCGCTTGGCGAGTAGTCCTCGTAACAGTCGATACGGATCAACTGCGAGCCATCGACCACCAGCGCTGCCGTGTACGCCATCGAGTTCGGCAGCATCGAGATGGCGACTGGATTCTGGAGCGAAAGCTGCGACAACGCTCCCGAGAGCAGTACGTTGGAGCTCGGTGGCGAGGTTTGCACCAGCGTCATCGTGCCACCAGCGTTGTGGGTGACCAACATCGCCGAGTTGGTGTTGCTGTCGTATCCCACGGTCCATACATCACCCGTGATGGTGTTGTACGCCAGGCCACGCACCGAATACGTCGTACTCGGATAGTGAGAAAAAGTGCCGAAGCTGCCGGCAGCTGCAACGCGAATTTTCGAGTACGTGTTGTCGGCAATGATGAAGATGCCCACAATAATGTCGAACGCACCCACGGCGCCCATATTGCCAGGCACTGGTGAGCCGTTGCCAGAGTCGCCCGGTGCTCCGCAGGTCCCGATGGAAGAGGAAGGTACGTTGTTCGCGTAGCTGCCTGTCGACAGATACTGGGCACTCGTGATGCAGTACTGGCCCGACACCCAGACGTCTTTGTCTTGAATGTTGTAGCGTGGCTCTCCCGGCATGTTCAAGGCCGCACACATGCTGTTCACCACCGTGTTGGTGATTGGTGGTCCGACGAATAAGCTACACGTGCCCGAGTACGCAATCACGTCCGAGAGGCGAGTCTGTGGCGTCGATGGTGCATCGTACGCAAACACTCCAACATGCGTCGGCGGCACAGTGGTCGGCAGCACAGTGACGTCGGCTGGCAACACGAGCGTCACACTTTGCGCCAGACCAGCACTGTTGCCGATCACGAAGCCTCCCGGGAATGCGAGACCCGCCGTCAAGGTGCTGGTGGTGTCGAGATTTTGCACTGCCTCAACGAGGCACGAGATGACGTTCGGCGTGGCATCTCGCGTGTCGATCAATGTCACGAGCTTGTTTGCACCGCTGGTGAGCAGTACCAAGTGATCGTAACCCGGCACCGCCGACACATACTGTGGGTCTTTGTAGGTGGAGCTCGAGGCGCTCGAGACCGCCACCAGCACCGTGACGATGCCAGTCGAGGTGACGCGGCCGAGGTACGACTTGGCCGTGCTGGATGACACACCGACCCAGTAGAGGTTGTTCGACACACCGTCCCACGACACTGAGCGCACAGCAATCTGCTCGCTCGAAAAGTCGACCAGCGTCGAGATGGCGCCCGTCGAGGCCGTCACGAGGCGGATTCGGAAGTTGCCCGTGTCGGCAATGTACACGTTGCCGACCGAGTCGACTGCCACCGAGCTCGGGCCCGAGAGCGATGCCACGATGGCCGCACTGCCATCACCGCCGAATCCAGCCGACGTGCCACACTGGCCGGCAACGAGCGACACGATGCGAGTCGAGATTGACACCGATCGCACGCAATTGCCACCGTTCTCGACAAAGTAGTACGTGCCGAGTACGATCGTGCCGCCCATCGGCTGGTTGACTGCCGTGGCGCTCGCCGCACCGCCACTGCCTCCCGAGCTCGAGGTGCCAGTGCCGGCAAACACCACCGACGAGCCGGACGATGGATCGAGCGTTCGCTGGTAAATAAAGTTCTTGCTCGCGTCGGCATACAGCACCAGCGACGGCGACAGGTAAGCGATGCCGTTCACGGAGCCGGAGGCGAACGTCACGACACCCTTGGTCACGACGCTGTACGCCGACGTGTAGCGCATTTCGCACGGCGGTAGAGCGACCGTCAGACTCGCGGCGGTCGTGTATGCAAAGTTCGGACTGTTCGCCATGTTCTGGAAGCTGGCCCGATACTGGTTGCCATTCAACGACGCGCTCACCGATGCGATCGTGTAGGCACTCGCCGTCTGGCCCATGATGTTGCTCCACGTGAGGCCGTTGTCGGTACTCACCTGCCATTGGATCGAGGGTGATTGGCCCGAAGCTGCTGCCGAGAACGTCACCGAGCTGCCGACGTCGGCTGTTTGCGAGATGGGGTTCGTGGTGACGAACGGCGACGGATCGAGCGTCACCGTCACTTCCCACCACGGCAACAGGCCGGTGCTCGAGGACTGTTCGTCAATGTACAAGGTCCACGTGCCCGACGCCGACGGATTCGATCCCGGGAAGAGCGTCGTGGTGTACGGCGCTGATGGTGCAGGAGATTGGATTGAACTCGACGCACAACCAGAGAGGCTGGTTGGGGCGTAGTTGCCATTGTTGTTGATGTTACTGCTCCCGCTGAAAGCAGTTGCTCCATCTTGAAGCGTGATCGTAACGCCAGGTGAAGGGATTGACTCGTTGGGAGTAGCCAAGCAGAACAAGAGCACCTTGGTGCCGTACGGTGTCGATACCACAGCAGTGAGTGTTGCAAAGTTCGTGATCTGCAGGTTGTGCAACGTGAGAGTGACGCCGATAGTCGGTGCCGCGAGTGCTGGCACCGTTAGCGGGAGCATTCCCGACGAGCCGGTGTTCGAGATGGCGAGCTGCGAGTTGCGATACGTGGTCGCGCTGCCCGAGTTGGCGAACGGATAGAGCGTGAGCGTCCAACTTGCGAGCGAGCCCGACTTGGAGTTGGTCACAGTATCCTCGACGAACAGGTTCCAATTGCCGTTGGGGTTGAGGTTGAAGAACGCCTGATCGAAGCTCACATACAAAGTTCCAGGACTGCCGTACATGAGCGAGCCGCTGCAGCTCTGTGGCACAAACGTGCCCGACAAGAGAGGAGACGGCAACTTGTTCGACGTCACGTCAGAGAACCCCAAGTTGAGCGACGACACGGCAGCGGTGTTGGAGCACCGGCCATCGAGCGTCACCGCACGCGTCAAACCTGGAGCCGAGAGGACGATCACGACGTCGCTGGGACTCGTGTGCGTGAAGCCCGTGAGCTGCACCGTCACCAACGCCACGTTGCCCGAGAAGCCTGAGACCGTGACCGTCGAAGGTTCAGGAGACGCGGCTGCGCCATCGGAGATCGTGATAAGCGCCGAGTTGACGGTCGATACGGGAGAGGCTGCGAGATACACCACCAGCTCCCAGCCGCCATAGATGAAGCCCGAGTTGGTGGGCGTCGTGTCGAACACGAACAACTGCCACGAGCCTAAAAGGAACGAGCCCGAGAACGAGGCGAGGCTCGAGCTGTACGGACCGCTGGGTGCAGGCCCGGGATAGGTGACGGCCGAGCCAGAGACGGTCGGGAGATACGAGCCGCTGGCAGGCGTGCCCGAGAGGCTGCTGCCAGCCGTCGAATCGAACGTGAGCGTCACGTCGTTGAGGCTGCCCATTCCAACGTTGCGCATGAGTTCAACCGCCGAACCAGCCGGCGACACGACGAGAATGCTCACGTCGTTGGTTTGCGAGTGCTGGATGTCGACAATGTTGATCCGCACATGAGAGATCAGGCCGCTGTCGGGTACCATGATCATCGAAGAGTACGGGCTCGCCGAACCCGAGTCGGGGATCGTAATCATGGCGCTCGAGTAACGCTGGGTGACGCTCGCAAAGCTCGGCAGCGCGAGGGCAGCAAGTACAAGCAGCAGCGGTAGTACCGCCGAGGCGTACTGCACAATCGCCGCGCGCACCATCGCAGTACGCCACACGAACGAGAGAGCGAGGTCGATGTGGTTCGTGTGTGCGCGAGAGCGCGAGGGGGGAAGGTACGTAAACACGCGTCTAACAACTACTCTCACCAGTTGGGTGATGGCACGATTCAAGAGACACCACCACTACGGCCACTAGTGCTACTCCAACTACCCAGACGCCAGAGAGACGAGCGAGCGAGCGAGAGGAGACGAGCGAGTCAATCTGAGACGAGATGAACGGGCAGTCGGTCGTTGTATTGTTGCGTTGCTCGCCTGCTTGCTGCACCAGCTCTCTCACTGGCTCACCATGTCCAATCGGACCACCCAAAGAATGTGGTCTGCCGCACAGAAGGGCGAGCTCCAACTTGTGGCTAGTTGTCTCGATAACGGTGCTGACATCGAGTGGCACAAGGTGTCCGAATACGGGCGCACGGCTCTGCACGTTGCTGCTCGCAATGGCCACGAGGCAGTGGTTCGGCTGCTTCTCGATCGAGGGGCCAACATCAACTCCAGGACCCACGATCGATGGACGCCATTGTATCAAGCTGTTGGCCACAGGCATGAATCGGTCGTTCGATTGCTTCTCGACCGAAAGGCTGATATCAACGCCGTTACCAACGACACCCGTACGGCATTGCATATTGCTGCCACGAATGGCGACGTACGCATGGTTCAATTGCTGCTCGAACGAGGAGCCGACACCACGATCGTGTCGGTGCGTCCATATCTCTGCCACTATCTATCCTTGTTGCTGGCAATCACCATCATCGATATCGATCGATTGATCTCAGTATCTCTATTGGATAGACTGATTATATGCGAGGAACTGCCGCGCAGCTTACCCATTCACCTGAAGTGCGCAAACTCATTCTCCAAGGTTCGAGACACTCGTAATCTATCGTAATCTATCGTAATCTAATCATGATTGATCTCCCAGCATTCGTTTGGAGCCCTGAAATGCATTCGAAGGCCCTAAAGCCGATGAGACAAGCCATCTTGACGATGACGATGATTCGATCGTTGGTAGCTGAATCGCCATTGTCGATGCTTCCGAACGAGCTCTTGTTCGAGATCTTTGTGATGCTCGAACCATGGTATTCTGCCCCCGAGAAGCCAGCGGTCAATACCTGGTCAGAAGACGACTGCTCTGAAGACGACTGCTCTGCAGACGACTGCTCTGAAGACGACTGCTCTGAAGACGACTGCTCCGAAGACGACTACTGGCGGTCAAGACGCGACTGGCGGTCAAGAGGCCACTATTATCGATGAACCTTACTTGAGAGAGCATATCATCGACCGACGTCTTTATCGACTGTACTATTATCTATCTCTCATACTTTCTTGACCATGCCATCACTTGATAGATTAGCGATAGATACGATTGAACGAGTCAGCGTAATTTCGCAGTTCGTTCAGAGGAGTTGCTGTTCCTACCCTCATCGATCAATCAAACATATCATCGCATCTCATCTTCTTCAAAGCCCTCGCTCCCTCACAGCTACTCCACGTGCTCATCAACATCACGTGCTCATCAACATTACAAGCACTTGCTCACTATCCATACAACCACTCGAGTGTATCATTCAGATGCTCCGTGGTTTGTTTAGTCGTAGTGTTGGGGTTCGAGCTGCGTACCGTCGATGCTGGTTGAGCACACCAACAACAACTCCTACGCAACCTCCACCAACACAATCACTCGATAGCACGACCACTTCGACGACGACAACTGCAACAACAGCACCACCACCACCACCACCAGCAGCAGCAACGAGTACAGCAGCACTCCTTGAACTCCTATCATCATCGAATCCTCCACTCACTCATGAGCGCTCGGCGAACCATCGTCGTCATCATGGCTCTCGAGCCCATCGTCGTCCGACGGGATTGATGGCGCTCGCGAAGCTGATCTCCCGCAACCAACCAGGAGAGGCGCTGCAAACACTGCAGACGCTCCGTTCACAACATCGCGCACCACAAGAGATTGGCATCTACAACCAGCTGCTGCGTTCGTGTCTGTCGCACGGCTCATTGACGCAGGCCTTCCGTGTGTTGGACGAGGCACAGGCGGCGCACGTATCTCCCGACGCCTCGACCTACTCGATGTTGATCGACCGCTGCGTCAAGGACGGCTGCGTACCACGAGCGCTCGAGCTCATGCACGAGATGCGCGCCTGCTCCCTGTCGCCGTCGCTCTCCGACTTTAATGCGCTGCTCACTGGATGTGCGCGTTCACACGATCTCGAGCGAGCGTTCGATCTACTGCGCGAGATGCACGCCGCTGAACTCAAGCCCTCGCGTGCCACCTATCGTGCGTTGGCGTGCACCTTTGCACGCTCAAGCTCCAGCTCCAGCTCAAGCTCAAGCTCAAGCTCAAGCACCAACTCAAGCTCGGTCTCAAGCCCAAACTCAAGCTCATCCGATCGTTCATCGGCGAGCGAACTCGTTCGTCGGATACGAGAGATTGGATTCGAGCTCGATCTTGTGGCGTACACGACCTTGATTCACGAGTGTGTCGAGCGTCACGGTGCACCGATGGCGGCGCTCGAGCTACTGCGCGACATGCGCCAGCAACGCGTGACACCGACCGCGCGACTGTACAACTTGCTGCTCGACCGAGCGTCGGAGATTGGACTCGAACGTGCCTTCGCGCTCGTGACGCAGATGCTGACCGAGAACGTGGCGCCCGACCTCGTGACCTTCAACACGCTGCTCAAGGCGTGTGTGCAGAAGCGCGACACGGCTCGCGCCTTCCAGGTGCTGAGCTTCATGCGCATGGAGCGCTCGAACGTGACGCCCGACGTCGTGACCTTCAACACACTGATGCACGGCTGCATCGTGAACGAGCACGATCTCGATCGTGCCTTCGATCTGCTGCGCGACATGTCGAACTCGGGCGTGCAGCCCGACGTCGTGACCTTCAACACACTGATTCATGGCTGCGTCGCGAAGCGCCAATCGCACCATCTCGATCGTGCTTTCAATCTACTGCGCGAGATGCATGACACGTACGGCGTGCAGCCGACCGCCATCACCTTCAATACGCTCATGCACGGTTGCCTCGAGAACGGCGACCTCGCTCGCACCGACGAGCTGCGCCACTACATGCGCGAGTTCAACGCCTCGCCCGATCTCGTGACCTTCAACACACTGATTCGCGGCTGTGTGTCGAAGCGCGACCGCGAGCCACCAGAGCTCGAGCGAGCGTTCGAGTTGTTGCGCGAGCTGCGTCAGTCCCCGGGTCTGCAGCCGTCGCTCATCACCTACACGCTCCTCATCAAGGGTTGCATCGCTGCCAAGGATCTCGAGCGTGCCTTCGATCTTCTCCGCGATATGCAGCAACTCGACAAACTCGTGCCCGACACCATCACGTACAACACGATCATTCAGGGCTGCGTCGCGTCGCGCAACTTGCAACGTGCCTTCGACGTCATGCAGCTCATGCATGCTGTCAACGCCAGGCCCGACGTCATCACCTACACGACACTGATCAACGGCTGCTTGGCGACGCGAGATCTCGAGCGTGCCTTCTCGTTATTGCAAGAGATGCGCCGCAAGAAGCTGCAACCCGATGTCGTACTCTACACGTCACTGATTCGCGGTTGTATCGCGATGCAGGACGTGCCGCGCGCCAACTCCCTGCTGCAAGAGATGAGCACCAATGGCATCCCGCTCAACATTGTCACGTACAACACGGTCATCAAGGGCTGCATCGTTAACAACGACCTCGAGCGTGCCTTCGAGCTCTTGAACGAGATGCGCACCGTGCACCACCTGGTGCCCGACGCCGTCACGTACAACACGATCATCTACGGCTGCATCGCGAACAAGGACCTCGAGCGTGCCTTCGAGCTCTTGAACGAGATGCGTACCGTGTACCACCTGGTGCCCGATGCCGTCACTTACAACTCGCTCATCCTCGGTAGTCTCGTCAATAACGACGTCGATCGTGCCTTCCAGCTACTGCAAGAGATGCAGACCGCAGGCCTCTCGTTCGATGTCGACACCTTCAACCTCATCATCCAAGCACATGGCAAGCTCGGCGATTACACAGGCGCCTACGACGCCTTCCTGGCTCTCGAGTCCTCGGGTCTCAAGCCCAACTTGGTCACGTACGCCAACGCCATCAGAGCCGCTCCATCTCTCATGGTCGCCAAGCAGCTATGGCAACAACTGCGCGACATTCGATCGCCAGGAGTACAGCACTACGAGGCCATGGTGGCAGCATGCTGCCGTCTGAGCTCCGATCCGTCCGATGCGCTCAAGATTGCAAGCAAGTACCTCCACTCGCGCGCTGCATGGCGCGCCGAGATCTTTCAACCTCTGTGGCAGAACCATCCCAACGAATTCGCTCAGCTACAACTCGAGTTCCCCGAGTTCGACTGGCGCTCTTGTAACACAACCTTGAGCGCTGGTGCCTCTTCAGACTCGATGACACAATCGACATCGACACGACTGCACGAACAAGGCTTCCCTGTACAATCTCGATCGTAACCCTGATGACGCGTTAGAAATAAACCAACTCGACCATCACACATGATAGAGTTTGCTTGGGTTGCGCGTACTTGACTCGCGAGTGATGAGTTGGGTGGATTCCGCGAAGGTCGAGGAGCGACACCGACACCGAGTAGCAGTGGCATCTGCTCTCGATCAAGAGCAGCGACTGCTCGAGCTCCTCGTACTCATTCGCTTGCTCGCCCTCTACTGCTACTACCACAACCGCCCAGCTCCTTCACTCCACTCCACTCCATCCATCCTCATCGAATGCACGGCGTCAAAAAGTTCAAGGGTACAGCCGAGGCTGAACGAGAGAAGAAGGAGCAGACAGCGAAGCGTGTGGCGCAGTACGCTCGCTTGCTCGATGCTTGCAATGCCAAGGTACCTTGCTGCAGTGAGTGCTGCCGACCGACGATACAAACGAGGCTCACTCGGCGTCCTACTGCTAGAGGAGCTCCAATACATACGACCTTGAGGGTCTGCGGCTGACGGGCGAGTTGCTGGCGCTCAATCCCGAGTGCTACTCGTTGTGGAACTATCGTCGTCGCGCGATGGCGCATCTGTACTCGCTCGATGTGCTGCCGTCCCTGCAGCACCGCCAAGATCAAGATCAAGACCAACATCAAGATCAGCTGAAGCAGAAGCAGCAGCATGAAGAACCACATGTCGATGAAGATGGTGCAGCTCCAGCAGCAGCACCGACGACTGACGCAGCGGCACCAGCGAGTCGTCGCGATGAGCGCATCGCGCAGCTGCGCAACGAGCTCACGTTCACCGAGGAGTGTGTACGCAAGAACCCAAAGTCCTACTGGATCTTCAATCAACGTGAGTGGGCCACCGCTCAGCTGCACGCTCTCGGTGCTTGTGACTGGCGACGCGAGTTCGACTTGTGTGCCTTGATGCTCAAGTATGACTCGCGCAACTGTACGTGATCCTTCCTTCCGAACCATCCGCCTCGAACCATTCGATTCAATCGCTTATTCGACTCGACCCGACCCGATTCGATTCGATTCGATTGAATGCAATCAATGTGTAGTTCATTGTTGGAACTATCGTCGTTATGTGGCACGGATGAGCCCCGAGAGCACGTTGGCAGAGGAGCTGCAGTTCACGAGCACCAAGATCTCGGAGAACTTCTCAAACTACTCGGCATGGCATCAGCGTAGCAACTTGCTGCCGCTCAAGTTCAAGGACGATCGTGCAGCCTTCTGCAAGGCCATCGAAGAAGGTTCCTAATACTCTTCGCACGCCAGACAGTCGCACTCGTACTAATGTGTGTATCATACAAAGAGCTCGAGCTCGTGCAGAATGCCTTCTACACCGAACCGACCGACTCGAGCGCATGGTTCTACCATCGCTGGCTTGTATCACAACACCCCGACCCCGCCGTTATTGAACGAGAACTCGGTCGTTGTCGCGAGCTGCTCGAGATTGCCGAGAAGCCAGCCGAGCGCAAGTGTACGTACGACTTGGCGGACCCGTTGGTGGAATCGCTGCCACGATGCTGACTCGCTCTCTCTACAGGGCCAACGCTGACGATGGTGTTCTTGTACCAACAACACCCACAAGTACAACAGCATGTGGCCGAGATTGCACAACTCCTCGAGCAACTGATCGAGATCGATCCGTACCGCAAGCACTACTACGAGTCGCTGCGTGTCACTGCAACGCATCAGTGAATCGCTTGCGCAGTGTCACGTGAGTTCTACTTGATCAATCTAGAAAAGTGCGCAATGGATGGCATCAAGTAAAGCATCTCGATCTCTCTCCTTGAATCTGGCTCAAGAACTCACTTGATCGAGTTCGATTGAGTGAGGATATCGATTGTTACAACGAGATCTATGTCTATTGGATTCGGCGCTCTCGTAGCGAGATTGATGGACAGCGTCGTTACTGTTCTTAACCAACAATGCCATCGACCACCAACTTCATTCGCTCAATCACCCTGCGCTACTCACTCCTCACGAGCCCTTGGGGTTGGGACGTGTTGGCGCTAGCTCCCCACAAATGAAGCAGCCGGTGCTTCGACGCAGCAGCAGTCAGCAGCAGCTGCGTGGCACCGCCATCACGATCCACCAGCACCAACAGCCGCCATCGTCGCCGCAGCTCTCGACTTGTAGCTCCAACTCCAACGATAACGACCTCTCTAGAACAGAATCCAACAGGTCACCGCCACGATCGACACACGAGCTGCGCCATGCAACACCCGTACCATCGTTCGAGACACCGACATCACACGAGAGCATGAGCTCCCTCGAAGGACGACGACGACGACCCATCTCCACGACGAGTGATGCCAGCACTACCAGCGCAGATAGTACACCAACACCGCCGTTGTTGCGATCAGTATCGAGCACTTGGTGGTCTCCGACACCTGCGGACGAGGCTCGAGCGACGCAGCGCGAGCAACAGCTCCGACGAGCAGCCGAGTACGGCGCTCAACTGTTGCAGACTCAGAAGGGCCTCTTGGCTCGCATCGCTCTTCTGGAGGAAGAGAACGCCGTCCTGCATGGCGTATGTCGGCCGCAGCACCACCACTCTTACTACCAACAGCAGCAATCTCAACAGCAGTATCAGTAGATGGGATGATGAGAGGCAACGTGCATGAGTGAGATACTGATCGAGAGGTTGCAGCGCTACCAAACGACGATCGAGGAGCGCGAGCAAGTGACGGCCGATGCCACTCGCCTGCAGGCCGAGCTACTACGCAAGGAGCATGAGATTCAACGATTACGAGCGCAGGTTCTCGACAATCAAACGTCGCTCGAGACCTTGCGCAATGCTCTCAAAGAGGTCCGTCTGCCTGATACACGACGACAACGACGATGATGGCAGCAACAGCAGCAACGATTGGTTTGGGCCATCACTCACTATTGGGGAGTGGTGCTCGGGTCTTCTAGATGGAGCATCTACAAGCTGATATGGCACAACTGCAAGCTACCAATAAGCAGCTGGCTCGTGAGAATGCCTTGTTGCACAAGCAACAACAACAGCAACAACAACAACAACGAGTAGTTACCAGCAATGGCACCTCGCTGCCACGATCACGTTCAGCGTCAGTCGCAGGCGTCTCGAGCATGATACTCCCAGCAACGCCACCAACGGCACCCTATCACTCTATACTCCTCAAACCAAACTCCTCACCGATCGATGAGCCATCACAATCTCTCGACAACGACCACTCAGTGCCACACGAACAACCACGCAAATCCATCGACCTATCGACGCCGTTCCGCAAGCTGCGACAGGAGCTCGACACGGTGATGATCGAGAACGAGGACCTCTCGTTCCAGAAGCAGGAGCTGACCCGAACGATCCTCATACTACGCAAGACCAACGCGCAGCTCCAGAGCGAGAACGACGAATCGCAACGACGCATCCTCGCTGCCGAGGAGAAGATCGAGCGGCTCTCGTGCGTGCTCGACAGATATCCTTCCAGGCGATGCATACCCATACACTTCTCACACTGGTAGCGCATTCGAATCGACCAAGTTACTAACAGCTCGCTCACAGCTCTCGGTACACGGCCTCCTTGACTCGATGCTTGTGCTTGTGCTGTGTGTACTCAGCGAATCTTGATGGAGCACAACTCGCGCATCAAGTCGTTGTTGTTTCGTACTGCCTCGTGTGACCAGGTGCTCGATCAACTGGCGACCTCGAACCAAGGCGTGGCTCTCGCTGAGGAGCTCGCCAACCTCACGAACAGCGACTGCAACGAGTTACTCGCTCGATCCGACCTCGCGATAGAGCTCGAACAGGCAGCTGAGCCTCCCCATGCCACTGCCACTGCCGCTGCCGCCACCAGTGGCAATGGTGCATTCGCGATCGGCTCACCGCGGCCATGGCGTACTCGCTCGATACCGAACCTTGTCTCAACGTCGCCGTCCACAACCTCCTCGCCGCCGAACTCGCTCTACCGTTCGGATCCATCGTCAATCATCGCAACACCAGCACCGACACCATGCTCTCCTCCATCCTCGCCATCACCATCGTTATCTTCGTCGTCGATTCTTGGTTCAGGATCGCCGAGAGCGTACAGGATGCTCGCTTCGACATCGACACCGGTTCTTGGAGCGCTCCTGCGGTCTCGATCATCACCCACGCCGTCTCCATCGCTACTACCTGTGCGAACATTGGCCACTGAATCGTCGAATGATAGCGCCACTGCCACCGACGACGTACCTGCTTGGAACCTCGACGAGAACCCATCAACGCCAGCATCATTAGCAATGTCAGTACCGTCGCCAGAAGCCGAGGTTCCTCTTCCTACTGGCGCGAGGCTACACATGTCCCACGAGCCAGTACTGGATCCTCGCTCGATGATATGCAGAGCAGCACCTCCAGCACCGCTCCCGCTCCCACTCTCGTTGCTCGGCGATCTAGACGACGAGTTGCCAGTGCGGCGATACCGACCGCACGCTCGAGCACGACGCCGCCGCGACTACTCGGACGAGTTGGGACTGCCGCTGGATCGAGCCAAGGTTCGGATGCTGTTCTCGTGGGCCGAGTGTC
>Ga0209930_1003728_pt1 | contig 14707 bp, 15 predicted proteins | sample ThiBiot_500_biof_2_FD_183948 | JGI IMG/M metagenome (GOLD analysis project Ga0209930, IMG submission 183948) | Wastewater bioreactor microbial communities from Cape Town, South Africa - Thiocy_cont_500_biof (SPAdes) | ecosystem: Engineered > Bioreactor > Thiocyanate-remediating >... | reverse complement strand
CTTTCGCCGGGGCGAGGTTGCGCACGCTTACCATGCCGGGTTCGACGCTGACCACCACGCTGCCGCGCTCGGCCTGCTGGCAGGCATTGCGCAGCAACTGCCAGCACAGCACCGAGAACACCCGTGGCGAGCTGTCCAGCGCAAAGGTCGCCGGCTGTTCCAGGCGCAACTCGATCGGCCGGCCGCAGAGCATTTCGCGCGCGGCCTGAAGTTCGCCCTGCAGCACGTCGTTCACCACGAAGCGCTCGGTATCCACCGGCGTGCCGGCGTCGCGTGCGAGCACCAGCAGCGCCTCGACCAGCATTTCCAGTTCGCGCGAGGCACGCTTGATCCGGCGCACCGAGCGCGAGCCGAAATCGCTCAGGCCCTGCTCGTCGACCAGCATGTCGACCGACATGCGGATCACCGTCAGCGGACTGCGCAGTTCGTGGCTGGCGTCGCGGGTAAAGTTGCGCTCGCGCTGACCGTAACCGGCGATGCGCGTGGCGAAGCCGTGCAGGCCGCGCGCCAGCGACGCCACGTCCGCATCCGTGCGGCGTGACAGGCGTTGCGGGTGGAAGGCTTCCGGGTCGGGCCGGGCATCGTTCCAGCCGGCCATCAATCGCGCCAGCGAGCGGATCTGCACCCACTCGTGCTGGGCGGCCAGGCACGCCAGCACGGTGGTGATGAGGATCAGCACGATCACCGCTTCCCACGGCGCGACGTTGAAAATGCCCATCGCGCCGATGATCAGCAGGGCCACGAACTGCAAGCCGAACACCCAGGCGATGCGTCGCTTGAAGGCTCCCGTGCGGAATGTGATCGCGTTCGACACCCTGCTGTTCATTGCCCTCGCCGCCTCGCCATCACGCAGGTTGCTGCGCCGACGCCATTTCCGATTCCAGGTCGGCCAGCCGGTAGCCAGCGGAATGGATGGTATGTAGCAAAGGTCGTGCGAAGGGTTTGTCGATGACGCGGCGCAAGTTGTACAGGTGCGAGCGCAGCGTGTCCGAATCGGGCAGCGTGTCGCCCCAGATCTCGCGCTCGATGTCGCGCCGGCTGACCACGCGTGGCGATTCGCGCATCAGGATCGCGAGCAGTTTCAGGCCGATCGGCGACACCACCAGATCCTGGCCCTCGCGGGTCAGCCGCAGCGTGGCGGTGTCCAGCGTCATGTCGCCCACGGTAAGCACTTCGGTGGATACCTGGCGGCGGTCGCGGCGAATCAGCGCGCGCAGCCGCGCCACCAGTTCGCGCACTTCGAACGGCTTGACCAGGTAGTCGTCGGCGCCGGCCTCCAGGCCGACCAGCTTGTCTTCCAGCGTGTCGCGCGCGGTGAGCATCAGCACGGGCGTGGACTTCTTCGCCTCCTTGCGCAGTTTGCGGCACAGCTCCAGGCCGTCCAGCCCGGGCAGCATCAGGTCCAGCACGATCACGTCGTAACTGTTGGATACGGCCAAGTGCAACCCGCTCACGCCGTCGGCCGCGTAATCGACGGAATAACCCCGCATTTCAAGGAACTCGCCCACCATCTCGGCGATCTGGCGGTTGTCTTCAACCAGCAGGATCAGGCCCGCTTGCTCGTCATGAGTCGTCATGTCTTGCCTCGCTGTGGTCCGGTTTCACATTTGTGAAGGTATACCCGGAGCCACGGTGACGACGGCGTGAACTGGCCGCGGCGCCGTTCAGTGGACGTTGGGCGCTTGCAGCAGCGGTTGCAGCACCTTCCACACGTTTTCCAGCACGCGCGGCTCGGCGGCGGCCACCGGGTGCAGGCCGTCGGCCTGCATGAGGCCGGGGTCCAGCGCGACGCCGTCGAGCAGGAACGGCAGCAGCGCGACCTTCCGCTGGCGCGCCAGGTCGGCGTAGATCGCACGCAAGCCGTCGCGGTACTGCGGGCCGTAGTTCACCGGCAGCTCGATGCCCAGCAGCAGCACGCGTGTCTTGTGCTTTTGCGCCAGCTCGATCATCGCCGTCAGGTTGTCGCGCAAGGCCGGCAGCGGCAACCCGCGCAGGCCGTCATTGGCGCCCAGTTCGATCACCAGCACCGCCGGCTGGTAGGTCTGCAGCAAGGCGGGCAAGCGGTGTCGGCCGCTCAGCGAGGTTTCGCCGCTGATGCTGGCATTGACCGCACGCCACTTCGGCACCATCTTGCCCAGACGGACATCCAGCAGATGCACCCAGCCGGCTTCGACCGGAATGTTGTGCGCGGCGGACAGCGAGTCGCCCAGCACCAGGACGGTCTTCGGCGCCGCCGCGTGGGCGACGCCGAAACCGCAGAGCAGAACCAGCAACCACAGGCAGCGCCGCATGAATGATTCTTCCCGTCCCGTCCTCGAAGCCCGTGATGTTAGCAAGTCGGTCAACGGCCCCGAGGGGCGGCTCGACATCCTCGACGGCGTGGACCTGCGCGTGATGCCCGGCGAGAGCTTCGCCATCGTGGGCGCTTCCGGCTCGGGCAAGACCACCCTGCTCGGCCTGCTGGCCGGGCTGGACACGCCCGACCGCGGCAGCATCTCCCTCGACGGCCACGCGCTGGAGCAGCTGGACGAGGAAGCCCGCGCCGAACTGCGGCGGCGACTGGTCGGCTTCGTGTTCCAGTCGTTCCACCTGCTGCCGGCGCTCACTGCCGAGGAGAACGTGATGCTGCCGCTGGAACTGGAGGGCAGCAGCGCGGCGCGCAGCCGTGCGCGGGAGGCGCTCGAGGCGGTGGGCCTGAGCGCGCGGCGGCGGCACTACCCCGCGCAGCTTTCCGGCGGCGAGCAGCAACGCGTGGCGATCGCCCGCGCCTTCGTGCACGGCCCGCGCGTGCTGTTCGCCGACGAGCCCACCGGCAACCTCGACCAGCGCACCGGCCACCACATCTGCGACCTGCTGTTCGCGCTCAACCGCGACCACCGCACCACCCTGGTGCTGGTCACCCACGACGCCGGCCTGGCCGCGCGCTGCGATCGCCGCATCGAGCTGGAGGAAGGGCGCGTGGCGTCGACCGACGCGGGCGTGCCGGCATGAGCCTGCTGCGCTTGTCGCTGCGCAGCCTGCGTCGCGAATGGCACCTGCCTGAACTGCGCACGCTGGCCGCCTCGCTGGTGCTGGCGGTGGTGGCGCTGGGCGTGGTCGCCACGCTGGCGAGCCGGATCGAGCGTGGCATGCTGGCCAGCGCCGCGGAGTTGATCGGCGGGGACATCGGCGTATCCGCGCCGCAGGCCCTGCCTGCCGCCTTCGCCGACAAGGCACGCCAGGACGGCCTGCAGCTGACGCGCACCGCCGGCTTTCCCAGCGTGGCGTTCGCCCACGAACGCACCCAACTGCTCGACGTGCAGGCAGTGGATGCGCACTATCCGCTGCGCGGCACGCTGGAGCTGCGCGATCGCAACGGCCATGCGCTGCCGCCGAGCCGCGCGCCGGTCGCCGGCGAGGTCTATCTGGATCATCGCGCGCTGGTCGCGCTGGGCCTCGCGGTGGGCGACCGCCTGCAACTGGGCGGGCGCACGCTCACCATCGGCGCCGAACTGCTGCGCCAGCCCGACGGCGGCGAATTGCTCGCGCTGGCGCCGCGCGCGCTGATGAGCCTGGCCGATGCCGAGCAGGCCGGCTTGCTCGGGCGCGGCAGCCGCGCGCGCCATCGGCTGTTGCTGGCCGGCTCGCCGGATGCGGTGCGCGCCTGGCGCGACTGGGTCGAGACGACCGCGCTGCCCTCGGGTGCGCAACTGATTACGCCGGAGCAGACCCGGGAGCGCATGCGCAGTGCGTTCGACCGCGCCGGTTCATTCCTGCGGCTGACTGCGCTGCTGTCGGCCCTGCTCGCCGGCATCGCGATCGCCCTTTCCGCCCAGCGCTACGCGCGGCGCAAGACTGCCGAAGTGGCCTTGCTGCGCGCGCTGGGCACCTCGCGTCGGCGCGTGCTCGGCCTGCTGCTGGGCACCCTGGGTGCGCTCGCCGTGCCGGCGGCGGCGCTGGGCGTCGCGCTGGCATTGGGAATGGCGCAGCTGGCGTGGTTGCTGGCCAGTCAGCTGTTCGGCAACGTGCCCACGGTCTTGCCGCTGGCGCCGGCATTCGCTGCCGCGGCCATGGGCATCGCGGTGCTGGTGGGCTTCGCGCTGCCGCCGCTGGCACGGCTGGCCGAAGTGCCGCCGGTGGCAGTGTTCCGGCAGAGTCTGTCGCGGCGCGTGCGGCGCTTCGACGCGCTGTACCTGATCCCCGCGCTGGTGGCGCTGGGCCTGATCTGGGACCAGAGCGGCTCGCTGCAGCTGGCCGGTATCCTCGCCGGCAGCCTGCTCGGCGTGAGCGTGCTCGCGGCGCTGCTGGCCGGCGCGCTGCTGTGGCTGGCCCGGCGCATTGCGCCGGGCGCGCATCCGGCGTTGCGGCTGGGCCTGGCCGCGCTGGCGCGACGACCGGCGCTGAGCGTGATCCAGGCGACCGCGCTCAGCCTGGGTCTGTGCGCGTTGTTGCTGCTTGCGGTGGTGGCACCGGCGTTGCTGCAAGGCTGGCGCCAGGAATTGCCGGCGGATACGCCCAACTGGTTCGCCCTGAACCTGCAAAGCGACCAGCGCGCCGGCTTTTCGCAATCGCTGGCGCGGATCGGCGCCGACCAGCTCAACATGCTGCCGCTGGCGGTGGGCAAGCTCACCGCGATCAATGGCCACGCCATCGACCAGTTGCAGTTCGCCGACCCGCGCGCGAAGGAGTGGACCGATCGCCAGCTGCGGCTGTCGTGGTCTGCGGCGCTGCCACCGGCGAACGAGGTGGTGTCCGGCACTTGGCATGGAGCTCAGCCAGGCCAGCCCGAGGTTTCGATCGATACGATGTGGCGCGACATGTTCGGCCTGAAGATCGGCGACACGATGCGCTTCGACGTCGGCGAGGGCAGCCTGGAGGCGCGGGTGGGCAGCATCCGCAAGGTCGACTGGAGCTCGTTCCGGGTCAACTTCTTCCTGCTGCTCGACCCGGCCCACGCCAGCGAGCTGCCGCACACCTGGCTGGCCAGCTTCCACCTGTCGTCCGGACACGCGGCGGAACTGGCGCAACTGTCGCGCGAATACGGCAACCTCAGCCTGGTCGACGTCGACTCGCTGCTCGATCGGGTGCGCGAGATCATCGACCGCGTGGGCAGCGCGGTGCGCTGGATCCTCGGCTTCAGCCTGCTGGCCGGCATCCTGGTGCTGGCCGCGGCGCTGGCCGCCAGCGCGGCCGAGCGGCGCCACGAGGCCGCGCTGCTGCGCACGCTGGGCGCGCGCCGTGCACAGCTGCGCGTGGCCGCCGCCTGCGAATTCGCCATGCTGGGCCTGGTCGCCGGCCTGACCGCCGCGCTGGGTGCCGCCGGCGGCGGCTGGTGGCTGGGTCGGGCGGTATTCCACATCGAGGGCTTCGTGCCGCCGGCGTGGCCGCTGGTCGCCAGCGCGGCCGCCGCCGCGCTGGTGGTGATGCTGCTGGGACTGGCCGGCACGCGCCGGGTCAGCCGCACGCCACCGATGCGCCTGCTGCGCGAGGGCTGAGCGCGCGTGGAACCTGCCGCGTCGTCACCCGCCACCGGCTGGCGCAAACGCCTGCAGCACGAATGGCTGCTGCTGGTGTTCGCCGCGCTGGTGCTGTTGCTGGCGCTGCTCGATCCGCGTCCGGTCGACGATTATCGGCACTGGCTGCAACTGCCCACGCTGGCCGGCCTGACCGGCCTGCTGATCGCGATCCAGGGCATCCGCGACAGCGGCCTGGTGCAGCACGCAGCGGCCGCTTCGCTGGCGCGGGCGCACTCGCTGCGCGGCCTGGGGCTGTTGCTGGTGGCCGCCAGCGCGCTGCTCTCGATGGTGCTGACCAACGACGTGAGCCTGTTCCTGATCGTGCCGCTGACCGTGTCCATCGGCGCGATCTCCAACCTGCCGGTGCTGCGCATGGTGGTGCTGGAGGCGCTGGCGGTGAACGCCGGCTCCACGCTCAGCCCGATCGGCAACCCGCAGAACCTGCTGTTGTGGCAGCACTCGCGGCTGTCGTTCCTCGATTTCGCGCTGGCGATGCTGCCGGCCGCGGCCGTCATGCTGGCACTGGTGGCGGCGTTCACCTGGTACTGGCTGCCGCGCGATCGGGTGGCATTGAGCCCCCGGCACATCGACGGCGCGGTGCACTCGGGCCGCCTCGGCGCGTGGTCGATGATTGCGCTGGTCGGCATGGTGGTGGCGATGGAATACGATCTGGCGCCGCTGGGCGCCGTGGCGCTGCTGGTGCTGTTCGGGGCGCTGGCCCGCGCCTCGCTGGTGCGGATCGACTGGCTGTTGCTGCTCACCTTCGCCGCGATCTTCCTCGGCCTCGGCCACTTCGCCGAGCTGCCGCTGATGCAGCGCGTGCTCGACGGGCTCCATCTCGATCAACCGATGGTGCTGTTCGCCAGCGGCATTGTCGCCGCGCAGCTGATCAGCAACGTGCCGGCGACCGTGCTGCTGCTCGAGCGAGCGCCGGATGCCATCGCGCTGGCGGTGGCGGTCAATGTGGGCGGCTTCGGCGTGGCGATCGGTTCGCTGGCCAACCTGATCGCCCTGCGCCTGGCAGGGCAGCCGCACGGCCTGCGGCAACTGCACCGGGTGTCGATTCCGTTCCTGCTGGTGTGCGCGCCGCTGGTGTATCTGGTCTGGCGCGGAATTCAGCCGTAGACGCACCGAAGTGCCCGATGTTGTTCGCTCCAGCTTCGTAGGGCGGGCACTGCCCGCCATGCCTTTCGGTGATGCACGCGATCAAGAGCGGCGGGCAGTGCCCGCCCTACGGGATGCCGGCTTGTGGCGGAATCAATCGTCGTCGTGCGGCACGCTGACCTTGCCCTTGATGCCGGAGTGGTCGACATCGCCGCTGCCCTTGGCGCCGAGCGTGAGATCGCCGCCGACATCGTGCACGGTCAGGTCGCCGGAGCCCAGCGTGTCGGCGTGCACGCTGCCGCCGACGTTGCGCAGCGTGACGTCGCCCGAGCCGATGCTGCCGATGCTGGCGTCGCCCTTGACGCCATCGATCTTGAAATCACCCGAGCCCACCGAACCCAGCTGCAGGCTGCCGACATCGCTGGCGTCGACATCGCCCGAGCCCACGCTGGTGGCGAACTTGCCGGCGATCTGGCGCACGTGCAGGTCGCCGGAACCGACCGTGCTGCGCAGCTCCTGCACGCCGCGCACGTCGGCGTCGCCGGAGCCCACGCGCACGGTGACCGGCACGTTCGCCGGCAGGTTCACGGTGACGTCCAGGCTCATGCTGACGTTGCCGCCGAACAGGTTGAAATTGAAACCCTGGTGGTCGCCGCCGATGTCGATCAACAGCTGGTCGCCGTCGCGTCGCTGGGTGACCGTGAGCTTGTCCAGCGCGGCTTTCTTCGACGCACAGGCGCGTCCGACCAGGGTCAGGCCCCTGGTGTCGGCGCCGCCGATCAGGTGCAGGTCGTGGCTGTTGACGTCGATCTGCACGCTGCGGACGCCAGCCAGGTCCAGTTGCAGGTTGCGCGGGGCCTCGAACTCGCACGATCCGGCGGCAAACGCGGCGAACGGGGCACACAGCATGGCGGCGATGAAAAGACGGCGCATGGGACTCTCCTCGGTAGTCGGTCAGGCTTGGATGCAGCGGATCGCAAAAGGGTTGCAAGGATGACAGCAGTCTGAACACCGCAGTCAACTCCTGCGCGGCCGGCGCGTTGATCATCCCACTACCCACGGAGACAGCCCATGCAACGCAAGACCCTCCTCGCCTCCGCCCTCGTCGCCCACGCATCCTTCCCGGCGACCGCGACCACGGCATGGCGGGCCATCACATGCACCACCAGCGCAGCGGCGTGATCGGCGACCTGCGCGCGCTGGAACGGCTGTACCAGCAGGCCGGCCGCAGCAAGGACATGGCGGCGGTCTACAACGACGTGCTGGCCAAGTCGCAGGACCCGCGCGTGCGCGACTACGTCTACCAGCGACTGGCCCGCCTGCAGGCACAGCCGACCAATGTCGACCAGGCGATCGCCACGCTGCGCAAGGGGCTGGACGAAAACCTGGCCAACGAGGCGAAGATGCGCGCCGAGCGCGAGAAGATGCGTGCGGCATGGCAGCCGCGCGCCGCCAGCGACGCGACAGCTCCAGCGAAGTAGTCGCGACAGCAAAAACGGGATGACGCGGCGGCCACGGCCGCCGCGTCTGTCAGTGGCCGGCCTCGTCCTGCTTGGCGCGCCGCCACAACTGTTCCTGCTCCTCCAGCGTGCGCTCGGCAAACGCCGCGCCATCGGCCGCAGCCAGTTGCTCCATGCGGCGGAAGCGTCGTTCGAACTTCGCGTTGGCATGCCGCAGCGCCTGCGAGAAATCGACGCCGGCATGGCGTGCGAGGTTCACCATCACGAACAGCACGTCGCCGATCTCGTCCTCGAGGCGCGCCGGGTCGGCCCCGTGGGTGAACTCGACGCGCACCTCCTCCACTTCCTCGGCCAGCTTCTCCAGCACCGGCTGCGGGCCGGGCCACTCGAAACCGGTGGCGGCAGCGCGCTGCTGCAACTTGTGGGCGCGTTTCCACTCCGGCAGCCCGGTGGAGACGCCGGCCAGCGCGCTGTCATCGGCGGTCCGGCCCTTCGCCACGCGCTCGGCGGACTTGATCTGCTCCCACGCCTGCATCTGCTCGGTCAGGTCGGCGTAACGCGTGTCGCCGAACACGTGCGGATGGCGGCGCAGCATCTTCGCGCTGATGGCGTGGGCGACGTCGGCGAATTCGAACAGGCCCTGCTCGGCGGCCATCTGCGCGTGGAACACCACCTGCAGCAGCAGGTCGCCGAGTTCGTCGCACAGGTCGGTCCAGTCGCGCCGGTCGATCGCATCGGCGACCTCGTACGCCTCTTCGATCGTGTAGGCGGCGATCGAGGAAAAATCCTGCCGCACGTCCCACGGGCAGCCATGCTGCGGATCGCGCAGGCGCGCCATGATGGCGAGGAGGTCGTCGAGACTGTGTCGGGTCATAAGACGGGAGTGAGTGGAGAGGAGTGAGACGTGAGAGAAAGCAGGAGCGTGCGCGGGTGGAGCGGGCGGAGGACGACCCCCTCTCATCTCTCACTCCTCTTCACTCACTCCTCGCTCCTGGTCAGTCGCGCGGTCCAGTCGATCGAGAGGTCGCCGACCGCGACGAACTCCGGATTCAACAGGGACTCGCCGCGGTTGTAGCGGAACGGTCGGCCGGCGAGATCGAGCACCGCGCCCCCGGCTTCGTCCAGCACGCATTGCGCCGCGGCCGTGTCCCATTCGCTGGTGAGGCCAAGGCGCAGGTAGATGTCCGCCTCGCCGCGCGCGATCAGGCAGAACTTCAGCGAGGAGCCGAGCGGCACATGGTCGTAGTCGTTGCCGATCAATTGTTCGAGCAGCCCACCCTGCGCGCCGCCATGCGAACGGCTGCCGACCACCCGCGGCGGATCGCCCAGCGGCCGCGTGCGGATGCGCCGCCACGGGCCACCCTCGCGCTCCTGCAGCCACGCACCCTGGCCCTGAGCGGCGGCGTACAGCTCGCCGGTGACCGGGGCCAGCACCACGCCCAGCACGCTGCGGTGGTCGTCGATGAGCGCAATGTTGACGGTGAACTCGCCATTGCGCTTGACGAACTCGCGGGTGCCGTCGAGCGGGTCGACCAGCCAGTAGCGCGTCCAGTGCCGGCGCTCGGACCAGGGCAGGGCCTTGGCCTCTTCCGACAGCACCGGCAGTTGCTCCTGCAGCGTGGCCAGGCCGGCCACGATCACCCGCTGCGCGGCGAGATCGGCGGCGGTCAACGGCGAGTCGTCGCCCTTGGTCTGCACGGCGAAGTCGCCGTGGTACACCTGCAGGATCGCCGCCGCCGCCGCGCGGGCAATCGCGCCCACCTGCCGTGCCAATTCGGGGGGCAAGCTCAGGTCCTCTGGAAGCGCCCGGCGAGGTATTCGCGGGCCATGAACAACGCGGCGATCGAGCGCCCCTCGGTGACGTCGTCGCGACCGAGCAGGGTGTGCAGCTCGGACATCTTCCACGGCACCACTTCGAGTTCCTCCGGTTCGTCGCCGGCGAGTTTCTCCGGATACAGATCCTGCGCCAGCACTACGTGCGCCATGTGCGTCATGTACGACGGCGACAGCGACAGGTTGTGCAGGATCTTCAGCTTGCGCGCACCGTAGCCGATTTCTTCCTTCATCTCGCGCTCGGCGCCCTGCTCGGCGGTTTCGTCCTGGTCGAGCCGGCCCTTGGGCAGGCCCAGCTCGTAGCGGCCGACGCCTCCGCCGTACTCGCGCACCAGCAGCACGGTCTCGTCATCGAGCATCGGCACGATGATCACGGCGCCCAGGCCGCTGCCCTTGAGTCGTTCGTAGGTGCGCCGCACGCCGTTGGAGAATTCCAGGTCCAGCTGCTCGACCTGCAGGAATCGGCTGTCGGTGACGTCGCGGATGGCGTGGATGATCGGCAGTTTGCGCATCCGGCGATTCTAACCTTTGCGCCTCAGCGCCGCAGGCGTTGCAAGGCCTGCGCGTGGAGCGCCGGCGTGCCGGCCAGCACACTGGTGGTATCCAGCGTCGGCGGGGCGCCGTCGAGATCGGTGAACACACCGCCCGCTTCGCGCACGATCACCGCGAGCGCGGCGATGTCGAGGATGTTCACGTCCGACTCGATCACCAGGTCCAGGCTGCCGCGCGCCAGCAGGTGGTAGTGGCAGAAATCGCCGTAGCCGCGGATGCGGTTGCTGTCACGGATCAGCCCGCCCAGCGCCGCCCAGCGGGCGTCGCCGGCGAGCGTCCTGATGTTGCCGGTCGAGATCGCCGCCTGCGCCATGTCGGTGGTGTCCGCCACGCGCACGCGTTCGCCCTCGAACCAGGCGCCGCCGCCGGCGCTGGCCCACATCGTCTCGCCGTAGATCGGCGCACTGGATACGCCCAGCACCAGTTCGTGGCGGTCCATCAACGCGATCTGGGTGGAAAAGAACGGCGTGCGGCGCACGAAGCTCTTGGTGCCATCGAGCGGATCGACCAGCCACAGCAAAGCGTCTCGTTCGCCCTGCAGGCCAAACTCCTCGCCGTAGATCGCCGCCTGCGGCAGCGCGGCCTGCAGTACGCGGCGAATCGCCTGCTCGGCCTCGCGATCGGCCACCGTCACCGGCGTGGCATCGGCCTTCAGCTCCACCTCGACGCCGCGACGCCAGTAGTGCGTGATGATTTCGGCGGCGGCAGCAGCAGCCTCGCGTGCCGCGGCCAGCGCGACGGCGGTAGTCTCGGGGTTCATGGCAGCGTGGCGTCCTGGCGGTTCGATGGAGGGTTGGCGGCCAGGCCACCGGCCTGCCGGATGTGCACGCTGCCGTCCGGCGCGACCGGCCCGAGCCGGGCCAGCCAGCGCTGCAACGCCGGATCGCCATGGCGGGCGCGCAGCGTGCTGTCCAGACGCCAGCCCAGCGGGCTCAGCTGCAATTCGCCGCGCACCTGCAGCGGCCCGTCGCCCTGATCGTGCCATTGCGCGTGGATCACGCCGCCCTGCGCCTGCGCGCTTCCCTGCAATTCACCCAGCGCCAGCTCGCCTTCGGTCGTGTGCACGGCGGCCCGCTGCCACCGGCCCTGCGCCTGCAACTGCAGCGGCCAGCCGCCTTGCAGCAGTACATGATCGACCGTCAGTTGCAGCTCGCCCAGCGGCGCGCCCCAGTCGACCGGAAGCGGAACATCCGTCGCGGCGAGATCGGCATGCAGCCGCCAGCCTTCGCCCTCGACGCGACCCTGCGCCGTGCGCCGCACGGTTCCGGAGAAATCCGCCTGCGGTCCGTCGAAGGCCAGCTGCATCTGCAGCCGGCCGAGCAGCGCGCGGCGCGACAACTGCCAGCGCACCTGTCCCAACCGTCGCCCATCGGCATCCAAGACGTTACCGTCAGCACCGTTCCAAACCGTGCCTTGCACCTGCTGCAGCCGCAGCCCGTGCAACTGCGGCTCGACCCACGGCATCACCCAGCGCGCCGGCAGAAACCACGCCAGCACCAGCACGACTGCCGCGAGCACCGCCAGGGCGACGAGAATTTTTCGAAGTCGAATCAAGCGTCCAGTTCCGAATGTCCCGCGCACCGCTTGAGCATCCCGGGCGCAGCGTCGATCATAGCCGGATGACCATTCCCGCAAACAACAACGCCGCGCTTGCCGAGCGCGATCTCAGGCACGTCTGGCATCCATGCACGCAGATGCACGACCACGGCGAAGGCGCGGTGCCGATGCTGCCGATCGTGCGCGGCGAAGGCGCCTGGCTGGTCGATGCCGAGGGCCGGCGCTATCTCGACGGCGTCAGCTCGTGGTGGGTCAACCTGTTCGGCCACGCCAATGCGCGCATTGCCGCCGCACTGGCCGACCAGGCCCGCACGCTGGAACAGGTGATCTTTGCCGGTTTCACCCACGAACCGGCGATCCGGCTGGCCGAGGAACTGGTGCGCATCACGCCGCCCGGACTGGAGCGCGTGTTCTACGCCGACAACGGCTCGTCCGCGATCGAAGTGGCGCTGAAGATGAGCTTCCACTACTGGCTCAACCGCGGTCATGGCGAGAAGACCCGCTTCATCGCGCTCAGCGGCAGCTATCACGGCGAAACCCTGGGTGCGCTGTCGGTCAGCGACGTGGCGCTGTATCGCAAGACCTACGCACCGCTGCTGCTGACCCCGCTGCTGGCGCCCTCGCCGGACACCTATGAAGGCGAACCGGGCGAGACACCGGCACAGATAGCGGCGCGCCGGCTCGCCGAGCTGCGCACGCTGCTGGAACGCCACGCCCGCGAAACCTGCGCGGTGATCGTCGAGCCGCTGGTGCAGTGCGCCGGCGGCATGCGCATGTATCACCCGGATTACCTGACCGGACTGCGCGCCTTGTGCGACGAGTTCGCGGTGCACTTCATCGCCGACGAGATCGCGGTGGGCTTCGGCCGCACCGGCACGCTGTTCGCCTGCGAGCAGGGCCACGTGTCGCCGGACTTCATGTGCCTGTCCAAGGGACTCACCGCCGGCTTCATGCCGCTGTCGGCGGTGCTCACCACCGACGAGGTCTATGCTGCGTTCTACGCCGAGTACCGTGCCGGCAAGGCCTTCCTGCATTCGCACAGCTACACCGGCAATCCGCTGGGCTGCCGGGTGGCGCTGGAGACGCTGGCGATCTTCCGCGACGAGCCGGTACTGGAACGCAACCGGCAGCTGGCCACGCACATGGCGCGCCGGCTGGCGCCGCTGCGCGAGCATCCGCAGGTCGCCGACGTGCGCCAGACCGGCATGATCGCGGCCGTCGAGCTGGTCGCCGACAAGGCCAGCCGACGCCCGTACCCCGCGGACGAGCGGCGCGGCCTGCGCGTCTACCTGCACGGCCTGCAGCACGGCGTGCTGCTGCGCCCGCTGGGCAATGTCGTCTATTTCATGCCGCCGTACGTGGTCACCGAGCAGGAGATCGACCTGCTGGTGGATACCGCCATCCAGGGCATCGAGCACGCCGTGGCCGGTTGACCGACACCGTCCACGCGCTCCGTTATGCTTGGATTTTTGCGGCCCTGACGCATGCGCACCATCCGATTCCACGCCGACCTGCCGCTTGCCGTGGGCGCCGACCTGGTGCTGCCGCCCGACGCGGCCGAGCACGCCACGCGGGTGCTGCGGCTGCCCGCAGGCGCGCCGGTGGTGCTGTTCAACGGCGACGGCTGCGACTACGCGGCCACCATCGGCAGCATCGACAAGCGCGCGGTGCGGGTACAGGTGACGGCGTGCAGCCCCGTGTACAACGAGTCGCCACTGCCGCTGCTGCTCGCCCAGGGCATCGCGCGCGGCGACAAGATGGACCTGATCGTGCAGAAGGCCACCGAGCTGGGCGCGACCGGCATCGTGCCGCTGCTGACCGAACGATCGGAAGTGCGCCTGGACGCGGAACGGGCCGCCAAGCGGCTGGCGCATTGGCAGTCGGTGGCGGTCAGCGCCTGCGAGCAGAGCGGCCGCGCACGCATTCCGCGCATCGCGCCGATCCAGCCGCTGGCGGCATGGCTGGGCGGGTTGGCTGACGATGGCGCGCTGCGACTGGCCTTGCTGCCGGGCGCCGAGAAGACGATCGGCGCGCTGCGCTTCGGTGCCGCCGGCGGCGTGCTGGTGATCGGGCCGGAAGGTGGCCTGGGTGAAGCCGACACCCGCGCACTGGCGCAGCACGGCTTCCTCGGCCTGCGCCTGGGCCCACGCATCCTGCGCACCGAGACGGCAGGCCTGGCGGCGCTCAGCGCCTTGCAGGCCTGCCACGGCGATCTGGCGATCGCCGGCGCGTGAGCCGCGCTACAAGGCGTAGTTGACGCCGAGCAGCACGGTGCGACCCCAGGTGTCGTACTCCAGCGGGCGGGCGACTTCCACGCCGTTGGGCAGGCCGCTGACCTGTTCCGACTCGAACGGTTCGTTGGTCAGGTTGGACACCTGCAGCAGCAGCGACAAACCCTTCAGCCGTCCGTCCGGAAACTCGTAGCTGGCCTGCAGGTCGGTCTCCTTGTTGGCGCGGATGCGCGTGTAGCCGATCTGGTCGAACAGCGCCACGGCCTCGCCAGTGAAACTGGAGCGGTAGCGCTCGGCCACCCGCAGCGCGAAACCGTGGGCCTCGTAGTAGATCTGCAGGTTGGCGGTCTTGCGCGACAGGCCCGGCAGCGATTTCGGCCCACCTGGAATGTTCGAGATGGTGCTGTCGGGGATGGTGCTGTTGGTCAGCGCGAAATTGGCCTGCACGCCGAACCCGGCCAGTGCCGGCGACAGC
>Ga0209930_1003721_pt1 | contig 14736 bp, 13 predicted proteins | sample ThiBiot_500_biof_2_FD_183948 | JGI IMG/M metagenome (GOLD analysis project Ga0209930, IMG submission 183948) | Wastewater bioreactor microbial communities from Cape Town, South Africa - Thiocy_cont_500_biof (SPAdes) | ecosystem: Engineered > Bioreactor > Thiocyanate-remediating >... | reverse complement strand
GTCGTGCCGACGATCTGGACGCTGCAGGGGCTCGGGCTCTTCAAGACGCTGCACGGGATGATCCTGATCGAGGTCGCCTATGGCCTCGCCTTCAGCGTGCTGCTCTTCCGCGCCTTCGTATCGACCATCCCCCGCGAGATCGACGAGGCGGCGATCATCGACGGCGCCGGGCCGCTCGATCTCTTCTTCCGCATCATCCTGCCGCTGCTGAAACCGGTGATCATCACCGTCATCGTCGTGCAGTCGGTGGCCATTTTCAATGACTTCACCAACCCGCTCTACTATCTGCCCGGCAAGCAGAACGTCACCGTGCAGCTGACGCTCTATAATTTCCAGAGCATGTTCGACACGTCCTACAATCTCCTCTTCATGAACATCCTCATCATCACGATTCCGCCGCTGATCGTGTTCCTCTTCTTCAATCGGCAGATCGTGGTCGGTATGACCGCCGGCGCCGTGAAGGGCTGATCCCTCCTCCAGGTCCTCGTGCCCGACGGGTCACGTCGCCCGCCGCTTCCAAGCGGCGGGCGACTGTCTTTTGTCGATCCACTTGACGTGGGAAAAATTCCCACACATAACAACGGCGACGGCTTTGGCCGGTTTGAGCGGAGTGGAGCGACGGCATGCTCGCCATCGGGACAGGTTGCAGGTTTGCTTGGTGCGGCGGGGTGGCCATCACGGCCCCGCCTCCGCCCTCCGCCGTGCGTCACCAAGCGGACATCCGGCGGCGGGACGGGGAGGGGACGGACATTCCGCGTCGCTTCCGGCCCCGCCTCGCCGCCGGGTTCGGCGATCTGGCCGACGATGGTCTGAGGAGTTTCGACCGCATGGCGCCTCGCGTCTCGGTCGCGCTAATGGTCGCGCTCGCGGCCTTGTTCTGCGTCGCCTCGTCGCTTTCGCTGCTGGCGACGCTGATCGCGGGCTGAAACGCATCACCTTGTCGCAAAAGGACAAACAGCCCTCGGCGAAGCCTGATATGGAATTTCGCGGGGACGCAGCGCGGTTGTCTCGGGGGTCCGGTTCGCTGGATGGGTGGCTTGCGCGCGTCCCCGCCCTTGTGGCTCGCCCTGCAACCGGGAGCAGGCTCGGGCGTTGCTGTGCTGCTCCGATTTCGGGGCGCGAAAGGCCCAGATGTTCTCCATTTTCCAGCAGTGGACGCTCCTCGCCCTTGAGTCGCAGGAGGTGATCATGCTGCGCGCTGCCCGGCTCGCGCGCGGGGATGCCAAGGCGAAGACCGAGGCGCGACGCATGGTCTTCGAGAAGGTGGCGGCGGCCGAGCAGGCCATGGCCGCGCTGATGACCGGTGGATCGCCCGAAGCCGTCGTGAAAGCCTATCGCCGCCGCGTGCGCGCCAATGCGCGGCGCCTCGCCAAGGGCTGAGCGAGCGCTCGAACGAAGGTCGGGGCGACGCTGAGCGCTCCGGCTGTGACGGTCGGCGGCCTTGCTTTTGCCGGTCGGCGACCGGAAAAGACCCGGACATCTCGCCGGGGTTCACCGATTGGCCGATTCGCCGCCCGCCGCCAGCAGCCGCAACCGCACGATCGCCATCGCCTCGGCGATCTGGGGCGCCTCGATCTTCCTGTCGCGCATCATCGGCCTCGTCCGCGAGCAGATCGTCGGGCGAACGCTCGGCGCAAGCCGCGAGGCGGACCTCTATTTCGCCTCCTTCACGCTGCCGGACTTCCTCAACTATCTCCTCGCCGCCGGCGCGCTTTCGATCGTCTTTATCCCGATCTTCCTCGAGCATCTGCAGAAGGGCGATGAGGCCGGCGGCTGGCGCGCCTTCAGCGTCATCGCCAATTTCATCGCCGTGGTCGGGACGCTCGGCATCGTCCTGATGATGGTGTTCGCCCGGCCGCTCGCCGGCATCGTGGCTCCGGGCTTCACCGAGGCGGGCGAGATCGACACGCTTGTGCGGTTGATGCGCATAATCCTGCCGGCGCAGTTCTTCCACATCGTCGGCGGGCTTCTTTCGGCGACGCTGCAGGCGCAGGACCGCCATGCGCTGCCGGCGACCGCGCCGCTCGTCTATTCGGTCGGAATCATCATTGGCGGCCTCCTTGGCGCCACCTTCGGCTGGGGTGCCGACGGCTTCGCCTGGGGCGTGCTGGTCGGCTCGATCGTCGGACCATTCGGCCTGCCGCTCTATGGCTGCCTGCGCCATGGCATGCGGTGGCATCCGACGCTGTCCTTCCGAAATCCGGATCTCGGCCGCTACCTCTTCCTGTCGCTGCCGATCATGCTCGGCTTTTCGATCGTCCTCGTGGACCAGTGGATCATCAAGAACCAGGCATCGTTCCTGCCGGCCGGCGATCTCTCCTACCTGCAATATGCGCGCACGCTGATGAATGTGCCGATCGGCGTGTTCGGCATGGCGCTCGGGGTCGCCTCCTATCCGACGCTGTCGCGCACGGTCGCCAGCGGCCGAATCGACGAGGCCTATGGCGTGCTCGTCCATGCCGTCCGCCTGATGCTGGTCGCGACCTTCGCGGCGGAAGTGGCGATTACGCTGGCAGGTTTCGAGGCCGTCTATCTGATCTGGGGCGCCTTCGCGAGCCGCTTCACGCTTGCCGATGCCGCCGCGACCGCGACCGTCCTCTCCTTCATGTCGATCGGGCTTTGCGGCTGGGCGGCGCAGACGCTGATCGGCCGCGGCTTCTATGCCCTCGGCAGCACCTGGATGCCGACGATCATCGGCACGATCGCGACGGTCGTGCTGATCCCGCTCTATGTCGTGCTCCGCCAGCAGGCCGGCGCGGTCGGGCTCGCCATTGCGAGTTCGGTGGCGATCCTCGCTTATGTGCTCGTGCTCGGCTTCCTGCAGCGCCGCCGCTTCGAGCGCGAGGCGCGGGCACGCGGCCAGGAATTGCCCAAGGATTCCGGCATGTTGGACGGAGCGGTCCGTGCCGGCGCTGCGGCGGCGATCGCGATAGGCGCCGGCCTTGCCTTCAGGACCGTCCTCGTCGAGTGGCTGCCCGGGCTCGGCATCGGCGTGATCCTGCTGCGCGGCGCCATCCTCTCGGTCGCCGGCATCGCCTTCTATGCCTTGCTGGCGCGGTTGTTTGGCCTCAAGGAGCTGGCCGAGGTCACGGCGCGGATCACGTCGCGTTTCAAGCGCAGGCGCAAGGTCGCCGGCTAGCTAGAACTCATGGCCGCGCGAGCGGCGCTCCCTGACCGTTCGATCGAGCACGGCCGTGGTACGGCGGGCCATGGTCTCGCAGCGCCGGTGCAATTCGCGCAATTCCTCGTCACTCAGCCGCTCGATGCCCATGAAGTCATCTTCGGCATCTGAGACGCGGATGAGCTCGTCGAGCTTTGTCTGCAGGGCGGCGCCGTCGCGGTTCTGCGTGTTCTGGATGAGGAAGACCATCAGGAAGGTGATGATGGTCGTCGAGGTGTTGATGACCAGCTGCCAGGTCTCCGAAAAACCGAAGATCGGGCCGCTGGCCGCCCAGAGGACGACGCCGCCTAGGCAGACCAGAAACGCTATGGGCGTTCCGGCCGCATGGGCGGCGCGGGTCGCGAAGGCGGAGAACAGTCGATCGAAAGGCATTGCGGCGGGCTTGTATGGATGAGCCCGCAAAGGGAACCCGCTGCTTGGAAGCAGCGGATTCAGTCTGCAGGGACGGCACCCGAACGCCAAGCCTCAGCTCTTGTTCCAGCGAGGCGCCGCCCCTTTTCGCAGCTCAGCGGCGCGGCCTGAGATCGCGGAGGCGGGCCGTGGCGGCGGCGAGCGGCGCATCGAGGCGGATCGCGCTCACCGGCTCGTCGCTGTCGATGCGCTTGGTGAAACAATACCGACCATTATCGACAAAAATCTCGATCAATCCGACATCGATGAACAAACGCAGCGCCGTCGGCCGGACGTCCTCGATGAAGTAGCGCGGCGAGGGCCGCTTGCCCGGCGGCACGAAGTCGAGCTCGAGCTTGTCGCCGTCATAGTCGAGGGCGACGCCGAAACTCGGATGGTCGAAGACGAGGCGGAAGGGCACGCCCGGTTCGCCGAGCTCGATCTCGACCTCGCCGAGCCCGTCGGCGAGCGGCAGGGGGCTGGCATCGGCGGGGATCGTCCGGGGCGGCTGCGGCAGGCGCAATTCGGCGACCGCCTCGATCGGCGGCGTCGACAGCGCCCCCTCGCTCCAGACGAGCCGGCGCGGAAAGGTCATGCAGCTCGGGAAGTCGTGTTCCTTGAAGACGTCGGTCCAGTTCGCCGCCCAGGAGATGCCGAACGGACCATCGGCGCCGACGATGCCCTGGAAAGCGTAGCAGTCGGTGCCGTGGTCGAGCTCGTCGCGGCGGATCGGCGTGAAGCGGGCGCCATCGAAGCGGCCGGTGAGGGCGATGGTCATGTTGCGGCGGCGGCTCACCTCGTCGCGCGAGCCGAGCATGCCGAAGATCAGCACGAAGAGGCGTTCGCCCTCGCCGTCGAGCGCCACCATGCAGGGGCATTCGGCGGGCAGCTTCTGCGTCGTCGGCTCGCTGTGCAGCACGCCGGCGAAACGCCAGCCCTCGGCGCCGTCCGCGCTGTCGCTCTCATAGAGCAGCACCAGCGCCGCCCGGTCGTCGCCGCCGCCGAGCAGCATCTTCCAGCGCCCGTCCGGCCCCTTGAAGACGTAAGGATCGCGGAAATCCTTGCGATAGCCGGGGAGGTCGGGCGTTTCGGTCACGACCGGCGTCGCCTCGCCGGGCGCCAGCAGATCCGTCGAGACGGCGGTCATCTGCCATTCCCAGTTCGGCGTCCGGTCGTCCTCGCGGTCGGTGTAGAAGACGCGCAGCGAGCCGTCGGCCTGCGGAACGGCCGAGCCGGAAAAGACCCCGCCGGTCTTGGCATCGGAGGCCAGCATCTCGGCGCGCGGCAAAAGGAAGATTGGCTGGTCGGCCCAGTCGATGCCGTTCCTCGAAGCTGCATGGCCCCAATGCATCGTGTTCCAGCGCAGGCTGTGCGGATAATGCTGGTAGAAGAGATGCATGCGCCCGCCGGCCTCCGAGAGGCCGTTCGGATCGTTCATCCAGCCGAAGGGCGGCGCGAGATGCAGCCGGTAGCGCGGCGAGACCTGGCGGTTGCGCCCGGTGGTGAAGAGAGTGCGGATGCCCTCGTCGAGGACGCGCGCCGGATCGAAGGCATAGACGAGGGATACGTCCGTCGCGGCCGGATCGAAGGCGAGCGACGCTGGTCCCTCTTCGAGATCGGCCGCCTCGCTGCGGGTGAAGTCGTCGGAGCGCGGGCCGGCGAGGAGGATCGTCGATCCATTCGCCGTCGTCAGGGTGACGCGCGAGGCGTCCGCTTCGCCAACCGGCTTCTGGAAGACATGCAGGGTTTCGCCGTGTCGGACGGCGAGATCGATCTTCATGGACGTCGTCCCTTGTTGCGGCATCAGCCCTTGACGGCCGAGGAGATGAAGGAGCTGACGAACCAACGCTGGAACGCCAGATAGAAGATGAGCACCGGGATCATCATCATGACCGAGGCGGCCATGGCGCTGTTCCAGTAGACGCTGTCATGGCCGAAGAACGAGGCGATGCCGACCGAAATCGGCCGCGCACGATCGGTCTGCGTCACCATCAGCGGCCACAGATACTGGTTCCAGGTCTCGATGCCGAGCAGGATCGCGACCGTCGCGAGCACAGGCAGGCTGATCGGCAGGAACACCGACCAGTAGATGCGGAACGGCCCGGCGCCATCCACCGTCGCGGCGTCATAGATGTCGCGCGGCACCTGGATGAAGAACTGATAGATCAGGAAGATGTAGAGCGGGCTCGCCATGAAGGGCAGGATCTGGGCCGCGAAGCTGTCGGAAAGGCCGACGCGGTTCACGATGGTGAGGAGCGGCAGCACGATCGATTCCTGCGGCACGATATAGAGCGCGATGAGCGCGGTCAGGATCACCGCTCGGCCGGGCAGCCGCCCCCAGGCGAGCACAAAGGCGGCCATCGAATTGAGGAACACGCCGCCGAGCACCGTCACGAACAGGATGATCAGCGAATTCAGGAGATAGCGGCCGAAGGGCAGCGCGCCGGAGAAGGTCCAGACATCGCGGAAATTCTGCAGCGAGGGATCGGAGACCCAGAAGGCGCGGAACGAGCCCATGTCGCCGAGGATCTGGAACCGGTCGGGCTTCAGGCTCGCCACTGCCAAAAGGAACAGTGGCGAGATGACGACGAGGGCGAGGATCGACACCGCGACGACCGCGATGACGCGGCTCCAGTCGCGCGGCACGGGCCGCGAGGGTGCCGGGGCGAGGCTGGCGGGATGCGAGATCGAGGTCATTTGCGGTCCCTCACCACGAAGCGCTGCACCAGCGAGACGATAAGGACGATGAAGAAGAGGATGATGGCGACGGCGGAGGCGAGGCCGAGCCGCTGGTTCACGAAGCCGGCCGTGAACATGTAGTGGACGACGGTGTCCGTCGTGCCGCGCGGGCCGCCCTGGGTCAGGATGTTCACCTGCGTGAACAGCTTGAACGCCTGGATGGTGGTGATGATGAGCACGAAGATATGCGTCTGGCGCAGCGAGGGCATGGTGACATGCCAGAAGCGCTGCCAGCGATTGGCGCCGTCGAGCTCGGCCGCCTCATAGAGCGATTCCGGGATGCCCTGGAGACCGGCGAGATAGACGATCATCTGGAAGCCATAGGCCTGCCAGGCCGAGAGCAGCACCAGCGCCGGCATCGCGAAGCGCGGATCGCCGAGCCAGTCGACCGGGCCGGCCATGCCGAAGGAGAGCACCGACAGGATCTGGTTGAACGGGCCGGTCGGATACTGGAACAAGGTCGCCCAGATGACGCAGACGACGACCATCGAGGTGATCGCCGGCAGGAAGAACAGGCCGCGGAAGACGTTGCGGAACGGCAGCTTGGTGTTGAGGATCAGCGCCACGGCGAGCGCGAAGCCGCACTGCACCGGCAGCACCATCAGCGTGAAGCGGGCGACGTTCCAGAGCGCGACCCAGAATTCGTGGTCGGAAAGGATGTTCTGGAAGTTGTCGAGGCCGACGAAGCGCGGCGGCACCGGCCGCGGGATCAGCCGCTCATTGGTGAGCGCGATCCGGAACGAGGACAGGAAGGGCAGCAGCAGGAAGACGGCGATGAGCGCGAGCGCCGGCAGCAGCATCGCCGCCTCCTGCACCCGGCCGCCGAACAGCGCCCCGCGCCGGCCCGCGCCAGGGGCGGGCACCGCATCGATCGACATGGATTCCTCCCGGTTTGAAAGGGGCCGCGCCGGAGCGCCGGCGCGGCCCGCTCACGAGGCTCAGTTGCCGCCGAAGGGCGGATAGCCGTCATTGTCCTCGATATCGGCGTCGATTTCCTTGGCGGCCCTGGAGAGCTCGTCCTTGGCGTCGGCACCGTCGAAGATGTTGTTCATCGCCTTCTGGAAGGCGAGGGTGATGGTCGGATAGGCCGGATGCGGCGGACGCGGCACGGCGCTCTTCGAGGCCTGCTCGAAGGCGAGCGCCATGGCGCCACCCTCTGCATAGAGGGGCGAATCCGCCGCGAAGGACTTCAGGCCCGGGAAGCCGGCATGCTCGCGATAGGCGGCGCGATAATCGGGATCCTGCAGCATGAAGGAGAGGAACTTGCCGGCCAGCGCCGGGTCGGATGCGTTCTTGGTGATCGCATAGATCCAGGTGCCGTTCGGGCTGGCACTCTTCTCACCGAACTTCGGCAGCGGCACCACGACGACGTCGTCGCCCATCTGCGCCTTGGCCTCGGCATAGAACCAGTGGCCGCCCCACGCGAGCGCGGCCGGACGCCCTTCGGCATAGAACTGGTTGCCGCCGGCCGACTGCGGCACGACCCAACCCTTCTGCACCCAGCTCTGCATCATCTTCGCCGCCTCGACGCAGGTATCGCCGTCGAGCGTGCCCTCGGCCTTCCAGGTGGTGCGGTCGATCAGGTCGCAGCCGAAGGATTCGAGCACCGGCTCATAGGCATAGGTGATCCACTCGGTCTTGGTGCCGTAGGAGCGGAAAAGGTCGATCGGCCACTTCACGCCCGGCGTCGTCGAGAGCTTCTCGAGCAGCGCCTCGAACTCGTCCTTGGTCCAGGCGTCATCGACCGAGGTCGGGATGCGCACGCCGAGATCGGTCAGCTGCTTGCGGCTCGCATAGAGCGCCACGGTCGAATCGACGAGCGCCACGGCATAGAGCTGCTTGTCGACCGGGTAGGTGCCCTGCGAGACGTTCGACGCCGTCATGTCGTCGAGCACCGCCTTGTCGATGAAGGGGGCGATCGGCTGGATGAAGCCGGACCAGACATAGTTGGCGAGGAACGGCGCATCGAGCTCCATGATGTCGGGCAGCGCATTGGCGGAAACCGCCGCGCCGACCTTCTCGTTATAGGCATCGTGCGGCGTGTTGATGAGTTCGATGGTCGTGCCCGGATTGGCCGCCTCGAACTTCTTCGCCGTGTCGGTGATGATCTTCACCTCATAGGGGTCGCCCTGGAACATGAGCTTCAGGGTGGCCGCCTCGGCCGACGACAGGCCTGCAAGCCCGGCGCCGAGCGCCGTGGTGAGCGCCGTCAGGCGCAGTAAACGATTACCCATGCGTGACATGAACGTCCTCTCCCTCATGCAACCGGTCCGCGGCGCTTCACACCGAAGCGCGTTCGACGAAGCGGAACGGAATCTCCTCGATACTCCCCGCCGGCGCCTCATGCCCGGCGAGAATCTCGGCGGCGCGCCGGCCCATGGCCCGGTGCGGCAGCGCCATCGTGGTGAGCGGGGGATCGAGCCTTGCGGCGATCTCCACCTGATTGTCGAAGCTCGCGACCGCGACATCGCGCGGGATCGCGAGATCATGCCGGCGCAGCGCGCCATAGACCTCGAGCGCCACGCGGTCATTGCCGCAGAGGATCGCGTCGGGGCGCGCCGCAGCGCCGCCGAAGAGTTCCGCGACATGCTCGAAGACGAGGCTGCGCGCCTGGCCCGAATAGGTGCCGCGGGTCGCGGGCCGCATCAGCGTCTCGTCGACGGCAAGGCCGGCCGCGGCATGCGCGTCGCGGAAGCCATCGGCGCGCAATTCGCCCGCGAGAAGGCCGGGGAGGTTGATGAAGGCGATGCGCCGCCGACCGGAGGCGATGAGGTGGCGGGTGATCGTCGCGCCCGCCTCGCGCTCGGCCGGCACCAGCGAGGGGATCACATCCTCGGCGTCGCGGCAGTTGATCATCAACCGGATGGCGTCGCGCGCCTCGGGCGGCAGTTCCACGACCTGATGATACATCGTCGCATAGGCGATCGCCTGCGGCATCAGCCGCTGCAACTCGGCGATGCTCGCCGCGACGGGGCGGCCGCTGCCGGTCGAGGTGACGATCACGGAGAGGCCGTCGGCGCGCATCGAATTGTCGAAGGCGCGCATGATCTCGGTTGCGAAGGGTTGGGTGATGAGCCCGTCGGCGACGATGCCGATGATCGGCATCACGCCGCGCCGCATGCCCCGCGCCACGAGGTTCGGCACGTAGCCGAGCTCGTTCGCGAGCGCGCGGATGCGCTCGCGGGTGTCGGCCGACATGCGGATCGAGCCGTCGCCATGCAGCGCGCCGGAAACGGTCTTGACGGAGACGCCAAGCCGGCCGGCAATATCCTGCAGGGAGACCTTGGCGCGCGACATCGAGCGTGGCGTTTCCGCGGTGGGTTATCGTTTACTCACGTCTATCTGAACGGGTTTGCGTGTCAAGTCCCTCTGATCCGTCGGTGGGCTTGCGCTAGATCAGAACCGGGCCTTCGAGCCGGCACGAAGCTTCCGGGCCGGATCGGAAGATCCATACGGGGGAAGGAACATGCCAGACATCAAAGCTTCAGGGAGGGCGGCCCTGATCGCCGGCGCCGCCGTGCTTGCCTCTCTCTACGCCGCCGGCCCGGTCATGGCCGCGTCGGGCGCAGCGCTGGAGGAGACCTGCGCCAGCGAGGCGGCCAAGCGCCTCAAGGTCGGCCGCGATCAGGTCACGACGCTGCCCGGCGAAGTCTATCAGGGCCAGACCATCGTCACCGGCCAGACGCCGCCGTCCGGCGACGATGTCACGTCCTTCCAGTGCCGTTTCAGCGGCAAGGGCGCGCTCGCGAAGTTCAGGGCCTATCCGCCGGCCGGCGGCGGTCCGGCAGCGCCGGCCGAGGCCGCGCCCGGGGCGATCATGGACCAGAGCGTGCCGAAGGCGGCGCGCAAGACCTGCCTCAAGGCCGTCGCCAAGGTGACGAACATCAAGCAGGTCGCGATCACGGCGATGATTTTCTCTGAGGCCAATTCCGAGGTCACGATCGGGGTCGGGCCGCAGAAGGCGCCCTGGCGCTGCCTCGTCTCGAATACGGGCGTCGTGCAGGAAACCATGTCGCTCGCCGACGAAGGCGCGCTCTGACCGCGAGCGAGAGGGGGAGGTGACCATGAGCATCATTCAACGGATCGGATTGATCGTGCTGGCCGCATGGCTGGCGATGCCGGCTGCTGCCGAGGCGGCGAGCCGCATCCGCTTCGCGCCGGGCGCGGACAGCGCGACGCTGCGCGGCCGGATCATCGGCTATGAGGTGCGCGACTATGTCGTCTCGGCTCGCGCCGGCCAGGTCATGACCGTGACCATGGCGTCCGACAATCGCACGGCGAGCTTCAACATCCTGCCGGCCGGCTCGCGCGAGGCGATCTTCATCGGCGCGGTCGGCGGCAACACGTTCACGACGAGGCTGGCTCGAAGCGGCGACACGGTGATCAGCGTCGGCCTGGCGCGGAGCGCCGCGCGCCGGAACGAGGCCGCGAATTTCCGCCTCTCGGTGCGCATCACCGGCGGCCCCGGCTGGGCGGAGCCGCCGGCGCAGGACTTCGCGGACGGACTCACCGGCGGACCCGACACCTGGCGCGTCGCCGGCGTGCCGCCGGGCGACCTCCTCAATATCCGCCGCGGCCCATCGCCATCGGCGCCGGTCGTCGCCAGCGTGCCCAACGGCACCCGCCTCGCCAATGGCGGCTGCCGCATGGTCTCGGGCTCGCGCTGGTGCATGGTCGACGTCCCCGGCGGCTCCGGCATCAGCGGCTGGGCCAACGGGCGCTTCCTGCGCGAGTAGCGTTCACGCGGCAGGCTGGGGGCGGCCGATGAGGTAGCCTTGCGCGAAGCGGCAGCCATGTGCCTCGAGCCAGGCGAGCTGGCCTTCCGTCTCGACGCCTTCGGCGACGACGTCGATCGAGAGCTGCGCGCAGAGCCCGAGCACAGCATCGACGATCGCCCGTGCGCGCATGTCGGTTTCGAGGTCCTCGACGAAGCCGCGGTCGAGCTTGATCTTGGCGATCGGCAGGCGGTGCAGGTAGGAGAGCGAGGAATAGACGGCGCCGAAATCGTCGATCGCGACCTGCACGCCGAGTTCGCGCAGGCCCGCGATCAGCGCGCTGGCGCGGTCCGGCTCGTCGATGACGACCCGCTCGGTGAATTCCAGCCACAGCCGATGGGCCGGCAGGCCGCTTTCGGCGAGCGCCGCGGCGACGATCGCGACCAGATCGCCCTCGCCGACCCAGTTCGACGCCACGTTGACGGAGATCCACCCGCCATCGTTCTGCCGCGCCGCCTCCTTGCAGGCCCTCCGCAGCACATAGTGATCGAGCCGTTGCCAGAGGCCGCTGCGCTCGGCCGCGGCGGCGAAGCGGTCGGGCGCCACCGGTCCCTCGCCGGGTCGGTTCCAGCGGCAGAGCGCCTCGCGGCCGACGATCACGCGGTCGGCCACGGCGACGATCGGCTGCCAGACGAGCGTAAGCGCGCCGATGTCGATCGCGCTCGCCAGCGCCTCGACGAAGCGCTGCCGCTCCGTCCGCTCATGCTCGATGCCCGGCGAATAGCGGATCGCCGATCCGTCGTCGCGCTCGCGGGCGACCTCGAGCGCGATCTCCGCCGAACGGACCAGCGTTTCGACCGAGCGGCCGCGGTCCTCCATGACCGCGTAGCCGCAATGCGCCCCGAGCGGCACCACCGCGCCGTCGATCTCGGCGGCGCCGCCGAGCACCGCCAGCGTGCGCTCGGCAAAGCGCGCGATGTCCTCGTCGCTGCGCCCGTCGGTGACGAGCAATCCGAACGTATCGCCGGCCATGCGCGCAACGAAGCCGGGCGGCAGCATGCCGGAAATGCGCCGCGCCGCGATCATGATGCGGGCGTCGCCGATTGCATGGCCGAAGCGCTCGTTGACGTCCTTCGAGCCGGACAGATCGAGCAGGACCAGCGCGACGCCTTCGGGAGAGGCCTGCATTTCCTGCATCGCGCGGCGGATCAGGGCGAGGCGATCGGTGAGACCGGTGAGCACATCGTGATCGGCGACCCAGTCGGCGCGCTGCTTGGCCTTGATCGCCGCCGCCTCCGCCATGCGCAGCCGCGTCACATCCAGAAAGATGCCGTCGCCCATGCCGTCGCCGCGGTTTTCGCGGACTTGCGTCTTGGCATGGATCCAGCGGGTGGAGCCGTCGGGGTGCCGGTAACGATACTCCTCGTCGAAGCCGCCCCGGGTCTGCGCGGCCTTCGCCATCGCGGCCCTGATGCGGGGCAGGTCTTCCGGCAGGATCCGGTCGATCACGGCATTGCTGTCTTGCATGAGGTCCTGGGCCTCGATCCCGAGAACCTCGCGAACCCTGCCGCCAACGAGATCGAAGCGAAGCAGGCCGTCCGGTCCGAAAGTGCGTCGACAGATCACGCCCGGCACATTGGCGATGATGCCGGTGAGCCTTTCATTGCTGGCGCGCAGCGAGGTTTCGAGATCGCGCCGTTTCTCGTTGGAGACCAGCACGAGGGCGGCCCCGAAAGTCAGTACCGGCACGACGGCGACCACCGCCTTGGTCGCGACGAGAAACGGATGCGTCGGATGCAACTGTTCGAAGTCGATGGCTATCACCGGCAGCGCGATACTGGCCGTCGCCCAGGCCGAGACGAACGCCGCCATGCCGAGGCTGAACGCCTTGCCGGGCTCCGACACCGATGACAGGCTCCAGCCGCGCCAGAGCGCGGCGATGAAGCCGCCACAGCCGGCAAGGACGATGATCGCCACGCCGGGCGCTGTGCCGGCGCCGGCGAGCAGCGCCCGGGCGCCTGCCGCGATGGCGAGGGTGATGAGCCCGGCGGGAAGACCGAAGAACGGCGCCGAGAGAACGACAGGAACGACGCGGACATCGAGCAGGAAGCCGCTTTCGCTGCCGATCGGCCAAACCATGCAGGCGGCCGAGAAGAGCCCCAGGGCAAAACCGCATCCAAGCCGCTGCAGCCGGGGCGCATGCAGGCCAATCTGAGCGCTGAGATAGGACAGGAAGATGATAAGGACGGCGAAGATCGCCGCGCTGCGGAGCAGGCCGTCGAATATGAAGTGAAACTGGTCTTCGCCCAACCGCCCCTCCCGGGAACGCAACAAAACATAGCAGCAAGCACGATCGGCGCCCGCAGTGTTTGATCTCATGCAAGCTTTTGCCCATCGATCAAACATTTGCCGCAGTTTCGCAAGGACAAATATCGAAGCGTTACAATGTGCGGTTGATCTGGATCAAGCGATCGTCAGTGTCCGACAAGAAGCAGTATCCAGAGCCCCGACGCGGCGGCCCCGGGCATCGCGCGACGGAACGCTTGCGACAAGGATGACTGACGATAAGGGCGAAGTCTCATCGGCGGTCTGGTTCGAGCCTGTCGCGCCGTCGGAACAGTGTCCGCTCAGGCTCGGCAGCGAGCCCGTGGGCCGTCAGGGGGGCGATGGCATCGCGCTGCGGCGCGACGGACGATCAGCGCGCCTCAAGGGATTCCCTCACGCGGGGGATCGCAGAAGGGTCTGCCGCGTTGCGGTGTCAGGCGGACGCATCGCGCCGCCGGCCCGCATCACCAGGGAGGCCATCATGCGGATCGTCCTTCTCCTCGCCGCGCTCGCATTCGCCACGCCGACGCTCACCGCCTGCACCACCGCCAACCCGAACTCGCGCGTCTACCAGACGATGAACAACCAGCCGAATGTCTGCGGCAAGGGCTTCAAGCGCGACATTGACGCCTGCTGAGCGACCGCGATCACAGCCGGCGGACCTCGGCTCTAAACGGCCACGGACCGGCTCAAGCCCGTCCGTGGCGCGTCACTCGGAGGTCTTGCCGATCGTGTCGGCCATCTGGGCGCCGCGCGCCCCGAGCGGCAAGGGCGCGCCGGTCGTCGAATCGACCGCGGTCTGATGCTCCATCTCGGCATTGAGTTCGGCGCCGAGGAGCACGACCGACGCCGACAGCCAGATCCATGTCATGAAGGCGATGATGGCGCCGAGCGGACCGTAGGAGCTTTCGTAGCTTCCGAAGCCGGCGACGTACCAGGAGAAGAGGCTGGACACGAGAACCCAGAGCACCGCGGCCAGCGTGCTTCCCCATGTCACCCAGCGCCATTTCGGCTGCTCGCGCGAGGGGCCGAAGCGATAGAGGAAGGCAAGGGCAAGCCCGATCGCCACGATCATGACCGGCCAGCGGAGAAGCGAGATCCAGAATTCGGCCCGCGCGTCGACCTTGAGGAGGCTGAAGATCACGGGAACGGCGATCACGACGCCGACCGCCACGATGCCGGCGACGAGCGCGAGCAGGGTGAAAGCGAGCGACTGCAGATTGAGCACGATGAAGCTGCGCCGCTCCGTCTCCTCATAGGCGACATTCAGCCCGTCGAAGGCGGCCTTCATCCCCGAATTCGCGCTCCAGATCGCGATCAGGACACTGAGGGCGAAGCGGAGGCCGAGGGCTCCGTTGGAGGCAGCGACCGCCAGCTCGATCTGCG
>Ga0209930_1003720_pt1 | contig 14740 bp, 13 predicted proteins | sample ThiBiot_500_biof_2_FD_183948 | JGI IMG/M metagenome (GOLD analysis project Ga0209930, IMG submission 183948) | Wastewater bioreactor microbial communities from Cape Town, South Africa - Thiocy_cont_500_biof (SPAdes) | ecosystem: Engineered > Bioreactor > Thiocyanate-remediating >... | reverse complement strand
AATATCCCATATGACATTGAAATGAGAACAAAGGTAGTACGCATTATTGGTGCTTATATCTGGAGTGTATGGTCAGCGCGAAATATGACCATCGGTCGCTATCGAACTCCAGATTCAATTGTTCCATCTCGTATTTTCTCATCATGCATGAAAAACATCTAATCATCTATTCTATCCTTCTTTTTTTTCTATTCTGTTTATTTGTAGTTTTATTTTATAAAACGTAATAAATAACAAAAAAAAAATTTCCGATCAAATACATGTTGCAATGACGAAAACGTGCGAGTCGGTAGTAATACTGATTTGCCAGAGCAACACTTTTCAATAATAAAAAAAACTGCAAGAAAAGCTTCCACACTCGTACGTAGACACATACGTATGTTCCGTTTTGTAATTACATTCATTGCGAAATTTCCTCTCAATCATCTTGAAGAGTAGACGAAGCTGTTCTCATTCTATGTTGGCATCAGGTATACATGAAAAATTCGATCTGTAGGAGGAGAGCACGATTTATCCAACTTGGGTGATTCGCGCTCAGAATCGTCTTGACACTGCAGTATCATCAAGTTCGATTCATTCCTGTTTCCTTCGGGAAATAGGTTCTTTTAAAACCAAAAAAAACAGCAATTCGTTTTTTAATTTAATCGTTGATAGAGTGTTTCAAACAAAAATGCTTTTATCATTTAATATCAATGATTTTAAAAATGTTGCTCTGGCAAGTCAGTATTGCTACCAACTCGCACGTTTTCGTCATCGCAACGTGTATTTGATCGGAAGAGATCATTTACCTCTTGGTAAGTTGTAATAAGCAACTTTTCTCGTTGTAGTGAAGATGACGCTATGTCTCACGTCCCTACACATCGCTTTCCTGTAGGAGTTTCTCCGAAAACCACGTGGTCAATGTAACGGTATACGTTCGTGTCCTATCTCTTTATTGTTTAAACAACAACTGCCCTTCCCTCTTCCTCTTGTCTATCTTTTAACCCTTCGTTTATAGGATGGACAAAGGTATATCGGGCATAATATATGGTCTGGATGCGCGTCTAGTATAGAGAGAGATGTCGCCTGATCTGCCACATTTCTCCCCTCCAAAATAGGCGTGCTTCAGAACGCACAAAAAAATTAACTTCTACATTTTACATAAAATTGAATAAGTTCTACGAAGACAAAAAAAAACAGCGTATAGTTAAGTGATAAGCACAGAACTCAAAAAAAATTTGATATAAATGCTATACAGTTAAGGAAGAGAATTTTTTTTTTGAATCATCATTTTTATATGACCTTCACTCTATGTCCTTTTTGTATGCTTCTTTGAAATTGAATATGTACAGTTGGATGAAACTTCTTGATTTGTTTGTTTAATCGCCGATCCTTTGTAATGCTATTTTGGTTTCTTTGTTCTTTGGCTGTTTCATGCGTTGTATACAGACCATGATAATGATACTGAAAATGAGAATTGAGATCACCATGACGAGAAGGAGTTTTCCAATGTGTTCCATTTGTCATGAAATTGGACGATCATTGTTAGTCGGTGTTTTTTGTGTTAACATTTCTTGAATAAATTTGTCCAAATCATCATTTATATACGGTCATTTTTCCAGGTAAAGCACCCGGTGGTGATGGAATTACAGCTGAAGTTTGGAAAGTTATCTTTCCAGTCATAGGTGATCATTATCTCAAAATGATAAACAAAGCAAAAGAAGAAGGTGAATTTTTACCTGGTTTTCTTACCGCCATCTTAACTCTATTGAAAAAAGAAGGTGCAACTGAAGGCTCAATGAAACGCTTCCGCCCGCTCTCACTTATGAATCAAATTATTCATCATAATCAAACATATTGTGTACCGGGAAGAATGATACACGACAATATTCATTTGATTCGATCGATCATAGAACATCAACAACGAATACGTGATCCATTCGGAATCATATCATGGGACCAGGAGAAAGCCTTTGATCGAGTAGATCATGGTTATCTCATGGCTGCCCTTCGTTCATTTGGTTTCGGCAATTCGTTTGTTAAATGGATAGCATTATTATACAAAAACAGCACATTTAGAATCAGATTCAATGGACATTTATCAAGTCCGATTAATTTTCGATCCGGTGTTCGTCAAGGTTGTGCGTTGTCAGCTGCTCTATTTATTATTGCTCTTGAACCACTTCTTCATCGAATACGAACAAATGAATTAATATCAGGCATAGAATCTCCAGGTGCTCGTTACCAAGCTGTTCAACAAATAATCGATCCGAACAAGTTACTGAAAGATGGTAACTTTAAAATAAAGGTCCTAGGTTATGCTGATGATTTAAATACAATTGTCAAGGATCGAAATGAAGAATTAGAAACTATCAAGATGTTAGATCTTTTCAACAAATCTTCCGGTGGCAAAACCAACACGAATAAGACAGAGATATTGTGGGTCAGCGACTGGTTACCACCACCATCTTTCAGGTCTAAAGTCAGAACAGATTGGTGTACTTTTCTTGGTGTTCCTTTAGATACATTCGGATGCATACCTCGAGTCAAGCTGAAAGAAATATTAACCTCCATCAAGCAAATGATTGCGATGTGGTCCAGTCACGATTTATCTTTCACTGAAAGGTGCACGGTGCTTAAAACTTTTATATTAAGCAAGATTATCCAATAGTACATTAATTAATCTCCAGAAAACGTTCAACAATTTTTTCTGGAAAAACAAACGTCCATCAATTGCATTCAAGACAATAGTCGGAAAAAAATGTGATGGTGATATAGGTCTTGTATTAAATCATTAATTCGAACAATTCGAATCAAATGTGGTCTTCATATGATATCAGGTACAAAATCTGTATCATGGCATTTCTTTGCTCTTTTGACTATGGCTGGAAAATTATACAGATATGTTCCTCGTTTATGGACAAACCTCATCCCTCATATCGATAACAAAAATCTGTTCTATTATGAGGTGGCTGAAGAAACAAGAAAATGGTTAGTAAATAATACACCTTTACAAATTAAACAAACAAGCAAATCTATTCACTGGTCATTAACAGAAAATGATATTTTCAAGATACCTAAATGTATTATCAGAATTAAACATTTAGTTGAAATAAAGTTCTTCAAAATTCTACACGAATGTAAATTACCTTGTAAAATTTTCGATACGTGGTTCGTCCTAGCTCACTTTGGTTTAAATACAGGAAGTCGAACTGGTGAAAACGACGAAGGAAGAAAATGCTTATTTTGTAATCAATCGGAAACTACAAATCATTTGTTCACATCCTGTCAATTTTACCATAGGTGCTTGAACGAGATGATTCAACAAGTTTTGCTCTTAACCGGTAAACAACTTCAATCATCATACGATGATATTGTATATTTGAAAGATATCATGAATATCCCATATGACATTGAAATGAGAACAAAGGTAGTACGCATTATTGGTGCTTATATCTGGAGTGTATGGTCAGCGCGAAATATGACCATCGGTCGCTATCGAACTCCAGATTCAATTGTTCCATCTCGTATTTTCTCATCATGCATGAAAAACATCTAATCATCTATTCTATCCTTCTTTTTTTTCTATTCTGTTTATTTGTAGTTTTATTTTATAAAACGTAATAAATAACAAAAAAAAAATTTCCGATCAAATACATGTTGCAATGACGAAAACGTGCGAGTCGGTAGTAATACTGATTTGCCAGAGCAACACTTTTCAATAATAAAAAAAACTGCAAGAAAAGCTTCCACACTCGTACGTAGACACATACGTATGTTCCGTTTTGTAATTACATTCATTGCGAAATTTCCTCTCAATCATCTTGAAGAGTAGACGAAGCTGTTCTAATTCTATGTTGGCATCAGGTATACATGAAAAATTCGATCTGTAGGAGGAGAGTACGGTTTATCCAACTTGGGTGATTCGTGCTCAGAATCGTCTTGACACTGCAGTATCATCAAGTTCGGTTCACTCCTGTTTCCTTCGGGAAATGGGTTCTCTTAAAACAAAAAAAATCAATTCGTTTTTTAATTTAATCGTTGATAGAGTGTTTCAAACAAAAAATGCTTTTATCATTTAATTTCAATCATTTTAAAAATGTTGCTCTGGCAAGTCAATATTGCTATCGACTCGCACGTTTTCGTCATCGCAACGTGTTTATTTGATCGGAGAAGATCATTTACCTCTTGGTAAGTTGTAATAAGCAACTTTTCTCGATATAGTAAAGATGACGCTATGTCTCACGTCCGTACACATCACTTTCGCGTAACAGTGAAGTACGATGGATTAGAAGTAAAGACCTGTGCAATATCGTGAACTTGAATACATCGAGTCAAATTGCTTATTACAACTTACCAAGAGGTAAATGATCTTTTCCGATCAAATACATGTTGCAATGACGAAAACGAGCGGGCTGGTAGCAATACTAGTCTGCCAGAGCAACACTTTCTAATAATCAATGACAGAAAAATGATTAATAGAAACATTTAATATGTGTATGTTTAGTCACTATCATTGAGCCTGTTGCGTTGCTTGTTGATAAGTTGGTGGGGGCCTATCTCCCAAATATAAATCATTTTGAGCAACTGATCCAATTGGATAAGATGGTAGTTGCAATTCAGTTTGAATGAAAAATGGAGCTGATAACTGTAATTCTCTCATGGCTCGTTGTTGTCGATATCGTCGTCGACAACGCACGACCATGGGACCACCAACGACGATGATAATAAGAATAACCACTCCAGTCACTATTAGTACTATAATACTATCACTAGATAGTGGTTTATTCGGCACATCAATACACGATTTATATGAATTACCACATTCTTGTTTGACTACATTATCAAATTTTCTTCTCCTAGAACAGTGTCAATCAAAGCTACTTACTTGAACAAGTCCATAGTAGTGAACCCTTTCGACATTCCCAATCTATTTGAAATATACAAAACAACAATGTGTGGTTAAATGAATTTTGCATACAATAATATGTAATTGCTAAAGTCTTTTCGATCCAAAAAAATAAATAAATCGTAGATGAAATCAGGAACATTTTCTGAAGTCGTACAACCTAACCTATGGTAGCTTTCCCTGTTGAAGTCAATTTATATATATGATATTACTAGTTGTTTCCATGTTTTTCTTTAATATTACAGATTTAGACAATATTGAACCATTCTATCAAAAATCAATATTAGTTTAAGATAGCACGAGCACTGAAAAAAAAAGTGTAGAATAATCAACCCTCAAAAAGGGTTTATGAAAGGGTAGATCATGTTCATAAACGGATTTTTGAGTCATAAACCATTTTTGAGGGTTGATTATTCTACACTTTTTTTCAGTGTATAAATGAAACAAACATAATCAAATTTTATCATTGATTAAAATCATTTGTCAAAGCAAGAGAGTTATCATTATTAAGAATTTTCCTTTTTTTATTATTGAAAAGTGTTGCTCTGGCAGGCTAGTATTGCTACCAGCCCGCTCGTTTTCGTCATCGCAACATGTATTTGATCGGAAAAGATCATTTACCTCTTGGTAAGTTGTAATAAGCAATTTGACTCGATGTAGTCAAGTTCACGACATCTATGGTGTCTTTACACATCGCTATTTACTACTAGTTACTATTGTGTAGTAAATTGTATAGACATTCGAAATGACTAGATTTTCACCGGACTTCCATAGGTATCGCTTCTCGGCCTTTTCGGCTAAGATCAAAGTGTAGTATCTGTTCTCGTCGGTTTGAAAGCCGGCGCTGGTCCCATTGGGGCCAGGCTCTTTCAAGCGGATTTTTGGACATGGGCCAGGATCACCCGGGTTCACTCGGACCTGCGCCACGGATCGTCTCGACACTGCAGTGCCGTCGAGTTCGGTCCACTCCCGTTTCCTTCGGGAAATGGGTTCTTTAAAAACCAAATGAAATAAATATTATTAGGGTTATTTCTGCCATCAATATCGATTTTGAAGAAGAATATTGGTAGTAATTTTTCTTCGAATATGTTGATGTCTTTTGTTTTTCTCTTTCGTTTATTAATCATTAAATATTATAAAAGTTACAATTTGTGTGTGATCGGATCTTTCATAAATTGCAGTAAGACGAATTATTGATTTTACTTAAGTAATAGTCTAACTCTATTTGCCTGTAGCTTACACATTAGGGAAGTTTACAGACCAATAGATTTTTAATTTTTTTCAATAGAAACAAAGCAAATTTCTATTGTATTTATTGAAATATGAATCTGCTTTATTGGATAACTCAGTCATTTTCCTGCAATTCGCAAGCTTTTGCCGTCAGCCGCCTTATCTACTCGGCTTTGTCTCGAGTGCAATTCTAGTTTCAATTACTGTCCACTATGAGAAATTTCTTTCGTCAAAGGGAGATGTCACTATTAGCTATTTCTCTTCTTTTTTGTTGTTGAAAAGTGTTGCTCTGGCAGGCTAGTATTGCTACCAGCCCGCTCGTTTTCGTCATTGCAACGTGTATTTGATCGGAAAAGATCATTTACCTCTTGGTAAGTTGTAATAAGCAACTTTTCTCGATGTAGTAAAGAGAACGACATTCTATCGGTCCTTACGTCTCACTCCTCTTTCTACACTGTTACAGGAAAGCGATGTGTAGGGACGTGAGACATAGCGTCATCTTCACTACATCGAGAAAAGTTGCTTATTACAACTTACCAAGAGGTAAATGATCTCTTCCGATCAAAAACACGTTGCGATGACGAAAACGTGCGAGTCGATAGCAATATTGACTTGCCAGAGCAACACTTTTCAACAACAAAAAAGAAAAAAAAAGAAGAAGAGCGTATGTCTGTGTATGTGAGAATTTTTTTTATTCAGTAAAATAACAAAATTATCGAAGAGAAAAAGTGCGAAGAAATCACTGGGTAAAATAATGTTAAAACCGAAAGAATAAAAAGAATGTTGCTATTGAAATAAGGCCGGAAATTCTAGTGCACATTGAAGAGTGATTGTTACTCCATTATTAAGATAAATTGTGTGACTGAATGCATGGGATGATTGAGACTGAAATTGATCAAGAGGACATGGTAAAATGTCGAGTAGATTGACGTTCATGTAGCCGATATTTTCTATGAAAGATAATACGTAGAAGATTATGGTATAAAAATAGAAACAACGATAGACAAACCATCAGGCGAGAAGAATTGATGATCAAACAAATTAATATGAATTGTATTTTGTTGAAGATCGGTAAGTATAAATTGCATTGGCGTACCCCATTTTGGATTTGTTGTTCGTTTACTAAATGGTGTTTTCAACGAAGTTTGACGTACAATAATTTCACAGTATGGATTGAAAGAACCTACATCGTATGATTTTTGTAATTAGTATGTTATTAACGGAGAAAAAAAAAACTTTACGATGTCGAGCCGATGGTGGTGTTGGTAGTGTAATTGAAGCTTCTTGTACAATGAGATTAAGATAAGCAATAACAGATTCAGGTTCAGGTTCTGCCAGGGAAGTTAAAGGTTTTTCGAGTGTATTACATTCATTGATGGCTGTTAGAATTGATCGGACCCATAATGTTCTAAATTCATAGATGCATGAATGAATGTTCTATTGATTCGTTACGTTACCTAACATTGGACAATTCTGTTTTTAAAGTTAATGTTTTTTTAAAAGTTTTTGTTTCGAGACAGAATGTTAGTTGATCCGTATTGAGTTCAGTAGCTTTAGTAATATCAGTTAAAAGTATTGGCTAAAATATTTAAGATCAAAATCACAAAAGATATGAGTGTCATCATTCGCCTACGGATCGATAGAGTTTTAATTGTAAATTCGATTTAACTTCAAACAATTGATTTTGCCATTGACTTGTTGCTGATTTCATTGTAGTTAATAGAAGAAAATCATTGAATAAAAAGACTAACAATTCTTTTCCACTGGGTAACTAAAACGAAACGCACCCCTCAAATTTCAATGATTGAAAAATATTCTCAAACTTTGGTTAATAAACCATGAAAAATTAATTGTCGTTGTGCATGATATTTTGTCGGTGAATTAAACTCAACGAATTCATCGAAAACATATCCATCAGCTGAATGTTCATCGGTTCCGAAAATGACACGTTGTTGTAACCAATCTAATCGTAGAGAATTTTCTTGTTCAGATATTTGTTTATCAATACGTGCATTGATTTCACGTGCACGCACAAGTGCTCGTTGAATAGGCTCATAATCAGGATGATCGGTTAATGTATGTTTAAGAATTTTGTCGATTAATAATGGATATCGTGTGACACGTTGCATTGGTTTCATAAGAAAACCATTTAATGATAGGCCAGCATTGGACTTTTGAAATCGAAGAATATTAGCATAGAAATCTTTATCTTTATCAGTTTTCGATTGTAAATGTTTATTGGCTTGTGAACGACGATTACAAAATTCGAAATAGGCATCAGCCATATATGGCAAATAAGAACAGAGTATTTCACCTATACATGTCGATTCATCGATAGTCATTGTCGATGTAATTGATAGACGGGATACTTGAGGAACAAGATTATCATTTAAACGTTCCATACTATGATGTTTTTTGATTTCTTTCATCGACGGAGAATGAGTCAAATGACTCACAAATGTATCTTTTGCATTTGATTTCGCAACTGACGCAATATTTGTCATTGATACAGATCGAATTGATCGAGTTGATATCTCATCATTATCATCATCATCTATTGGAACAATATGCTCTCGATATTGTACTTGTCCTTGTAACGACGAAAGTAGAACAGCATTACAAGCAATTAAATTAAACCAATTGCTAAATAATTGTTCGATTTCTGAATCGTTTAATATTCGATGATTTGTCAATGGTTTAATAAAATCATTGGCAACGATACGTAGATCTTTGACATATCGTTGTTCAGTTTCAATTAATTCTCGAATAGCTGATACGCGTGCAGATTGATTCGGTAATTGTTGAATTGATGACACATCGGTTGTCATTGTCGTTGAATCATCGTGGGATGACATAATAAAATCTTCACAAAGAGGTTGCTGAGATGAATCTGTTATTGTTGGTGTACATGGAATGACGATTGGCGAAAGATAACATGGAGTAGACGATGCTAAACGGTCAAAGTTTTGTTTTTTGTTGTTTTTTTTTATGTCATGCAAAACACGTTTGTTATTATCTTCATGCAATTAGAAATGTGGACTTTTTTTTGTCTCATCCTTTTTTAACTTACGACATGAAATGATAAAATTCGTTCTGTGTTTATAATGTTTATGTTTGATAGATGGTGGTGGTGGCGGTGATGGTTCTGTCGGAAAACAACAGCAAACGAAAGAAAGCATCTTTTCAAACATTCGTCTTCTTCTTCTTCTTCTTCTGTTTAAAACGAAAGAAAATAAAAACACTTTTTTCAATCATCATTTTAATTAAGATTTTTATATATATATATTTCTTTTTTTGCTTGTTATAAGAATAGACTAACAATAGGTGAGACAAAAACAAAAGAATAAATATGGATTAAATACTGACTGACGAAAAAAGAAAGAAATGATGTGTACGGCATCACCAGGTTTTTCATAGACACAATGAACAAGAACAAAGGAAATCACTATAGAAGAAACAGGTCGCACGACTATTTTTTGTCAAGACAAAGACGAAATTAAATTAAAATTGAAATAAAATGCGAATGTTAGTGAAATGTTGAAAATGATTTGCATAAAAGATATACATCGAATAGAAAAAGAAAGAGAGAAAGAGAGAACTCAGCACGAATCAATCATCGATCTTTGATTTATTTATTTGTTTGTTTGTATTCGTACTAAATGGCTACCAGACTTTTATCGTTTACTGATTTGCTAAGTTCTAGAAGATAGAAAATATGCTGTTGTTTTATTGGGGATTGTGAGCATTGACTGATTGAATATAAGTTGCTGGAACTAAACCAATTTGATGACCAAGACGAGCTTTAAACCAGCCACTTGTACTTTCCTCATCGAAAACTTCGAGAATTGCATCAGCTGGAAAACTTAATTCGTCTTCTTGTTGAGCTTCATACGGAAATATGGCTATGTATTGAGATAGTCCTGAAAGAAAAGCAATTAATAATAAAAATAATCAATGAAATTATTTTGTTTTTTTATTATTATTAACCAGATGGTTCTGATGATGTTTGCATTTGTACACAAGTAACAGGAAACCAACCAGTGCGTATTGTTTGATCAGAAAGTTGGATTTCGCCTTGATATAAATTTTTCTCATTGTCCTGATTAATAATATGAATAATTTGATCTTTATCAAATGATAAATATCCTTCTTCTGTCGATTGATATGCTTCTATAGCAATGGCTGTTGGAGGAATATGCTCGAGTTTTTGAACATAATTATGTGGAAATGCTCCTGTGCGATCACCGATTTGACCTGTCCACCAGTCACCATCACGTTTTAAAATGATAATATGTTCGCCAACACCAAACGATAGATCTGCAGCATCTGTTCCTTCATACGGATAGATAGCTTCATAGATTTCATGTTCTGGTGTTTTTACACGTTCGCTATATGCTGCTGGAAAATATCCTTGTTTGTCATTACCAGTATGACCGAATAGCCAATGATCATCTTGTTGTTTACTTGGATCGACTATGATGATTTCACCAGCTGTGAGTGATAATTCATCAGGACGTTCACTTTGATAATCGTATAATGCACGATATTGAATCATACCAGATGATGATGATGATGGCCAGTCAGCAGTTGCGCCAAAAGGAGATTCGTTTTTACCCTGATCAAAACTTGCCCATTCAGTCGGATTTGCAGGTGCATTCGCTGGTGTTCCCCATGGATCAGCAGCTGCAGGTTGTTTAGGTGCTTCAGTTCGTAACTGTGGATTTGCTTTAGGTGCTGCTTTTTTAACTTTTGGTGATGCAACAACAGGAGCAGCAGCAGGATCAGGTGTATCTATTGAATTACTCGGTAGAACTGGATAAAGTCTATGATCATTTGTTTGTGGTTGAAATGGATCGACTGTTGTTGTACGTAGATCAGATTGTGAAGGAAATGGATCTACGGTTTGAAATGGATCGACATCGACATTTTCAGGTGGAGGATCTGTTGGAGATGTTGGAACACTTGGTGGTTTTTTGTCTTTTGCTTCTTGTTCTAACTGTTCAAATTGAAGACGAAGTTGCTATAAACAAAAAACAAAATTTATAGAAACCAAATAAATTCGTAATTACTTGTAATTGATTTTGATAATCTTGACATTGTTCTGTACTTTTCGTAATATCTTCATCGATTTGTTTATTTTCTTGTTCGAGATTTTCAATTTGTACCTGTAAAGATTTCATTTGATCTGCTTCCGGATTTCCACTATCTACTCAACATAACGATTTATTTACTCAATAGAAATTATTTTCTTTTACAAAATTCTTTCGTTTCAGTCAATTGATTAACATTTGCATCGAGCGTTTCTCGTTCTGTTTGTAATTGATTTAATTGTGTCATAAAATCTTTTTTCTGTTGTTCAACATCTTCAAAAAGATTCTTCTCTGAACTTATATTTCGTTGTAGCTCAGCAATAGTTTCATCCGTCGAATGAATATTTGCTTCGATTTGTGTGATTTTTGTTTGACAAGTTTGAACTGTATCGTCCATACTTTCTAATTCTAATTCACCTCCTTTACTACGTGATTTCAAATCATTAATTTGATCTAATAAACGAGTTTTTTGACTTGATAATTCTTGCATACGTTGACGTTCCCATTCCAAACGACTTTTTCGTTCCATTTCTTTTCTTGCTGCCTAAGAGAAAGAGAAAAAAAAGATGTGTTTGGACATATGATTTGAGATTAACATCGAATACAAATGTAGATTTTGTAGATTTTGATCCTACGTCCGAAACAGAAACTTCGAATGCATTATGCATAACGCATAAACATGAAATTTCCAAATGAATTTTCCTGTTGCATGGATATGACTCAAACTCGTCTTATTTTTATTATAGAAGACGTGATCTCCTGATCCATGCTTATTCGCTTACTTCTCGTTGTTCGAATAGTTTCTTTCGTTCTTCTTCTTTTTGCTGTTCGATTTGTCGTTGTTTTTCTAATTGTCGTTCGATTTCGAGTTGTTTCTTTCGTTCTTGTTCGTCGCGTTGCTTTTGTAATTCAAGTTCACGTTTACGTTCTAAGATACGGATTCGAACAGAATTCAACTACGAATCCAAACAATTCGGTTACCTCGTTCTTCACGTTCCTTTTGATCGTGTTCTTCTTGTTCGCGTAATAATTGACGACGTCGTTCCAATTCACGATTTCCCTCCTAAAACAAAAGAAAACTTGTCTATGCTGTTTTTTTTTCTGTATTGTCAAAACGAACTTCATAATTCTTTTGACGTTTCTCTTCATATGTTTGTGCTATTGTTGTATTATCTGCTGCACTGATAGTTTCTTGTAATTGTTGATTAAGATCTGCATAGGTTGTCGGCTGAACATTAGCAACTAACCAATCATCAGGTAAAGTTTGCGGTAATGTTTGACCTGTACGTGCTAGCTCACAGCAATGCATAGCAACGATAAATTTATCGGATGTTAAACGACCATCTTTATCATGATCGGAGAGATTCCTAAATTTGAGAAAAAAAGACAAATGCAAGTGATGATGGTGAGAGATTTTGTGCTACCAGATTTGATGAAGAATAATATTGGAGAGACCTGTTTGTTGAAGAATTGTTTTAGCTTGTTGACCACTCATAAATCCGTTGGTTTTGCTAACATCGACTAGTGAATGAAATTGTTGAAGATATTTCGATCGAATCGATGGTGTCAATGGACTAATCGAACTTGGATTGATATTAGGCGACGGTGATTGTTCAGAAACTAGAATACAAAAAACGAAGTGTGATTGAGTTTAAAATTGAAGAAAAGCATTAGTTCTATTAGTATAATTCAGTGCATAAAATCTTACCAAGACAAATTTGGAATAGACTGCAATGAGTACGTAGGTTTCGAAAGAGAACAACGATAGAAAAAGAAAACGAACACTTACGATTAATTGTCGGTGATGCAGGTGTACCACCATTGGGCATGGCATTTGAATCGGAAAGAAGACTTGATGGAAGAGTTGCGGGTAATGGGCCTTTCTTTTGCACCTAATATAACAAAAAAAGTATATACATGTGTACAAAGAAGAACAAATGAGAAAAAACTAGTTTTACTTGAGAAGATATCAAGTAACAGGCAATGGCAAATTCTCGTTTGTCTAATCGTCCATCGGATGTTATATCAGCCAAATCCCTGAAGATCAATAAAAGAAAATTCCAACAATAATAAAAATCATAGAAATCTTACCAAATTTTACGTAAGATATCTCCAGGCAAATGTGATTTAATAAAGAAATCTCGTGCTTGTTCACCTGTAAGATATCCTTGCACGGGATTACATTGTTGAAAGAATGTATCAAATCGTGCTCGTTCTTCAGTACTTATTCTCCAATCACCTTGAAAAAAAATATTTTTTTTTATTCTCGTTCATAGTAACGTCTTCTTACCAGCCATGTGGAAAATTCTATTCTAATTTATCTCATTGTGAAGAAAAAAACAAATGAGATCTTTGGTTTCTACAATCTGAAAGTAAAATATAGAGTTAATTGATTCTTTTGCCGAAAGAGCAAATAGTTGTTGTAGCCGTTCGTTCGTTCCTTCGTTCAATGGTTTTTAGTAGAAAACACACACATATAGAGAGAAAAGAAGAAAAGCTGATCAACCATTGATTCATCGGAGGAAGTTATACTTCGGAAACAAATATGGCATTAAGTAGGCAGATGTCACTCAATAACAATAGTCTCTATCTAGTGGAAATATCGTGATTTATTTACTAGATAACTACATTAAAAGAAAAGTTAATTGTTTTCTTGTTGTACTATTATGCACTAGCGATGTATGCAGGACATCCTGCTTCAGCAGGTAAAGGATTGGATGCATAATTTGTATATAAAACGTCACCATAATTAATATTATCCCAATAATCATATATTTTGTTGAGAATAACACCTACATTGTTTGTTCCCCAATAGTTACTTATTGCGTTTATATCATATGCGCCTTTGTTTTCAACATTGTATAAAGAATTACCATAAAAATTATTTTTTGTAATCATTATTTTATTCAATCCTTGTGCAACGGCTTGTATACCAGTGCCAAAGTTTTTGATAGTTGAATTAGTAATCGTAAGACTTGATGCAATAAGGCCAACAGATGATGCTTGTACAACTAAGCCTGATCGACCAATTGAACTGCAATAAATGTTTGAATCTCTTCCAACACCGAATGGTGTAGTTACAGTTATATTGGAATAAGCAATATCAACCTTTCGAGTATAAAAAGTAAGATTAGCATCCAGAAAAGAAACATTGCGCATAAATAATATTGGGCTTCCATAATATGAAATAGAAGATGAATTCAGATCTGTAAATGAAACTTTCGTTAATATCGAATCAATGACAGAAATTTCAGTCTTGTAGTAATCATTATAAAAAACAATGTTTCCCAGAGTAAATTTACATCTTCGAATAGCGAAATTAGATCGTAAACACGGAGTCCTATATACAATACCAAGTGCGCCTATCGAAAGATTGAAGATTGATGAATCTTCAAACGTAATATCTGATTGTGATGATAAGATCTCGCCCATGTAGGACAAACTAACAAATTTGAAATCGTTTATAATAGACTTCTTAATTTTTAGGAAAACACTTGACCAAGAGCGAATATATGAAGATGCAACCGTTGTA
>Ga0209930_1003713_pt1 | contig 14757 bp, 27 predicted proteins | sample ThiBiot_500_biof_2_FD_183948 | JGI IMG/M metagenome (GOLD analysis project Ga0209930, IMG submission 183948) | Wastewater bioreactor microbial communities from Cape Town, South Africa - Thiocy_cont_500_biof (SPAdes) | ecosystem: Engineered > Bioreactor > Thiocyanate-remediating >... | reverse complement strand
TCCCTCAGTGGTGGTCGCGCGGGGCACGGGCGGTTTTCCCGCCTTATTTTTGGCGGGAGCGCGGCTTCGTTGCTGCCTCCTCTTCGCTCGCTCCTCTCGCAGCCTCTTCGTTGCCCTCGCCGCCTCGCCGCCCTCTCCTGCCTGCTCTGCGTAACGAACCCGTGCCGCGTCCTATCGTCTGCCTCCACTCCCTTGCACCCTCTTTCTTTGTTGCCCATGAGCACCGCGGCGCAGTACTACGCGGGCATGCCGCCGCTGGCGGACGGGCGAGTGCCACGCCTCATGATCTCGAAGCTCGTGCTCGAGAACTTCAAGTCGTACGCCGGGCGCAAGGAGATCGGGCCCTTCCACCAGTCGTTCTCGTCGGTCGTCGGTCCCAACGGCAGCGGCAAGAGGTACGCTGCGCGCGAGCATGCAGACGTGCTGGCGCGACCCGAAGCTCACACGACGATCGCCGGCACTCGCCAGCAACGTGGTCGACTCGCTGCTGTTCGTGTTCGGCTTCCGCAGCAACAAGCTGCGCCTGAGCAAGCTCTCGGAGCTCATTCACCAGAGGTACGCACGCTGTGCGCCCAAGCCTCCGCACTGTGGCCATGGCTGACCGCGACAATGGCACCGCAGCGAGCGATTCCCCGACCTGGAGCGCGCGTCGGTCGAGGTGTGCTTCCAGTGGATCGTCGACGACCTCGAGGCGCCCGAGGCCGACTCGGCCGATGCCGCCGCCGCCGCCGCCGGTGGTGCTGCCTTGCTCGCTCAAGTCAGCAAGGGTTACACGGTGCTCGACGGCTCCGAGTTCTCGATCATGCGCTCGGCGCATCGCAACAATGACTCGCACTACTACATCGACGGGCGCAAGAGCTCACTCGCCGCCGTCAAGGAGCGCCTGCTCGCGGCCGGCGTCGATCTCACCAACAACCGCTTCCTCATCCTGCAGGGAGAGGTCGAGCAGATCTCGCTCATGAAGCCCAAGGGCCAGAACGAGCACGAGGAGGGGCTGCTCGAGTACATTGAGGACATTATTGGCAGCAACCAGTACATCCGCAGCATCGACGAGGCGCACGCCGAGTACGAGCGCATCAACGAGGAGTACGTGCAGCACCTCAACCGTGCCAAGGCCATCGAGAAGGACCGCGATTCTCTTGAGGTATATGAGCCCATCGCGTCGCGCCTCCCATCGTCTGCACGTGCATGTGCTACATGGCTTTGCCTCCTGGGACGCATCTCTGATGGTGTTGTCGTGATTGCCGCTGGTACATGTGCTGCGCAGGAAGCGCGTAACGAGGCCGAGGAGTACCTCAACAAGGAGCGCCAGATCGTCGATGCCGAGGCGACTCTGGTTCAAGTTGCGCGCGCCGAGGCTACACGCCAATTGGGCAACCTCGAAGAGCAGCGTACAACGTTGCAATGCAAACTCGAGGAAGCACGACGCGAGATCAAAGAGAGCACCGAACAGCTTGCTGTCATCGAGGCCGAGTACAACCGCGAGTCCTCCGAGCACAAGGTGCGTAGTATCACACTGGGCGCGAGAGGAGAAGTCGTAGTGATATCGTCTAACACAACAAGTGTTGTTATTGTTATTGTTATTATTCCTGCTACTACAGGTGCTCTTGGACCAAATGAATGCCTCCAAGGCCGAGTTCACTGAGTTCGAGCGTAAGAAGGAGAAGTTCAAGCAAGACACCAAGCACTGCAAGAGCAAGCTCAAGAAGCTCCAGTCAACTGTGGCCAAGGAGACTGCGAGCCTGGCCACCAAGCGTGCGTCGCTCGAGCAAATGGAGGCCGAGAATGTGCGACTGGCCGAGGAGATCGAACAGCTCACGGCTCGTCAGCAAGCCGAGGAGAAGAAGCTCGAAGCATTGCAGGCATCGCTCAAGGACAAGACCAGCGACATTCGAGCGGCGATCGAGGCCAAGAAGCAAGAGCTCATTCCCAAGCAAAAGGAGGCGACCGAGCTCGAGGAGCAACACCGCCTTGCTCGCAGCGAATACGATATGCTGTCGTCTGCACAACAGCAAGCCCGCACGGATCTCGAAAAGTACGCTGCTCTTCGACCAATCACTCACCACCCATACGCCATCGTTCGAGAGTCGCCGACTAACCAACCACGCTTGTTCTTTCTTCTTCCCAAAGAGCACAAGCGGCACTCGAGGCTGCCAAAGCAGTTGCAGCGCAAGCTGTACGTAACGTGACACACCTCGCACCACGCTGCTCACTCGTGTGCCTAACGATTCATACCCATGCTTACAATGTGAGTAGAAACCGCAATTGCAAGCCAACAACAAGGAGATCAAGCAACTACAAGCATCGATTCCCAAGATCGAGCGAGAGATCCAAGAGCTCGAGCAACAAGAGAATGCCATGGCCTCTCGACTTCGTTCGATGCGAGGACAGCTCGAGGAGGCACGATCGGCCAAGGAGCAAGCCTCATCCTCCTCCAAGCTCCTCTCCAGCTTGATGGCGTATGCTCGCAAGCACCCGACCTTGAAGGTCAAGGTACGAAGAGCAACCATTTCTCCCCGGCTGTCCTTTGGATCTTGCCCATGTTAACCATGAACGCTCGTGGCCTTATACACTGTAGGGACGATTGGGCGACCTCGGTGCGATCGACGCTCGATATGACGTTGCCATCACGACTGCATGTGGTGCTCTCGATAACATTGTGGTCGACACGACAGCCGATGCGCAACTTTGTGTCGAGTTCCTCAAGTACGTTCTCGGTGTTTGATACCTGCGTGTGCGTGGGTGTATGATATTGATCGAGCTCCGTATGTTCGTTCGTTAGGCAAAACCGATTGGGCCGTGCCACGTTCATCATGCTGGACAAGATTGCTTATCTCCAGAGCAAGATGCAGCCCAAGGCAACGCCTGAGGACGCACCGCGCTTGTTCGACCTGGTGCGCGTCAAGGACCAGTCGGTAGTCCCGGCCTTCTACTATGCACTTCGCGACACGCTCGTCGCCGAGGACATTGAACAAGCATCGCGCATCGCCTACGGCAAGACGCGCTACCGAGTCGTCACGCTCGAAGGCTCGTTGATCGACATTTCGGGAACCATGACGGGTGGCGGCCGTGTTGCCCGAAGTGGTGGCATGCGCGCCTCGATCGTACGTCAATTTACAAATGGAACCAGTAGCTGCTGTGAACTACGCTAACTCGACTCATCCATGTACAACAGGACAACGACGGACAATCAATGACGCCGGAGCAATTACGAGAGCTCGAGCAAGCAGTCGAACGAGCAACTGGTGAGCATGCTGCCGTGGTCGAGGCGCTTTCTACCAAGCGACAGCAGCTCAAGCAATGGTTGCAGCGCCGAGAAGAACTTGAGCTCTGCATCACAAAGCTTCAGCTCGACATTCAGGTATGTCGCTATCATCATGACCATGTGTTGATGATAAACGACCACCTGGGTAGATTTGATCTGATCGTGCTTATGTTGAACGAACGATTGTACAGGCTAAAGAAGCTGAACAGCAGTCGCTATTGCAACAACTTCCTGGCCTCGAGGAGCGTGCCAAAACCCGTGATACTTCTCACGACGAACGTTTGCAGTATGTCTCTCTCTCTCTCTCTCTCTCTCTCTCTCTCTCTCTCTCAGTAGAGCCGGTCCTGCAATGAGTCTGCGAGAGCGCGATAACTCATTTGGTGGTGAATTCTATTACAAACAGGGAGTTGGATGGCATCATCAAATCTCTCGCAAAGCCACTCCGCAAGGCGCAACAAGCGGTCGAGACCTTCGAGTCCGAGATCAAGGCGTTGCAAGACAAGATTCTTGCGGCCGGAGGCAAGAAGCTCCAAGGCCAGCAGACGTGTATCGCCGACATTGAGACGCAGCTCGACTCGGCAAGCCGCACCATCACGCGTAACAAGGTGCAGATCAAGGCTGCCAAGAAGGCGATCGCTGACGGCGAAAAATCGATTGCCAAAGCCTCGCAGGAGATTACTCAGTACGGATTGCTGCCAACAACATATGTGGCGAAGCACACTCATTTAGAGCAAGCTAACGCAACAACGCCATGGCAGGTTGACGGAGCAACTTGAGGAGACCGAGCGACTGCGCAAGGTTTTGAACGAAGATGCCAAGGAGGTGGCCGAGCGATTCAACGCCGGACAACAGGAGCTCGCTGAAAAGGAAGAGCGATTGTCGAGCTTCAAGGCGCCGTACGACAAGTTCAAGAAGTTGGTCGAGAAGCTCATGTCGCAGGAGATGGCGGTTCAGAATCAATTCGAAGAGATTGAGAAGCGCTGCACTGAGGCCGAGGCTCGTATCACGGCGTACACTCGCGAGCTCGAGAAGCTCGCTACCAAGAAGCAAGGGTATGAAGTTTCGTACACTACCACTCACTGTCGAATGATTGATGCATATGAGAGCGAGTGAGTGAATTAACAGACCGAACGAATATGATGGTGGTGATGGTGCAGCTTCACGATCGACGGCGATAGTGATTCGCAGCAATCGGCTGAATTGAAAATGCTCGATGATGACGAAGTGACTCGCGTCAACGTTCGCGAGCTGAAGCGCTCTATCACACAACTACAAGAGCAACTCGCTTCGATGAAACCCAACATGGCGGCCATTGCAGAGTATCGCGAGAAGAACCGCGAGTTTGAGAGTCGCATGGAGGTTCGTAGCGTGAGGCGACAATCACGACAGAGCCGACGATGGTGCGGCCTCTTGAACTGACCGAGCGAGTGACGTTGGGTGTCGAGCAGGAGGTTGGCAAGATTCTCAGCCGCCGAGACGAACAGCGCGGCATCTACGAGGGCCTTCGCGCCAAGCGCTACGACGAATTTATGGCCGGCTTCTCGGTCATCAAGTCGAAGCTCAAGCAGTTGTACCGCATGATCACGCTCGGCGGCGACGCCGACCTTGAGTTTGCCGACAGCATGGATCCCTTCAGCGAGGGCATCATCTTTAGCGTGCGCCCGCCCAAGAAGGGCTGGAAGAACATCTCCAATCTGTCGGGTGGTGAGAAGGTACGGCGATCGGCATCTGACCTGATACGCACTCATTGCGTGGCAGGCACCGTGCGAGCGACGCTGACACGTGTCGCTCGTCGCAGACCTTGAGCTCGCTGTCGTTGGTGTTTGCACTGCATCACTTTAAGCCGACGCCGCTCTACTTTATGGATGAGATCGATGCGGCCCTCGACTTTAAGAACGTCTCGATCGTTGCCAACTACATTAAGGAGCGAACGAAGAATGCGCAGGTATGAGTGAAGCATATTCATTCGCCTCCATGAGATACAGGATGGGTGGCTGACGAAATGCTGCACACGCATAGTTTATCATCATCAGCCTGCGCAACAACATGTTCGAGCTCGCGAACCTGCTGGTCGGCATCTACAAGACGCAGAATTGCACCAACACCGTGGCGATCGACCCGGCGCAGTTCACGATCCCGGTCTAGAGAGTGTGCCCGCATGCTCGTACTGCCACCGGCGCATTCTCTCGTTCTCCTTGCACAGGCTTGGAGGCTGAACTCGAGGAGACGGAGGAAGTGCTGCACTCGCGAGAGATTTGGACCTCGCGAGCAACTTGTAACATAGAGATGGCGATGAGCCACATTTCTTCCCAGCCACCAGCGAGAGGGGCGATGACGTCGATCATGGTCGCTTGAGTGAGCGCAGCGTGTCGTCGAGGCGCTGCTGTGTCTGCGTGTAGCGGGTCGAGAACAGTGCGCGAGCGTGGGCTGCGCGCGAGGCAGCGGCCTCCTCGCCCGACACTCCGGCAGCCACCCTGCAGCGCGAGCTCATGGTCAGGCACACGCGCTGCACACGCCAGCACGGTGCAGCGATCGGCGGTACCTCGGCAGCAACACGAAGGGTTGCATGCGCCGCACGACGAGCTCATCGCGCGCGGCGTCGGCCTTGGCGTGCTTGGCGGCTTTGGCGTGGGCGTGCTTGGAGTGCTTGTGCTGCAGCGCCAGCATGGCGTGCTGCGCTTGGATCGCTTGGCGGCTCTTGTCGGGCTTGCTCGGCCGAGGAGCGGTGGGAGTAGCAGTGGGCGCAGACGCACCCTCGACGCCAGGCTCTGGTGCTTGTGCAGCAGCAGAGGCAGGCTTGCGCAGCTTGTTGCGTATCCTGTCGGCGAGCGTCTCTTGTGGCGGTGGCGTCGCAGTGGTGCTCTCTCGCACAACGAAGCAGACTCATCTGCCGAAGGCGACGGTGCGCTGGTTGCATCTGCGAGAGGCACGGATGGAGATGGGGCTCGAGCTCGACGTCGCACGTACGGCTGCACCGCCGCAGAGTCGCGAGGCGGAGCGGCGGAGGCCATCGGTGGAGGTGCGCGGTGGCCGAGGGAGCGAGCGAGATGCACAAGAAGGCAGCGAGCAGCGAGTGAATGTACAAGGAGGCGCCGCGCGCTCTCCGCTTTACTGCGCGCTCATGCCCGCGAACCATCGGCGCTGCTGTCGTGTTGTTGATGTTGCTGCTGTTGTGGTGAACGAGCGGGCAGCATCTCCCAACCATCGGCGGCGTCGTTGGAGCGACGCGTGGCGCTGGGCTCGCGGAGCTCTTGCTCGTGCTGGTGCTGGTGCTGTGCAGATACATCGCCGCCCATCTCGTCGTCTTCATCCTGCGAATCGAGCGCAAAGAGCGAGGCCTTCTCCTTTGCTCGGCGATGCATCTTGGCCTTGCGACGCTGCAGCTTGGCCTTGCGGAGGTTCGAGGGAGCGTTGGGCCCGAGGTGCACGTCGTCGAGCTTCTCTTGCAGCCAGCGGCGAGCCAGCTTGCGGTTCTGCTGGAGCGAGCGTGTCGCGTGGCACTTGACCATCACTCCAGTCTCTTCGTCCTTGAGGAACACGGCATTCATGCTCTTGTTGACCTCTGTTCATCGGATGGTGGTGACATTGGTCGGTCGTGAGCTCGCGGCACCAATGCTTGAATCGCCGCAACAGCCACACCACGTACTCTGGCCTCCTTTACCCCATCCCGAAATGAACTTCTCGGTGATTCCCGAGTCGACCAGCGAGCGTGAATAACGAGGCGGCAGCAGCAGTGGTCGTACGGCCAGCAGCCGGCGCGAGAGCGCAGCAGCAGCCAACATCAGCGAGCGAGGAAGCGACGAACGAAAGAACAGCAAGACAGCAGAGTATAGAGGCACGTGCCTGCCCAATTTCTTCGAGGTATCGCTCTCTCTCCCTTCGCGTATTCGCCTCGCTCCCTCGCCGTTGCATCTGCGTCGCATCCATCCACTCATCCCATCATCCCATCATTGTTCCTTTCTACTCCTCGCGTATGGCCACCACCTCTTCCGACGGCACTGCGACTGCGATGGAGGCCACGAGCGATATGGGCTCGTCGGGCAAGAAGCAGCAGGCAGACAGCTTCCCGTTCACGTGCACCATCAAGGCGCACGTTCTAGCGTCGATCTTGTCGGCGGTCGACATCGACAAGCCGCAGGGCGCCACGGTCATCATCACGCGCGCCGGCATGAAGTTCGTGGTCGAGCAGGCGCGCACCTTGCAGGCCGTGTGCTTCATTGCCGGCGAGGTGTTCTCGCACTTTGAGCTGGCGTGCGAGAAGCTGCAGTTCGGCATCGTGCTGTCGACCTTCCTCGACTGCCTGCAGATCTTCGCCTCCAACCAGCTGCAGCCCACGTCGCTGCAGCTGCTCTACAACATTGACAACTGCGAGCTCTTGCTCATGTACGTGCGTGCGAGCGAACGATTGCTCGCGGCTTGCACTGACGGCGTGTGGCGTGCGGCAGCCTCAAGGACAAGGAGGCCGTCACCGACGTCACGATGAAGACCATCGAGCTCGACCCACCGACCGACTTCCAGTTCCATGGCCGAGACATTGTCGTCACCAACAAAGTCATTGTGCGCGTACGTGGCGATGGGCTCAGACCAAGTCATCGATGAGTCCTGACGCGACAAGATGTGGGTGGTGTCGTGTTGCAGTCCGAGTGGCTGAAGGAAGCCTTCAACGAGCTCGACTGGTCGTCGACCGACGTCAGCTTCCTGCTGTCTCCTGACGCGCCGTTCTTCCGCCTGACGACCGCCGGCACGATGGGCAGCTGCCAGGTCGATTGCGGCAAGGACTCGCCAGTGTTCGAGCTGTTTGAGTGCCGCCAAACGCAGTGCAACAAGTACGGCAGGCGACCCAGTGCTCGCAGTGCTACTCTACTCGTGACAGAGCGTGCGAGAGACGACGACTGACTCGCTGCTTTCTTTCCGACCGGACCAGATACATGCTGCGCACATTACAGCCGTCAGTGAAGGCGCTCAATCTCGCCACCAAGACGCAAGTGCGCATGAACAGCCGCGGCACGCTGTCGCTTCAGCATCTGCTGAAAACCGAGGACAAGCACTCGTGCTTTGTCGAGTTCTACATGCTGGCGACCATCGACGACGACGAGGACGACGACGGCGACAAGGAGCAGTGAGCGAGCTCGAGAGCACCGAGACGCTGCGCCTGCTTGTACACAATGAAATGCACGTGCGCCGTGGCTGGCGCATACATGGCCGTCGCAGTGGCAGGCCAACACTGTAAAGCAAATCATGAGACCATCTCTTCATTCATTCATGCATGCCGTGGGAAAGAGATCGAGAGGGATCAAGAGGCCAACGAGTGGTTGCGTTGCGGGTGTCGATCGCTCAGTGTCGGTTGGAAGGTCTCTGTAGCGCTCTCTCTCGATCTCTTTCTCTGCAGCGGCTCTTCCTCTCGGCCTCTTCCTCTTCCTCTTGCTCCCGCCGCGTGCTCGCTGCAGCGTCTCCCGCTCTCGCTCGCCTGTGTGCCTTTGGCTGTCCACTCGCTGCCTTCTACCGACCACCTGCCTCGCTACCTACGTCGTCGGTGGTCCTCTGCGAATAGTGCGAGCCATTATTGGAGCTGCTCCGATCCACTCTCTCCCATCATGTTGTTCGATGGCCACCTGATCCTGGGCTATCTCATCGGTGCGCATCATATCGCATCGCATCGCATCGCATCGAGGAGCCACCGCTGCCGCTGCTGACCGCCTGACCCTGCGCTCCCTCGACTCCTCCTGCAGCCAAGTTCCTCCTCGAGGTCTTTCGCGTGAAGAGCACGCCGTTCCATGCGCTGCCATCGCTGCTGCTGCCGCCGTCGTCGCCAGGTGCGTCAGAGCAGCTGCGCGGGTGCATGACGTCACGGCCTCGCCGCTCACCCGCCCGCCCACCCGCCCGCAGCGTATGGCCGCTCGACCTCTCGCATGTCGCAGGGCCTCGGCATGCTGCAGCGGCTCTGGCGGTGGTTCTTGCAGGTGCCGCAGGAGCAGCGGCTGATGCTGTGGGCGCTCGGCGCCTCGGTGCTGCCCGACCTCGACGTGCTGTTCACGCCGCTGTTCGGCTGGCACACCTTCCACCGCGGCATCACGCACTCCATCTTCGTGTACGTGCCGCCGCCTGCAGCGTACCGCACCGGTCACTGACCCATGCGCGCGCGCGTGCAGCATGACGGCGGCCGCAGGAGGGCTCGCGTACTTTGGCACCAAGGTGCTGCAGGTGCCGTTCGCGCAGGCGCTGGCCTTCACGGCGCTGCCGCTGCTCTCGCACCCGCTCACCGACACCGCCGTCAACTACGGCGTACGTCTGCTCGCTTCGCGACCTTGCCGCTGACCACACGAAGAGAGCGAGAGCGAGAGAGAGGCTCACTATCCCATCTCGTCGATGCGTTGTGCGCGACAGACCAAGCTGTTCTGGCCGTTCTCGAACGCCCTGATGTCGACCGGAGCCATCACGATCTGGGACCTGCCGTTCACCATCATCATGTACACCTTCCTGACCATGTCGCGCCTGCACCTCATGAGGCCCACGCCGCTCTTCGCCATCTTCCTCGCCTCGTTCGTCTTCTACATGTACGCCCAGCCGCACACACGCACACACGCCTGGCTGGCTGGTTGGCTGGTTGGCTGGCTCTCGCTTGGTTGCACCTCTGATCGCTCCTGCAACCGCAGTGCCATTCGCCGTATCATGATCTACGAGGCAGCGATCCGCGTGCGAGGCGTCGAGCCGCGCTATGACACACGCCTGTGGGTCATGCCCTCCAACAGTGCGTACTCCCTCCCGTTGCCTCGTGCACGCCACGCGGCGCTTGCACATCGCATCCAACGACTCACGGTGCAGCGTTGTCGTTGTGCAGTCTGGCCGGGCTTCTACTACGTCATGTACCACAAGTTCGGCGAGCAGATCCGCATCGCCACCACGGTCTGGACCGACTACTACTACCTCCGCATCACCGAATGTACGCGCCTGTACCTCGCCCACATGGCATCCCCTCCCGCGCGTGAGAGAGAGATGAGAGATGCCTACCTACCTACCTGCCTGCCACCTGCCAGTTCGCTAACGAGCTGCCGCGCACTCCGACAGCGTTGTTCTATCCGCGCTGGTTGCACGTGAGGTTGACGCCGCCGATGCGCAGTTACTTTTGGAACATGGAGCCCGAGAGCATGTCGACCATCGTGTTCGACTCGCTCCCGACCGTGCTGTTCATCGTCGGCTACCACGTTGTATACTACTTCCTCACGCGATCCGGCAAGCAGCAGCAGCAGCACCACGCGCAGGCCTTCTAGGCTCGTTGCTGCGCCTCCCGCGCCGTGGCGTCTGCCGTTCGTTCGTTCGTTCGTTCTGAGTCCTGCGTACCTGCCTGCGTGCCGTATCGTATCTCACAAAAGCACCGGGCCCTCCGCCACAGCTGTCGTTCGGACATTGGCTGCAGTGGATCGGCCTGGCTGCCGTTGTATCGGAATCCAACCACAAGCACAAGCACTGCTCGCTCGCTCACCTGCTCCCTCCCTCCACCCAACCCCTCTCATTATTACTCCAACGAATACACCCATGCCGTAATGGCGCTGCCTTTTTGACCCCGATGATTTGGTTGATATGCGAGGCGCGATCGTCGGTCTCGTGTCGTCGTTGTTGTTGGTATTGAATGAGTGGTATGGAACAATGGTGTGGCAGTGGCGCTCGGTCGATCGCTCGCTCGCTCGCACGAGAACGCTCACTTGGTCTTGGGCTTGGGCTTGACCTCCTTCTCTTGCACCTCGTGGATCAGAATGTGATTCTTCTTGGCGGCGTTGTAGCCCTGCGCGCCTTGGCTCCAGTCGTAGCTGACCGTGTACGCAAAGAGCTGCGCCGTGGCCGAGAAGCGGCACGCCGAGATGGCGTCGCCGCAGCGGTTGAAGGGCTTCAAGCGCGAGCGCTGCTCCTTGTCCCAGAAGTTGACGCAGCCGTCGGAGCCCGCGGTCGCAAACGTGCCCAGGTGGTTGAAGTGGATGTCGTTGACTGCATAGACCTCACGCGAGTTCTGTCCTTGTCGGTGGCTGTGCAGATGGCGCGCACACACGAGCGAGCGAGTGAGTTAGAAGGGCGTGCTGCGTATGGCGCCAGGGCTTGCGCTCCGTACCACTTGAAGACAAAGTTCTTGCCGCTCTCCTCAATGTACTGGATGGCGACGCGGCCCTCGATCGAGCCCGCGGCATAGCCCGTCATGTCGGGGAAGCACGCCAGGCTGCGGAACTGGTACTTGAGCGGCGACTCGTAGTTCTTGTACTCGACCGTCGGCTTGCGCAGGTCGTAGATGACGACGCGCCGCGCCGCGGTGCCGACCACGCACAGGTTGCCCACCACGTCCATGACGAAGATCTTGTCGCCGACGGCCGCGCCGCCTGCTGGCGTCGTCGACGGCGCCCGAATGTCCCAGTACCGCACCGACTTGTCCCAGCTGCCCGTGACTATCATCTGCATCTGTACAATAGAACGAACGAACGAATGAGCGAGAGCGAGTGATTGATTGATCGAGTGGTTGCTCGATGGCGATAGATAGATAGATAGATACCGTGGGCAGGGAGAAGATGTGTCGTATGCAGTCGTCGTGCTTGCCGATCTGTGCGACGGTGTTGCTGGCGAGGTCCCACATGCGCGCCGACGGCGAGCAGCCGGCGTAGTAGGCGCGCGCCCCATCGCCCGCCCACGCCGAACACAGCACTGGCGCCTGTCTCACAATCAAGCTCTCTAGGTTAGATACCATTCGCACACGCGCACACACGGGGATGGGCAGGGGATGCGGGCACGTACGCCGAGGGTCTGGTGCAGCTTGGGCTCGGCGTGGTTGGCCTGCTTGACGTCCCAGATGTAGCAGCCGCCGTCCCACGACGTGGCCGCCAGGAAGTTCGCCGTCGGGCTCCACCGCAGCGATGTGATGCCCTCATCCAAGGGCGCGATCGATGCACCGTCACCGTTGGCGTTGATCGGCACAGCCATGTGAGAGAGAAGGAAGCAGCAGGTGGTGCGAGCGAGAGGAGGAAGGCAGCGAATGAAGGAGAGGACGAGAGGCGCCGCCGCTGTTCTTACTGCTCGGCTCCTCAGGCGCCGAACGTTCCTGTGGCTCGGAAGCACGCGGTTTGAGCGCCTGCGCTTGTTTGAGCGGGGACTGGGCACTCACGCATGGATCTTGTATTGATAAGCGTGTGCCACTAAATAACCTACGAGTATCGAGCTGCTCGATCAGCGGGCGGCGGCGGCTACCAGCCGAGGATTCGAGCAATGACCGGCTCGGCAGCGGCGGCCATCTTCTTGTGCCCGGCCACTGACGGATGGCCGTAGCAGCCGTAGTCCGACGGCTGCAGGTTGATCTTCGTCAGGTCGAGGTACCACACGTTGGTTTCGTTCAGCACCACCTCCTGGATGTACTGGCAGCACGGGTTGCCTGCGGGTCCGCGCTGCCGGTGTCAGCTGCCGTTCTCGAGCGACAGAGCCGCACACGCAGCTACACGCACCGATCATGGGGCCGCACGCCAAGAAGATGGGCAGCGCAGCTCCGTAGGCCGTTCGGATCTGCTGAATAAAGTCATGGTAGCCCTGCTTGAACACTGGGCCTGGCGGGTTGGGTTGGCTGTATCGGAGGATGCGAGTACGAGTGCGAATGCCGTTGGACGTCAGTCACGCGGCTCGCAGCCACACAGCGATGGCAGCATGTGATCGTACGTCGAAAAGTCATTGGTGCCGAGGTTAATGACCACGGCGTCGGGCTTGTACTGCGCAAAGTCCCAGATCGGGGCCGGATGGACGCCGATGGTGCGGTTGAAGTAGATCGGCAGCGGGTCGGGCGACGTGATGCCGGGGTCCTGGTAGTTGCGCACGACGCCCTTGCCGCTCCACGCGACCACGTGTACTTGCGCTGCACAACGCACAGACACCGTGCCTCAGCGCCTTGTTGGCAGCGATCGGGCGCCGGGAGGTGGTGGCTCGCGAGCGGGCGCGTACCGTCAAAGTAGTCGCCGAGGAAGGCCGCCCACGTGAGCGAGTTGTCCTCGAGGTCCCATTGCGCGTCGCCCAAGCACGAGGCATTGCCGAGGTTGCCGTAGCCACACGTGATCGAGTCGCCAAAGAACTCTGCCAATCAAATGCGGTGCCGCCGAGCCCCACAGCCACCACAGGCGCACCCACGGGCATCGATCAGATTCTCGCGAGTCGCTTTGAGCCAATGCGTGCCGCGCGAGCGGAATGGAGTGGAGTGCAGTCGATACCGAGTCGGCGCGTTGGCGGCGCGAATGGCAGCGACAGCAACGAGTTCTCAGCGTCGAGCTCGATCGATAGAAGCATGGCGCCGAGCTGATCGTTGTTCTGCGCCTCGGTGCGCTTGTACATCTGTGTGAGCAACGGGCGCGCTTGCGTGTCAGTCGACGCTGCTCAGCGAGTGATCGATCGAGATGTCGGGGGCCTCTTGCGACACTCGATGATCATGGCGGCATATCGACCACGCGGTACCTCGATCAAGTACTGCAGCGAGGGGTTGAGGTTCGAGGCGATGGTGTAGCGCTCGCGCGAGCCGTCGGTCGTGTTGAGCAGCATGCGCCAGTTGCCATTGACGAAGACGTTGTACGAGTTGCAGCAGTCGACCAGCACCAGCTCCACGCTGCCGCCCAACGCCCCGTCAGAGGCACACACTCACACTCACACTCCCACACTCGCGCGCGGGCACGGCGAGGTACCTCGAGGTGTTGGTGACGAGGAACTGCAGGCCGGTGCTGGACCAGTCGAAGGCCACGAGCGGCAGCGGCGTGTGGATCTGCTCCACGCGCCCGACGTACCGCACGCGCGGGTCGCCCGGGCTGAAGCTCGCCTGCGGCTGGCGCGACTCCGCCGAGGCGCCGACCGCCACTACCGCCACCACCAGCACCAGCAGCAACACGAGTGCCAGCGAGAGTGACGAGCGGGCAGCCATGATGATGATGATGAGGCTCGGCTCGGCGTCGAGGGCGGCGTCATTGGTGTGCTCGTCCGCTGTCGCGCGCTGCTCGGCTGCCTGCGCCACCTCGCTGCGACTCCCTCGAACCACACTCGGACCCACAGCGCGCGCGACCATGAAGCTGAACACGGACTATCTCTCGCGCATCCTCTCGTGTCCCTCGACGGCCGTGAGCAGCAAGCAGCGCACGCCGCGGTCGGGCGCGACGCCGCGAGCCGCCACGGCCACCACGCCGCGGTTCGCGCGCTCGTCGGCCAAGGAGTCGCCCGGCGTGCTGCTGATCTCGAACGCCCACGAGCGCAACATCCTCACCTACTACAACCTGCTCTACACCGACCTCGGCTTCAAGGTGCGTGCCGCTGCTGCGCCCCTGCTCCGCTGCTCGTCGGCGGCGCGACACTGACACCTTGGCTCCCCGCGCGCTCCCTTGGCTCCCTTGGCTCGCTCCCCGCGATGGCCTCGGCGGCCGCGCAGAACTGCCAGAAGTACTTCTACGACCACAGCACGCCGATGCCGCCGCGCGATCGGCGGCCGCGCACCTTCTGCC
>Ga0209930_1003710_pt1 | contig 14776 bp, 14 predicted proteins | sample ThiBiot_500_biof_2_FD_183948 | JGI IMG/M metagenome (GOLD analysis project Ga0209930, IMG submission 183948) | Wastewater bioreactor microbial communities from Cape Town, South Africa - Thiocy_cont_500_biof (SPAdes) | ecosystem: Engineered > Bioreactor > Thiocyanate-remediating >... | reverse complement strand
AGTGAGTGAGTGAGTGAGTGAGTGAGTGAGTGAGTGAGTGAGTGAGTGAGTGAGTGAGTGAGTGAGTGAGTGAGTGAGTGAGTGAGTGAGTGAGTGAGTGAGTGAGTGAGTGAGTCAGTGAGTGAGTGAGCATCGAGGTCTCATGGTTGTTGGAATGGTTGATGCATTGATTGGAGAGTATTTGTCGATGTCATGTTCGATTGACGTACAAGCGATCAAGATTGACGAGAGAGCCAATCGATGATGGTATGGTGCCGCTCAGTTGATTGTGGTTGAGCCCGCTATTCAATATCATCAAGTATCAAATGAGTGCAGCGAGGTATAGCCTGCTTTTCGTTGCCCTCTTATTGGACGAGCCATCACGTACAGCCACTCGATAGAACTGCTGCCCCAGCAGTCAACACCCTTCCAACTCTGCTTGCAAGGATCGCCGTTGAGCCAGTTGGAGTTATTACGCCACTTAGGACCATTGGTGGCATGGTAAAGGTCCACGAGAGCTTGCCCTGTTGAATGACTCAGTACGGCGCCGAGATCACGCGCAAGCCAGCCATCGAAACGTACTCTGTTCTGCTGGCACCTCGGCACGCACAGCCAATGCCACGAGGCACAGAAGAACTCCCAATACCGCTGCTGCGCGGTAATACCCACCAGCGGGTGGTATACGAGGCAGCCGCATGATCATGGCCCAGATACAACGTGCCAAGTGCAAGAGCGATGGCGAGGGAAGGAAGGCAGCAAGCAACAAGGAACGAAGCAAGGCTGTCGATGCAGAAAGTTCTGCCTCTGTCTATTCCGTTCGCACGCAGTGGCCTGCACCAGTAGAGGAGTGCGCACCATACCCGGCCCCTCGTTCTTGCGCTCCCCCTTGCCCGAGCGACGTTCATCCCTTTGGTGTACCGTGTGTAGTGCTGGTTGCACGACGGTAACCACGCAAGTTCACGGTACGTTGCAGCCCTGGTTTCTTCTGGCGCCTGCGCGATGCGATGCTTACGGTTGGGGTGCTCGTTCAGCATGCGGCAACATACGGCGCGACGCCACGAGGTATCTCCTGATCAGCGGTCGCTACTGGATACGATCCCTGCTCCCGCGCTTCGGATTACTACCGCTGAGCAACGGTGGCTTTGCTTATCATCACTGGTGGCTTGCCGTTGAGCATCGTGGATAACAAGCACGCCAAGGGCATGCAACAACCAGCGCCGAGCCGCGAAGCACTGTGTTGCTCGCTGACGCATATCAAGCAGTACGCGAGCGGCAGTCTCGATACCGCTCACAACGTGCAGTTTGAGCGCTTGACCTTCGACTGCGTGCGCCGCTGCTGCCACGCGAGGGATTGAGCTCGAGGTTGGTTCGATGGATTGCGGTCAGCTGGGAAGCATACAACCTGCCTGCAACGCCGCGAGCGCGACCAGCAGCGCTGCACCGAACAGTAGCTCTTCATTGCCTTGGCCGCTTCCGTCACGCACTCACTATTCAACGGGCGCGCAGCACTGAATCGGAGCTCGGTTCCTGGTGTGGTAGCTCGCCAGAGAAGTGTCTTGATCAGACTACGGCGCATTGATGCTCACGAGTAGACAGTCGTGCATTTGCACGCTGCTGCAGCGCGTGTAGGTGGCCTGAGTGATCCGCTTTTACTGCCGCCTGGAGCTGCTGTCGCCATTATCGCAATCCCTTCCGTCGCCTGTAATCTCGCGACTTTGTCAAGTGTTTGACTAATCGGTCTCTTCCTCCGTCCAGGGCGACGGATTCTTTGCCTGCTCGCTCTCGCGAAGGAGCTGAAGCCTTGCCCTCAGCGATGGGCCAATGCTCCTTGCCGGCAAGACGACCGGAAGACCTGGCTCGAATTTGAAAGAAAGCGTTTGGTGTTGGCAGCGGAGCCCAAGGTCGAATCCGCACCAGGAGCTACCATACCGCGCTTCGACATAAACGTCCTCGAGCTCAGCCGTGTCATTGAGCTCAAAGATGTGTGCAAACACTCCAAGAGCGTCATCAATAAGAAGCATCAAATGATCCCGCTCCAAGGCCAAGGAATCGCCCTCGTCGGACGTATCGAGCACTACTGGCAACCAACCACGTCGGCCTGTTTCCGGCTGATGGCGTTTGTCGTGCGAGTACGGAAGGTCAACAGGCACATTCTGCTCGGGCGAATCGATGAAGTGGTGGTCATTTGCCAAGTGGACACACGTGCAGTAGCGATTGCCAAAACGCTCCACAGTGTATTTCGATACCCACACATGACCGTCGAACTGGTACTCGACGTTGTAGTTGGACTTGTCGGTATTGAGGCCAACAATACTTGGGCGCAAACGACGCCAATCTCCAACGCCATCTCGCCACTGTGCCAAGACGGTGCGAAGCCGCGCGAACGAAAAGTGACCAGGCGCCCGATGGCTCCAACCAGAAAGCACAACATCACTGGCCTCCGGTCCTGGCTCGGTGCGATGATGAAGTTGAGTGGTAACATGTCGCATCGTTCGAGCATCGAGAGAGGCAGTGCCTTCGAACATCATACAATGCATAACGACCAACACTACAAAGTGGTAACAAAAGAGTATCGATTTTTCTGAGCCGAGTCAGGTTCACCTGGAGATGGTTGAGGAGGAGGTGGAAACAACAACAACAACAATGGAAAGGTAATCAGACCAAATGACCCGCACCATTGTGAGCACTCACAAACGCGTTGTTATGACCCTTTCTCATACGCCTCGCCATCCGAGCCTCGTGTACTCGGTGATCCCGAGCTAGAGACCCTTTTCCTCTAGCTGTTATGTTCACTCGTCACTCATGAGAGAGAGAGAGAGAACCATTGAGATATTGAATCATCATCATCATCATCGAATGAATGATGATGATGATTGCGAGTCAGAGATTTGAATCAAGTATCGTGTGTCGCTTCCAAGAGTATACGATTCGTGCGAGTGTCTGCTGTTCTTACTTGCGTTCTCGTGCGCACGTATTGGAGTTTTTCTCTCGTCGTTCTCTTGCTATCCGCACGCGCTGTGTACGGCTGCGGAGGGGTGTAATACGCCCTGATTTGCTTCATCTACCACACTGCTCTTGGTATATTCAAGGTGGCCAACCACGTTTTCGCCTTCGTTTTTGTCTAGCTCGCTCTCTCCCAATGTCGTCTCCTGTGCTAACGGAGGTAAATGACGCGTTGTGGGAGCGTGCTCGCCGACTCAACAATCCTGCACCAAACAAACAGTTGCAATCAGCCTTAGATTCCTGGTTGACGGCTTTGCAGAGTCGCCTGAACCAGAGGGTTACTTTGGAGGAGTTGGAGGATTCAACCCTATCTAGCTCACTATCGTGGCGCTGCCTTGCCACTCGGACTTGTGACTTGGTTCTTTTTGTGATATGCCCAGAGCTTCCAGGGTACGACATACAGATCGTATTTGATGGCTCGAGATGCTCGTGGGTTGCTCGGCCGCAGCAGAATACTGCCAATGATATCCGGCTGGTGATCAACGAAAGCGTGCTGGACAGCTTGTGGAGCGTGTTCAACGAGAGCGCAGAGGTCGCACAGTCCCGCGACGCTGACGACACACTGGCGCCGTTTGACAACGATACCTACAGCGCATTGATGCGCTGCTCGCTTATGCTTCTAGACGGAACGATAGTCGACTGCTTCCTTGCGTTACAGACCCCACTTGCAAGTTGGCACTCTCCACCTTTGATTCTTCGTCGGAAGCCGAATGGCGATGGCGCCAACTTTGATGAAGGCCTTTTTCATATTTGCCAGCAGTTACAAGCCCTCCCCGACAAGGCTCATTTTTTGATTAGTGCGTTGCAGCACAGCATGCTCCTCGACCGCGTGAGGCCTCCCTGCGTTTTGTTCGAGAGAGTGGTTATTGAAGTGTTTGGATACTCTCGATGGACTGGAGATCTTGATCCCGTCACGCTTGCCTGCATCGTGTTCCTCGACGCATGGCGCAAATGTTGGCAGCTAGTCCATGACTGGCAGCAGAGCGGTGAGCTGCGCACGTTACTTGCTGAGCTCCGTGCAATCAACAGCTTCATTACTGACGAGACCGAGCCAGTTCTAGTGAACAAACTTGGCGAGCTGGCGGTCCAAGAACATGTGAGGGAGGAGCAACTGCTCCACGTGCTTCTGCTGGATGTTGAACCGATGATGGAGTCTCCTATCACGACGGTTCAGTCAGCCGGCTCAGACGAAGATAAGGCCCTGTGGGCTCATGCTCGCCAACTACATGCCTCGAACTCCCATCTCCAGTTCTTATTTGCGTCGTGCCTAGACACCGTCCGGCTGGTGATGGCCGGGAATCTTGGAGCACTGAAAGTGAACGGGCTTCCAATCCGATGGTCGTGCTCGCTCCAATTCTTGGGCGGCACTCATCAATGGACAAGCAGCTACGATTGTGACGTTGCCGTCGTACTCATGCCTCAGTTACGCGATTACACTGCTGCCGTGATGTATGACAGTGGCAATTGCTCTTTGCACTTTTCAGGTCACAGTCATGATATTCGTTTGGCCCTTGGAGATATTACGCTTGCGACAATTGGCGAAGCATTTCGCACTGGTGTACTGGCCGGTCTGCAAGAGAGTCCCGAGCTCATGACTGTACCCAGTGATAACGTCCTGTTTGAAGACAATCCAATCATGCCAATTCGGTGCACGTTGCTGCTCGGTACCGTTACGGTGTCCATTTTTGTTGCTTTCCAGACAAGCATCGGCGAGTTGGTTTTCCCCCTTCGCCAGTGCAAGGCAGCCGGCTCCAACGCTGCCTTCCTACCGTTTCCGACTTTTCAAGAACGCCTGGAGGACGATGTCCAGTTGATGTTGGCTGTGATCAAGCAAGCAGTGCGGGTGATTCTATGCATTGAATGTCCCGGGCGCCTGTTCGATCGTGCGGTTTCGAGATCGTTTTCCGATCGAGGATCCTCTACATCATTTGTTGCCGTATGGCGACAATGCTGGTTCAATATCGTTAGGGGTCTAGCTGACGCGGACGTTCCTGGCGTTACAAAGCGTCAACTCGAACAAGCTAGCGCGACTTTTTCTTGTTTGACCGAGGCGATGTTAACTGTACAATTACGAGCCACAGCCTATCTTCCTCATCGGCCAGCTCTCGCACTGTCCATACATGACATGGAGCGTAAACGTGGGGCTCTCCAACCTGATGATGATTGGCACTCACTCAGCGAGCAGGCGAGGGTCTATCGTGAGCGGAATCAGCTCACGTGTACCGAGTTTTTGCGTCTGATTGGGCTTGAGCCCAGCCCTACGTACATCCAGTACCTTTCATCGTATTACACAAATCGGCGCGTTTCAACGCGACCAGGAACTCTTGGTGCCACGTTGCAAGCGGCTATCACCAAGTTTTTGGGACTCAATATCGAGAATCAACGAAAGACCGAACCGCCGTTTGACGAATTGTTGACAGAGTATTGCCTGTCGCAGGATCAAGAAGAGCTTGCTGCCAAGGGAGTTCAGCACATTGAACCTATTGGTTCCCATACTCTATTGGTGACCCGCGTGCGCACACTCGCCTCGTCGTTACCTGCGACTGAACAGGACATTTACTATTGGCTCGACAAGTTTAGCGCCATCCCTGGCAAGCAGCCTCCACTCAAACTTCTAACTCTGTCTCGACCACGTATTCGTTTTTTGGACATTGAACAAAGGCTTTGCTCCGCTGGCCCGGTGTGCATGACTGCGTCCGAGTACCAATACTCGGAAGGTACAGCATCGGTTATCAATGCTCCCTCACAAACTGGGGGATCCAGCTGATGTGTTTGAGGTTGGCTTAATTGCATCAGGCCACCGAACAAATGGGAGCTATACACACGCCGACGGGATCGCGGTCTCGGTCACAATCACCACGTCCGCATCGTCGCCAGTCTCGAGCTCGGTCGCGGTCGCGATCTCGCCGTCACCGTCGCCCTCGGGCTCCGTCCCAGTCGCCACCGAGTGAGATTTAGTATTAGTGTAAGATCGGTATTGGCACCGAATGCGAATATCCAAGCCCCCACTATCATCGCCATGATCATCACCATCAACACGAGCAGTGAGAACGCATTTGATCTGGTTGCAGGTATAAACATGGACGCAGCCGCCCAAAGCCCTGTCCCACTCTGAGCCCCCTCCGAGTGGGACTTATCGCTCTTACAAGACATTGCCGCGCGTGGCCGCTGGTGGACCTCCGACGCCATCCTCAACTACCTCCACTGACACCCTGACACCCGATTTCCTCAGCCAAGCCATTACCTCAGGCGAGAGGTTGCGGCTCGTGGAGCAGGGAGTGCTCGTGGCGCTGGTGCGCGGCAGCAGCGGCCAGTTTACCTCCGTCTCCGCCCAACCCTTGCTCGTGCCTCTCCTCCACCAATCATGGCCGCGCGCCCTGAGGCTGTTCGCCGCAAAGCCTTGGCGCTGATCGTAGGACAAGCAGAACCACTTATCACGGTATCCACGTTCCTCAGCGGCCTTGCGTTCACCGCTTTGTTCGCCGTACAAACACCTGACTCGTTTCAGACCGTACGAGTGTTCTTCCTGGTGAGCGCGGCCAGCGGCTTGTTCGCTGCTGTGTTGAGTGGCTGCGTAATGTTGGTTGCTCGCGAGGTTCAGTTCTCGTTTTTGTGGGAGCCTGACGCACATGTTATCGAGATCTTGGCGAGAGAGCAGAAGCTTTTGGCATGCCTACGATGTGTTCGTTTCGGCGTCTCGGTGTTCGTTTTTGCATTGGTAATGGCCCTTGGTGGGCTCTTACGCTATTCGATGCAAGCCTACTTCACAGCAGGGGAGGTAATTGGCATTGTGGCCACTTCAATCTCAATATTGGGAGCGTTTGTCGCGGTATTCGTGACACTCCTTCTATTCTGGTGCAGCGACAACTGCTTGGGTCGATGCTTGAGGCCGTTCTGCAGACCACATTATTGACTTTGCCACGCCGGCGTGATCGTGTTACCCATGTATGAACATACACCTCAATATCAACTAAAACCGCGACTGATGCCTTGAATTCCTTTCTCCTTGCATCGTAGCACAATGCGCAAGCAAGAGAGCCTTGCGGTAACCCAGAGACGGAGAGATACATAACGTTGGCGCAACCGACGTTGTCTCGGCCAAGCTGCCTATCATGGTGAATCTTCAGGAACTGCGTTTGCTTTGTAGTGCGGCAAATGCCACAAGTGAGAGTGCGAGCTGGATGGAGCTTCGTAACCTGCACGACATTAGGATCCTTGTGGCGCGACAAGCAGTACGCTCTCAAAGAGTGAGTGCCGTGGAGAGATATGAGCTGCGCGCGTATGATTGCGCAATGACAGCAGCGGCGGCTGGGACGGCAGCGGCAGCGGTGCGAACCTTCGCGGACGCACCGTCCGCGCACCGACTGCGTCACGCCTGGCCAGATTCTCGGAATGTACACCAACGTCGTGCGCGCCATGATGGCCCTCTAGCGCTCGTCGCACGCCATCAGCTAGCTACGTCGCCAAGGCCGAGTGCGTCAAGGCCTACGACGAGGCACAGTCCACAAAATCGCGATCTCCATCAGTCTTCTCTTCTCTCTCTGCCGCGAGCGTTGTCCGCTTCCCATGTCCCGCTTCTTTCATTTTGATTTCGATGGCAAGCCAGAAGAACGGTATTTGACACGTACTGATACTGCCAAGCTTGGCTCGCCCCTGTTCGCAACACAATTGGCGTTGGCGAAATCGTTGCTCGATAATGCATACCTATCACGAGAGCTACGAAACTTCTTGCTTGCAATGCTTCGTGTAGCAGAAGCATTTGATATCGTGGCTGTTGAACGCCAGCTTGAGAATCTACTCCGCAGCCCTTCCTATGTGAACAAAAGATCTAGAGCTACACTTGTACAGTGTCTTGACGCGATTACCGTCAAAGTACCTGAACTATCGTTCCCTGGCGATGGTGAGGATACTTTGGCCACTGCTGGTGAGCATAATTTGGCCACTGCTATTGACAAATTGGAGATTACTCCGCTATTCTCCAGACTCCGTCAGTTTTACAAGTTTGGAGGAAGGTGTTCGCCTCAATCTCCGCTCACTGATGCACTACTCAAAGCCGGAGCAACGTGGATTACTGCCAATGAGCGTTCGCTTCGATATCGAGTAACTGGAACAAGCGACCCGCAAGAGTTCGTTCGCCTCTTAGCTTCTGCGCTACCGCGTGATGATTTCAACGACGCTCTCGCCGTAATTGACTATCACAAGTCTCCTTCGCGTATCAAACTGGAGGCCAACCATCCTTGCCAGGCTACTGAAGCCGGAACTGTTGAAATCTTCATTCACACGAGAGCCAATCAGCCGGCAGACCGAGAGGAGAGCGCAGAATTTGGGGACGTCTCGTCGGAGATGGTACCAAAAGTGTATTGGGAATAACGGCACAACATAGGCGCCCCTTTTAGGGGAGGGACATGTATTGCCCACCTTACGGTGACAGAGATTGTATGCACGATGACAAGGCTGATGAGGTTGCATACTCACACGTGAGGAGCAGGAATAGAGACGGAGTACAGGAACACGCGCTCGTCTACTTGTGATAGGAATCGACGGGTCTGCTCGGATGCCTGCTTCATGAATTTAGGACACCAAGTTGCGAGGAACCAGCACCAGCGATTAGGTGGGGGCACTACTTGGCCTCTCACTACCTGGTATCCGCTCGGCAAGGCCCGGGCAAGTCGCTCGGCCACACAGGCAACCCAGTCGCGAGTCTCGGCGCGCGGGTGGTTCTTGCGCTCAAACAAGCGAGCCAAGTCGAGCGGCTGGTCATGTTGCACGTAAACAAAAATGAAGCTCGACTTCGAGCCCCACACTTCCTGGCGCGCAACCTTGAGCCACTTGGCATGCAGCTCAGCCAGCCGGTTTCTTGCTTGTCGGTTGCGTTGAACTCGAGACTCGAACAAACGAAGCTGGATTGGGGACTCGAAGGCCGGTTTCTCCAGGCGCTGAAGCGCGGTGAGGGAGTCGGTGGAAGCAGGCGAGGCAGCCCAGAATTGGCAGTCGGGGCCAGCCTTGGGGTTGAGAAGCGGAATCAGTGAAGACACGTCATCCTTGCCGAGTTCGAGCTCGCAAGCCAGTTGGTAGGCCAGACCATCCGGGATGCCGTGGATCTTGCAGATTGTGGACGAGTGCACAATCTCGACACGAACGTTGTCGAGGCATGAGAAGAGCAACGGGAGGCACTGAGGAACGGTGCGACCGTTTACGAGGCGATGCAGTTCGGATTGCAAGTCCCACCAAGAGTAGACGTCGCGCTTTCTACTCACAGAGTAAGAACGACAGCCAGCCAGCTAACGCGAGTGCAGATGTGGTACAATACCTGGCCTTGTCTCCCCATGCTCGCCGCTCGCTTTCGTTCAGTAAGAGAAGGTCGCGCAGCGCAGCTACATGGCTCTTGTTCAAAGAGTGACTTTGCGGACGAGGTGCCATTGACTTGCCGACCGGCTTGTTCAGCGGCTCGGCAAGGAACACGATTATTGCTTCATTGCCGTTGTTGTCGTAGCGCTCAGGCTCGACGTGATCAGCCGCCTCGTCTTCCTCGTCGTCGGTGGACTCGAGAGTACCTCGGTCGAGCAAGTGGCGAACGAGCTCTTCGGCCTCCGGCAGGTAGGCAACAGCGTTGGCGGCAAGCGCTACTGACAGAGCTCGTTGCAGCCAAGCAAGCACATCGTCACGCTCGAGCTCCAAAGGATCTTGAGTGAGACCAATGTTGAATTGCAAGAACGCTGCTTCATAGCGGGCCCAGAAGTCGCGCGAGTTGTCGATGAAGCAAGAAAGAAGCCATTGCGCAACACGACCTTCGCGATGAGGCGGTGCGCTCAGAGTGATAGCCGGTAAGGCGCCAGCGCGCAGATCGCACGTCTGCCAAGTGCCGTTGGCACATCGAGCAACGAGGTCGAGTTGGCTGAATCGACAGGGTCGCTGCGCCGTTACACAGTAGTGCCACGCGCCATATTCGGCTGGAGTCGGTATCCAGTGTGGTGGGCGCTCGCATATGACGAGATCAGGGTCGTTGCCTTGGGGCAGTGAGGAAACGAAGCACGGAAGGTCGTCGGAGACCTTGACTCTGGCGTGCGCGAACGTCGCGGCGTCGTTACTTGAGAGGACGAACATCGAAATTCCGTCAGGCTTGGTGTCCGAGCATCCTCCCCAAGCTGGAATTTGGAGGTCGGGATCTAATGGCGTATCCTCAGGAAGTCCCGTCTCCATCGACCCAGGGGGATATCGTCGGCGGTGATACACCAGCGGCGTTGGCTTCTCGAGTTTTGCGAAGCCTTGTTGCGAGAACACTGTGTGTTTTGGGTTGGCCACAAGCAGCATTGTTAAGCGCGCCAGACACGGTTGGTACGTAACTCGAACACGATATACATACCAGGCATTGGAAACACCATGATCGGCTGTGTTTGTGAAGAGACTGTTGTTAGAAGGGCGTCGGCAGTAAGCCCAGGAAAGTCTCGGTACACTGTGTGTAACACAGCAGTACCCGGGGCTGCAAACTTGATGTGCTCCGGAGGACACTTGATGAGATTCTTGAATGGGGAGCTCGGGTGCCGTACGCAAGCGTCCTGAAGCCCCGTAAGCAACTCGCCGTCAGGAAGGGGAGCGTGCCACGTGACGTCCCGTACTGCCAAGGACACTACTTGCTTCGATTAGTACAATCAACACATAACGGGACATCCTGAGGCCACACGTACGCCACACTGTTCAAGATGCGAGGAAATACGTTAGAAGCAAGCTAAGCTGCGCAAAGCCAAACGAAAAACGCACAGGACTTACTACACGGGACTGCAGCCGATGATGTGGAAGTCGAGCCTGTCGAGGTCACATCGTGTAGCACACGGTCTCGCAACAATTCAACAACGGAGAAGGGGAGCTCGTCCACCCACCCAAGAACTTGCGCCTTGCCTGTCATTGCAACTACGCGGCAGGAACCAAAGCGTACAATTGAGGAACCAACACAGTGCGCGCTGGTTGGCGTGCTGCGTACCAGAGCGAGGAGCGAGCTACGCAATAAACCCACGTTGCACCGCCGAGAATGATTGGGCCCAAAGACGAAGTCACCGGCGATCCACAGCTTCCAGTGGTTTCGTCTGATGCCTTCCACGGCGCAGGAGAGGAAGAGGGCAACAAGGCCAGACGACAACGAAACAGCGAACAAGCGAAAGACTCTCCTCCAAGCCGTTGGCCTCGCCAACCTCGGTGATCCCGCAACGAACTGCTCTGGGCCCCGCCTCCCGTCGAAACGCCCCTCGCCTTCTGCGACGCCACCACCTCTGTCGGCGCCGCCGTTGTCCCCGCTGAGAACTTCGTGGTCTCTTGGCGTGTTCCGAAGCACGCCGCCATCAACCAACAAGCCGCCGAACTCTGGACCTGCATCCAAGCCATCAAACTACTCTCAACATACAAGCGGCTCTGGGCTCCGACTCACTCACCTCACTATTCGCCCTCATCAACCTACGCACTTGATAAGCAATCGAACAACTGATGCGTGTCCTTTCCAAGCGGCAATGTGCAACGATGTCCAGTTGTACCTAGATGCCAGGGCTACGTCAGTTGACGTTGGCGCCCTTATCCAGAGCGAGGGCAGCTTTCTCTCGGTCACCTCGCCTGGAAGCATCACACAGCTTCTTTCCAAGTCGGTGGTGTCATTGTCGTCGTCATCAATGCTGATCGCAACATTCGTTCTCTTTGCTGGACGCAATCGTGTCTCGCGCTTGTTGTACCGTGGGTTGGCGTTGAGGCACACTGATTGCTCGACCCCTGGTAAGCTTGGCTGAGGTCAAGACCGTGTGTGATTCGTTTCTCGAGTGCCTTGCATTCAGTTCTCTCTTTTGACGACAACGACGACGACAACGACGACGAGTATCGGTTCATCGATATGAGTGAGAGTGAGCGAGAGCGATGATTCGCGTGTGGGGAGCAAGACTCTTGTTGGCATATGAATGATGTACCTCGGCTTCTTGCTGCTGATCGAGCAGCTCTTGTCCCCGAGAGAGTAAGTCCGCCAGCTTCGGAGGTGAGTTGCTCGATGCCGGCGCATGAAAGCGAGGAGCAGCAATGTCGGCAGGCGATGCGCGCTCGATGTCGGACTCTCCCATCGTCGAGGCCGAGACGTTGGTGCGACAGAAACACACCTCCGACTCTGAGAGGCCCAACACGAGCGCCGGCTCCGTCTCCTCCCTGGCCTCGTTCACGCACCCAACGATGGCACTCACTTGCGTGGCGTTGGACGTCGCAGAGAACGCGCAACTGGCGACTGGTTCGCGTTGGTCAGGTACACGCTGCCGCAGCCATTGCTGCACTGCACCGTCGTTGTCTTGGTTGTGAGTTGCTCGTCTGCCTCCGACAACACCGCGACTCGCACACACTGGAGAAGACATCCATTTGCTTGGAATCACCATGAGCTCGCTATCATGGCAAGTACTCAGCGACGGGAGGCCGCACGAAGGCGCATCATTGGCGGCGGCACACGCTGATGGAGTGGGCTCGTGTTGCGCGTGTGAAGGCGTCGCCCGCTCACCTCCCGAAGACGTGGAACTCATCTCAGGTTTGTGGTTCGCAACATGTGGCGGGGTTATATTCACGAAGACGGGTGTCGAGAGAGGGCACATATGCGAGTGATCGTCGTCGGCCATGCGGCGAGAACGCGAGCGACTCGCGAGAAGCAGCGAGCGACAAGCAGCAACGTCGACGGAAAGGATCGAGAGGTCCTCGTGTACTGCGCGGCTGCCGCACCGAGGCGCAGTATGCTCTTCTCGCCGCGCTCGCGCATGGCCAATCGACTGCAAGACCGCAACACCCACCAACGTGGTGGCTACCATCCGCCCCATTATGACCGAGGCGGACGTGATAACCACCACCACTACCACCACCACGGCCAGCAGGGTGGAGGCCCGCCGTATGCGAACCACTATCGAGGCGGCGGCGCTCGCTATTCATACACTGGCCAGCCACACCAACAACACCATCAACACCAATACCACCACCACCAACACCGTCGTCCTCCTGAACTGAATGCGCACATTGAAGATGGTGTCGCAGAGTTGTTCGACAAGCGCTTCGAGTTTACGTACCGCTTCCCGCGACTGAGCGAGATCCACGCGCCACTCTTGATGGCTGAAGCTGAGATCGACCAACCCGACGCTCTGCGGACCGAGGCACAACGCTTGACCGACGTCAAGAACAAGCTCGATCACAAGGACCTCGGGCTCTGGCATCGACACACCAACTTCACCAATCCCGCCGGCGCAGTAGTGTGGTCGTTGCGCGACATGGGCATCGAGATGCCGACGCAAGCATGGGCCAAGATGATGGAGATCCTGAGCGCCTTTCCTGCGTGCTTGTCGGTTGCGAGTGGCGGCGCAGATGCCGATACTCTGGCGCCCATCCACTCGCTCCACATGTGCGAGGCGCCTGGCGCCTTCATCTGCGCCACCAATCACTACATTCGCCAGCGATGGAATACGACTCGCGAATGGGATTGGCTGGCGCTCACTCTCAATCCTCATTACGAGGTACGTGGTCATTGATACAACTTGCTGCCGCTATCACATCCTCTCGTTCTCATCTTATTGCTGTTGCTACTTCTACTGACAGACACACAACAGGGCAATGATCTTGGAGCAATGTTTGATGACGATGTCTTCATCGTAGTGACACATGAACATTGGATGTTTGGCCGTGACAACACCGGCAACGTCATGTCTCCGGTGAACTTTCGCTACTACATTGATACCGTCAAGCGCCGTCTGGACCCATTGCATCTCGTGACTGCCGATGGCTCGATCGATTGCTCGTCATCGCCCAACGAGCAGGAGCTCGTCGTGCATCAGCTGCACTTTACCGAGGTCGTCTTGGCGCTGTGCACGCTGGCGCCCGGCGGCTCCTTCGTGCTCAAGCTCTTTACCATGTTCGAGCCCTGCACGGCCAACCTGCTCTTCTTGCTGGGATCGCACTTTGACAAGCTCTCGGTCACCAAGCCGGCCACGAGCAAGCTCGGCAACTCCGAGGTCTATGTCGTTGCGAACGGCTTTCGTGGCATCGATGACGCCATCAAGGAGCGCTTGATTGCGCTCGTCGAGTCGCCTCCCGAGGCGTGGGTGTTTGGCTGTTCGGCCGATGCACGCCAGCACACGCTGGCTCTCATTCCACGCGATTTTCTCGATGCGCCCGAGTTCTGGCAGCAGCACACTGAGTGCGCGACCAAGTTCTCGAGCTGGCAGATCCAGGCCATCGAGCGCAACCTCGCACTCGACGAGCGCATGTCGTCGGCCGATCGAGCTCGCGTGCAGGCGATCAAGAACGAACAGCGAGCCAAGTACTTGCATCGCACCAGGCTCCAACCCATCTCGCCGACGCTGCACATTGTCAACCGCACCGTCGGAGCATCCAAGTATACCCAGCCGCTCACGGGCGCCCTCAACTCTGGCGCAGCAATCTTTGGCTCCGAGTACATTGGCACTCGGCAGTCTCGCATCGGCGGCACACTCGCTGATCGCCAAGAAGCCAAGAGCGAGCACTTGGTCTTTCAACTCGGCAAGCGCTCTCGCGATCAATCGAACAACGAGCCTACCGCCGTCGAGGATGGCAGCACGTTGGCAGCGAAACGGCCCAAAAAGCATGGTCAAAGCGATGGAGATTCACGACAATCGCCGCATTCCAATCTTACTTTGGAAGTCGACTCACAGCTACCTGTCAGTGCGTATCACCTCACTCACTGTCTCTCTCTCTCTCACGCAAATGTATCATTATTGTTCAGGTGTAAAACTCAACCAACGTTCCATTTGTGTGTCGAGAAATAGTC
>Ga0209930_1003693_pt1 | contig 14827 bp, 12 predicted proteins | sample ThiBiot_500_biof_2_FD_183948 | JGI IMG/M metagenome (GOLD analysis project Ga0209930, IMG submission 183948) | Wastewater bioreactor microbial communities from Cape Town, South Africa - Thiocy_cont_500_biof (SPAdes) | ecosystem: Engineered > Bioreactor > Thiocyanate-remediating >... | reverse complement strand
TGGCTTCCGCCACCACCCCCCGGCCTTTTGCAACGACTTGAGGAGCTATCCTGCCATCCCGATAGGCCAGCGCCACCGCCGCGCCATGGGACGCTGGGGATGCAGGAAGCGCAGGAAACATGGAGGACTCCGGCGGTATGGATGTCACGGATAAGGTAGGCAAGGCAGGCGGTTCAGGAGGCTTCATCATGCTCCGCCTCCATGCCCATCAATTCGATCCCCGCTGCTTTCAGGCCATCCGCCAGTGGCGCCATGCCGGCACGCAGCGCGGCCACGGTGCCTGCCTCCGCTGCGGCGAGGCGCACATCCACTGCGCATCCGATGCTCTTGTCAAGCCGGAGGCTTGCGGTGATCTGGCCAAGCCGGGGGAGGACGAGACGCACTGTGGTGCGCCAGGCGGAAGCGGTTTGCTCTCTCTCCCCCGGATTCCGAGCGTCCGATTCTCCCCGGTCTTGTGTTATTTCCTGTGCCGCCTCCCACGTAATCACCTGACCCGGCCAGGCCATTCCCTGCAGGGCGAATTGCCGCGTTTCCAGCATATCCAGTTGTTGCCGCACCAATGCCCGGGCAGCCGGATGAACGGGATCGCTTGCGCCGGCTGTACCTTGCGCGATGGAGGGCGCGGCTGGCCCCCCTTCTTCTCCACCGATGATGCCGCCTGCCTCGGCCCCTTCCCCTTGTGCGGCGGCGAGACCGGCTTCGGAAGATAGCCGGGCCTGAGGCTCCAGCAGCAATCTGGGCAAGGATCTCAAGCCTGCGACCCATTGCGCCTGATGGGATTCGTAGAAAAATCCGCTCCGATCCAGCGCTCCTGCAAGGCTTTTCGCAAGCTGCACGCTATCCAGCGGTGGCCCCACAAGTAGGGATCCCGTGCTCGACAATGTCGTCAGCCCCGCGGGTGCCGCCGCCGGCTGGCGCAGCAACTGATCGATAAAACGACCGGCATCGCTGACGCGCGATGATACGCCCTGCGAGAAGGGAGAATCTTCGGCAGCAATCATGAAGGTCGGACGCGGCTCCCGCGAGACGAAAACGAGATTCAGCAGATCGCCCGGACGCACGCCTGCCGGCAACCGCATTTGCACCGCCTGCCCCTCCTGCCCACCTGCATGCCGCGCGGCCAGTTCGACCAGGAACTCGCCGTTATGAAGCTTGCCGAGCACGCGCGCACCCAGGCGCCGCCCCGGCTCCAGGCCCGCGAGCAGCGCCAATTCACCGGGCTGCCTGCGCGCCAGGAGCGCGCCGGCGGAGCTCCGGGCCAACGCATTCAACGCATCGAGCGCAAGCATATCAAAGACCTCGCATTTTCTCGTCCACCTCGACCCTTCCAGCCTCGAGAAGACCGGGAAGCAGCATCAACAGATAAAATCGGCAGGTTCTGGCCACTGGTTTAGCGGCGATTACTCGAACGCGCTCGAATCGTAAGCTTTCCCTACCTGTCTCGCCATTCTGGAACTGCCAAGCAGCGACCACAGGCGTTTCATCCAGGGCTCGGTGAAATTGCGGATTTCCGCATCATTGGCCAGGATCTGATGTATCAGTTCGATTTTGCGGCGCTGCATCTCGCTCGTGAGCTGTACCGGCTGCATCGCCTTGATCTGGGCAACTTTGGCCGCGCAATGCCGCTCCAGTCCTGCGAGCTTTTCCCATTCTCCGGCTCGGGCCGCTTCAGCCATTTCGGTGGTCACCTGGGCTATGTATTCGAATCCTGCAAGGCTTCCGGAATCATTCATGGAGTCGGTATCCTTCATTTTCCGTGCCCATTGTTCGAGGAAAGAGTCGAAACCGGTGAATCGTAGGAATGGTGAGCGGCGGATGATATGGATGATATGGGTGGCATGGCGGATACCGTCGAAGCCGGCCCGATCGCCTCCCATGCATCATTCAGTTCCCCCAGAAGGCGAGCCACTTCTTCCAGATATTCCGGCTTGTTATGCAGGTTGGCCTCCAGCAGCCTGCGGCTCATGTAATCGTAGAGCGCGTACAGCCGCTCGCCGAGCTCGCCACCCGCTTTTATCTCCAGGCTGGCCTGCAACCCGGAAGTGATGATGGTGATGGCTTTGGAGATGGCCTCCCCCTTGGCGATGATCTCGCCATTCTTCATGTGAACGAGGGCCGACGCGAGCGCAATCCGCGCACCCTCGAACAGCATCAGGATGAGCTTGTGCGGGCTGGCAGCCAATACGCCGGTTTCGAGTCCGATGCGGGCGTAGGCGCTGGTGCCGTAGCGGGATGCGGAATACATTTCACGTTCTCCTATCAGGAATATTTGGTCGGCAAAGCACTCAACTGCTGGGTCATATACGCGCTGGTCTGATTGAGGCTGCTGAGCATGGTGTCCAGCGCGGTGAATTGTGCCCGGTAGCGCGCTTCGATGGCCGTCAGGCGATCATTGAAATCACTCTGGCGCTGGTCGAGATCCTTGATACTGGCGTTAAGCCCGTCGGTACGGCTGGCAATCAACCCGTCGCTTGTCAAAAAGCCGCTAACCAGCGTATTCAACTGATCGGCGTATCCGCGCGAAAAACCGATATTCCCGCGTGAACCGAGCGGACCGCCATTGATATTCACCCGCAACCCTTCCGCGTGATCGCCGACGGCCGCCGAAAGCGTCTGCCCTATTCCCGTAGCGGCGATGCCATTGATCGTGCCGGCCACGTCCACTCCCGCGGCGGAGACGGGGCTCGCCCCCATCAAGCTGGCTGCGCCATTGCCGCCCATGACGCTCACCGCGGAGGCGGAACCGTAGCGGGCTGAAGCAATAGTGAGCACGCCTGCGGATTGGGAAACCGTAACGGCATTTCCGGCATTCAGGAGTGCCGCCGTGCCGTTCAGCTTGCTCTGCACCTCCGCAGCCAGCGCATCCGCCGATCCATATGTTCCTGCGGAGAGCGTGATGCTTGCCAGAGTGCCGTCCACATTGATGTCCAACTGGTCGTTGATACCCGCGGTGATGGTCAGACCCGCGGCCTGGCTTCCGGCCACGCTGGCCTGGGCCGCGAGCCTGCTGACGGTAACGGCGTAGTTTCCCGGCACTGTATTCCCGGTAGATCCGACGTAGGAAACCAGGCTGTCGCTGGATTTCCCCTGCGCGGAAAACAGTCCGGCGATCCCATTGAAATTATTATCCAGCGCAGCCTGCAGCTTGGTGGAATCCAGCGCCAGGGTGCCATCTTTTTGGAAAGCCACCCCGATATCCGACAGCGAGCTCAATCCACCTCCGGCCGCGGCTGCGCCCACGGTCGCGGATAGCGTGGCGCGTATGCGGGACTGGATCGACAGCGTGGTCGAATCCCCCTGCAGCGCCGCGCCAGTCTTGGTCGCGGCGTTATATGCGCTGAGGCCTGCAAGGGTCTGGCTGACATTGTTGTATGCCTTGACAAAGGCTTCCACGGACGCCTTGACGCCGGCGACATCGCGCCCGACGGTCAGCGTGGTCGGGCTGCCGGTATTGCTCTTGAGCAGATTGAGCGTGACGCCCTCGATCGCATCGGTAATCGTGTTCGATGGCTTGCTGATGTCTATCCCGTCGATCTTCAGTTTGGCGTCCTGCCCCGGCTGTACCTCGGCCATGTTTCTTCCCGTACCCGCCGCTGCGGTGGGATCGAAAGCGAGCCGCGAAAGCCCGGATGCATCCAGATCGTTTCCGTCGTCGTCGGCGACACTGATCTTGATGCTGCTGGAAGCGCCCGTATCCTTGCTGGTCATTACCAGCCGGTTGCTGGCGCCATCGTTGATGATGGTCGCGCTTACGTCGATATTTGCCGCGTTGATCGCATCGCGCACTCCGGAGAGCGTGTTGTTGGCCGGATCGATCGTCACGGTTTGCGCGGGTTTCGCATTGTTCAGGGTGAAGGTGTTGGAGCCGCTATCGTATGCGCCGTACTGGATGGTAAGCGTGCCGCTTCCTATCACCGTGGAGGTGCTGGCGAATCCATCGGAACGGATTTTCTGCTGCTGCGCCAATTGCTGCACCTCGACGGAGTAACTGCCGGGCACCGCCTTGCCGTTTGCGCTGGCGGCAAGCACCGAGGAATCCGCCGCACTCGCGGTCGCCGCCTGGAATTTACTGCCATCAGCCAGACCCTGCATGGCGGTCTGGAAGGCCGAAAGCGAACCTTTGAGGGATCCGTATGCGGACAGCTTGGCCTGGTAGTCCGCTTCGCGTTTCTGCAGCAGCGCAAGCGGCTGCTTTTCCACCGCCATCAACTGGCTGACGATGCCATCCACGTCAAGATTCGATCCGATACCCGCTGCCGACATTGTCATGTTTTTCTCCAACTTCCCCGCGATGCGCCGTTGCGCCTCGACTTTGTTTCGATCCTACTTTCCTTGCGTTTATCGTCGCCGATCACCCGCCGCTTCCGATTGCTGGCCCGCACAGGTTCAAGCTTCGCTTACAGCAGTTCCTTCCTGGCCTGCGGGGGTCGTAACGAGACCGGCACGCCCGCGGCAACGGTTCCGGTCCGGTTGCCGATATGATCCCCAATCCGGCGGCTGATCGCTCATTTCCAGTTTAGGGCCATGATCCACAAAGGCTGTCCGCGGTAACGACGTTCACCTGCATGGTGAGTTCGCTACAGATGCGCATTATTGAGATCATTCTTCGATTCAAAACCGTTCGGAACTGAAACCCGGGGCATGTCGATCACCCCGGATTCCTGTTTCTGCTTCCACTTTTTCTACATTTTCGCCGAGCCGCACCGGGCAATCTCGGCCGTGCCGATCAGCCTCTCAGCAGGGACAGCACCGATTGCGGCATGGCGTTGGCCTGGGTCAGCATCGCCGTGCCGGCTTGCTGCAGCACCTGGTTGCGCGACAGGGAGGCCGTTTCAGCAGCAAAATCGGTATCCACGATGCGGCTGCGCGAGGCGCTCAGGTTTTCCGAGGTGGTCTGCACATTGGAAATCGCCGAGGAAAAACGGTTCTGGTAGGCGCCCAGGTCAGCACGGCCCGCGTTCAGCGCGCTCAAGGCCGAGTCCATCGCGGCAATGGCGAAATCGGCATTCGCGGTATTGCTGATATCGAGGTTTTTGAATCCCGCAGCGGTGGCAGTAGTTACCGCGGTGGTACCAGCCGTCAGGCCGGTGGTGGCCGTGGTGGCGGAAGCGCCGGCGAAGGCTACCACCGTGTTGCTTCCGGAAATGTTATTCAGCGTCACCTTGCCCGCCGCATCCGCGGTAGCGGTCACGTTGGTGGTGGATGAGACCGTGTTGATGGCCGCTGCAATGTTCGCGCCCTGCGTCGCGGCATTGCCGCCAGCCGCTACCGCGCCCACGCTCACGCCATTGACCGTCAGGTCTCCCGCCGTGATCGCAGTGAAAGCCGTCGCGGCTACACCGGTAACGTTGGCGCTGCTGGAGGTAGTGCTTCCCAGGGCAGAGCTTTGCGCATTGACCAGGCCGCCGATGGTGATGGTTTCGCCGACATTGGCGCCAACCTGGAAAGACTGGTTGGTGAACGAGCCGTCGATCAGCTTGATGCCGTTGAACGAGGTCGAGGAAGATACCCGGTCGATTTCCGATTTGAGCTGCTGGACTTCGTTGTTGAGCGCCTGCCGGTCGCTCGCGCTGTTGCTCGCGTTGCGCGATTGCACTGCCAGCTCGCGGATACGCTGCAGGTTGTTGCCAATCTCGCCCAGCGCGCCTTCGGCAGTCTGCGCCATCGAGATGCCATCGTTGGCGTTGCGGGCCGCCTGGTTCAGGCCACGGATCTGCGAGCTCATGCGCTCGGATATGGCAAGCCCGGCCGCATCGTCCTTGGCGCTGTTGATGCGCAAGCCCGACGACAGCCGCTGCAGCGAGGTGGCCAGCGCATTCTGCGAACTGGTGAGGTTGCGCTGGGCATTGAGCGATACGACATTGGTATTGATGATTGCAGCCATTTCGAAATTCTCCTAGATTAAAGTCCGTTGGAATAAACCCCTACAGCTCTGGCTTGATCCCCCTGCTTTATCCGAGGCTGATCAACCGCTGTTATTCCTGTTAACGGTACCCCGGAGGATAAATTTAACCATTCGTCAAGTTTTTTATATCGTACGCAGCCTGGATAGCCTACGGCCGCGCGCCATTGCGGGATTGCGGCATCGGTTCCCTTGTCCTCAGCCCTTGTCCGCCGCCACCTTATCCAGCAGCCATGATAAGTGCGCCGCGCTGTATTCCATCCGCGGAATAACGGGCAATACATCGCGCATCTCGGTACTTGACCCGGATGCGCGGCAATCGGGAACACGTGAACCAGCACCTGGAAAGGAATTCAGCAGGCATGAATGCCTGCTTTTGAAAACCGGATGAAAACCAGCTGAAATACGGCCTGACCCGTATCCTGGTGGGATGATCGGCAAACGCATGACGGGAATCCGGAGTATTGCCCCGGATTCCCGTCTGGCTATGGATTGCCGCTTCGGCCGATCAGCCTCTCAGCAGGGACAGCACCGATTGCGGCATGGCGTTGGCCTGGGTGAGCATCGCCGTGCCGGCTTGCTGCAGCACCTGGTTGCGCGACAGGGAGGCCGTTTCAGCAGCAAAATCGGTATCCACGATGCGGCTGCGCGAGGCGCTCAGGTTTTCCGAGGTGGTCTGCACATTGGAAATCGCCGAGGAAAAACGGTTCTGGTAGGCGCCCAGGTCAGCACGGCCCGCGTTCAGCGCGCTCAAGGCCGAGTCCATCGCGGCAATGGCGAAATCGGCATTCGCGGTATTGCTGATATCGAGGTTTTTGAATCCCGCAGCGGTGGCAGTAGTTACCGCGGTGGTACCAGCCGTCAGGCCGGTGGTGGCCGTGGTGGCGGAAGCGCCGGCGAAGGCTACCACCGTGTTGCTTCCGGAAATGTTATTCAGCGTCACCTTGCCCGCCGCATCCGCGGTAGCGGTCACGTTGGTGGTGGATGAGACCGTGTTGATGGCCGCTGCAATGTTCGCGCCCTGCGTCGCGGCATTGCCGCCAGCCGCTACCGCGCCCACGCTCACGCCATTGACCGTCAGGTCTCCCGCCGTGATCGCAGTGAAAGCCGTCGCGGCTACACCGGTAACGTTGGCGCTGCTGGAGGTAGTGCTTCCCAGGGCAGAGCTTTGCGCATTGACCAGGCCGCCGATGGTGATGGTTTCGCCGACATTGGCGCCAACCTGGAAAGACTGGTTGGTGAACGAGCCGTCGATCAGCTTGATGCCGTTGAACGAGGTCGAGGAAGATACCCGGTCGATTTCCGATTTGAGCTGCTGGACTTCGTTGTTGAGCGCCTGCCGGTCGCTCGCGCTGTTGCTCGCGTTGCGCGATTGCACTGCCAGCTCGCGGATACGCTGCAGGTTGTTGCCAATCTCGCCCAGCGCGCCTTCGGCAGTCTGCGCCATCGAGATGCCATCGTTGGCGTTGCGGGCCGCCTGGTTCAGGCCACGGATCTGCGAGCTCATGCGCTCGGATATGGCAAGCCCGGCCGCATCGTCCTTGGCGCTGTTGATGCGCAAGCCCGACGACAGCCGCTGCAGCGAGGTGGCCAGCGCATTCTGCGAACTGGTGAGGTTGCGCTGGGCATTGAGCGATACGACATTGGTATTGATGATTGCAGCCATTTCGAAATTCTCCTAGATTAAAGTCCGTTGGAATAAACCCCTACAGCTCTGGCTTGATCCCCCTGCTTTATCCGAGGCTGATCAACCGCTGCTATCCTGGTTAACGGCGCTCCAGAGTATAAATTTAACCGTCGCTGGAATATTTTTTCCCCGGATTTTTCAGCTCGGGATAGCGCCCGCGCGATGGGGAGAATGGCACAGACTTACCTATCTGTGGAATCTGCAAGGGGAAGAGGGAAAAGAGCAGCCGGATCAGACCAGGCCGTTCTTGATGGCGTAGCGCGTCAGCTCGGCATTGTTCTTGAGCTTCATCTTTTCCAGCACGCGCGCGCGATACACGCTTACCGTCTTTACGGACAGGCGCATCTCCTCGGCCGCATCGGTCAGCCCCTTGCCCGAAGCGATCAGACAGAGGGTCTGGTACTCGCGGTCGGAAAGCGTTGCATGGGGCGGTTGCTCGTGATTGACGCCAAGGCTGTCGGCCATCGCCTCGGCCAGCGCCGCCGTGAGGTATTTGCGGCCCCTGGCGACCTGCCGGATCGCGGCCGTCAGCTCGGCGGGCGCGCTCTGTTTCGTGATATAGCCCGAAGCGCCGGCTTTGAGGGAGCGGAGCGCATAAAGGCTTTCCTCGTGCATGCTGAGCATGAGCACGGGGATCTTGGGGTACTCCTTCTTGATCTGCTTCAGGACATCGATGCCGCTTCTGTCCGGCAGCGAGATATCCAGCACCACCGCATTCCACTCGCCCTCGCGTACGTGGCGCATCGCTTCCGAACCGCAATCCGCTTCCTTGATGAGCATGGGTTCACCGCTCTCCGCCAAAATCTGCCGCAGGCCCTGGCGCACAATGGCATGGTCGTCGACAATGAGGATATTCATGGTGTTAGGAATCTCTGAACAAGTCTTCGCTGGCGCGAAGGTAGCTTTGCGGGATGGAATGCGCGAAAGGCGACGACGCGAATGGTGCGGCCGCGCCAGAGCGGAGCAGTGTCTTCCGAAGGGAGATGCGACCCCGCAGCGGGATGCCTGCGCCCCAACAATATTGGGGTGCGGTCGAAGCATCCCCTCCGCTGCCCGATCCCCGCTCCGCGAGGCCCCTCGGGCCACGCTCCGGGGAGCCATGGCGTTGCGCTCCCTGGCATCGTAGTCCCGGCTACGACCTGCGTCGCGCGCCTCATGATCTTCCCGATTTTACCAGCAACGCGCTCAGCGAGAACTTATTCAGAGGTTCCTTAGCCTATTCATGCCAGGAGCCGGGGCGCGGGTCGCGGAGGGTGTCATTTTCTTCCGGCGCCAGCGGGATCGATAAAAGCACCGTGGTGCCCTCTCCCGGCGCGCCGCTCACGGTCAGCTTGCCATCCAGCAGGCCGGCACGCTCGACCATCCCGCGAATGCCGAAGGAATTCAGCTTTGCCTTGTCGAGCTCCGTAATGCCACGGCCATTGTCCCGCACCTCGAGCTCCAGCACGCACCCCGAAGCGTCGTTTCCAGATCCGCAAGTATCCAGCCGGACCCAAGCCTGCGAAGCTCGTCCATGCTTGGCGATATTGGTAAGCGCTTCCTGGAATATCCTGAATACGGCAACGGCGGCGTCCTGCTCCAGATCGATGTCTTCCTGCGCGCAGCTCACTTCGCAGGGAATCCCGAGGCGTTTGCTGAACTCGCCTGCCTCCCATTCGATCGCCGCGACGATGCCGAAATCCATGATGCCCGGGCGCAGGTCGCGCGACATGCGCCGGATGGAGTCGATAGTGCGGTCCACCAGCCGATCGATGGTTTGAATTTTTTCCAGCAATACGGCGTCATCCTCTCCGATGTGGCGGCTCAGCCAATCCAGGTCGATCTTGATCGCGGTGAGGTTTCCGCCCAGGTCGTCGTGGATCTCCTGCGCGATGCGGATGCGCTCATGTTCTCTTGCCGCCATGACATGCGACGACACCTCGCGCAGCCGTTCGTGGGATTCCTTGAGTTCCGCCTCCCTGCGCCGGCTCTGGGTGATATTGATGATGATGCCTTCCCAGATCACCCCGGTTCCTTCCTCCCGCCGCGGGCTCGCGCGCAGGCTGATCCATTTCACATCGTGAAACGACTCGATCCACAGGCGTCCTTCCCAGTTCCAAGTGCCGAGGCCGGCTGCCGATTCGGCTTTGGAGCGGCGCAGGCTTTCGCGATCCTCGGGCAGGACGATATCCATGAACAGCTCCGGGTTGCTCCGCAGCGTCTCGACGGACAAGCCCAGCACGTTCAGGCACTGATCGCTCACGAACGGCAAGGCGTACCGGCCATCTTCGCCCTGGATATACTGGAAAACCATGCCGGGGGCGTTGGCGACGATGGTGGACGGCTGGGTTTCTTCTTCCGCTAGCTGGAAAGGTTCTATTTTCTTCTCCGGCAATGCTGTTTCTGGGTGAAATTCCTCGGGCAAAGAAAGGCAACCATCTGGAACTGTCGAACGGGACGAGATTGCCGAGGCTGCCGGACTCGGACTATGACACGAGGAAAAGGAAAAATCGTGGGTGCGTGCTTCCTCCACGAAATACCCTGGACTGCTGGTGGACGCACCAAAGTGTAGACGATTACCGGCGAGTTTTTCAAGGGCCTGCCGGTTGGGCACGAAATTTCCATTGCGCAACAAAAGAGTTGCGTTTCTACCGGCACCTGTTAATATGTAACTTGATGGTTGCGTATTGATACGGCAAATAATTCTGGATAATCCTGGAGATCTAGCGATGAGCAATAGCATAGAGAAACAGATCGAACTGAAGGCGCCGCCCTCGCGCGTCTGGCGCGCGCTCACGGACTACCGTGAATTCGGCGAATGGTTCCGCGTGAAGCTGGATGGCTCTTTCGTGGCAGGCGAAGTCTCACGGGGCCACATCACCTATCCCGGCTACGAGCATATCCGATGGGAAGCCCGGGTGGTCCGTATGGAGCCGGAGACGCTATTTTCCTTCACCTGGCATCCTTATGCCGTGGATCCCGCGGCAGACTACTCGGGGGAAACCCCTACCCTGGTTGAATTCAGGTTACAGGAAATCCCCGGCGGCACCCTGCTTCGCGTCGTCGAATCCGGATTCGACAAGATTCCAGCCGGCCGCCGCATGGAAGCATTCCGCATGAATGACGGCGGATGGGAGGAACAGATCAAAAACATAGAAAATCATGTCGGTGCGAATGCGTAGCGCGGCCCTGGCAAAGCAGCATGCCTATGCGAGCGTATTTGCGGCTTTGGGGGATCCGACGCGGCTATCCCTGGTCGCAAAACTCTGCGACGGCCAATCCCATTCCATTTCGCGGCTGGCGGAAGGGAGCGTGCTTACCCGGCAGGCGGTCACCAAGCACCTGCGGGTGCTGGAAAACGCGGGGATCGTTCACAGTATGCAGAGAGGCCGTGAGAGCAGGTTTGCGCTCGATCCGGGGCCTATTGACGATCTTAGGGTCTATCTGGATGAGGTTTCCGAACAATGGGATCATGCGTTGGCGAGACTGAAGAAATTTGCCGAGGATCAATGATCGAACAGGAAACGCCTGTTTACACCTGGAAGCCCACCATGGACATACCTGTTGCGCGTGATACTGACAGTGGTCGCATAGGCTCCACGATACGTTAGGGCCTTATTCCATTCTGGGCCAAAGACCTGGAGAAAACACCGGTCATAAATAATGCCGGCGTCGGGCCGGACGATATTGCTTGTCAGTGAAAATGACATGTCGATTTCCTGTAAATCATAGGTTGTCGATGACGACCCGTTACCGTCTCGGAATGCGTAAGTACTCTGTTGCGTAAAGATGGGAGACGCAAAAGCCGCGTCCTCTTATAGAAAAATATAGGCCGGTAACATGGGAAATTCAACGATATCCTGTGATCTGTCCAATAAATTTAATGAGCGAGATGACAGGGAATAAGCGGGGTGACCTCACGCAAATTAATGCAAAGGTTTCGTTGTTGGACACCCTGGGCACTATGTGCAGCAAGAACCTGGCAGCAACAACTCCAACGGTTTATTTATTATAAAACTATAGAATGACACTTGACACTAGCCAACACTATGCGGAACAATAGTTGCACCGTAACTTCAAGGAGGTAACATGCCGCAATTCAACGTCGATGAAGATCTGGCTGCTTTAGTCGAACGTTTGGCCCAGCCAAAGCCATTCGAGCACCTTTCGTTCAACAACGCCCTAAGGCGTGTTTTGATCAGGTTCGGCCAGGTTGCAGCCGCAAAGCCAGGTATCGACCTGAACGAGATTTTGGCTGAGTCAATGGCCCTCATGAAGACCCCCAAGGAACCCAAAAAACTGCCATCGCCAAGCGCCAAGGAATGGGCGGCCAGTGTCCCTGACTTAAAGGACAAACCAGGCCTGAACAACTGGCAGGCAATCTGCGATTTTCTGAAGGTAGAGACAGGCGGCGACTCTGCCCGGAGGCGACTGCGGAATTGGGTTAAAGAGAGCCGCCCAAGCTGGGCACCTGTTCCGGAAATTAAGGGGGATTGACAATGTACGCTGACAACGCAGAGCTTGACACTATGCGGACGATGTCAGACTTCAATATGCCGAAACGGCCATCGAAGGCAAACTGTAACGATCTGGAACTTTGCTTGACGAAAGCAAAATGGTGCAAGAATTTCGCCACGAGGTGGAAGTGCTTTCGACGCGCTGGTTGAAAGGGCTATTGCGCCTGCCAAAAGCTATCCTATCTAAAAAGCCGTCTGCACGAAAAGACAGATCACGATCTGTCAGTAAAACACCAAATCCAAAGCCAGGCGGTTGGCTGGTCAATGTTCCAAAATTAAGTGTTTTTCCACATACCGCATTATGGAAAGACATTTGCGATCATCTTGGGATCAACGTGGTTACGATTCTGCTCGCAGGCGCCTGAAATCATAGATGCAGGGTAGCGACAAAAATTGGCCGAATATTCCAGAGCCAAACTAACCAACGCCAAAAGGTTTAATTGCATTTATTTTCTGACTTATGTTGATTCATTTGGGGATCTTATGAAGAAAAATTTCATTTGTCGAAATTTTGTGTTCTGGCACATTAAGACAGCCTTCGTTGGCGATCTGTCAGTCGCAGTTATTGCCGGTTCCGCCAATGGAATGCAGGTCGGAACGTCTCTGGATGTAGGTCGCTACAGGTATGCGTTGCCGCGGCCTGGTCGTATCCGACTAGTCAAGTACACCTATTCTCGGGTCCGACCCGTTTTCGCCACTTCGGCCGCGTATACATGACTTCGCCGCAGCAGCTTAACGTGCTTTAAAACGCGAATCGTGTCTTCACCTTTCAAATCCTGTAGAACTTTACGTACCTTTGTTGGAAATTAATCTCAAGAATAAATATCTACAGATGTATTCATGAATTGGGAAACTATACGTGAATGGGCGAGCAGCTTGGGGCCTCTTGCCAATGTGCTGGGAATCCTAGGATTCATGGGGATGAGCGGTGGCTCGGTTTATGCTTATATGAAGCGCCGATTAAAGCGACAGGAAATTATCAGAGAGAATCTGAAACAAACTCTTAAATTGCAGGACGAGGAAATAGAAGACCTGAAAAGGGAGATTGAATCTCTCCGGCAATATGATCCTCATGCCTGGCTTGAACAAGCTGAGGGGGAGCGCAAGGAAGGAAACGAAGAAAAAGCTGTTGCTGCACTTCGCGCAGGGATCTTATTAACCACGGATGCTTTGCATGCAGCCTATCTCCAGCTAGCACACCACCATATTGCTATTTATCCGGATGAGGATAAATCATTACATCTTCAGGAAGCCGAACGACTTGCCCATGTAGCCAGCCTTCTGAATCCCGACGATCAAGCAACAGCTACGCTGATGCAGGAAATCAAGGAAATCATAGTAATAGAGAATATTCATCGCGGCCGGTATAACATCGAAAATCTGTATGAGTTGAGCGCTACTACCGGACTTTATGGTAATGATTTGGGAGAGGAATTTGTAGTTCAATTACTAAGTATCGCACACAACCATTATCAAGCTGGACAATACATCTTTTTCGAACGAGTTACGCACCGTGCTCGTTCTATTGGGCTGCGCGAGTTGGGAAGAAACTCAAATACCACATGCTATGCTCGATTTTGTTGGGCTACCGCGTTACGACATTGTGGCTATTATTCTGCCGCAATGGCAGAGATCGAAGAATTATTGCTAGTTCAATGCGTCAAGGGTGCACGGCATCCGGAAACTTTATCCACACGTCGTCTGCACGCACAGATTCTAAATTCGCTTGGGCGGTATCAGGAAGCGCTGAAAGAGATCGAAGAATTACTACCCATTTCAGAGAGGGTCATGGGCACACAACATCCGGACACCCTGACCAGACGGCATCTTTACGCGCAGACTCTAAATTTCCTTGGACGGTATCCGGAAGCATTGAAAGAGTTGGAAGAAGTTATGTCCCTAATGAAGCAGATAAACACCGCGCAACATCCCGATAGTTTGTTCATAAATCACCTGCACGCACAGATTCTAAATTCCCTTGGGCAGTATCATGAGGCATTGAAAGAAGTGGAAGAATTAGTATCAAATTCGGAGACCCTCAGGGGTGCGCAACATCCGGACACCCTGACCAGACGGCATCTTTACGCGCAGACTCTAAATTTCCTTGGGCGGTACCAGGAAGCGCTGAAAGAGGTCGAAGAATTGCTACCCATTTCAGAGAGAGTAAGAGGTGTACAACACCCAGATACTTTAACCACACGTTACTTACACGCGCAGACTCTATATTTACTTGAACAATATCTGGAAGCACTGAAAGAGGTTGAAGAATTATTACCAATTGCAGAGGAGGTCACGGGCGCGAAGCATCCAGATACTTTAGTTACCCGTAATCTGCATGCAACGATTCTGAATTCCCTTGGGCAGTATCATGAGGCATTGAAAGAAGTGGAAGAATTGTTACCTATTTCGAATAGCATCAGGGGGGTACAGCATCCAGAAAATCTGCCCCTGCGTTATCTGTACGCACAGATGCTGTATGAGGTTAGAAGATATTTGGAGGCGCTGAAAGAGGCCGAAGAGTTATTGCTTATTTTGGAGCAGGTTTACAGTGTTCTGCATCCAAACATCTTAGAAACCCAAGATTTACATAAAAAGATACTGGAAAAATTGAAAGACTAAATAACGTAGTCACGAGATGAGAAATATGAGATTCTTATAAAGATGAAAGGATCGCACATGACACATTCACACCGCAGGCATGACATATCAGATGAAGTATGGGCGCTGCTTGAGACCCATTTG
>Ga0209930_1003689_pt1 | contig 14843 bp, 15 predicted proteins | sample ThiBiot_500_biof_2_FD_183948 | JGI IMG/M metagenome (GOLD analysis project Ga0209930, IMG submission 183948) | Wastewater bioreactor microbial communities from Cape Town, South Africa - Thiocy_cont_500_biof (SPAdes) | ecosystem: Engineered > Bioreactor > Thiocyanate-remediating >... | reverse complement strand
GCACGCACAAGCCCTGATCGCGCTCGCTCGCCGGCTGGTCGACCTGGTCTGGGCCCTGATCCGCGACAACCGCACCTTCACCACCGAGGCACCAGCCCCGGCAGTCAGCGCGGCTTGACACGGTCATGGAAACTCCCGAGATCGTCGATGCACTCCTCATGACCAGCACAGACGGATTCTGGGAGCGGGAGGTTCCCCTCGAAAGCGAGCAAAACTACTCAATTCCATCGGCCGGTCGACATCATGGCCCTGATTCCGGGGCCGCCCCGCGACCGAGAACTACCCGTTCGCGCCGTACGGGACGATCACGAGGTTCCGCGTACCCTGACTCGACGTGAGCTCACCGCGCCTCCTCCTACGTCCGGTCGGCCTGCTTCTCGGGTTGAGCCTGGTCGCCGGCATGCTGGCGGCCGGCATCTCGTTCCCGGCGGCGGCAGGCTTCGGACTCGTCGCAGGTGACGCGGGCGACAGCGTCACCACCGTCTCCACCGACGTCGTGGACGGGCCGCTGCCGGTCACCACCACCGTCACCGACTCGTCCGGGGTGCCCATCGCGCGGTTCTTCGACCCGAACCAGAACCGGCAGACCGTCACGTCGGACCAGATCTCGTCGGCCATGAAGGCCGCGATCGTGGCCACCGAGGACCGCCGGTTCTACCAGCACAACGGCGTCGACTGGCAGGGCACGATCCGCGCGCTCGTGGCCAACTCCGCCTCGGGCGACGTCGTGCAGGGCGCGTCCACGCTCACCCAGCAGTACGTCAAGAACTACTTCCTCTACGTCGACGCCAAGACCGAGACCGAGCGGCTCAAGGCCACCGAGCAGACGCCCGCGCGCAAGCTCAAGGAGGCCCAGATCGCGCTACAACTGGAGCGCAACCTGAGCAAGGAGGACATCCTCACCCGCTACCTGAACATCGTCTCGTTCGGCAACGGGGCGGCGGGCATCCAGTCGGCGGCGCGCACCTACTTCAACACCACCGCCGCGAAGCTGACGGTGCCGCAGGCCGCGATGCTGGCCGGCATGGTGCGCAGCACCACCGCCTACGACCCGGTGACGAAGGCCAAGGCCGCGCTGGACCGGCGCAACGTCGTCATCCAGCTGATGCGCGACCAGCAGATGATCGACGACAAGCAACTGGCCACCGCGCTCGCGGCCCCGCTCGGCGTCGTCAACCCGCTCGTCACCCAGCCCAGCGGCTGCATCGGGGCGGGCGACGCGGGCTTCTTCTGCAAGTACGTGCAGGCCTACCTGATCGAGGCCGGCCTGTCGCAGGACCAGCTCATGCGCGGCGGTCTGACCATCAAGACCTCGCTGGACCGCGACGTGCTGGCCAAGACGAAGGCGTCGCTGAACGCCGAGGTGCCGCCCGACCAGCCCAACGTCGCCGACGTGATGTCCGTGGTGCAGCCGGGGCAGACCAAGCACCGCGTGGTGGCCATGGCGTCGAGCCGGGTCTTCGGTCTCGACGGCGACAAGCTCGAGACCAGCTACGGCCTGCCCTACGAGCCGGTGCCGATGGGCGCGGGCTCCACCTACAAGATCTTCACCGCCGCCACGGCGCTGGAGAAGGGCCTGGGCATCAACTACCAGCTCGCCGTCCCGCCGAGCGGGTACCTGTCGCCCATCTACAAGGACGGCAGCGGCCGGTCGATCCCGGTGCAGAACGCCGGCAAGTACGCGGAGCGGATGTCGCTGCAGGACGCCCTCGCCACGTCGCCGAACACGGCGTTCGTGAAGCTGGAGGAGTTCACCGGGGTGCCCGATGTCGTCGACATGGCGGTGCGGCTGGGCATGAAGTCGCTGGCCACCACCGAGTACGTGACGGAGACCGGCGTCCGCACCGGCCGCTCCATCGCCGAGATCACCAAGGAGCAGAAGCAGGCCTCGTTCACCCTCGGTGTGAGCCCGACGAGCGTGCTGGAGCTGGCCAACGTGGGCGCCACGCTCGCCAGCGCCGGAAAGTGGTGCCCGCCGAGCCCGATCGACTCCATCACCGACCAGTCCGGACAGCCGGTCGCCATCACCGAGGCGCCGTGCAACCAGGCCGTGGAGCCGGGGCTGGCCAACACCCTGATGACCGGCCTGAGCAAGGACGTCGTCAGCGGCACCGCGGCCGGGGCGGCCCGCCAGGTGGGCTGGAACCGGCCGATGGCCGGCAAGACCGGTACCACGCAGTACCACAAGTCCGCCGCCTTCGTCGGGGTCACACCGGAGCTCGCGGGCGCGGTCATCGCGTTCGACAACTCCAACCGCCCGCAGCCGCTCTGCGACGGCGCCGGCCCCCCGTTCGCCTGCCGCAGCGGCAACATCTTCGGCGGCAAGACCCCCGCCGAGACGTGGTTCGGGGCCATGAAGCCGATCCTCGACGGCCAGCCGGTCCTGCCGCTGCCGCCCACCGACGACAAGTTCCTCGATGGGGGCGCCGCGTCCCGCGTCCCGGACGTGGTGGGGCGCAGCCAGAACGACGCCCGTTCGATCCTGCAACGGGCCAACTGGCAGGTCTCGAACCGCACCGTGGACAACGCCGCCCCGCGCGGCACCGTCGTCGGGCAGAGCCCCCGCGGCTCGGCGCTGCCCGGGGAGACGATCGTGCTGAGCGTCAGCAGCGGCTCGGTCCCGCCGCCGCCCGCGCCGCCGGGCACCGACCAGCCACCCGGCGACCAGCCGGGGGCCCAGCCGCCCGGTGGTCAGCAGGTTCCGCCCGGCGGGAACTGACCGTCCGGGTCCGGCCTGGTTGCTGACGGCGCCGGGCTCCCCGGCCTACCATCCCGCGCATGACGGCCGGGGTGGACGACGAGTCCGTCGACGGGGCTGCCGCGTCCGAGGGAGGAGGCGGGCGGGGCACCGCCGCCGACCCGCCGGTGATCATCGCTTCGGGACCGGCCGCCGTGCCCGACGCGGCGGAGCGTCCCCGGACACCGATCACGGTCGAACAGGCGTACATCGCGAAGCTGAGGGCGGCCGCTGCGGCGTCGTCACACTCGGAGGGCGCGGATCCGGAACGGTCCGGACCACCGCCCGCTCCGCCGCCTGCCCCGTCCCCGGTCGTCCGTCCCACCGTGCCGCCGGCGACCCCCGGTCGGCCGGGGCCACCCCGCGCCGCGGCCGGTGTCCGGCCACCGCCGACCGCCCCGGCAGCCCCGCCCCACCTCCGCGCCCGTCCGCGGATCGAGCCCGAGCAGGGGATCCTCGGCCTGTCGCGGCACACCCGCAGCCGGTTGGGCTCCCGGCTGTTCAACCTGTTCTTCATCTGCGTCTTCGCGCTGATCCTCGTCCAGATGGTCGTGGCCCTGCTGACACCCTGAGCGCCGAACCGGACCGTCGGCACCGCCGATTACCCTGGGCCCCGCGACCACGCCAGGAGGTGAGCAGCGATGGCATCGGAGCCCGGCCCGGATCTGTCCGCGGCCACCTCCCAGCGCGTCCGCAGCGTGCTGGCCATCCCGGCGTTCCGGCGGCTGTGGATGGTCACGTCCGTGGCGGGCATCTGCGACTGGATGAGCCTGCTGGCCCTGTCCGCGCTCGCCACCCAGCTCACCAGCGGCTACCAGGCCCAGAGCTTCGCCCTCGGCGGTGTGGTGGCCACCAAGCTGCTGCCCTCGCTCGTGCTGGGTCCGCTCGCCGGGGCGCTGGCCGACAAGTTCGACCGCCGCGCTGTCATGGTCGTCAGCGACCTGCTGCGCTTCGGGCTGTTCGTGTCCATCCCGCTGGTGGGGTCGCTGTGGTGGCTGTTCCTCGCCACGTTCCTCATCGAGTTCTGCGCGATGTTCTGGATCCCGGCCAAGGACGCCGCGGTGCCCAACCTGCTGCGCCGCCCCGACCAGGTCGAGACGGCCAGCCAGCTCGCCCTCGTCATGACCTACGGCGTCTCGGTCATCACCGCGTCCGGCCTGTTCGCGCTGGTGTCGCGGGTGGGGGCGTCGCTGGGGGCCGCCGCCATCGACATCGTCTACATCACGCTGGTCTTCAGCGGGTTCGCGTACCTGCTCATCGCGCTCGTGGTGTGGTTCGCGATCCCGGAGATCTCCGGTCGCGCGTCGGGCCGGCGTGAGGTCACGCCGGGTGTGCTCACCCTGATCCGCGACGGCGCCACGTTCGTCGTGCGCACGCCGCTCATCCGCGGCCTGGTCACCGGCATCATCGGCGCGTTCACCGCCGGGGGCATCGTGGTCGGCTCGGCCACGCTCTACGCCGCGAGCCTCGGCGGTGGCAACGCGGCCTACGGCGTGCTGTTCGCGTCGGTGTTCGTCGGGCTGGCCATCGGCATGGGCGCCGCCCCGAGAATGGCCCGCAACATCCCGCACAACCGGCTGTTCGGCGCGGCCATCGTCGCGGCCGGGCTGGCCCTGGTGCTGGTCGCGATCGCGCCGCACCTGTTCGTGGCCATCGCCGCGGTGATGCTGGTGGGCGGGTTCGCCGGCATCGCGTTCCTCACCGGCCTGACGATCATCGGCTCGCAGGTGGCCGACGACATCCGCGGCCGCATCAACGCGTTCGTCCAGTCGATCGTGCGGCTCACGCTGCTGGGCTCGCTGGCAGTGGTGCCGCTGATCGTCGGGCTCGTCGCCACCCGCACCGTGGACGTGTTCGGGCTCCCGTTCGTCGTCGACGGCACGCGCGTGGTGATGCTCGCCGGTGGCCTCGTCGCGGCCGGCGTGGGCATGCTCGCCTACCGGCAGATGGACGACCGCCGCACCGAGCCGATGCTGCCCGACCTGCTCGCCGCGCTGCGCCGGGGAGAGCCGCGCGAGGGCGCGGGCGTGCTGATCGCCGTGGAGGGCGCACCCGCCGAGGAGACGGCCGCGCAGGCGTCCCGGTTGGCCGCGCGGCTGCGCGCCGGGGGCCACACCGTCGTCGAACCCGAGGACGACGAGCGCGAGCGCTGGGAGGCGGCCACCCGCGAGGCCGCGCTGGCGGGCAGCCGGGCCACCGCGCTCGCGGCGGCGGCGGTGCGGGCCGACCAGGTGGAGCGCGTGATCCGCCCGGCGCTGGCCGCCGGTGCGGTCGTCGTCGTCGACCGGTTCCTCGCCAGCCCGCTCGCCCACTACGGGGTGGCGGCACAGGCGGCGCTCGATCCCCGCGAGCTGGAGAACCTGGCGGCGTGGGCCACCGGGCGGCTGCGTCCGGACGTCTCGGTGCTGCTCGACCGCGCCCCCGCCGACATCGCGCCGGCCACCGGCATCGCCGGTGAGCAGCACCTGCGGGTGCAGCGGCTGCTCACCCGCATGGCGGCCGCGGAACCGCACCGCTACGTCGTGGTCGACGCCGACGGCACCCCCGACGAGGTCGCCGAGCGCGTCCACGCGGGCCTGGCCGGGATGCTGCCGGTGAAGGCTGCGCCATCGGAAGAACCGGCCATGGCCCCGATCGAGGTGGACACGTGACGGTCTGGGACGAGGTCGTCGGTCAGCCCACGGCCGTGGCGGAGCTGAGCGCGGCGGCCGAGGACCCGTCGGCGATGACCCACGCGTGGCTGTTCACCGGCCCGCCCGGTTCCGGCCGTTCGGTGGCCGCGCGGGCGTTCGCGGCGGCGCTGCAGTGCCCCGACCGCGGCTGCGGCCACTGCGTGTCGTGCCACACGGTGATGACGGGCACCCACGCCGACGTCCGCGAGATCGTGCCCGACGGCCTGTCGATCTCGGTGAAGTCGATGCGCACGCTCGTGCAGTCGGCCGCCCGCCGCCCGGCCATGGGCGCGTACCAGGTGCTGATCATCACCGACGCCGACCGGCTCACCGAGAACGCGGCCAACGCGCTGCTCAAGGTGATCGAGGAGCCCCCGCCGCAGACGATCTTCCTGCTCTGCGCGCCGTCGGACCATCCCGAGGACGTCAGCGTCACCATCCGCTCCCGCTGCCGCCCGGTCCCCCTGCGCACACCCGTGCCGGAGGCCATCGCCGACGTCCTGGTCCGCCGCGACGGCATCGAACCCGACCAGGCCCGCTGGGCGGCGTCGGTGTCGGGCGGCCACGTCGGCCGGGCCCGCCGCCTGGCCCGCGACCCCGAGGCCCGCGCCTACCGCGAGACGGTCCTGGGTCTGCCCATGCGCCTCCGCGGCCTCGGCGACGTCTTCGCCTACGCCGGCGATCTCGTCCGCAACGCCAAGGCCGAGGCCGTCGAGATGAGCGAGGGCCGCGACGCCGCCGAGCGCGAGGAGCTCGCCGTCGCCATGGGCGCCGGCGGAGTGGGCAAGGGCGTCGCGCAGGCCGCCCGCGGCGCGAAAGCGGCGGAACGGGAGCTGGAGAAGCAGCAGAAGTCCCGCAACACCCGCACCCAGCGCGACGCCATCGACCGCGCCCTGGTCGACCTCGCGGGGTTCTACCGCGACGTGATCGTGGTGGGCAGCGACGCGCAGGTCCGCCTCACCAACCCCGACCGCGAGACCGACATCCGCCGCGCCGCGTCCGAGTGGTCGGCGGAGTCGGCGCTGCGCCGGCTCGAGGCCGTCCTCGCCTGCCGCACGGCGATGGACCTGAACGTGAAGCCGGAGATCGCGGTCGAGGCGATGATGATGTCCCTGCAGCGCGGCTGAACCGCAGGTCAGGGCGGTGGACGGGTGGGGCGCAACCCGCCTGCGGCGGTCGCTACACTGACGCAGGCACAACGCCGCCTTAGCTCAGTCGGTTAGAGCGACGCACTCGTAATGCGTAGGTCTGGGGTTCGACTCCCCAAGGCGGCTCCATCTCCCACCAAGGGTTTCCCCGCCAGCCAAGATCGTTCTCGGTCGAGCTGGTTGCAGTTCTGGTTGCAGTTGCTACGCAGGCGGTGCCTGCCGGGCCCGTCGCAGGAGAGCCGCGAGGACCGCGATCGTGTGGGTCTCCCAGCAGGCGACCCAGCTCAGGACGTCGCGCTCGTAGTCGCTCAGCGGGAGCCCGTTGAGCGGTGCGAGCATCGTGTCGACCTTGAGTGCGACGAGCCGGCGGTGGGCCCGTTCGTTGCTCTCGTCGGGCTGACGGAAAAGCCGGCGGTCCTTCGCGTCGTAGGGCGGCGTGAGCGCCCAGGGCGCGCGGGTGATCGGGGCGTCAGACCTCATCGGTCCCCCACAGCGCCCGGCCCATCCGCGTGGCCGCGTCCCTGGCGATCTCGCTGGCCACGTGGGTGTAGCCCTCGGTGGTCCGCACGTCGGAGTGCCCGAGGATCTCCTGAACGGCCCGGATGTGGACGCCCTGCGCCACGAGCAGCGTCCCGGCGGTGTGCCGCACGTCGTGGACGCGGACGTCCCGCACGCCGGCCGCCGCGATCAGCTCCTTCCACTCCTCCCAGTCCCGCCGCGGATCGATGGCGGAACCGTCGGGCCGGGCGAACACGAGGTCGAGGTCCTGCCACGCGCTACCGGCCTGATCGCGCTCCGCCGCCTGGGCGTCATGCTGTCGGCGCATCGCATCAACGAGTTCGGCGGGCATCGTGATCTGGCGCCGGCTCTTGCCCTTGGGGCGGCGGAACACCAGGCCGCCGCCGTAACGCAGAGGGCAGGCGGTCGCGTGGCGTGTGCACTTCGCCGGGCAGGTCGGTCGGTGCAGCCGTTGCCCGCAGACGTGCGCGTCGGTGCAACCGTGCTTCCAGCTGTTGCGCTGGAGCTGCCACCAGATCTTGAGGTCTCCGGTCTGAAGGTCCACGTACTCCCACCGCAACCCGAGGGCCTCCCCCTGCCGCAGCCCGCACGCAAGCGCCACCGACCAGCGGGCCGCGTTGCGCCGGCCCTGTGCCTCGGCGAGCACCGCCCGCGCCTCGGCGCGGGTGAGCTGCTGCTGCTCGGTCTGCTCGATCGACGGCGGGTCGACGAGCCCGGCCACATTGCGAGCGACCTTGCCGCGCCGGACCGCGATCTTGAGCGCGCGGGAGATGATCCGGTGCACCTTGAGCACGTGCGTCGGAGCCTTCCCTGCGCGGATCATCGCCGTGTAGAGCGCGTCCAGGTGCTCGGGCTGGAGCCGGTCGAGCCGGTGCCGCCCGATGTGCGGGATGATCCAGTTGTTGGCCTTCGACCAGTAGTCGTCGAGCGTCTTGGGTGCGAGCCGCTGGCCGGCGATCGTGTCCAGGTAGGTCGCGATCCACTGCGCGACAGTCGGTGCACGGCCGGCCTTGCGCACCTGGCCGGCGTCGCGCTCCTTCTCCAGCGCGCGGACCTTGGCCGTCACCTTCGTCTCGGTGGTGCCGGTGGCGTGGCGCCGGTCGAGCGAGCCGTCCGCCTTGACGCCCATCGTGACCCAGCCGTGCCACCGCCCATCCGCACCCTCGTAGACCGAGGACCGGCCGTTCGGCCGGCGGCCGCGCGGCGTCACGCGACACCGTCCAAGAGCCGGGCGACGTAGTCGCGGACGGCCTGCTCCGGGATGCGGCGGCTGGCTCCGATCTTCACCGAGACCAGCTCGCCGGAGTTGATGAGGTCGAAGACCCGGCAGCGGCCGATGTCGAGCATTCCGGCCACTTCCTCGACGCGCAGGAGGATCTTCACGGGGTGGCTCATGTCAGCCCCCCGATCAGGGCGGTCGCGCTGATGCCGGCCGACGCGCCGAGGAACACCCCGACGAGGACGAGCGGGCCCAGGGTGCGGGCGCGCCCCATGATGTAGATCAAGCCGAGACAGACGACCAAGAGCGTGACAGCCACGATCGTTGCGGTACTCATTGTGCGACCTCCTGTCGGTGGTGGGTGTCGAGTGAGGTTCGGTCGCCGTCGACGAGCGCGTCCCAGCTCACCCGCCGCCCGGCGTGCGCGGCGGACAGCGCGCGGATCTCCGGCGTCGTGAGATAGGAGCAGCGGGCGTAGTGCCAGTCCTGGCCCGTCGGGACGATCGCCATTCCCGGCCGGGCGAGCCCCAGTGCTCGGCGCTGGCCCTCCGCGTCCAGGCCGCCGAGCACCATCTCCGCGGTCTGCGTGTCGTTGACCTGGAGGCAGATCCGGCCCGATACCTGCGCCCGGATGCTGGTGACGTGCTTGCCCAGGTCGGAGCCGAAGCGCTGGCCGCAGAGGATCACGTGGATGCCCATCGCGCGGACGAGCTGCACGACCCGCAGCAGCTCCCGGAGGATCTTCTCGGCCGACTTCTCCCCGTCGTGGTCGTGCGTCAGCTCGGCCACCTCGTCGACGAGTACGAACACCCGGCGCAGCCGGACGCCGACCTCGTCCGCCTCGGCCACGTTGCGCACGCCGAGTGAACGCAGGACCGCGGCCCGCTGCTCGGCCAGCGCGAGGACGCGCCCGCAGGACGCCAGCACCTCGGCCTGTGTCGTGCAGACCTCGGTGTAGCGGGCACGCCACGCCTCGGCCTCCAGTCCGAACTTGAGGTCCCAGAAGACGAGCGCGGCGTCCGTCGGTGCGATGGCCGCTTGCAGGCAGGACAGCAACATCGACTTGCCAGAACCAGTCGCGCCGCACACGAGCACGTGCGGATGCTCGGTGAAGTCGACGACCATCGGGTCGCCGTTCTCGACGGCGCCGCACGCCAGCCGGCCGGGCTCCAGCTCGCGCGGTCGCTCGGTGACCCGGGTCAGCGGATCGCGACGCAGGACGCGGAGCTCGAGGAAGCCGGGCTGCCCGTCGAGCTCCACGACCTTCACCGCCTGGACGCGGGCGGTGTGCCGCAGCGGAGTGCACGCCTCGGCGTACTGGCCGAGGTGCTGGCCCGGCCGCAGGTGGATGCGCGCCGACCAGCCGTGCGGCGTTACGCGGTAGCGGTCGAGCCGGGGAACGGCGAACACGTCGATGCGTAGCCGGCCCCCGTTCTCGTCGGAGCGGGTCCGCTGGATCGCCAGCCCGGTGCTCCCGCAGAAGGCCTTCCACCGGAACCCGAGACGTAGCAGCGCGGCGACCGTCCAGACGTAGCGCCAGCCCGCGACCAGCCCTCGGATCATCGCCGCGCCGGCGCCGACAGCCAGGGCGCGCAGACGGCCCACCGGGTCCGGCGTCGTCGGAAGCGTCGGAGCGGTCATGGCGCGGTCACCTCCACCAGCTCGCCGAGCCACACCCAGCCACCGCACGAGGGGCAGCCGTCAGCCGCGAGGCCGGTGAACTCCTCCGTGCCGACCGTCACCGGCTCCCACGTCTCACGGCAGGACGAGCACACGAGGACGGCCAGCTCATACATGGGTGCTCACCGCCCGGTGCTCCACGAGCGCCCGCAGCGCCCCGAGGGGCAGGGCGTGCTCCTCGTCGTCGGGCGGCAGACCGAGGAAGCAGCCCGTGTCGACGAGGTGCTCGCCCGATAGGTGGGTCCACACCTCCACCTGCACGCCGTCGAGCACTCCCGTGACCGCCAGCCGGATGTACTCCTCCCGCTCGATGCCGTAGGCCGCTCGGTCCGGCAGAACATCGGCCCAGGCGAGGAGGGCTGAGATGCGGTCGCCGTCCCCGACGGCCGACAGCTGCAGCAGCAGGTGCGTCGGTGCGGTGTCCCGGACCTGCACCGCTGCGATGGCGGGCAGATCGGCCAGCGGCAGCGCGAGCAGCCCGACGCCGACCTTCGCGATCGCGCCGGCCATGTCCGCCGTCCACCCGCGCATCACGCCACCGCCTCGGCGGCAGGACGCGGCTTGCTGCCCGCGCTCAGCGGACGCAGCCCGCCGGCCCGGTACCAGACCTGCACGCCGACCACCTGGCCCTCGCGGTTCTTCTTCTCCATCACGCCGATCTCGAAATCGCTGACCTCCACGGGGGTGCCGGGGGCGAGGTTGTCGCCCGGGTTCTTGTCGCTGACCAACCCGACGTTGATCAGTTCGCGCTGCGGGCGACCGAACGCGACGAACTCCGCCGCGATCTGGGCCGTCCACTTGGGCGTGCCGTCCTTGCTGACCTCCTGGCGGAACGGGTCGCCGAACGCCGTCTTCGCGTCGACGCCGAGCAGGAGGAGGGAGACGAACGTACGAGCCTGGTCGACCTTGAAGTTCTGAAGCACTGGACTGCTCTCCTGGATGAGGTGACACCCGAGGAACTCCTCTAGGCATGTTCAAGGTACCATGATTCAACTAGGTACCTAGAGGAGTTGGAACGAGTAGAGACAGGCTCGGCCCGTGCGGGCCTGCTCAGCGAGCGGGGAAGTCGTACTCCAGCACGTAGGCCGGTGCGGCCTTCACGGTGTCGCACACCTCGACGGCGCGGCCGTCGGTGTCGTACGCGGTACGGAGCACGGTCAGCACAGGCGTTCCCGGTCCGAGCTTCAACCGGCGCCGCTCGTCGGCCGTCGGCATCCGCGCCGTGATCTCCTCGGTGAACCGGTCGAGCATGTGGCCGCTCTCCTCCAGGCGGGCGTAGATGCCGCCCGGCCCCGTGTCCTGCTCGGCGATGGGGGTGCCCTCGGCCAGGTCCACGGGGATGTAGGAGACGGCGGTCTCCACCGGCTGCCCCTCGGCGAGGTAGCGCCGCGACCGGATCACCACGTCGGCGGCCTCGTCGAGCTTGAGCCGCTCCCGGACGAGATCGGGCGCCGGCCCCCGGCCGACGTGGATCTCGTCGACACCCGGAGTCACGCCAGCCTTCTCGGCCTCGGCGAGGAACGCGGCCTGCCCGGCGTCGCGGTGGCGCCGCGCGAACCGATCGGAGGCGAGCCGGCGTACGGGTGCCGGCAGCCGAACGAACACGCCGCGGCCTTGCTCGGCGACGACCCGCCCCTCGGCGCGTAGTTCCTGGATCGCCTGCCGGGCGGTCATGCGGGCCACGTCGTAGTGCCGCATCAGCTCGGCCTCGGAAGGAAGCTTGTCGCCGGCCGCCAGGTCCCCGCGGTCGATAGCGGTGCGCAGCTGGTCGGCGATCTGTCGGTAGGGCGCGCGGTCATCGCTCCTGTCGAGCGACCCGAGTGCCACAACTCCTCCAGACGTGTAGGTAGCTGTAGCGTACGGCCACCACAGGCAACAGAGGCAACTAGAAGTACTGGAGGTTCGGTGGCGGACACCCCGAAGCACTCCGTCAGCGTTGCCGGCATCGTCATCCGCGACGACGGCCGAATCCTCGCGATCCAGCGGCGCGACAACCAGCACTGGGAACCCCCGGGTGGCGTGCTGGAGCTGGACGAGACGTTCGAGGCCGGCGTCCGCCGGGAGGTACGCGAGGAGACCGGCGTCGAAGTCGAGGTCGAGCGCCTCACCGGGGTCTACAAGAACCTGCCGCGCGGAATCGTCGCGATGGTCTTCCGATGCCACCCGCGTAGCGAGGCTGTCAGCAGCACCGACGAGGCAAGCTGCATCGGGTGGCTGACCGTCGACGAGATCACCGAGCACATGGACCCAGCGTTCGCGATCCGCGTGACGGACGCGCTGTCGGACGGCCCAATCACACGCACCCATGACGGCACGAACCTGATCACTGCGTGACCGAGCGGCCTCCGGCCGAGCCTTCGGCGACCAGGGCGCTGCCCTGGACCCGGCACCGCTTCAGGAGGTGGTCTCCCTCGCGGCGCACCCAAGGGCTACCAGGAGCGTCGGCGGGGGCCTCGGTCGTTCGTCCGGTGGGGCGCTCCACCGAGGCCCCCGCCGACGCTCCCGGAAGGGTTGTACCTGCGCCGCGAGGGAGGATTGGCCGACCTCGATCAGAATTCCAAAGCGTCACACCTCTACCGTCCGTCGACGAGCGCGTGTGCACGCTACGTACAACTTGCGATGCAGGTCTTCATTTACATTCAAACCGCTGAGAAGCGCATCTCGGGCAGACTGGGAGACGCGAACTCCGACGGTGCCCCATTCTCGACCTTTCGCTTGGTGTATGGTGATTCCGAGAACCGGTCGCCGGTCATGCAAAATTCTAGCCTGGATTGCTTTCAGTCGCTTTGTATATGCTCCATGGGCAGGGCGCATCTCGCGTGGCGAGACCTCTCGGATAGTCGCAACCAGCTGATCGTAGGCGTGGTTCGCCGATTTGGCGCCCGATTGCCGCAATGTATCAAGGATGTCTTGCAGGTTCGGTTCTAGCTCGCGTGGGATCAGAGGATCTGCGATAGCTAACGTAGTTAATGCATCTCCGAGGTACGTTGCATCTTCTCCCATGACGCCACGGACAACATGGTTCAGTAGCAAAGTCGCTGCGGCTTCTTCACTGCTGCCCTTAGGTGCATGGAAAGCGAGTGGGAGGATGTGAGACCCAACTTCCCATACATCCTTCCATAGGACCCCTAATGCGACATCGATACCAGCCGCAATCCCTCCATCCTGGAACTTATCCAGGATGACTCCTCTCCCTGCGCGTAGGTCATCCGCGAGTTGGCGTTGATCTGTCGTCTGCCAACGGAATGAGTCTTCTAGTACGACCTGCGACATGCTTGTTCTTGCCGCGAGCGCCGGAACGTCTTCTGGCCGGGCACCCCGAAAGACGTACAGTGCTTGCCAAGGATCTCCTACGACGCTGACGGAAACCCCTGCGCGAATAGCGAGCTCAATCACTTCCAAGTCCAGGTCGTTAGCGTCGAAGATCTCGTCTACAATTATTGCCCGCATCGAGTTTCGAATTCGAGCACTGAGCGCCTCGCGCACCAGTGGAAGCGAGAGTGCTAATTCAAGGACGTCCCGAACGTCTTCATGCGTACAGGTCCCCAATTCGATCATCTTTTTCACGAACTTTGGCTCGACGCGCTGGGCGGATGTTCTCGCGAATCCGACTTGGACTCGGACTGTCCCATCCGATAGGGCCATCCGATAGGTGCCTCGCTGGTAGAAGGTCGCTGCCAGAACTTTCCAGCTGTCTTCGACTTTCAGATTAACATGTCCATTGGGCCAGCGTATAACTTGTTGCTGCAGGAGGTAGGAGACGAGGTCGCAGATGATCGTGTCGAGCGTTACGATTTTGTGCGGCCACTGAAGAGCGGATGGACCCCAAAGGCGTCTGACGCGGCGCCGGAGTTCATATGTTGCTGCGCGCGTGAAGCTCACGGCTACAACAGCGCGATTATCGTAAACCGACTCCGAGCTGTATCGGATCGCCCCGAAACGGTGAGCGGCGACCGTGGTCTTGCCTGATCCGGGGCCTGCCTCGATAAATAGTGTCTTGGCTGACGTCCCTGCGGCCAGTGTTTGGGAACTGGTCAGACTCTGGTATCTGCCATCACGGGCGATCCCTGCGCAATCTGGTGTCACGTCGACCTCATTCGAGGTCGTCGAGGTTGGAATCATTTTGGTCATCCAGAGTGGACCTGGCTGGGGCGAAGTCGCTGTAGATAAAGTCAAACATCGTAGCGATGTGATCCGGTATCGAGATAGTTCCTCCAAGCTTGACGGCATCGGCGAGAAACTCGGCGATAGCCAATGCAAACTCTGCTTTTCGAGCTGCGCCAACGCCCGCCGGGATAGCGGGTGAGGACTTGCTTGCCTTCTTTGCACTCCTGAAGAGTGCGTGAACGGATTCGGGCGTGATTCCGTCCTCGGGTACATCGATTTCAAGCTGGTCGAGCGCAGAGGAAACTATGCCCTCATTTCCCGGCGTGATGGCGGGTTCCAAGGTTGGATGACTCAAGAATATGTCAACAATTGATGCGTCGTGATCTTGGTACCAGGCGGGCTTCTTGGGCGTCCCGTCGAACGGCAAGTCGCTATCGCGTAGAACAGCGAGGCGGCTGCACAGCTCGTGGCCCCGCGTCGCGAGGAGGTTAACTGACCATTGGCCAACCTTGGTCCCGATGGGCACGATACTTACGGCGTCGACGAATGCCTGCTTGTCAAGGTCGTGCCCGGCCCAAGCCCACCCGAACTCTCGAAGCATTGCTACTTCGGTTACTCCTTCAACCAGAATTAGCCCCGACTCTTCATGACAGGTCCGGCGTGTCCGGGTCCGGATAGACGAAAGTGCCCCGCTACCAGGGGAGACTGTGCTTGCTGAGGGCCCAGATCTTCCAAGTAGAGGAGCACTTTCGAGGTGCAGG